>Ga0207667_10007758_pt1 | contig 12829 bp, 11 predicted proteins | sample KBSCornC52_FD_184301 | JGI IMG/M metagenome (GOLD analysis project Ga0207667, IMG submission 184301) | Corn rhizosphere microbial communities from Kellogg Biological Station, Michigan, USA - KBS Corn C5-2 (SPAdes) (version 2) | ecosystem: Host-associated > Plants > Roots > Rhizosphere > Soil ...
GCTCCGCTGTCCGGTCGGGCTCCCGCGCCAATCCAACGACCGTGCTCCGTCGGGGAGTAGCTCAGCCTGGTAGAGCACTGTCTTCGGGAGGCAGGGGCCGGAGGTTCGAATCCTCTCTCCCCGACCATTAAAATCAATGCTTTGCGTGTTGTTCACAACAGAGGTCCAAGGTTCATTTGAACCTTCACCATGACATTTGTCTCCGTTGAACTGCCTCCGATACGCGTCGCAGATGCCCCGGTGTGAAACGGGCATAGTGCTTTTCCGTCGTCCTGCTGTCGTCGTGACCCATAAACTGAGCTAGCTCTGGCATCGGCACGCCTGCTTCAGCGGCCCAAACGGCTCCAGTATGCCGCAGACTATACGGAGTCGCGTACACCCCGCTTCGCTTCGACGCAGCCTGAAACGCCTTTTTGATGCACGCGACCTTCGTTCCACCGCGTTCGATCACATATTCAGACTGCCGAGCCGCATATGCGGCACGTAATGCATCCAACGCTTCCGCATTTAAGGGAACACGCGGTCGGCGTTTCCTCGTTTGCTTCCTGTCTCGCGGATTGAGGTCGATCTCCCCACGCTCAAAATCCACTCGATCCCACGTAAGGTCCAATATCGCCGAAGGACGCGCCATCGAATAGATTCCGAGCAGCACATACAACCGCGCGTGAGGCGCGCGGACAGCGGCGTAAAATCGCTCGAACTCGTCATGCGAAAGGTGGCGTTCTACGCGCTCTGGCGGCGAAGGCCGCCAAATTTCCGGTGCTTCCCCCACATAGCCCGCGCGCTTAGCCCAACGGATAGCCACAGCAAGCATGCTCAGTTCGTAGCGGATCGTAGAAACAGAGACCGCTCGCTGCTGCGCATATCGCCTCGCCATAGCGCGATCGATCAAACCGGGGTCGACGTTCTCCCAGAAGTGCCGCATAGCTTTCCACGCGTCGTCTTGCCGGTTCGCGGTGGCTATTCCCTCTGCCCTTCTATCGGCAAGATAAGCAGTAACTATGCGGCCCACCGTCCAAGGAGACCGGTCTCCAAGCTGCCACCTCTGCCGCGCCTCGGCTTCCGCGCTAGCCCGATCAAGGGCGGCAAGCTTTTGCCTGCGCCGCTTGCCCTCGTCATCGGTGTAAACGACTGCAAAGCCGTTACGAAATCTTTGGACGCTGAATTCTGACACTCATATCGTTCCACTTCACGAACTGAGATTCGGATCAAATCGCCAATCCGGAATGCTTCGAGGCGTCCCGTCTTGATCAGCTTTCGAATCATGCTGGAGCTGCACCCCCACCGCTCAGCGAGCGCCGGGATGTCGTAGGGTTTGGGTGAGTTCATTGCTTTGACACACGACACGCGCTGGTGCCGGAGCTGGTCAGCGCGTGTCGATTTGCCTAGAAAACGCGCGGGAGATTGGTGACGCTAACCACATCCGGACGTAACGTGATTACTTCCGCTTCAATGCGATCCAGTTTCAGCGCGATGACGTCCCGCTTTTGCACCGCAGCCTCGACCAAAAGCGGCGTTTCTCCGAGCCTGCGGAAGCGATGCATGTACGGAAAACCACATGCCACCTCCTTGTGCAGCGACCAAGAGGCCCCATTGCGATCTGGGCTATAGCAACCCCTGAAAATTGGAAACTCATCGGGCAGCAAGCTCAGGCATAGCTGTTCAGCGTTTGACATCATAACGCTGTTCGGAATCTTGCCATCTGCTACAAGACCGAAAGGCGTGGTTAGACGCAAATCATCCATGTACCGCGAGGGATTGTCGCAAATCGACCACACATTACCCAAGACCAAGAGCCAATCGCGTTCCTTAGCCAATCTCTCATGCCAAGCCTCAATCAATCTCGGCAACCGGGTAAGGTGATCATAGCCACTTATGAACTGCCAGAGCGCTTCACAATCATCCGAGATGCTCGTGCTGCATTCTGCGTCAGGCTGGATGAGATCGCCAATGTCGCGCACATCGGCAATTTTTAGAACGTCACGTATATCGTTGTACTTCAACGCTTTACTCCTGGTATTACTCCAATAGCCGGCGCCATGCCGGATGGGCGTGTTCTTTGACACATACACACACGGTTGGCAAGGTCTTTTTGGGACTGAGCCGTAGCTCATCGATCTGAACCAGATTAGCTCGCGTTGAGTAGACGATAGACCGATGCTCGACCGATCCCGAGCTGGGCCGCGATTTCACTTCCGCCTACACCAGCCGCATACATTTCTCGAACCTGAGCAGCATCGATCGTTGCTCGACGACCTTTATATATGCCGCGCTGTTTCGCCTTCTCTATACCGTCGCGTTGACGCTCGCGGCGAATGTCATTCTCAAACACAGCGACCGCACCAAGGATAGCGAGCGTCAACCGCCCGGTGCTGGTGTCCGTATCCACGCCGCTCTGCTGGAGGCAACGGAAGGCAACCTTCTTCTCGGTTAGACGCTCGACGATCTTGAACAGATCGCCGACCGACCGTGCCAGCCGGTCGAGACGGCTGACGATCAGCATGTCACCCTCCCGGACGAAATCGAGCGCGTCAGTAAGAGCGTCGCGTCCATCGGTGCTCGTGCCAGACACCTTCTCCGCGAACACCTTCTCGCAACCGGCTTTCCGGAGAGCTTCCTCCTGAATGTCGAGGGACTGACCTACCGAACTGACACGGGCGTAACCGACGAGCATCTGTAACCTCCGATTGTCTCGTTTGACTCTAGACGAATCGGTTTTAGCGCCTCGGAATGCGGCTGTCGGGCTAAATGAGGCAGCTTTCAGCCGATTTCTCGTGCCTCGCGGTGCGCCTCGCCATGTAAACCGATCCGAGGCGACCCGGCGGACAAAGCCGCATCAGCTTGCAAGGGGCAGCCTTGACAAGAAGGCATTGCTTGGCGAGCGAGAGGGCACCTGCCAGGTTAAGGATGCGGCAGCAGGTGAGGGTGGGCGAGTGAACGCGGTTGAGATTGAAGAAGCCGTATCCGCGCTCGCGGAACAGCCGTTTGACGCGGAGGAGTTTCCGTTCGCCTTCCTCGCCGCCTTCGGGAACAAGGACACCACGATCAAGCGGCTGCGCGCTGCCAAGGGATCGACCAACGCATCCGACATACCCGGCGGGGTGCTGCAACGGAACAACATTCACATCGCCGTTGCCGCCTCCGGCGCGGTGACGCAGACCCTTGCCGCGCTTCGGGCCAGCCCGGCCACGACGAAGGCCAAGGCCAAGTTCATTCTCGCGACGGACGGCGACACCTTCGAGGCGGAGGACATGGACAGCGGCGAAACGGTCGCTTGCCCCTACGCCGACTTCCCCAACCATTTCGGTCTTTTCTTGGGCTTGGCTGGGATCACCACGGTCAAGCAAATCCGCGAAAGCTCGTTCGACATCCGGGCGACTGGACGCCTCAACCGGCTGTATGTGGAGCTGTTGAAGGACAATCCCGATTGGGGCGCGGCCGACCGCCGCCCTGACATGAATCACTTTATGGCCCGGCTGATCTTCTGCTTCTTCGCGGAGGACACCGACATCTTCCACCGCAGCTATCCCTTCACGGGAACGGTCGAGAAGATGAGCGACCGGGATTCGTCCAACACCCATGAAGTGATCGACGAACTGTTCCGCGCCATGAACACGCCGATCGCCGATCGCGAGACGGCCGGTATCGTCCGCTGGGCCACCCCCTTTCCCTATGTGAACGGCGGGTTGTTTTCTGGCAGCTCCGCCGTGCCGCGTTTCAGCAAGATCGCCCGCTCCTACCTTCTCCATATTGGCAGCCTCGACTGGACAAAGATCAACCCGGACATTTTCGGGTCGATGATTCAGGCCGTGGCGGACGACGAGGAGCGCGGCGCGCTGGGAATGCACTACACCAGCGTTCCCAACATCCTGAAAGTGCTGAACCCGCTGTTTTTGGACGACCTGCGCACCCGACTGGCGGAAGCGGGCGACAACAGCCGGATGCTGTTGAACCTGCGGCGGCGCATGGCGCGGATCAGGGTGTTCGACCCCGCCTGCGGCAGCGGCAATTTCCTTGTGATCGCCTACAAGGAAATGCGGGCCATCGAAGCCGAGATCAACAAGCGGCGCGGCGAAGCCGATCGCGTATCCGAGATCCCGCTGACCAACTTTCGCGGGATCGAGTTACGAAATTTCCCGGCCGAGGTCGCGCGCCTCGCGCTTATCATTGCCGAGTTCCAATGCGACGTGCTGTATCGTGGGCAGAAGCTGGCGTTGGCCGAGTTTCTGCCGCTGAACGCGCAGAACTGGATTACCAGTGACAACGCGCTTCGGCTCGATTGGCTGAGCGTCTGCCCGCCGACCGGAACCGGCTTGAAGTTGGTAGGCGATGACCTATTTCACACTCCGCTCGACCAGCCCCAGATCGACTTCGAGAACGAAGGCGGAGAAACGTATATCTGCGGCAATCCTCCCTATGCCGGCCTCAGCTCCCAAACTATTGAACAAAAGAATGATCTCCAAAGTCTCTTTGAAGACAGGAATGACTACTGGAAGTCATTTGATTATGTAATGGGGTGGTTTTGGAAAGCCCATCAGCTTGTCCGGGACTGCGGCGCCAAGGCCGCCTTTGTTTCTACCAATTCAATTTGCCAAGGTCAGCTTGTTCATATGTTTTGGCCGATGATCCTCGACAATGGCACTCGAGTTTTCTTTGCCCACGCATCATTCAAATGGAGAAATTTGGCGTCGAATAATGCGGGAGTATCGGTTGTTATTATCGGTCTATCTAAAGACGAAGGGGGAGGCGCGCGCCTTTTTGAGTCATCTGATGACAATAACGTCATAGAAAAGCAGGTGCCTTCTATAAACGCATACGTCGTTCCCGGTCCAAGCTTGTATGTTGATGCTGCCTCCAAGCCCCCGGAGGACCGCCCTGCGATGGTGTGGGGGAACAAGCCTACCGATGGTGGAGGACTTATTCTTTCCCCCGAAGAGGCGAGAAAGGCGATTGTGGATGAGCCGGACGCGGCAGAGTTTCTTAGGCCCTATTTTGGTTCGGATGAATTTATCAAAGGGGCACCAAGGGTTTGCATTTGGGTGGACGAGTCGAAAAAATCTGACGCTTTCGCAATCGATGGTTTAGCTAAGCGATTTGAATTTGTCAGGGAGTTTAGGGCCAGTAGTAAAGCTAAGGAAACCCGTCCTTCCGCTAACTACCCTCACAGATTCCGTCAGATTCAGGGGCATCCGGGAAGGCGTTCGATCATCGTTCCAATCCATACAAGCGAAACCCGTCAATACCTGCCAGTAGGACTACTGCCCGATGGTGGAATAATATCAAACGCTGCGTATGGCATTTATGATGCTCCCCTCTGGAATATGGCGCTGATCGCTTCGCGCCTTCACCTTGTTTGGATCGCGACCGTCTGCGGCAAGCTGGAAACCCGGTATCGGTATTCCAACACCCTTGGCTGGAACACCTTTCCGTTGCCCATGCTTACCGAGAAGAACAAGGCTGACCTGACCAGCTGCGCCGAGGAAATCCTATTGGCGCGCGAAGCGCATTTCCCGGCAACCATCGCCGATCTTTACGACCCCGAGGACATGCCCGCCGATTTGCGCGAAGCGCATGAGCGCAACGACGAGGTGTTGGAACGCATCTATATCGGCCGCCGCTTCCGCAACGACACGGAGCGGCTAGAAAAACTGTTCGAGCTTTACACCAAGATGACCACATCGGCGGGCACGAAAAAGAAACGAAGGGCGGGGGCAAGCGCGTGACGAAAGAGATGAAATCCGTTCCATCCGTTTCGGTATCCTATGCCCGGAACGGCAATTCGACCAAGGCCAACGCCTACGGAATGCGCCCCATGCAGGAGCGCGCCTATGAGAAGCGTGGCGAGCAATATCTGCTGATCAAATCACCCCCGGCATCCGGCAAGAGCCGCGCACTCATGTTCGTCGCGCTGGACAAGCTGGCCAATCAGGGGCTGAAACAAGCGATCATCGTCGTTCCGGAAAGGAGCATCGGCGCGAGCTTCCATGACGAGCCATTGAGCCATTTCGGCTTTTGGGCCGATTGGCGAGTGGAGCCGAAATGGAACTTGTGCGACGCTCCCGGCGAAGACGGCGGCAAGGTCAATTCGGTCGGTAGCTTCCTTGGGAGCGACGACAAGGTGCTGGTCTGCACCCATGCCACTTTCCGCTTCGCGGTGGACAGGTTTGGCGTGGGGGCGTTCGATGACCGGCTGATCGCGGTGGACGAGTTCCACCATGTTTCCGCCAACCCCGACAACAAGCTGGGCCTGCACCTTGGGGCCTTCGTTGCCCGCGACAAAGTGCATATCGTCGCTATGACCGGCTCCTATTTCCGGGGCGATGCCGAAGCCGTGCTGGCCCCGCAGGACGAGGCCAAGTTCGATAGCGTCACCTACACCTATTATGAGCAGCTCAACGGCTATCAATATCTGAAGCAGCTCGACATCGGCTATTTCTTCTATTCCGGCTCCTACGCCGACGACATCCTGAATGTCCTCGATCCCGATCAGAAAACCATCATCCACATTCCCAGCGTCAATTCGCGCGAAAGCACAAAGGACAAGATCAGAGAGGTAGAGCATATCCTGTCGGCGTTGGGGGATTGGCAAGGCATCGACCCTGCCACCGGCTTCCAGTTGGTCAGGACTGCCGAAGGCAAGGTGCTGCGGATAGCCGACCTGGTGGACGATGATGCCAGCAGGCGCGATCGCGTTTCTGCCGCGCTGAAAGACCCATCGCAGAAGAACAACCGCGATCATGTGGATATCATCATCGCCCTTGGCATGGCCAAGGAAGGTTTCGACTGGATTTGGTGCGAACATGCCCTGACCGTGGGCTATCGGTCCAGCCTAACCGAGATCGTGCAGATCATCGGTCGCGCCACCCGCGACGCGCCGGGCAAGGCCCGCGCCCGCTTCACCAACCTGATCGCCGAGCCGGACGCTTCCGAGGAAGCCGTGACCGAGGCTGTTAACGATACGTTGAAGGCCATCGCCGCCAGCTTGCTGATGGAGCAAGTGCTGGCTCCCCGCTTCGAGTTCAAGCCCAAGAACCCCGCCAGCGGGCCGGTGGAGGGCTTCGACTATGGCGAGGGCGGCTATCAGGCGGATAAGTGCAATGTCGGCTTCAACGAGGAGCGCGGCACCTTCCAGATCGAGATCAAGGGGCTGACCGAACCCAAGAGCGAGGAAGCGACTCGCATCTGCCAGCAGGACTTGAACGAGGTTATCGCCGCCTTCGTGCAGGACAAGACCGCCATTGAGCGCGGTCTGTTCGATCAGGAGCTTGTGCCGGAGGAGCTGACCCAGCTTCGCATGGGCAAGATCATCAAGGACAAATACCCGGAACTGGACGAGGAGGATCAGGAGGCGGTGCGCCAGCACGCCATCGCCGCCCTGAATCTGACGCAGAAGGCCAAGGAGGTCGCCCTGGGCGGTGCTGAGGGCGACAGCGAGAAAAGCCCGAACACCGCCTTCATCGAGGGCGTCCGGAGATTTGCGATGGACGTGCGCGAGCTGGACATCGACCTGATTGATCGCATCAACCCGTTTGGCGAAGCGTATGCCATATTGTCTAAGGCGATGACTGAGGAGAGCTTGAAGCAAGTTGCTGCCGTCATTTCCGGCAAGCGCGTCACCCTGACCGTGGAGGAAGCGCGCGAGCTGGCCAAGCGGGCGTTAAAGTTCAAGCAGGAGCGCGGCCGCTTGCCTTCCGTGACATCGTCCGACGCATGGGAGAAGCGTATGGCCGAGGGCGTCGCCTTCCTCGCGCGGATGAAAGCGGAGGCCGCGCGTGGCTAAGGGCTTTACCGATGACGATGACGCGCTGCTGGCCGAGCTTGGCGTCGAGGTCGAGACGAAGAAGGAGGCCGCCCGGACTCCGCGCGAGGAACGGATCATCGCTGGCTTCGAGGAGATTCAGCGTTTCGTGGCCGAGCATGGCCGTGCACCGCAGCACGGCGAGGACCGCGATATCTTCGAACGGCTTTATGCCGTGCGGCTCGATCGGCTCCGCGCCCAGCCGGATTGCTGCGCCTTGCTTGAGCCGCTGGACGATCAGGGCCTTTTAGCGAACGTGGAACCGGCCCTTGCCGGTGCTCCCGATGAGATCAGCGATGATGAATTGCTGGCGCAGCTCGGCGTGGACGCCGCCGCCCCGGATGACATCACGGAATTGCGCCATGTCCGTTCCGCCGCCGACAAGCGCGCGGCGGAGGAGATCGCCAACCGGGAGCGGTGCGACGACTTCGACCGCTTCAGGCCTCTGTTCGATGCCGTGCAGGCGGACATCGACACCGGCGCGCGTATCACCCAGCCCATTCGTAGGGATGCGGGTTTCCTGAAAACCGACATACGGGCCGGGGAGTTTTTCATCCTTGGCGGCCAGATAGCCTATGTCGCCGAGGTCGGCGAACCCTTCAAAGCGCCCAATGGCGAAAGCGACGCCCGCCTGCGCGTCATCTATTCCAACGGCACTGAGAGCAACCTGTTGCTCCGTTCCCTGCAACGCGCGCTCTACAAGGATGATACCAGCCGCCGCGTGTCGGAGCCAAGTGCTGGGCCGCTATTCGCCAGCGAAAGCGAGTCCGACGACCTCGCCAGCGGCACCATTTATGTGCTTCGCAGCAAATCGGACAACCCTATTGTCGCCGCGAACCGTGAGGTTCTGCATAAGATCGGCGTGACCGGCGGTGACGTGGCGCGGCGCATCGCCAATGCCAAGCTGGACCCGACCTTCCTCATGGCAGATGTGGAGATCGTCGCCACCTACACGCTCTATAATATCAACCGCGTGAAGCTGGAAAACCTGATCCACCGCATTTTCGCGCCCGCGCAGTTGGACGTCGAGATCAAGGATCGTTTTGGGCGGCCGGTGATTCCTCAAGAGTGGTTTTTAGTGCCGCTTTTCGTGATTGACGAAGCAGTGGAGCGCATCAGAGACCGTACTATCACTCAGTACACCTATGATCCGAAGCACGCGCGGCTGGTTGGGTGAGCTACTGGTTTAGATGCAGTCGCGTTGAATATCGGGTTACGCTATTTCATCTGGACACTGGCCTACCTGACATTGTCGAGCGCGAGCGCGTTGCTCTTCGACAAATTTTTGCGCGTCATAGCTAACGTCATATCCGTACTCTCTGGCTTCGCTGTAAATGTTGATGATCGCCTCTTCGGCAAGCTGCCGTGTATCAGAGCGGACAACGAGCGTCGTAATGACCGGTAGACCCTGCCTGCTGCAATAAGCGATCACTTGCCCTAGGGCCTTGCCGATCTGAGCTTGAGATGCATTGCCCTTCCAGGGCTTGTTCGTGAAGGCGTGCCAAAGCGCTTTGTATGTCGTCAAGCCATCATCAGAAGCTTGCGACTGTTCCAAGATTGCCCGGGCCATTGGCACGACCGGAAATGGTGAAACCTCTCTGCGCCGCACTTCTTGCAAAAGTTCGGTCAAACTGTAGCGCCCGCCTTCTGTCAAGCCACGGGCGCGATAGCGGCGAATATTATCTTGTAGGTTTTTTAACGGGATATTTTCAATGGCCATGATCAACTCCCCACCCCATGCTCACGCGGCCTTAAAGTCTTTTAGCAAACGCCAACAGCCAAGCTAACGGACTTGCCGCAAAAAGCGGACCAGCATCACCATTCCAATAAAGGTAGCCGGCAGCAGTAGACAGACAGCGGCGGGGAGGCCAACGTCACCGCTGAGACGCGGCGCAAAATAGAAGAATGCTGAGAACAACCCGCTGATCATCAGCCAGGCCAGGATCATCCCATAAGCAGATCGTCGCACCGAGACTTCTGGTAGCCCGCTCACCAAATCGGGCTTTGGCGAAACCACCGCCAATCGCTGCCAGAGCCGCGCATCAATTGTCAGATTTCCGATCTCCGGGTTGCCGAAGGTCAGTTTCGCCATCGGTAGGAAGAACGAAGACCGCGACTCGACGCTGATATGGTCCCATGGCACCGTGAACGGCTTCTCGAAGGGGCCGAACAGACGCAAAATGCTGACACGAAGGCCGGACGGACCGGCGCTAAGGGTCAGAATGCCGTTCATATTCACGCCGGCACCCATTCGCCCCGATCGCATCCTAAGAGTCAACTGGCTCGGCTCCGATTGCGCCGGATATTGCTTCTGCAATCTGAACCAGCCGGACATGAAGCCGAGCAAAGTCGTGACTGTCAGCCACATCCCCACGAATAGCACAGGGAAGAACGAAAATATGTCCTGCACTTGCGCGTTCATGACGAGAGCGTTGCCATCGCCGCTGGGTATGATCTAGCGGCCGAATTGACAATCATCCGCTTCGACCATCCACTTTCCAAATTCAGATGCTATCGCTAACTCTGCCAGGGTGGGGACATGGCCCTCCTCGCGCAGTGGAGGACCGATTTGATGCAATATGCGCTCATTCCTCTTGGCATTCTACTCGTCGCATTCATCACCACCGCGCTCAAGACGTTCGGGGTCAATCAGGAATATCAGCGCGCCGTCCTGTTTCGGTTGGGGCGGCTGGGGACGACCAAAGGGCCGGGCTGGTACTGGCTCATCCCCTTCATTGATCGCGTCGTCACCGTTGATATCCGCACGATCACAGTTCAACTCGAAACTCAGGAGACGATCACCCGCGACGGCGTTGCGGTTCGCGTCAACGCGGTTCTATGGTTTCGTGCAATCGATCCTGCCCGAGCCGTGACATCCGTCGAGGCTTGGCAATCAGCGGTCGTGCAGGCGGCGGAGACTGCCATGCGCGATGCAATCGGCCAAAGTGACCTTGATCAGATGCTGAAGGATCGTCTCGCTATCAACAAGAAGCTCTTGGAGCTGCTTACCGTCGCCGCCAGCCGATGGGGTATTGAGGTCGATGCGGTCGAGATCAAGGACGTGGACATCCCTGAACAGATGCAGCGTGCTATCGCACGCGAAGCCGAAGCCATCCGTGAGAAGCGGGCGCGGATCATCAAAGCCGAAGGGGAGAATGAGGCCGCCCAAAAGCTCGCTGAGGCAGCAAACATGATCGCGACCGCTCCGGGCGCGCTTGAGCTACGCCGTCTCCAGACCCTCGCCGAGATTGGTGTCGAGCATAACAGTACGATCATCGCAATGTTGCCCGTCGAGCTTCTTCATGCCGCCCAGAAGATTGCCGGGGCGCCGAAGGAAGGGTGATCGCTCTCGCTGGCGTCGCGCCATTTGCTCTCAGAGTGCAGTAGGGCGCATGGCAGCATTGGCCGGCCGAAAACGACTCAGTCCTAGACTTTCAGCGCCGAATTAGCCGCACCCCAAACCAGCCAGAGATGACGCAACGAAAGGAGGCTTAGTGTCTCATGTGGAGAGTGGCAGCCTAGAAGCGTAGTCTTTCAAGGGAACACGCTCGCATGGGTGGAGGTATTCATCGATCTCGTGCACATCGTCTGTGACAATCATGTTAAACGGCATCCAATCCACTCCGACCAGAAGCTGTTTGCTATTGCCGTGCGTGAAGAGAAGCCCGACTGCTACCTCGCAGTAGGCAGATGCCTCAGGCGGCACGTGGCCTGGCCGGCTGGGTGCTTGCATACTGGGATTGTTCCCAAAGGTTGGACCTGGATCGACGTTATCAATTATGTACTCGGCGCGGCGAAGGGCCTCCACCCGCCAAGAGGTAAACGGCCAAGGCCGAAATTTGCCTGACGGTGTAGGTAATTCGGGTCGTATGGACATCAGTCGGCGAAAATTCTCCGGCATGTTGGGCGCTAACGGCGGTGGCTTCCATGCTGCGGCGCGAGCTTGCATCGTCTCAATGGTTTCGATTGCGAGGGTGAAAACCTCAAACTGAAATCCCACATCGCGCTGATCGCCGCTGATGCCCCAAATCTGACCAGCCTGACTCCTAAGCCAGACAAGCGATGCGCCCTTGCCCGCCTGCTCCACGACATAGCCCGCAATACCATCTTCCAGCGCCAACAAGATTGGACGGGCAGCTTGGACTTCGAAGGGAGGAAATCGATGCGGCATCGCGTGAGGCTGTCCCTTATCATAAATTCTTCCCCGATAGGAAACTGCCGTTGCCGCCCCTGCAGCGTCCTACTGAGCCGTCCGTTTGCCATTGGCCTTATCTTCCTCCGCCAAATCGGAAGCGTGTTTGGTTAGTTTAGCCGGAAGCGCGACCTGCGCACCGGTTCCGGTCCAAGGGTTCATGGATACACAAAAGCCAGTATGATCTCCGCACTGACGTATCTCGCCCGTGTGGCTGTCCAGAACAACTATTACATGCTCATCATCTTCGAGCCTTGCCGCAGCCGCATCTGCCTGTGAAGGCGATCCCTTCATCTCGGCCCAAAGGCGTCCCGCATCAAACACGCCAATGCCTGCGAAGCGTCCTGGACTTCTCGAACCGCTTGCAGCAGCTTCCGGCGAGCGGTTGCAACCCGACACGAAGACGCAGCACGCTGTAGCAATGACACTCGCTCGTCGCATTCGATCCCTCCCCGACGAAGTTCTATCCGTGCCACAGGCAGTGTCCAATCTCTACCATTTCTTCCCTGAAAGCCGATTGGCTGAATCCGCCCCGCTCCTTGCCTTTTCGTATCCTTCTGACAAGGTACGACAATTCCCGACCACAATGCCGACGTTCGGCGGGATGGCCCCGGAAGGCCGCGGGCCAATGCCGTCTCAGCACTTTGCAGCACTCAGGTGCTTGACGTTAATGTCGCCGCGCATTCGCAAGCGGGTCAGGACCGTAGCGATTGCTACCGTTTGTGCCCCTGATCCCCATTAAAATCAGCATAAGGAGGCTACCGATTCCGGGCACCAAGTGCACCAGCATCAATAGCGCAGAAAGATTTTGATCGTGCAAGCGGCGTACTTGAACCGCG
>Ga0207667_10007766_pt1 | contig 12821 bp, 5 predicted proteins | sample KBSCornC52_FD_184301 | JGI IMG/M metagenome (GOLD analysis project Ga0207667, IMG submission 184301) | Corn rhizosphere microbial communities from Kellogg Biological Station, Michigan, USA - KBS Corn C5-2 (SPAdes) (version 2) | ecosystem: Host-associated > Plants > Roots > Rhizosphere > Soil ...
TGCAGGATATTGTTCCTAACACACATGGCATTTTCTTCCATGAACCAACGGCTGATGGATGTTATGGAAAAAGGGCCCGCTTCAAAATATTACAACTGGTTCGATATCGACTGGGCACATCCCGATCCATCACTACACGGTAAACTAATGACGCCGGTTTTGGGCAAACCGCTAGCCAACTGTATAAAAGATGGTGAACTAAGCCTCGACATCAATAACAACGAAATTGTAGTAAAGTATTTCAGTCAAACATTTCCCTTATCTGCCAATACAGAACAACCGCTGATAAAAGCACTTATCAAAAACAAAAGCAATACGGCCTTTATCAAAGATCAGATCAGCCAGATCAATAACAACAAACAGCTACTGCACGATTTGCTGCAACAGCAATATTACCAGCTCTGCTTCTGGCGCGATACCAACCACGTAATTGATTACCGCCGCTTTTTTGCGGTGAATGAACTGATCTCTGTTAACATGGCGTATGAGTCTGTTTTTTATGAGTACCATAGCCTGATCTATAACCTGTATCAGCAAAGATTGATCAATGGCCTGCGCATCGATCATATCGACGGACTATCAGACCCCGCCGTTTACCTCAATCGCCTGCGCCAGTTATTTGGAGATGAATGCTATATAGTAGTTGAAAAAATATTGGAACAAAATGAAAATCTTCCTGCCAACTGGCCCATCCAGGGCACTACGGGTTATGAATTTTGTTCTCAGATAAACTGGTTGCTCACCGGTAAAGAAGGCGCCCGCAAACTGATGGCTTTTTACAAAGAGCTTTTCCCTGAAACACATAGCTATCAGGAAATTGTTTTTGAAAAGAAACAATTCTTCTTACAACGTTTTATGGCAGGTGAATGGGAAAATCTGGTGAGGCATTTATATGATCAGCAACTGGTTCCTTCCAACATAAACCGCAATGAACTAAAGCAGGCCCTGGGCCTGGTAATGTGTTGCATGCCTGTTTATCGCTTATATCCCGGCGAGCAGGCATTGGACACAGAAGCGCAGCAAATTATTAAGGCCACGTTTGAAGATGCATTGAGAAGGAAACCCGAATTGAAAGAGCCTTTATCGGTTTTACAATCATTGTGGACTTCGGCCCAATCGACTACGCTCAGGGCACTCAGTTCTTCGGCCGCTCCTTCGACTACGCTCAAGACGCTCACAGCTTTCTTACAACGCCTCATGCAATTCACCGGTCCGTTGATGGCCAAGGGAGTAGAAGATACCACCTTCTATGTATATAATCCCTTACTCGCGCATAACGAAGTAGGTGATACGCCCGATGTAACCGATTATTCAATTAATACATTTCATGAATGGATGACCGGGCGACAGAAGCAGTACCCTTATTCATTAAACGCTACCTCCACCCACGATACCAAACGTGGTGAAGATGGCCGCATTCGTCTGCTGGTGCTCAGCTGGTTTACCAACGACTGGAAAAATCATGTACAACACTGGCAGCAGTTAAACGTAAAATATGTAACAACTGTAAACAATCAACGTACTCCCGCCCCGCAGGATGAATATTTCATTTATCAGTCTATACTATCCGGTTTTCCTGCCGATGGAGAGGTAACAGAAGAATTTATAACCCGGCTGAAAGAATATATTATTAAAGCGCTTCGCGAAGCGAAAATAAACAGCAACTGGCACGATCCGGTTACAGCTTATGAAGATGCCTGCTGTAGTTTTATTGAGAAAATATTTACTCCGCAGCATCACTTCATTAAAAACTTCCGCGCTTTTTTTGAAGTGATCCAGCAATACGCCAATATATTATCGTTAACCCAAACATTGATAAAAATTACGGCGCCAGGCATTCCCGACATCTACCAGGGCTGTGAATTATGGAACCTCAGCTATGTTGATCCCGATAACCGGCGGCCGGTGGATTATTCAATCCGGCAACAATACCTGCAGCAAATAATTGAGCTGGAGAAAAAGGATGCGGTGGAATTACTTACTCATCTGGCCGCGAAAAGAAATGAAGGACTTGAAAAATTATATGTCACCTGGAAGTCGCTGCAATGCCGCAACAAACTGATTAACGTTTTTATGCACGGGAAATATATTCCCATCTATGCCCCCGGCAACGACCATGATGTGGTTGCTTATGCAAGGCAATACAAACATCAATGGGTAATTGTAGCAGCACCCATTTCAGATGCCACTATTCTGTGTAAGGAAAAAGAATTACTGGCAGGTATTTGTTTACAAATGCCTGAAGGTGCGCCCGCTGACTGGAAAAATGAATTCACGGGAGAAACATTTACAATAGAAAACAATTTGCCGCTCGATGCGGTATTTAACGCTTTTCCGGTAGCCCTGTTAACCGGAGAAACCAAATAGTAAGAATATGATTCAAGAAAAAACAGCAAAGGTGCAGTCTCCGCAGGCCAGCTGGCTGAGTACAGCAATTTACCCTGGCCGGGCTTTTCCATTAGGCGCCACCTACGATGGCAAGGGTGTTAATTTTGCCATTTACAGCGAACATGCTGAAGAGATAGAACTTTGCTTATTTGAAAACCTCGACAGTGAAACAGAGTTTTTAAAAGTAAAGTTTAAAGAGCGTGAGCATCATGTGTGGCATGTATATATACCCAATATGAAACCGGGGCAGTTATATGGCTATCGTGTATACGGTCCTTATGAGCCAAAAAACGGCCAGCGGTTCAATTCCAATAAATTACTGCTCGATCCTTATGCGAAAGCTATTTCCGGCTGCATCGACTGGCATGATGCCGTATATGGCTATAAAATAGGTAACCCCGACGAAGACCTTAGTTTTAACGAAACCGACAGTGCTCCTTTTATTCCACGTTCAGTTGTAATAGATGAATCTTTTAACTGGGACGGTGAAGAACCGCCTAAGATCCCTTACGATCAAACTATCATTTATGAAGTACATGTAAAAGAGTTTACAAAGCTAAACCCCGACATACCCGAAGAAATTCGTGGCACCTATGCAGCTATTGCCCATCCGGCCAGCATTGATTATTTAAAAAAGCTCGGCATTACTGCGATTGAATTAATGCCCGTACATCATTTTGTGAGCGACCGTCACCTCACAGAAAAGGGTTTAGCCAATTTCTGGGGCTACAATACCATTGGCTTTTTTGCACCTGATACACGCTATTGTGCCAGTGGCGTAAGAGGAGAACAGGTGAATGAGTTTAAAAATATGGTGAAAGAATTGCACAAGGCAGGCATTGAAGTAATACTCGATGTAGTGTATAATCATACCGCCGAAGGCAACCATCTGGGTCCTACCCTTTCGTTCAGGGGTATCGATAATGAAGCATATTACCGGCTTACTGAAGATAAGCGCTACTATATGGATTATACCGGCACCGGCAATACGCTTAATGCCAATTTACCGGGCGTTCTGCGCCTGATCATGGATAGCCTGCGTTACTGGATAACAGAAATGCATGTAGATGGATTTAGGTTTGACCTGGCAGCTACACTCGCCCGTGAGCTGCACGACGTAAACCGGCTAAGCGCTTTCTTTGATATCATTTACCAGGACCCTGTTATTTCGCAGGTAAAACTGATTGCCGAACCCTGGGATGTAGGTGAAGGCGGTTATCAGGTTGGAAAATTCCCGCCCGGCTGGGCCGAATGGAATGGTAAATACCGTGATTGCATGCGCGATTACTGGCGCGCAGCCGATAGTGTACTGGCCGAATTTGCCGAACGCTTCACCGGAAGCGCCGATCTGTATAAAAACGATTACCGCTTCCCCACAGCCAGCATTAACTTCATTACAGCACACGATGGCTTTACCCTGAACGATCTGGTTTCGTACAACGAAAAGCATAACGAAGCCAATGGAGAAGATAATAAAGATGGCGAAAATCATAATCGTTCATGGAACTGCGGTGCAGAAGGCCCTACAGATGATAATGGAATAAATGCTTTGCGCGCGCAGCAAAAAAGAAATTTTCTCACTACGCTTATGCTTTCGCAGGGTGTACCCATGCTGCGTGCCGGTGATGAAATAAGTCAAACCAAAAAAGGGAATAATAATACCTATTGCCAGGACAATGAAATTTCATGGATCGACTGGAAGCAGGCCGATACCAGTTTACTGAGCTTTGCCCGCCAACTGATCAACTGGCGCAGAAAGCATCCCATTTTCTGTCGCCGGCACTGGTTCAGAGGGCGACCAATTAAAGGAATTAACGTAAAGGATATAGAATGGTTTTCTCCCGATTGTAAGGAAATGACCGAAGAAAACTGGACATCTGGTTACGCCAAATCACTGGCCATTTACATGAATGGCGTTGATCTGGGATATACTAATATAAAAGGCGAACTGGTAACTGATGATAATTTTTACATCATCTTTAATGCCGATAACGGACCTATTACATATAAGCTGCCACCCAAAAAATATGGTAAAAAATGGGTTGAAGTAATAAATACAAAAAATGATAAACTAACCGAAAATGGCCCCACCTATAAACCGGGCGATTCAGTTACGGTTGAAGGAAGAACAGTGGTGTTGCTGCAAAGCCCGAAAAAATAGTCAGGAAGTCCGCGAGTCAGGAAGTCCGAAAGAAAGTTTAACCAGGCAAGATTCTTTCCGACTTTCCGACTATTTAAGCAACAACTTACATTCGCGTAACAAAGTATTCTTATTTATGGCAACGGTACCCACTTCTTCACAAACGAGTCCGCCGGCAATATTGGCTACATCAGCCATCAGGTCGATGCGCCTGGTGGCTGCATAAATTAAGGAAGCTACGGCAATTACCGTATCACCGGCGCCCGACACGTCGGCAATATTTCGTAAATGAGAAGGAATAATACGTGAAGTTGTTTTATCCTGATAAAACACACCTTTTTCACTCAGCGTAATAAAGGAAATGGAATGATTAAGTTTCTTTTGTAGCTGCAGATGAATATCGTTCAGCGTGGGCAGGTTCACTTCTTCAACCAGCAGGTTCAATCCGTCTTTTACTTCTTTCAAATTGGGTTTGAAGATATCAACGTTCTGATACGAAAAGAAATTCTTTCGTTTGGGGTCTACAGTAGTAATGATGCCATGCTGTTTACACATAGCGGTTACTTCTTTGATCACACGCTCAGTAAGAATCCCTTTGTTATAATCTTCGAAAATAATTACCTGTGGTTTTTCAGTAACGATATACTGACGCACTTTTTCAAGCAGTGCATTTTCATCATCAACCGATAATTCTTTGGTGATCTCGGCATCGAGCCGCATCATTTGCTGATTACGGCTTATTATACGTGTTTTGGTAGTAGTAATGCGCGAAGGCTGCAGCAGCAACCAGCCGGTATTGATATGATGTTGGTTGAACAGGTCGGTTAAAGAAGCGCCATTGTCATCTGCTCCCATTACGGTTAATACAGATACTTCGGCGCCCAGTGCAGCCAGATTCAGCGCCACATTTCCTGCCCCTCCTATACGGTATTCTTTTTTATCAAGCGCCACAATGGGTACCGGCGCCTCGGGCGAAATACGTTCAACATGTCCCCACCAGTAAACATCCAGCATCACATCACCTATCACGCCCGCTTTAATATTCGAAAATCCTGCAAAAAGCTTATCAAAATCTATGTTGCTCATATCTTCTTATGCCTTTTTCGTTCGCAACGCAATATAATACAAAGGAACACCTGCAAGAACAATTCCCAGGCCAATAGCGGCATAAAGGGGTTTCATTTTTATAAGAAAAACGCAAAAGACCAGGGCCAGTATAATATAGATAACGGGTAATACAGGATAGCCAAAGGCTTTATACGGCCGTTCGGCATCAGGGCGTTTTTTTCGCAGAATAAAAATGCCAATTATAGTAACGGCATAAAACAGTACTGCAACAAACGAGATCATATCAAGCAGATCGCCATAGCTGCCACTTAAACATAAAATGCCTGCCATGGCGCATTGGATCCATAAGGCAAATTCAGGAACGGCATTTTTATTCAAAACACCTGTCTTTTTAAAGAATAATCCATCTTTTGCCATAGTATAATAAACGCGGGCGCCTGCCAATATCAAACCATTGTTACATCCAAAGGTTGAGATCATGATCATTACGGCGATTACTTTCGCCCCGGCATCTCCAAAAATTGAATCAGCCGCAGCTATTGCCACACGGTCGTCTTTGGGAAAAGCGATCTGGCTTAGCGGAAGTACATTCAGGTACATGAGGTTAGCCGATACATAAATAACAGTCACGATGAGCGTACCAAGAAAAAGGCTTAACCCGATATTCTTTTTCGGATTTTTTATTTCACCTGCTATAAATGTTACGTTGTTCCAGGAGTCACTGCTGAAAATGGACCCTACCATGGCTGCGGCAATAGCGCCTATTAAGGCAGTACCACCTATAGGTAACCATTCGCCTCCTTTGCCGGATGCATCGGGCTGTAAGTGGGTGGCATTCATTCCTGTTTGCCAGTTCTCGCCCCAGAAGCTATGTTTCACCAGTAAAAAACCAAGTATGATTAGCCCGAATAAAGACAACAGCTTAACGGTGGTAAATGTCGTTTGAATGATCTTTCCACCTTTAATGCCCTTTGTATTGGTATAGGTAAGAAATATGATGAGGGCAATCGCCAGCACCTGGGCGGCAGATATTTTAAGCTTGCCTATGGTGAGCAATATATTGCTCTCGCCCAGTTCGGGGATCAGGTAAGCCGTATAACGGCTGAAGGCAACAGCTACGGCAGCAATGGTAGCCGTTTGAATTACGGCAAAAAAACTCCATCCATATAAAAACCCGGCAAGCGGATTAAATGCTTCTTTAAGATAAACGTATTGTCCGCCCGCTTTCGGAAACATACCGCTCAGTTCGCCATAGCTTACGGCAGCAGTAATGGTCATAAAACCGGTGATGAGCCAAACGGCAATTATCCAGCCGGCACTGCCTACGTTGCGGGTAATATCTGAACTTACGATAAAAATACCCGAACCGATCATAGACCCCGCTACGATCATCGTAGCATCCACTAAACTAAGAGATGGTTTAAAAGATGAAGCGTGTTCTGACATATCAGCTATATAAGGGTAACAAAATCAGGTTTTAACCATCCCAAGATAAGGAAACTAGACGAAGGTTCAAGAACCAAAATACAAGAACCAAAAAAGCAAAAAATGCCAACCTAAAAACAAAAAATGGAGCATATTACTCCATTTTCAAATTTTCAAATTAGTTTATTTTCAAATTAGCTCTTCTTCTTAGCCCTGTATTGTTCGTTTAAACCCTGAATAAGATCGGGGGTAATATTGTATGCAGAATCCTTGTAGTAAATAATAAAACCGGGCTCGTAAGAAAGAATATATGCGTAACTCCGTGTTTTATTGTATTCTTTTAAAAAGTCTTCCACCTGCTTGCGCAGCTCGGTCATGCGATCAACCTGCAGTTTCTGCATTTCCTGCTCGAGTTCACCTTTTCTTTGCTGGTATTGCTGTTGCAATAAGCCTACTTCACGCTGAGCGGCTTCGCCTTCAGACTGTGTGATATTATTTCCTTTCTCCTGCCATTTGCGAACAGTGCGCTGGTATTTGGTAGTTAAATCACTCAGCTCGGCATTCATTGAATTTTCCTTCTTCTTTATATCGCCCGATATATCTTTAAAATAGTCGTAGTGCTCCTGCAGGGTATCGATATCAAAATACGCGATCTTAAAATTTGTATGTGCGTTTTTTTCCGCCTGAACCGAAACTTTGTTCAGTTTTTCAACGTGTGTAAGATGCAGGTAAAAAAGAACACCTATGAGGGCAAGACACAGAATACTTAATATAGTAGAGATATTTTTCATGAACGCCTTTTTTGCAAGATAGAATTCTGGTAGAAAAGAGTTTGTTAAAACTTTTAACAATGACTGATATCTAAAAAAAAGTAGGAAGTTTCCTTCCTACTTTATATTGTTTGTCCAACGAATAATCAAGTGTTACTCATCGTCATCGAAGCTCATAGCTTCGCGGGTTGTTTGCAGCAATTCATACTCTTCCTTGCTACCAACGATCATGTTCTCAAAGTCACGCAAACCGGTACCTGCCGGGATCGGATGACCAGTGATCACATTCTCTTTCAGACCGAGCATATCGTCGGTTTTACCCTGTATAGCAGCTGATGACAATACCTTGGTAGTTTCCTGGAACGACGCAGCTGAGATCCAGCTTTGTGTACCCAGTGACGCTTTGGTAATACCCAGCAATACGGGGTGAGAGGTAGCAGGATTAGCATCGCGATACTCAACCAGTTTTTTATCGGTTCTGCGCAGCAGTGAATTTTCTTCACGGATCTCACGCAAACTTACGATCTGGCCGGCTTTCAGGCGAGCGCTTTCTCCCGGATCAGCAATAACTTTCTTATCGAAGATCCAGTCGTTTTCGTCATTGAAGTCGAAACGGTCAACCAGGTCTTCTTCGAGGAAGCGTGTATCGCCCGGATCAACGATCTCAACTTTTTTCATCATCTGGCGAACGATCACCTCGATGTGTTTATCGTTGATTTTTACACCCTGTAAACGGTAAACTTCCTGAATTTCATTTACTACGTATTCCTGTACGGCGAACGGACCTTTAATAGCGAGGATATCGCTTGGTGAAACCTGTCCGTCAGACAGCGGCGCACCGGCTTTATTAAAGTCACCATCCTGTACCAGGATCTGGCGTGTTAATGGCACCAGGTATTTCTTCACAACACCATCTTTTGCTTCCACGATGATTTCGCGGTTACCACGTTTGATGGCGCCGAAAGCAACCACACCGTCGATTTCGCACACGATAGCGGGGTTACCCGGATTACGTGCTTCGAACAATTTAGTAACACGAGGCAGACCCCCGGTGATATCACGTTGCATACGCAACGTACGAGGTATTTTCACCAACACCTGACCGGCTTTCACGTCTTCGGCTTCATCAACCACAATGTGTGAGCCTACAGGAAGGTTGTATTGTTTTACATCCTTGCCCTCAACGATCAGGGTAGGTATTTTGGTTTTATCTTTTGTTTCGATAACCACTTTTTCGCGGTGACCTGTTTGTTCGTCGGCCTCTTCGCGGTAGGTGATACCTTCAATTACGTTATCGAATTTAACAGTACCATTGATCTCGGCTACGATTACGTTGTTGAAGGGGTCCCAGGTACAGATGATATCACCTTTTTTCACCTGTTGACCGTCTTTTACAAACAGCGTAGAACCATACGGAATGTTCACCACATTCAGTAAGCGATCGTTCTTGAGATCAGTGTTACGAATTTCACCGGTACGACCGATAACAACCTGTATTGGATCACCTTCGTTATTAACTGAAGCAACAGTACGCAAACCATCGAACTGAATGGTACCGTCGAACTTGGCAACGATAGATGATTCAACTGAAGCAGAACCGGCAACACCACCCACGTGGAAGGTACGCAGTGTTAACTGGGTACCAGGCTCACCGATTGACTGGGCAGCGATGATACCTACTGCATCACCTTTCTGCGCCCTGTTACCGGTTGCGAGGTTTTTACCATAACATTTCACGCACACACCGCGTTTGCTTTCGCAGGTAAGTACTGAACGGATCTCAACCGTTTCAATACCGGCATCCTCAATTTGTTTTGCGATAATTTCATCGATCTCTTTACCGGCTTCAACGATCACCTGATCGCTTGAAGGACTGTATACGTTATGCAGCGATGTACGACCAATGATACGATCATACAGCGGCTCTACAATTTCTTCATTATCTTTTAAAGCACTGATGGCAATACCACGCAGTGTTCCGCAATCTTCTTCTGTAATTACCACATCCTGTGCAACGTCAACCAAACGACGGGTCAGGTAACCGGCATCCGCTGTTTTAAGGGCGGTATCGGCCAAACCTTTACGGGCACCGTGCGTAGAGATGAAGTAATCCAACACGTTCAGTCCGCCTTTGAAGTTAGACAGGATCGGGTTTTCGATGATCTCACTTCCGGTAGAACCTGATTTTCTTGGTTTCGCCATCAATCCTCTGATACCGCACAACTGTTTGATCTGTTGTTTAGAACCACGGGCGCCGGAGTCAAGCATCATATACACAGAGTTGAAGCCCTGTTTATCGCTGCTGAGCTCACGGATCAACGTCTCGGTAATGCGGGTATCCACCCTTGACCAGATGTCTACGATCTGGTTATACCGCTCGTTGTTGGTGATCAAACCCATGTTATAGTTATCCCATACTTCATCTACTTCACCTTTCGCCTGATCCAGTACATCTTCTTTGATAGATGGGATGATGAGGTCATTAATGTTGAACGACAATCCACCTCTGAAGGCCATACGGAAACCAAGTTGTTTGATATCATCGAGGAACTTGGCTGTTTTTGGCACATTGGTGATGGTGATAATATCGCCGATGATCTCACGAAGACTTTTCTTCGTTAACAGAGCGTTGATATAACCAACTTCTTTGGGAACGAATTCGTTGAAAATAACACGGCCTACAGTGGTTTCGATCAGTTTCCTTACAATCTTGCCTTCGCTGACGCGAACATCGGCTTTCACTTTAATGTGCGCGTGCAGATCAACACGTTGTTCGTTATAGGCAATGATCACTTCTTCAGTGCTGTAGAAAGCCTTGCCTTCGCCACGGATCTTTTCTGTTTCGGTAGATTTTTTTCCCTTGGTGATGTAGTACAGACCAAGTACCATGTCCTGTGAAGGCAGGGTCATTGGAGCACCATTCTGCGGGTTCAGAATGTTATGTGAAGAAAGCATCAGCAGCTGGGCTTCCAGAACGGCCGCGTTGCTCAACGGAACGTGTACCGCCATCTGGTCACCGTCGAAGTCGGCGTTGAACGCAGAACATACGAGCGGGTGCAGCTGTATCGCTTTACCTTCTATCAGTTTGGGCTGGAAAGCCTGGATAGACAAACGGTGAAGCGTTGGGGCGCGGTTTAACATTACCGGGTGCCCTTTCAGAATATTTTCAAGAATATCCCAAACAACGGCTTCTTTTCTGTCTACCAGTTTACGGGCCGATTTTACTGTTTTTACAATACCTCTTTCAATCAGTTTACGAATGATAAATGGTTTGAACAGCTCAGCAGCCATATCTTTCGGTAAACCGCACTCATGCAGCTTCAGTTCAGGACCAACCACAATTACAGAACGACCTGAGTAGTCAACACGTTTACCCAGCAGGTTCTGACGGAAACGGCCCTGTTTACCTTTCAGTACATCAGAGAGTGATTTCAATGCACGGCCGCCTTCGGCTTTAACGGCATTCGATTTACGCGAGTTATCGAACAGTGAGTCAACGGCTTCCTGAAGCATACGTTTTTCGTTACGTAAGATCACCTCAGGGGCTTTGATCTCCAATAATCTTTTCAAACGGTTGTTACGAATGATCACGCGGCGGTACAGGTCGTTCAGGTCAGAAGAAGCGAAACGGCCACCATCCAGAGGTACGAGCGGACGTAACTCCGGAGGAATAACAGGAATGTATTGCATTACCATCCACTCGGGGCGGTTGGTGATGCGGCTGTTGGCTTCGCGGAAAGCTTCTACTACACTCAAGCGTTTCAAAGCATCGGCTTTACGTTGCTGTGAAGTTTCGGTAGCAGCGGCATTACGCAGATCGAACGATAAAGTATCCAGCTCAATTCTTTGCAACAGATCATGTACAGCTTCTGCACCCATCTTGGCAATGAATTTCTGCGGATCTTCATCAGGCAGATACTGGTTTTCCTTAGGCAGGTTTTCCAGTATTTCCAGATATTCTTCTTCAGTTAACAGATCGCCGGTTTTTAAACTGCGATCTTCACGGATACCAGGCTGAATTACAACAAAACGCTCGTAGTATACAATGCTTTCGAGCTTTTTGGAGCTAACTCCCAGCAGGTAACCAATTTTATTAGGTAAGCTTTTGAAATACCAGATATGAACTACAGGCACCACCAGTTTAATGTGGCCCATGCGCTCGCGGCGAACTTTCTTCTCTGTTACTTCAACACCGCAACGGTCGCACACGATCCCTTTATAACGAATACGCTTATACTTTCCGCAGGCGCACTCATAATCCTTTACCGGTCCGAAAATACGCTCGCAGAATAAACCATCGCGCTCAGGTTTGTAAGTACGGTAGTTTATTGTTTCGGGCTTCAACACTTCACCATAGCTACGTTCCAAAATGGAGTCCGGTGAAGCCAGACCGATAGTTATTTTGGAAAATGTGGCTCTGGGACGATTATCTTTTTTGATAGCCATATTTTGATTTTCTTATTTCTGAAGTAAAAAAATTTGATGCATCGAATTGATTACTGATTTCGGGATCCGGTGATTTTGGGATCAACTCCCAAAATCACCAAATCGCAAAATAAGTTTTATTCGAATTTGAGGTCAAGGCCAAGGCCTCTCAACTCATGCACCAATACGTTGAACGATTCAGGAATACCGGCTCTTGGAATATTATCGCCTTTAACAATCGCCTCGTAGGTTTTTGCACGGCCGATAATATCATCCGATTTAATCGTGAGCAATTCCTGCAGAATGTTCGATGCACCATAGGCTTCGAGCGCCCAAACTTCCATTTCACCAAAACGCTGACCACCGAACTGTGCTTTACCACCCAGCGGCTGCTGTGTAATAAGACTGTAGGGTCCGATGCTTCTGGCGTGCATCTTATCATCAACCATGTGGTGTAGTTTAATCATATAAATTACACCCACGGTAGCTTTCTGGTGGAAACGATCTCCGGTTTCACCGTCATACAGGAATGTATGACCAAAGCTTGGTAAGCTTGCTTTATTAATGAACTCACCAATTTCTTCGGTAGTAGCTCCGTCGAAGAT
>Ga0207667_10007769_pt1 | contig 12820 bp, 11 predicted proteins | sample KBSCornC52_FD_184301 | JGI IMG/M metagenome (GOLD analysis project Ga0207667, IMG submission 184301) | Corn rhizosphere microbial communities from Kellogg Biological Station, Michigan, USA - KBS Corn C5-2 (SPAdes) (version 2) | ecosystem: Host-associated > Plants > Roots > Rhizosphere > Soil ...
GCCCGGACAAATGGTGGGCATCGTCGGCCACACGGGCTCGGGCAAGAGCACCGTGTCGAACCTAATCTGTCGGTTTTACGACGCGTCCTCGGGAGCCGTGCGCATCGACGGCACGGACGTGCGCCGCGTCGGACTCGAAGAGTACCGCAAACACATCGGCATCGTGCTTCAAGATCCGTTCTTGTTCTTCGGCACGATTGGCGACAACGTCGCTTACGGCGCGCCGCACTCCGGCCGTGCGCGGATCGTGGCCGCGGCACGCGCGGCCCGCGCACACGAGTTCATTTTGAAGCTGCCCGAGGCGTACGACTCACTGGTCGGAGAACGCGGACAGTCGCTGTCGGGCGGCGAACGTCAACGCATCGCGATCGCGCGCGCGATCTTGGTCGACCCCCGAATTTTGATCTTGGACGAAGCGACCAGCGCCGTCGACGTCCAAACCGAACGCGAGATTCAAGCCGCGCTCGACAACGTGGTGCAGGGCCGCACGACGGTCGCCATCGCGCACCGCCTGAGCACGCTGCGTAAGGCTGATTTGCTGGTCGTGCTCAAAGACGGCAAGGTCGCCGAAATCGGCAGCGCGAGCGAGCTGCTCGCACTGGACGGCGAGTACGCAAAGCTCGTGCGCGCCCAGAGCGCGAACCTCGCCGAGTCGGTCGCCGACGCGGATCCCGAAAGCAGCAGCGCGCCGCAAACGAGCCACGAAGCGCTCCCTCTGCTCGACCCGCAGCAGCTCAGCCTCGAACTCGACGCCGACGGTCAGCTGTGGGCGATCACGCGCGGCAGCGCCGAACGCATGGCAGTCTCCGCCCGCCGCGCTTTCCCGCTCACCGAGCCGAGCAGTTACCTGTCACTGGTCGACGAGCAGAACCAGGAACGCGCCTGCTTCGAGTCCATCAGCGAGCTTGGCGAAAGCGATCGAGCCACGCTCGAACGCGCGCTCGGCCAAGCCGACTTCTTGCCCGTCATCGCGCGGATTTGGAGCGTCACGCAGCAGGCCACTCGCTCGCTGTGGCGCGTGGACACCGATCGCGGGCCAACCGAGTTCGTGGTCGACCAAGAGGATCACGTGCGCCCGCTCGAGGACGGGCGACACTTGATCAGCGACGCGCACGGCATGCGCTACCTGGTGCCGCTCGCGAGCAACTTGGACGTGCACAGCCGCAAGATCTTGGCGCGCTTCTCCTGAGCGCCGCTCCGCTCACAGCGCGCACGCAGCAGGACGACGGGCAGCACAGCCAGACTCAAAACTTATAGCTTACGTCCGCGTACAAGCCGCTCAGATGAATCGAGTAATCCTGTTTCCCCGCTTGACCGCAAAATTGGCAATCTTGCCGGCCGGGCGCGTTGAGATCTGCCTCGGTCACTGCGCCATGTCCAAAGCGGTAGGCATAGGCGAGGTTGGTTTGCCAATTGCCGCCGTTGTACCCGGTGCCCACGGTGAACACCTGAGTATGCCCGGGTGGCGTGCCGAATGGCGTCGGATACTGTGCGTTTGCCGTCTTGCTGTCGTACACGAAGCCGGCGCGCGCGGCGAAGTGGTCGAACTCTCTGCTCGCATCCTTCAAGAACCGGTATTCGAGACCGATGCGCACGGTCTGTGAATCCGACCATTCGAAGACGTTGGAGACCGCGGTCGGAGTCGTGGCATCTGCGGCAGTGCCGATCAACGGATAGCCTTTGTTCTCGCTATTGAAAGTGTACTCATAGTCGACCGCGACCGAACCACTCAGGCCAAAGCGATCGAAATCAGCGCGCGTGCCCGCGCCGAGCTTGGAGGGCAGCGTGAACTTCGTGGACACATCGTGAAACTGCAGCGCGAGCGCGGTGCCGTGGTCATTGCTGACTTTGGTGGTGGTCGGGTTTCGATAGACCACGCCGACTGACAGCCACGGGAGCGGCGCCCATTGGGCACCGACGCGAAAGCCAGCGAAGTTTTGACCGGTGAGCGTGAAATCCAAAAACGGCGTATCGGCGGAGCCGGGCGTGCCCTCGTAACGAGCCAAGCGCACGTACGTCACTCGGTAACCAACACCGACGCGCAAGTTGTCCAAAATGTTGAAGGCGATGGCCGGCGATGCTTCCAAAAAGAACAGCTCGGTGCGATCCTCGAAGCCTGCCGAACCATAGTGGAAGGTCGCTCCAGAGGAGGCGATCGGGTAAACGCCCACACCGAGCACGATCCGCGGATGCACGCGATACGCTCCGCCGACGAGGAAGAAGGGCGCGACGGTGAGATCGGACGTGACATCCTTGGCGACGAGCGAAGGGCTCGCCTGGATCTTACCGAGCAGCAGCGAGAAGTCGCCCAGCACCTCTCCCCGCTGAACCTGAGCCAGTCCGGCCGGGTTATGAAACAGCGCAGACGGATCGTTCACATAGCCGATCGCCGCGCCGCCCATGCCCATGTGACGGGCGCTGTAGAGCATGGGCGTGTCGTAGCCGCCCGCGTGGGCAACTGCCGGAGTAACGAGCGAGCCAGCAGCAGCGCACATCGCCAGTAGCTCGCGAGACAACGATCGCATGCGACGGTTCGCGCTCAGCCGCCGGCTCCCGCGCTGGTCGAGGTGTCGCCCGCAGCACCGGTCGAGGTGCCGCCGCCACTGCCGCCGCTGGCTCCGCTTCCGCTCGGCAGCGGCAGCCCGCTACAGGAGTAGAACGCATCGGCGCAGCCGTTCTCCTGCCGGCAGGTGGCGCAGCCCACGCTGGTCGGAGCGGTACCGCACATGAGCAGGCAGTGCTTGCGGGAGCAGGCCACGTCCGTCAGGTAGCAGCCAAGGCAATCAGTGCTGAGGGTGATCGAATCGCTGATGCAGCTCGACGTGCAGGCGTCCTGCGCTGCGTCGGTTTTTTCTGCCGTCGCATAGCAGCTGGCGCCACATTGAGCAGTCTTCTTGGTCACGTCCTTCGTGCACACCGCGGTCGCATCGCTCTCAGCGATGCACTTCCCGTCGGTAGCCAGCTTCGACGTGAACGACGCTTGCGTCAGATCGGCGTACACGCCGACGCACTGCGCACTCGAGCTACCGCCGCCCGAACCACCCGAGCCGCCGCTGCCCCCTCCGCCGGACGAGCTGTCGTCGCTATCGCTCCCACAGCCAACCACCAAGAGCGTTGCCGCCGTCACTGCACAGGCAAACGTAATAAAGCGGTGCATCAGACTCTCCTCCTGACCAAACAGGTCTGTCCGCGTGGGCAAACGCGGGCGTGAGCACTACCCAACAAACTCCAGCTTAGTCCGGCACTTCCGGAGCCGCCACTAAAAGCTCTTCGGCCGGTCGGCTCGAGTGCGAGCCGCGCAGGGCAGCAAAGTTGACTCATTTTCGCGGGCCGCGCGCGCCGATCTGTAAGGACCCGACAATTGGCTTCGTTCTCTGAGCGTCGGTAACGAACGGAGAAAACCAGCCATGAATCTTTTCAAGTTGTCAGCCTGCTTCATTATCCTACCTTTGGCGGCTTGTGGGCGGCAGAGCACGTCGGAGGGCGCGCGCACCGCACCGAGCCCCGTCGCGCCCGCGCCTGCAACCGTCGATGCGCCCGGCTACGCGGCAGGCCCCACGGCCATGAACGAAGCGCCCGCTGCGCCGCCGCCGGGCATGCCGAGCGCTGCACCGCGCGCCGACGCCGAAGCGAGCGCGGGCGCTGGCGCACCGCGTTCCACTCGCGCTGGGCGCGGCTATGAGCCGCAAGAAAAGAAAGCCGATGACCGCCCCGGGCTCGGCACGACGTGGGGCGAAACGCGCACGAGCTACGTCTCGAGCGAACACTTCGACCGCGCAGATCCCGGACGCCCGTTTGCACTCGTGTCGCTCAACTACAACGACGAGGCCGGCATCCAAGCGATGGCGCGGCGCATGGGCAATTCCTATGCGAGCTTCGACCGCTCCGGAGTCGACGCCGCGCAAGGTGCGGTCAGCGTGCGGCTTCTCGACCAAAACGGTTCGCCCTTGCCGAGCACGAACTTCGGCGGGCACGACTACGTCGCAGGCTCGGACGGCGAGCGCTACGTCATTCAAATCGAAAACCACAGCGGGAACCGCTTCGAAGCGGTCGCCACCGTGGACGGGCTCGACGTGATCGACGGGCAAGGCGGCTCGTTTTCGAAGCGCGGCTACCTGGTCAACCCCTGGTCGACGTTGCAGATCGACGGCTTCCGCCGGAGTCAAGCTGCCGTCGCGGCCTTCCGCTTCGGCGCGGTGAAGGACTCGTATGCCGCGCGCAAGGGCAATGACCGCAATGTGGGCGTGATCGGCGTCGCGTTCTTCCACGAGCAGGGCACGTCCTTCCCGTGGACCGAGCGCGAGCTCGAGCGCCGCGAATCGGCCAACCCCTTCCCGGGCTTCGCCGCGCCGCCCCCACCGCCCATGGCGCGCTGAAATCGAGCACGAGCACTGGTCGGGCTTTCTCCGAGCCTGACCCGTTACCGACGAGCGAGCAGCCCCGACCGGAGCTGCTCGCTCTTTTTTGTGCTTAGAATCCGAAACCGTGGCTCGCAAAAACCAACTTTTGATTTGGCTGATGTGCCTTTGCGTTGTGCTCGGTACAGCGTGCAAGAAGAAGGCGGACGCGGGTCCTACCGCGGAAAAGCCACCAGCGCTGCGCTTGGCGGTGATCCCGAAAGGCACCACGCACGAGTTTTGGAAAGCGGTCCACGCCGGAGCCGTGAAGGCCGCGCGCGAGGCTCACGTGGACGTGGTTTGGAAAGGGCCGCTCAAAGAAGACGACTTGAAGTCGCAAGTCGATCTCGTGCAGAGCTTCACGGCACAGGGCGTGTCCGGCATCGTGCTCGCGCCGCTCAACGACACGGCGCTGGCCGCGCCGGTGAAAGCAGCGGTCGACGCTAAAATTCCGGTCGTGATTTTCGATTCGGATTTGAAAGACAAATCCTACGTGAGCTTCGTCGCCACCGATAACCGCGCGGCCGGCGCGCTCGCGGGCGAACGCCTGGCCAAACTCATGAATGGCAAGGGCAACGTGCTGGTGCTCCGTTACCAAGAGGGCTCTGCCAGCACGACCAACCGCGAAGAGGGCTTCCTCGCGGCGATCCGCAAATTTCCAGACATCAAAGTCGTCTCGGACAATCGTTTCGGCGGGGCCACCACCGAGAGCGCGCACGCCGCCAGCGAAAATCTGCTGCTCGCGCAGAACGCGGCCAAGGGCACGATCGACGGCATCTTCACGCCCAACGAGTCGACCACCTTCGGCATGCTGCTCGCACTGCAGAAGGCGGAGCTCGCCGGCAAGGTGCATTTCATCGGCTTCGATTCGTCGGACAAGTTGCTGAACGCCGTGAGCGCGGGTCAAATCGACGCGCTGGTGCTGCAAGATCCGCTGAAGATGGGCTATCTCGCGGTCAAAACCCTGGCCGCGCATTTGCGCAGTGAACCGGTCGAGCCGCGCATCGACACTGGCGCCACTCTGGTCGACAAACAGAATCTGCCGAGCCCCGAGATCCAGAGTCTGGTAAAGCCGGATCTCAAGCAATGGCTCGGCGAGCCATGACGCGCGCTGGAAGCGCCGCATGAGCAGCGCGGACCAGCCGAGCCTCCACGCCCAGGGCCTCGCCAAGCGCTTCGGCGCGACGCGCGCGCTCTCCGGCGTCGACCTCACGCTGCACGCAGGCCAAGTGCACGCGTTGCTGGGCGAGAACGGCGCCGGCAAGAGCACCCTGCTCAAGATCCTGGCCGGCGCGCAGAGAGCGGACGCCGGCCGCATCGAGCTTTCCGGCAACCTCTATCAGCCGAAAAACCCAGAGCACGCTCAGGCGCTCGGCGTTGCCTATGTTTCGCAGGAGCCTGCGCTCTGCCCGGATCTGACCGTCGCCGAGAACGTGCTCTTGAACGAGCTGCCGAGCCGCTTCGGCGTGATCGACGCGCGCGCGAGCCGCGAGCGCGCACGCGCGGCCCTTTCACAGGTGGTGCCGGAGGGCGCGCCCGCGCCCGCGCTCGACGAGCGCGCGGGCAATCTCGGCCAAGGCGACCAACAGCTACTCTGTCTTGCCCGCGCGCTCGCCCAAAAACGATGCCGAATCCTGATTTTGGACGAGCCGACCAGCACGCTCAACTCGAGTGAAACGGCGCGCCTCTTTGCCGTGGTGCGCGAGCTCGCCAAGCGCGGCATCGCAATCTTGTACGTGTCGCATTTTTTGGAAGAGGTCGAGCGCCTGGCCGATCGCTTCACCGTGCTGCGCGACGGTGCGTTCGTGGCGAGCGGCGAAATCGCGCGCACGACGCGCAGTGAGCTCGTGCAACTGATGGCGGGCCGCGCCGTGCAGGAGCTCTTTCCACGCTCACCACGCACGCCGGGCGACGCGGTGTTGACGCTCAGCGACGTTGCAGGGCAAAAGCTGCCGCTCTCCGCGTCACTGACGCTGCACCGCGGTGAAGTGCTCGGCATCGCCGGGCTGCTCGGCTCTGGGCGCAGCGAGCTACTACGCCTGATTTTCGGGCTCGATCCGCTGAAGCGCGGCACGATCCAGGTCAAAGCGCGGCCCGGGTCGGCTTCGCCCGCACAGCGCCTGGCTCAAGGCGTGGGCCTGCTCAGCGAAGATCGCAAGGGCGAGGGCTTGGCCGCAACGCTCTCGATCGGCGACAACATCACGCTCTCGAAGCTCGAATCGCTCGGGCGCTGGGGGTTCGTGAGCCCGACTCGGCGCGCGGCGATCGCGCGTTCGTACCTCGAACGGCTGGGCATCGTCGCGCGCGGACCGGAGCAAGCCGCGCGTGATTTATCCGGCGGCAATCAGCAAAAAGTGTGCATTGCGCGGCTCCTACATCAAGGCGTGGACGTGCTCTTGCTCGACGAGCCCACGCGCGGCGTGGACGTCGGCAGCCGCGCTGATTTGTACCGCGTCATCGATCAACTGGCGACGGAAGGCAAAGCGGTGCTGATGGTCTCGAGTTACTTACCCGAGCTGCTCGGCGTGTGCGACCGAGTCGCGGTCATGGTGCGCGGAAAGCTCGGCTCGGCTCGCTCGGTGAGCGGGCTCACGGAGCACGATCTGCTGCTCGAGGCGACCGGATGAACGCGCTCCGCCGCTTGTTCCGGTTGCCCTGGTTCGGGCCGCTCTTGGCGCTCGGGCTCCTGTACGTGCTCTTCACCGCGCTCGCGCCCGACACCTTCGCGCGCGAGACGAACCTCGTGACCATGCTGCGCCAGACCGCGGTCATCGGCATCGCGGCCGTCGGCATGACGTTCACGATCGTGCTCGGCGGCATCGATTTATCGGTGGGTTCGGCCGTCGCGCTCACGACCGTGGTGGTCGCCGAGAGCCTGCGCTCCGGCTCGAGCCCGCTCGCGGCTGCGGCGATCGGTGTCCTCACTGGCGGCGTACTCGGGCTGTGCAACGGGCTCCTGGTCACGGGCCTTCGGATTTCGCCGTTCATCGTCACGCTCGGTACGATGAGCGTGCTGCGCGGCGCGGCCAAAGGGCTCGCCAACGAGCAAAAGATCGACGCCGATCCGCGTGGGCTCGACGCGTTGATGCAGAGCCACGCCCACTCGCTCGCGCTGCCAGCCGGAGTTTGGCTCATGCTCGGCGCCACGCTGTTCGGCATCGGCCTGCTCAATTACAGCAAAATCGGCCGCCAAATCGTGGCGGTTGGCTCGAACGCCGAAACTGCGCGGCTGTGCGGCATCTCGATCGCGAAAACGACCTTGTTCGTGTACGCGCTCGCGGGCTTACTGGTCGGCCTATCCGGCGTACTCGAATTCTCGACGCTCACCGTCGGCGATCCGACGGACTCGGTAGGCCTCGAGCTCGAGGTGATCGCGGCGGTCGTGATCGGCGGCGGCTCACTCTCCGGCGGGCAAGGCTCGGCCGCAGGCACGTTGGTCGGCGCGCTGCTCTTGACGGTGATCAAAGCTGGCTGCACGCACCTCGGCTTCCCGAACTGGGTGCAAGAGATCTTCACCGGCTTCATCATCGTGATCGCGATGAGTATCGACAAATTGCGCCAGCGCACGCGCTGAGCGCTTTCGGCGCCGACGCGGCGACCTGCGCGTCCAGCGACGGCCAGCGCAGCGCGTAACTGAGGCGGTGAGCACCGAACCTCCGCGCCCTGGCTTGGAATTTGGGGCACACGCGGGAACGGGCGCGCGCTGCGTCGCGGCCGAATCCAGGTGCCCCAGCCGCGCGCTCCGCGCCCGTGCAGCCACGCCTGCCCGACGCCGTAAAGCCGCCCCATGCGTCGAGTCCGTGCTCGGCTTCGGCGCCGATGGACGATCGGGGAGCGCAGCGGCAAACGCGAATTCGACACACCATTCCAGCTGCTCTCGCGCAGAGCCGAGCGCCACGGCGTGCGCCGACCCGCGCTTTGCCGAACCTCGCTCGAGCGGCTCACGCGCTCGAGGGGCCTCCGCGGCAGCCGCAGGCTGACGCTTGGGGGCCCGGCGCGCGCAGCGGAGCGAGCACGCCGCCGTGCAGCGACGCGCTCGGCGCGGGGCAGCACCATCCCCAGCTGAATCAGCCCTGCAACGCGCGGGTCACGAGCGCGAGGGCGGGCGCGCTGAGCGGCAGATTGAGTGCTAACTCTTGGCCGCGCGCGGACATCTTTTTCCAGGTCTTTTGCACGATGTCGATCACTTTTTCCGGCGGGTGTTTGTGCGCGAAGGCTTCGAACTCGGACTCGAGGAATTCGAGGCAGAGCGCATCTTCCATCGTTTGCGTGTCGGGGTGACTGCGCAGGCCTTGCTTCACGTTGATGCGGCGCACGGCGTCGATCAGCTCGCGCTCGTAGCCGAGCTCGTCGAGAATGCTGGCTGCGGTGTCGGCGTGAAAGCGCGCGAGCTCGGTGCGCCATTGCAAGTAGCCGACGCGACCCGCGGGGAACGAGGTGCGCGGGATTTGCCAACGCCGAATGTGTTGGCAGCGCGCCGCGAGCCGCAGCGGCTCGGACGCGTTGGGCGCGAGGCGCTCGACCCAGGCGGACAGGCGCTCGGCGTGCACGAGCTCGCGCGGGCGCGGTTCACCGCCGACCACTAGGCGGTGCGGATCTTCGGCGTTGGCGGCGTCGAACGCGGCAATGGCTTGCGCGAAGCGGTCTTGGTTCATGCGGGCTCACCCTCGTAGCACGGCGGGCCGGCTCTTCGACCGCGCACGCCGCAAAATTCAGCAATTTTTGCCCAGGTCTGCTCAGCTTGGCCCAGGTCGCTCGCGCGCCTGCTCGCGCCGAGTAAGCTGCCGTGGTCATGCAATATCGCGCGCTCGGTCGCACGGGCTTCAAGGTTTCGACAATCAGCTTCGGCGCTTGGGCCATCGGCGGCACGTGGGGCCCCGTCGACGATGCGGATTCGCTGAAGGCGCTGCACCAAGCGCTCGACCTGGGCGTCAATTTCTTCGACACGGCCGACGTCTACGGCGACGGGCACAGTGAGCAACTGCTCGCGCGCTTGAAGCGCGAACGCGGCGCCACCTTTCACGTGGCCACGAAGGTGGGCCGGCGCTCGAACCCGCACGATGCGAAGAGCTACACGCGAGCCAATCTGACCGCCCATGTCGAACGCTGCGCGAAGAACTTGCAGACCGAAGCGCTCGATCTCCTGCAACTGCACTGTCCGCCCACCGACGTGTATTACATGCCCGAAGTCTTCGGCGTGCTCGACGATCTGAAGGGCGCGGGCAAACTCCAGCACTACGGCGTGAGCGTGGAGCGCGTGGAAGAGGCACTCAAAGCCATCGAATATCCGGACGTGGAGACTGTGCAGATCGTGTTCAATATCTTCCGCCAGCGACCGGCCGAGCTCTTTTTCGCGCAGGCGGAGCAGCGCAAAGTGGGCATCTTGGCGCGCCTGCCGCTGTCTTCAGGGCTGCTCAGCGGCAAGATGAAGAAGGGCCAACACTTTGCCGCCGACGATCATCGCGAATTCAACCGCACGGGCGCGGCCTTCGATCGCGGCGAGACCTTTTCCGGGCTGGATTTCGACACCGGAGTCGAGGTCGCCGAGGACCTGCGCGCGCTCGTGCCGCCGAACCTGACTCTGGCGCAGTTTGCGCTACGCTGGATCGGCATGCACGACGCGGTCACCTGCTCGATCCCGGGCGCCAAGCGACCGGAGCAGGTCGCTGAAAATGCCGCGGCCGCCGATCTGGCCCCGCTCTCGAGCGAGACCATGCGCCGCGTGCGTGAGATTTATCAGGCGCGCGTGCGCCCGCTCGTGCACCACTATTGGTGACGACTCGTTCAACCTGCGTGGAATGATCGAACCCCGCGGCAACTGGGTTTTCGGTTCCGCGCAGTTCTGGGTCGTCCGCTTGAATGGGCCCAACCACCGGCTAAACGAGCGTCGCGCGGCCTCGGGCGTCGACATTCGAGGGGCTTGCAGCTCGGGAAACTCGCGCTCCGTTCAAGTGAGGGTGGAGGAATTTCGCCGTACGGCGCGTTGCGCCCGAGATTTGTCCGGCGTAGCAAGTCATATGGCCTCTTCGGAATCGACTCGGCCGCTGCCACCGCTCACCCCTCCGCCGGCGCGCGCGTCCTCCGGCAGCTTCGCGCAGATCGACGTTGCGGCGATGGAGGGCCGGGATCCGCGGCGCGCCAACAGCGACTATCCGCGTCACGCGAGTGGCTACGCGGCCGCCGATCCGCAAACGCGCGCCGACAGCGACGCGTCACCGGCGGAGGGCTTTCGGCCGGGCTCGTTCGCACCCGAAACGGCGATCGACGAACAAATCGCCGATCTCGAGCACTGGGCCCAAGCGAACTTGAACCGCGACCGGAGAGACAAGCTGCGCTTTTGGGTGCTGCGCGGGCTTTCCTTTTTGAGTGCGATTGGCGCTGCCACGAGCAGCGGCTTTGGCCAGCAAAAAGTCGCCATCGTGCTCGGCGCACTGGCAGCCTTGTGCGTCGCGATCGATTCCGCCTGGCCGTCCGATTCGTTTCGAAACGTGCACCGCCGCGCGGTGTACGACCTGCGTGAGCTGCAAAACACCCTGAAATTACGCTGGGACAAGGTGCGCCTGGCGCATCCGGATCCCGCCGCGCCGCCGCGCACGGCGCACGCGCTGGCGCTGCTCGACCAAGTGCAGAACAAGCGCGAAGAAATTGGTAAATATTTGGGCTCGGCCGAAGCCAGCCCGGGCATCAAGCGTTAAACTCGGCGGCCGTGGCGGTCGTTTCTGCCCTTTACGTGTATCCGATCAAGGCGTGCCGCGGTGTGCGCGTCGATCATTGGCCGGTCGTCGAGCGCGGCTTCGAAGCGGACCGGCGCTGGATGATCGTGGACGCAGCCGGCACGTTCGTCAGCCAGCGTGAGTTGCCGCGCCTGGCGCTCGTCACCACGGCCTTGGACAACGACCTGATTCGCGTCGCTGCGCCGGGGCTCGCGCCGCTCTACCTGCCTCGGCGCTACGACGGCGGGGAGTCGCGCGCGGTCCGCGTCTGGAGCGACCAGAGCCGCGGCGTTGTGCACGCGCTCGGCAGCGCCTGGGTTTCCGAGTACCTCGGCGCGCCCCACCAGCTCGTGTACATGCCGGACAGCGAACGCCGCGCGGTAAACCCAGCGCGAGCGCGCGCGGGCGATCTCGTGAGCTTTGCCGACGGTTATCCGTTTTTGCTGATCTCCGAAGCCTCGCTCGAAGATTTGAACGCGCGCTTGCCCGAGCCGATCACGATGGAGCGCTTTCGGCCGAACATCGTCGTGAGCGGCACCGAGCCATTCGCGGAAGACGAATTTGCGTCGGTGCGGCTCGGCGAGCTGTCTTTCCGCGGCGTGAAACGCTGCGACCGCTGCCCGGTTACCACGGTCGATCTGGCCACGGGCGAGCCCGGCAAAGAGCCGCTGCGCACGCTCGCGACATTCCGGCGCTGGGACGGCAAAGTCTGGTTCGGCATGAACATGATTCACGACGGACCGGGCCACCTGCGCGTCGGCGACGCCGTGCTGCGCTGAGCGCCACGAACGCGAGCTTTGCCGCCGCGCGCTCGCCGCTGAAACGCGCCGCGCGCGCCGAGCTCAGGTTGCGGGTGGCCCGCCCAGCTTCTCGAGCAATGCTTCGAGCGACGGCGTCGCGCTGGTCTTGATGGCGAGCGCGAGCGGCCCTTTGGGCTCGAGCAAGCGCTCGACCGCGACCGACCCGCCGTACACGCGGCCAAAGATCTGCTCCACCTCCGCCTTGCTGGCGGCGAACGAGGCGTCGTCGTTCACGGCGTGCAAGCGATCGGTCAGGCGCAGGCTGAGCTCATTGCTACGAAAGCGCAGCTTGACGCTACTGTCTTGCTCGAGCAGTCGGCCGAAATTTACGAGCCGACGAAGCGCGTCTTCGAGCCGAGCTTCGGGCGCGGGCGCCGCGCGCTTGCGGCTGTAGACCAGCCCGGGCCGGCCATCGAGCGCACCCACATAGTAGTCCGCGGCGTGCCCGATCAGCACCACGCCCGGTCCGTCCGGGACATGGCTGTAATCGACGACGTCAATCATCAGCTCTTTAATGACTTGATCGCGGATGAACCGATGGAAGACCGGGATCAGCGCTTCGAGCTCGAAGTGCTCACTCGGTTCCAAGTACATTTTGAGCTGCAGGCGTTCGGAAAGCATGGGTCGTTCTCGAGTCTGAATTACGGAAATACGGAGACCGTCACGGCAGCGCGCCGGCGATGCGCGTGTAGCACTGGTGCGCTGCTTCCACGAACAGCTGCGCTTCTTCGATCAATTGGTGCGCGCTCTCTTTCGACGCGCCGGCCTCGGTCTGGTGCTCGTACGCGCGGAAGAAATAGTGCGCGAATTTGCCGCCCGAGAACGGGTCGAAGAACACTTTGGTATCGTAGTAGTGCTTGCGGAATTCACTGACGATTTCGTCCGTGCCTTCGCCCAAGAACGAGTTCTT
>Ga0207667_10007770_pt1 | contig 12820 bp, 10 predicted proteins | sample KBSCornC52_FD_184301 | JGI IMG/M metagenome (GOLD analysis project Ga0207667, IMG submission 184301) | Corn rhizosphere microbial communities from Kellogg Biological Station, Michigan, USA - KBS Corn C5-2 (SPAdes) (version 2) | ecosystem: Host-associated > Plants > Roots > Rhizosphere > Soil ...
AGCACACGGCTCAGGGTCCGAGGGGCCCTGGACGCCGCGTGATGCCTGCGGACTGGCTGCGAAGCCGAGGTGAAATTGGCCAATCGAGCAGCTCCCTTCAGAAACCCGTTTCGACCCACGGGCTCATGCAACTTTCTGCGTCCAGCGACTGGACAGGCGCAGCAACACCGTCAGGAAGACGATAATCATGAGAAGATAGAACATCGCGAGCCCCGTGCCGTATCCGACATTCGATCGATCGCGGTACACGCGGTAAATGAAACTCGACACCGTGTCGGTGGCGCCGCCTGGTCCTCCAGCCGTTACGTTGATCACGATGTCGGCGAGCTTCAATTTGAAAATGATCCTGATGATAAGGACGGTGACGCTCACCGGCAGCATGAGAGGGAACGTAACATGCCAGAATGACTGCCACCCACTCGCACCGTCGACCTTGGCTGCTTCCAGCACATCCTTGGGCATCGCCTGCAGCCCGGCGAGCAACATGATCATGATAAAGGGAATCGAAACCCAGGCATCCATCGCCTCTATGCTCAAGCGCGCGATCCAGGGGGACGCGAAGAACGCTGGGTCGTCCCATCCGAGATGGCGCGCTAGTGTGGCTGCCGGGCCAAAGCGGTACTCCATGAGCGACTTGCCTATCATCCAACTCACGGCGACCGGACTGAGCATCAGAGGCAGCAGGAAAACGACGCGAAAGAACCTCCGCCCTCGTATCTCGGCGTTCAGCAATAGAGCCAGTCCAAATGCAACCGCATACTCTCCAAGCACTGCCACCGCGTAGAAGATCATGTTGCGGAGCGCGTTCCAGTAGTAATCATCGTGAAACAGTCCGATGAGATTGTTGAGGCCGTTAAAGTGTGGGCCTTCAAACGAGCTCAGGTTCCAATCCAGCGAAGCAATATAGATCCCGAACAGCGTCGGAAAGATAACCACCGCAACCGTGAACAAAACTGCCGGGAGCAGAAACAGTGCTCGCAGCCCGCGTTCTCTGCGGACCACGACTTGCCCGACACCGATCGCGATGGCCCAGATCAGATAGGCATAGAGGATCGGGCGCCAATCGGCGAAACCCACCGTGACAACTCCGGTCGAGTGCAGAATCTGGATCAGGAGCAGGAGAAAGGACCCCAGCGAGGCAAGGACAACAAGCGCTCGCCCTGCGTTCTTCCGCCTGACAAGGATGCGCTGCGATGCGAGCTTGCGGTGCGGGTCATCCGCCAGCGGTGATGAATTCTGCATCAAGATCGCACTCTGCCGATTTGAATTTTGCCTCGCCAGGGAAAGCTCGGCTGGCGCCGCCAGCGGCGCCAGCCGAAGGTCCGATCCGCCGGACGAAATGCGGAGGCGAAACTACACGCCGAGCGACGCCCTGTAGAGCGCGATCTGCTTGTCGCGACCGATTTGGTCGGTCAGCTTTTCCCACGCCGCGGCGATGTTGTTGGCGCCGGTCTGCGCGTCGTACTTGCCGGCGAAGATCTTGGTCAGCTCGTCTTCCGCTATACTGTAGTACTGGAAAATGCCGGGAATGCGCGGCTCGACCGCACGGTTCGGGTGATTATAGGAGCCGAACTGCGAGTTCAGATAAGACGTGATGTAGTTCTTGTCGTAGCCCGCTGCCACCCATTCGTCGACGTTGGAATGGCTGGTCCGGTGAACCTGGAAGCCGGACGGATACATCACGGTCCAGAGCGACAGATCCTTGCCGCCGACATGCGCCGCGGCGCTCCACGCCGCCTTATGCTTGCGTTCATCGCCGGCGACCCTCGCCATGACGTAAATGCCCCAACCGAGATAGGCGCAGTTGGGAGCATGGTTTGGGCCGCTCGCGAGCTTTTCCCAGCTGCGCGTCTTGGAATTGTAGACGTCGTCCGATCCGGGCAGGATGCTGAACCCGACGACGTCGCCGATGACGGAGGTGTCGCTCGCTTTCGCCACTTGGCCGATATCTCCCCACCAGGGAATCATCGAGCCGATGCCGGCCAGGAATTGCTGGAAGCCGGTGGTGTTCGGATCGGCGTTGAGCTGATCGGCCGGCTCGGACGGTAGAGCGTCGACGACGTCCTGAATGGCGCGAACCCAGGCCGGATTGTTGATGCGCGGCTTCATGGTGTCCACATCGAACAGCCAAGCCTTGTCGTCCGGATGCTTCGCGTAAGCCGTGGCGCGGCTGCCCAGGAAATAGAAGCCGAACCCGCCCCAGGGCTTCGGCGCATCGAGGTAGCCGAACGCATTCTGGCCCTTGATTTTCTTGCCCTTGAGGAACTTGGTCACAGCCTGGACCTGCTGCCAGGTCTTCGGCACGCCCCATTCGCCCTGGTTGCCGGCGTCCTTCCAGGCCTTGGCCAGATTGGGGTCGGAGAAATAGTCGGTCCTGTAATTGAAGTTGTGGCAGTCGCCGTCGATGGTTACCCGATAAGTCTTGCCGTTCCAGGTACCGACCGGCGGCTTTAGGTAGTCCACATAATCGTCGATATCGATCTGCTTCTTGACCCAGTCGGGCATCTCCGAGGCCAGGCCCTTGCCGCACACATCGCCCTCGAACGGGGCGCCCATTTCAAGGATGTCGAAGTCGACCGTGCCGGTCGCGATTGCCTGTTGCAGTCGCGGGTTGTAGTCAGCCTGAGCGAGGTCGATCCAGGAAATTTTCGCGCCGGTATAGACCTCCCACGGTTTCAGGAAACCGCGGAAAAGCAGGTTGTGCAGATTCTGGTTGTTAAGTCCCATGAAGGAGAGTTCGACGCCCTTGAATTCGCCTTCTTTAACGTTCGCCTTGGTCGGACCGAGGCAAAGCTCGCCGACCTTCTGCCAATCGGCGTCGGTTGGAGCGCCTTTGCCGACACCTGGAAGCTGCAAGATCCGCGCCCGCAGATTGTCCTGTGCCAGCGCCCGCTCGGAGAACGCGCTGAGAGCGCCGGTGGAACCGAGGGCAGCGGCGCTGGCCGCTCCCTTGAGGACAGTGCGTCGGTTCGGTCGCATTCCGGGATGCTGATTCTGTTCTTGCTGTTTCACCACGAAACCTCCCTTTGTTTTTTTGATGCTGCGTTTTGGTCGCCTGAGCACCATTATTCTAGCGGATAGAATCTCGGGGGACTCATGTGTCCTCCGCTCTTACTGGCGATATCCGGACAGGTGGTGACAGAGGCCTTTTCGAGTATGCAGCAGCCTTAATCAATGTCAACGAATCCGCGGGGAAGCGTGGCGCCGGGCATGGACCTTTCGCGGTGGGAGATCATGCTCAGTGAGAAAAAGCGCAGCGCATTGCAGCATGCGGCGCCGCAATATCGGCGCGCGGCCCTTGTTGATCCCGTAGCGTTAGGCTGCGTCGGGCCCAATCACTCCCTTCTTGAACACGAAGCAGCCGTAGAAGCGCCGTTCGCCGGTCTGGATCACGCAATAGGATTTCTTTGCAAGTTCATAGAAGGCAAATCGCTCGATCGAGCCCATCGGAAAATGGCCGCCCTGCGCAGCGTCAATCTCATGCTGCACCTCGATCTGCACGGGAGGAACCTCGTCGGGCTCGCCGACGATTTGCATTCGCAAAGCCGGCTTGTCGACAAAGGAATCCAGCGGCAGCACCGAAAGGATCGCGCGGGCCGCCCGGGCGGCCGTTACGTTATCGATCCGCAGCAGGCGCCCCAGCACGCTCTGACGGGCGGTCGCGTCGGCCGGGAAATTCGTATCGCAGATGACGAGGTCGTCGCCATGGCCCATCGCCCGCAACGCGTAAAGGACGTCCGCATTTAGAATTGGATCGATCGATTTCAGCATGCTGGCCTCCCTTGAATTCGACAAATCTCTTTGGGGACTGACTGTCTGATCCCACCGATGCAGCCGTCTCCTTCAATATCCATTATAGAACATGGATTGAGCTGGCGGCCAGCGCGGCGCCCCTGAGAGCGAGAAGCATGCATCATGAATGATGCTGCCGTATCCGATCCGAACCTACCGCGGTCCGCCGATGCCCTTCAACCAGCCGAGACAAAGCTTCTCCCGAATGTGTCGCATAATGCTGGATTTGGAATGACCATTTCCGCTGTTGGCACCCTTGAGACATGCCGGCTGTATTGTGCAATGTCCGCTTTCAGGGGCAACTCGGCTGGGCGTGGCTTGCGCCAAACAATACGAACGGGCCTGACTGCAGATTGCACGCTCCGGTTATTTAACGTGAGCAACTGCCGGCGCGCAGCAGAATCTCGAGCCATTGATGGCCTGCACGGCCTTAGCTCCGAAATCACCCCCTTGCCCCTGAGACTAGGGTCGCGCGCTTATATTGTTTGCAGCGCGGCGAACTTAAAATCTCCCGACTTCCGATAGCACTTTGAGCGGTAGGTCCCGGGCCGAAAGGGGGTAGTGGGCCAGCTTGATTGTGGCCGAGTTGCACACTGGAAAAGTCCGGTCCGGGGCGCATATTCCCAGAATGGTGACAATTGTCCGATGTAGCAATTGCGGCGCCGAGTACAGACGTACTGAAGAAAAGTTCTTGGTGCCGCACACTGGTCACGCACACTGTACGGTCTGCGGGGACACGCTAGAGTCTTGGCTGGAAAGCACCCGCGTTGCCATATTCGAGCTGATCAAACGTCCGGACGGAAGACCTAATGAATAGCCACCCCAAACGCCCTAGAGACCCAAACCAGCTCGCCGGGCCGACCAACCGCGTGGCCGGCGTCACGTCGACATTGGAACGAAAATTGAAATCCCGAATAGCAAACTCAAGTGGGACCAATCGAATCCGGCCGGCCACGGCATCGTTGTCGCAACGGTTCTGTTACGTACAGCCCGGGGGAGTCTGACTGATCAGGTGTCGCGCCCTGCCTCCATCCGGATTTATCAGGAAGATGACTGCCCGGCACCTGCTGGGCTCGCAGTTCAGCGCGCCCTCCAGGGCCCTTCATTGACAAGCCCTGTTTCCTGCGGACGTGGTCAGAAAAGTAATGGTAGCCGGCGCGAACGTCAGGGTACCCGCCTTCGACCGAACGCCATCAATGTGCGGCAGCTCATCCGAGATGCTCAGTCGAAGTGCCGCGCCGTTCAGCCGCACGGTTGTGTCCCGCAGCTTCGCCACATCCAGCGTAAAACGCTCTGAAGTCGTGGGTAGTATCAGCGAGTGCGATGCGTGACGGTCGGTGTTGATGACCAGAAGGCTCACGCCACCGGAGGTCCCGCGTTGGCAGTGGGCATAGACGTGGAGGCCGATTTGAGTCGGCACACCCGAATCCAGCACGACGTTTCCCATGAATCGTCGCCACAACAGTGCACCCCAGTAGCTTGGTCGGGGCGCCAGCGTCTTCTCGTCCAGCAGGCCGTAATCACTTGCCGCAAGCGTGTTGTGCATCGCGACCTGAACGCCGGCTTTGGCGAGTCGTCCAAGTTGATCGAGATACCTGAACGTATCCAGGAAGCTGGCATCCCATCGGTTTCCGCCGCACGCTGCCTCCGCGGTTTCGGTTAGCCAGATCGGCTTGCCGGGTTCGAACTTGTCTCGAAGAGACTGGTAGAAAGCCAGCGTCTGATCGGTCCGGGAAAGCCATTCTTCGGAAAGTTCTGTCTCCGGAACACTCGCGACGCCACATCGCTCCGACAGCGTTCCATAATAATGATACGATATCACATCCACACCGTGCGGACTGGATGCCGCGAGCAGGTCCGACGCGAAGGATGTCTCCCCAACTGTGCCGGGACCGAGGACCACTATCTCGGGAAAGTTTTCCTTCACAAACGAATGGAATATTTTGAAGTCGCGTCCATATGCCGACGCATCGTTGCCCGGTGGCGCAACGTTGGGCTCATTCATGAACTCTGCTGCGGCGATGGTGCCTCCGACCGAGCGGGTATAAGCGAGAAGACGGTGCGCCTCGCCAGGTGACCAGACACCGACCGCGTCGCGGGTGCCTGGGCTTACGGCGAATGAAGTCACGATCTGCGCCCCAACCGCTTGCGAGAAATTGACCACGCGTTGCCATTGCTGGTGGCTCAGGACACCGTTGAATCCAGCTGGCGGCGTGGATGGTGCGCTGTCGGAAGCTGCAAAGTGGGTGGCGTTCGCCCAGGTTCCGCTGACACGCAGATAGGCGGGTGCCAGCGCTGTCGCGAGTCTTTGCAATCGAGAGTTGGTCAGGTCAATCGGTGGCCGATATTCGTACAGATTTGAATTCGTGTTAGCTGGACCATCGGGCGCGGGGTGCACCGTCTTCGGCGAGCGCACGGGCGGGCGGCGCAGCCTTGGTCCATAGGGCTTCCAAAATCTTCCGCCGGTCACCTCGACCATTTCGATGTTATAGGACTGGAAGCGTTCGTCGACCGTGCCAATGCGAGCCATGCTCGCCGGGCTGATGGAGAACCCGTCGGCGACAGCCCCAGGGCAAATAAGTGCGATGAGTAAACTCGATACCAGCCAGGCCTGATATCCGGGACTGCCCCATTGGATTTTGGGCAGCCAAATCCTCGGCATCCGGCAGCAGAGACCCGATTCACCGGCGCAGCGCATGTTGATTGGATCCATCATCCGCTCGGAGTCTGGGGGCAGGTGCTCGACCGCGGCTTGGCCCCGAGCTTGTCGATCGGCATCTTGCAATTGTCGATCCGCTGCTCATCCATCCATTTCTTTCCGAGCCGCTCCTTTCCGGTGAGCACTGCGGGGCCGTGTAAAGGCTGGGTCGTTGCGTTCGGCATCGGCGGATCACCAGTCGGCGCTCTATCCTGGGCGGATGCAGGCAGCGCTAAATAGGTTGCGAACAATACTACGAATAACGGTCTGCATTGGTGGGGCATCTGGCTAAAATCACCACTGTCTTGGGCTAACCCCGTCCCACCGTCAGGGCCGATCAGGCGGTATTGTGTGGCGGATCAGGCGTTTTCCGCGCCTCGCCATCGATCTTCGCAGTATGATAGGATTTGTTCCCGGTCAGTGATGCTTTCGCTTTCCATCATCAACGGCTCTCGGATTGTGGATGCCTTTTGGTTCTGCCACGTTTCGGACAGCGATCGTGTGTTTCTCGACGCTGGTCCCGGCCTGCGTGTATGCGGAAGGCATCGATACCGAGCATTTGTTTGGCTTGATGATCGGCACTGATGTCGGCACCGTCGGCGAACGCGAATTCCAGAGCCAGACGACCGGACGATTTTCCAGGAGTGGTGGCAGCTATCGGGCGATCAACCAGGAACTCGAACTGGAGTTCGTGCCGGTCGACAATTTCCGGATCGAGATCGGAAGCGCCTTTGCGGCTCATGACATTAACGGCATCGCGGGTTTTGAGGATCGCAGCCAGTTGGCCTGGCAGGGTGTTTCGCTTGATTTGCGGTACAAGTTTTTGGATCGAGGCACCGCACCCTTTGGACTGACATTTGCTCTGGAAAATCACGTCAGTCGCATCGATGAATCCACCGCCGCCGCCGTTCGGAACTACGGTACGGAATTAACGCTGGCGTTCGACCGGGAACTGGTGCCCAATTTTGTCGTTGCAGCTCTCAACCTGACTTACCAGCCTGAATGGACCCGGTTTCTTGGCACCGCAGTGGCGGAGCAGGAATCCACCATCGGCGCTTCGCTCGGGGTGATGGCCCAATTGCGCCCGGGCCTGTTTGTCGGCGGTGAGGCGCGTTACCTGCGAAAATACGAAGGCATTGGGCTGGAGGAGTTCATGGGCGAGGCGCTGTTTGTCGGTCCGACCGCATATTTCCAATTGTCGGAACGCTCGAGGCTGACGGCCACCTGGAGCCTGCAGGCCTGGGGACGTTCGGCGCGATCGAGCTCTGCCCTCGATCTCGTTGATTTCGAGCGCCATCAAGCGCGGCTGGTGTTCGGTGTCAATTTCTAGGCCTGAGGATGCTCACGCGGCGTTGGGGCAGACGCAGGTGCAACGCCTGCGGGCTGATCGCGATCTGAGGACGCGACGCGGTAAAGGCTATTGTTTGCAGTCCTTCAAATCCTTGTCGGCGATCGAGAACACCGCGTCGCGTTTGATTTCGATATCCCGCACAAGGCATTGCTTTGAGTCCCGATAACCGACTTTGGCGTCGTAGCGCCCCGGTTCCACGCCTGTGATGCGCAGGCGCTCGTCGTGGTCGACCTCCTTGTCCCTGTCATTCAGGGTCTGGTTCGCGCCCCAATTGTCCGTGCCGGCGGGAGCAAGCTGAAGACTGAAAATGGTCGCGGTGGTCAGGTTCCAGAACCGGATGCCTTTGCCCTGCGCCACGAGCTGGCTGGTGGCTATGAGCAGCAAGACCGCAATGGCAATGAGAGCGCGCAACACGACGACCTCCCCAGGGTTTTCCTCAATTGTACTTTTGTCGGGCCGGACTACCGCAGAGAGAGCGCCGCCAGCCAGCTCATGTTTCGCCCCCCGCGGGCCCGCGGCGGCTGAGGCCGCGCGACGGATCGTATGCGAGCACGGCGCCGATCATGAATATTGCGGCGCAGCCGCCGACCACTGCCAGGGAAGTCCAGTTCATTTTCCCGTACAGCGCAAAGCGTATCAATTCAACTGCGTGGGTGAACGGGTTGAACAGGCACACGTAGTACAGCATCGGACTTCCTTCCTGCACCCGCCACAAGGGGTAAAGAGCCGATGAAGCGAAAAACATCGGAAAGATCACAAAGTTCATGACGCCGGCGAAATTCTCGAGTTGCCTGATGCCGGATGAGATCAGCATGCCCAGCGCTCCCAGCATGAACCCGGACAGCAGCAGCGCCGGCAAGACCGTGAGATAGCCGATTAGCGGCGGTTCGATATCCCAGAACCATGCGATCAACAGGAAGGCATAAACCTGAAGGACCGAGACCACGGTTCCCGCCAGAAGCTTGCAAGCCAGGAGATACCAGCGGGGCATCGGGCTCACCAATAGCGTACGCATGTTGCCCATCTCGCGGTCGTAGACCATCGACAGCGACGACTGCATGCCGTTGAACAGCTGGATCATCGCCATCAGTCCTGGCGTGATGTAAACCTCATAGAGAATGTAGGTCTCGTATGGGGGGATGATGGAGATGCCGAGCACCTGGCGGAAGCCGGCGGCGAAAATGAAAAGCCACACCAGCGGTCGTACCAGCGCCGAGACGAACCGCTCACGCTGGTGGATGAAGCGCAATCCCTCGCGCCACACGATGCCGTTGAGGCAAGTGAGGTATTGCGCCAACGAAAATCCTGCCGCCTTCCCTGAGATCACCGAGTTCATGGCATGGTATCCCCGGGTGCCGAGGCAGTTTCGGTCAGCTGTACGAAGGCGGAATGCAAATCGCGCGCATGGGCCTCCGCGACGACGCGCGCGACCTTGCCTTCTGCGAGAATTCGGCCCTCGTGCAGAATAACGAGATCGTCGTCGGGCACGATCTCATCGAACAGGTGCGTGGCCCAGAGCACGCCGATGCCTTGCTCGATAACCAGCCCCCGCACGTGGCCGAGAATCTCGGCGCGCGCCTTGACATCCAGTCCGACCGTCGGCTCGTCCAGCAGCAGAAGACGCGGCCGGTGCAGGAGTGCGCGTGCAATTTCCAACCGCCGCATTTGGCCACCTGAGAGGTCGCGGACCTTGCTGCCGGCGCGGTCGGCGAGGCCCAGTCGCGACAACACCTCGCCCGAGCGTAGCCGCGCCTCGCGCCGGTCGATGCCTTGCAGCGCGGCATGGTACAGCAGGTTTTGGGTGACGGAGAGATCGAGGTCCAGCGTCCGCGGCTGGAACACCACGCCCATGCGGCGCAGTGCCTCGCCCGGCTCGCGCCCGATATCGTGGCTGAAAATACGGATGCGTCCGGCTTGCAGGCCGAACAGCCGTGTGATGATGGAAAACAGCGTGCTCTTGCCCGCGCCGTTGAGCCCGAGCAGTGCCGTAAAACTCCCCGGCGCGACCGTGAAACGGACATTGTCGAGCGCCTTGCGGCTACCATAGGAATGGCTGACGCCCTCGATCGCCAGCGCGGCGCCATCCGGATAGGGCGGGCCGGGAAGCCCGGTTGCCTGGTCGCCGGCGGTGGATGCGTCGTACTTCATCATTGCTTCGCAATCGTGATGCCCCAGGGCAATTCGCCAACCTGGATGGTCTTGATCACCTTGAGCGCCGCAACATCGATGACGGACACATCATTCGATATGCCATTCGTGACCAGCAGGAATTTTTCGTCCGGCGTAAACGCCATATGCCAGACCCGCTGGCCGACCAGCAAATATTTGGTGACCCGATGGCTCGCGGCATCGACCACCGCGACACGGTTAGCGGGCCCGAGTGCGACAAAAGCGGTCTTGCCGTCGGCGGTGATATTGATCCCAACCGGCTGGATCGCTTCCTTTCGCAAACCCGGAATATCGAAGGTGATCTTTGTCGTGACGGTGTGCTTTGCCGGGTCGATGATGGCAACCGTACCGCCGATCTCCGAGGAAACCCACAGTTCGGAGCCGTCGCGCTTGAATTCGGCGAAACGCGGGCGCGCATCGACCAGGACGTTTGCCACGATCTGGCGGGCTGCCGTATCGATGAAGTGCGCCATATTGGTGGTTTCGGATGTGTTGATCAGAAACCGACCATCCGGGCTGATCGCCATGCCCTCGGGCTCGACGCCGACCTGGACGTCGCCCACGCGCGCGCGCTTTTCGATATCGACAATAGTGACGGTGTTGTCGTTCTCGTTGGCGACGTAGAGAATCTTGCCAGCCTTGTCCTGGACAAATAGTTCGGGATCGGGACCCGAGGGCAGGGTATCCGCCACCTCTTGCGTCGCGGTATCGATCATCTGGATGGTGTCATCGTCGCCGACCGCCACCAGCACGAACTTGCCGTCTCTGGTGAATTCAATGCCGCGCGGCCGCTGGCCGACCTTGATGGTTTTGATAACGGCCCATTTGTCAGTATCGATCACCGAAACAGTATTGCTTTTTTCATTCGACACATAGGCGATGAAGGCGCCGGCGGGCAGGGTGCCCGCAAGCCAGACGGCCATTCCGGAAACCAGGCAATGACGTCGCATGCGCGAGACCTCCATCGCCCTTTCAGGGCAGCTTGCACCTGGTTTCGGGTCGATCCACGCCGAGCGTATCCAATTCCGAGACCTGGTGCAGAAAGCCTTCTTGCGGCGACACCGAAACAACCATGCGGCCATCCACAAGCAAAATCGGCTGACGCAGCTGCAGGTTCCAGGCTCGAAGCGTAAGCCGCTGGCCCTTGAATGCCGCGATTGAAAAATCCGGGCCTTTGAGGAAGTAGAGCACGGTTTTGTGATCGCCTGAATTCACGCGCGACACCGCCTCGCCGATCATGCGCGCCGCAGTCCATGCCTGCATGTCCAACGCCGTCATGCGCCGCGAATTGAGCTTCCGAAACCGGTTTTGCATCTGGACCGCGCCCCATTGATCCTGGGCGGCGTCCCAGCTTTTGGGCACCAGGCCCGCCGATCCCGCGACCGGCCGCGGATCCCACGTTCGGTAGGGCAGGTAGGACGCGAACACCTCGTTCTCATCTGCCGCGACAAGGACGTCGTAGGCGGGGGCCTGCTGGGTGAACACCGGCATCTGACGCTGGATCAGGGTCACGCCGCTATCGGTGCGGCGCGCGCCGCCGGTGTCCTCGAATATTCGCTCCTGGACAATCTTGGCGCCAAAGCGCGTGGCGGCACGTCGCAGCGCTCCGGCATAGAGCTTGTCTTGTTCATGGGACCCAACCACCATCATCCAGCGCTTCCACTGCTTCCAGACCAGATATTGGGCGAGACCGTCGGCCAGCATCGAGCGCGTCGGCGCGACGTGGATCACGTTGGCCCGGCAATCTTCCTCACGCAAGCGATCGTCGATCGCGCCGGCATTGAGCAATACCGTTCCCCGGTCGCGGACAGCATCGGCGGCTTTCAGCAGTGCGTCGGCGGGAAGATCGGCGATGATGAAGCCGTTGCGGTCGGCGAGCGCCACCGCCGCCTTGGCTGCATCGTCACCCTGCCTTAGCCGCACCTCATCCAGCGTGAAGTGCTGGTTCAGGAACTTGCCGGTAGTGTTGTTATCTTCGATCGCGAGCCGGGCGCCAGCCACGCCGTCGTTCTCGGCAGGCTGCTCGACCAGCGACAGCGTCGGCTTGACGCCTGCGCGGCTGATATAGCCGATGCCGATCTCGAGAGGATCGGCCGCGAGCGCGGTGGTGACCAACACGCTCAGGCCGACGACCACGCCCACGATTAGTCGGATCATGTCTGCTCCTCGAGGCTCCCCTCCACCGACGCTGGAAACAGTTCGGGTTTGAAGCATGGCCGAACCGTTTTGTACAACCCGCGTTGACGTTCTGCCGCCTGCATGCCGCCATGCGATCGATTCAGCGAAACGGTTTCGACCGTCATGATTTTACCGCTCCGGCGCCGCAACGACGCGAAGATTGCAACGGCTCAGAAGCGATCGCAGCTCCGGCTGGCAGACGCTGCCATCAGCTGGAGCTTGCGCGAGGGATTTTAGAACACGACGACCGAACGGATCGATTTGCCCTGGTGCATCAGGTCGAATCCCTTGTTGATCTCCTCCAGCTTGAGAACGTGGGTTATCATCGGATCGATCTGGATCTTGCCGTTCATGTACCAGTCGACGATCTTCGGCACGTCGGTACGACCGCGTGCGCCGCCGAACGCCGTGCCCTTCCAGACTCGGCCGGTAACGAGCTGGAATGGCCGGGTTGAAATTTCCTTCCCGGCTTCTGCCACTCCGATGATGACAGACACGCCCCAGCCGCGGTGGCAGGCCTCCAGGGCCTGACGCATCACGGTGGTGTTGCCGGTGCAGTCGAAAGTATAGTCGGCGCCGCCGTCGGTCAGCGCGACCAGATGCTGGACGATATCGCCGTCGATCTTGGACGG
>Ga0207667_10007772_pt1 | contig 12818 bp, 10 predicted proteins | sample KBSCornC52_FD_184301 | JGI IMG/M metagenome (GOLD analysis project Ga0207667, IMG submission 184301) | Corn rhizosphere microbial communities from Kellogg Biological Station, Michigan, USA - KBS Corn C5-2 (SPAdes) (version 2) | ecosystem: Host-associated > Plants > Roots > Rhizosphere > Soil ...
CTCGACGTGGATGATGCGAAAGCGCCCGTCGGGCAGCGTCATCGGCACGTCGGTGGCGATGACCGACACCTGGTACAGGATCTGGCGCGCCAGGCGTACCAGCGGCTCGCGATCCGTCGGCGCGATCATGCGCAGCATGTCGCGCAGGTTGACGCGGTCGTCGGGCCCGTAACCGAATACGCGCAGGCCTTCCTCGGACAGCTCCAGGCCATTGACGAAGCTGCGGTTGTCGTCCTGCCACCAGTCGAACGAGCCCATGCGGGCCAGATCCTGCGCGCGCGCCAGCTTGGCCTTGCTGCGTTCCAGCTCCTGGCGCGTGCGCGACGCCCGCAGCAGGTAGCGCAGGCGGCCGGCCAGCAGGCTCCACTGCGTGGCCTTGACGAAGAAGTCCGTCGCGCCGACCTGGTAGGCGCGGTTGATGGAGGCCTCGTCGTCCAGGCCCGTGAGCATCAGCACCGGCACGTTGTCGAAGCCGGGCATGTTGCGCAGCGCGACGCAGGTCTCGAAGCCGTCCAGGCCCGGCATGATGGCATCCAGCACCACGACGTCGGGCGTCCAGCTCGCCAGGCGTGTGAGCGCTTCCTCGCCGCCGGTGCAGGAGGTGATGTCGAAGCCGCGGTCGCGCAGGGCGGCGGCGGTCATGAGGAGGTTGACCTCGTCGTCGTCGACGAGCAGCACGGTCGGACGGCGATCCGTGGCTTCCAGGCTCACGCCATGGTGCAGAGTCATCACGCGGCCTCCGCCTGGCAGGCCGCGACGGCCGTTCGAGCGCCCTTCGGAGCGGCCGTGCGGGCGCTCATGAAGCGGCCGCCTCGAGATGTCGCAGGGTCTGGCCGACCGCGGCGTCGACGCGCTGGACTTCGGCGTGGAACTGCTCGACGAGCGGCTCCGCGCCGGCGGCGTCCCCCGCGCGGATCAGGCGCTCGATGTCCGCGCAGAGCGCCGACAGGCCGAGGGCACCGATGCTGGCCGATGACGACTTGAGGGTATGCGCGACCCGGCCCACCTGCTCCCAGGCGCCCTCGGTCCGCGCGACGCGCAGCTGGTCGACGAGCTTGGCGAGCGAGGCCTGGTAGGTGGCGAGCACGCGCTTGACCAGCTGTGCCTTGCCGTCCGGATCCAGCGCACGCAGCTCGGCCATGCTGGCGGCATCCAGCACTGGTCTGGCCGCGCCATCGCTCCCGGAGTTATTCAAATCGCCCATCGCCCTGAGTTTCTGTAATCGAGCATTCCGCCCCTGTAATGTAAGCATGTCCGTGCGCCACAAAGGCGTCAATGGCGAAATACTCCGCAGGCGGGGGCCTTTGACCCGGCGCCGCGCTCCCGCCAAGGACGAGCAATCGGGACGCCCGCCAACGGGTGTGGCGGGAAAGTGTCACGACATCCCTACAAGCCCACGGCCGAACGCCCGCTTCCCGGGGTCTTCGGCATTCGGGCAGACCAATCAAGCTCCTTACAATCATTCGCATGTGGCTACCGCAGACTCGATGACCTCGACGATCGACGTGCTCGTCATCCTGGCGCTCGCCGCCTTCGGCGCGATCGGCGCCGTGGCGGGCGCGCTGTGGATGAAGTCCCGCCATGCCGCCACCCTGCGCGAGGCGTCCGAGGAGCGCACGCGCCTGCTGGCGCTGGCCGACTACTGGACGTGGGAGACCGACGCCACCCACAAGCTCGCCACCTGGCGGCCGCCGGCGCGGCGTGCCGACGGCTGGAAGCTGGCGCCACCGCTGGGCACCCCGCTCACCAGCATCGCCGCGCCCATCCCGGGCGCCGAGGGCGTGTCCCCTGGGACGGGCGGTTCGCCGGCCAGCTGGCCGTTGTCACGCCAGCTCGCGGCGCACGCGCCCATCACCGAGCAACGCGTCCTGCTGCAACTGGGCGACGGTGCCGAACTCTGGAGCGTGCGCGGCGAGCCGCGGCACGACGGCGAGGGTTTCTTCCTGGGCTACGTGGGCAGCGCGCGGCCGGTCGGCGAGACCGACGCCGCCGCGTTCGGCCAGGCGGCGCTCGCCGCGCTGCTGGCCCAGCCCGAGGCCTGCGTCCTGCTGTTCCGCCGCCTGGAGGATGGCGCGCCGTGGCGCCTCGAGGCCCAGGGCGCCGGCACGCGGCCCCTGTTCGGCATGACGGGCGCGCCCGAGGACAGCTTCACCGGCACGCCCGACTGGGCCGCCGTCTGCGCCCGCCTGCCCGCGCCGGTCGAACGCGCGCTCGCCGAGATGCCCGCCGGCGACACCCGCACCGCCGGCGACTGGCGCGTCGGCTGGACGTACGTCCCCGCCGACGGCGACCCGCAGGCCGGCCGCCTCGTCGTGCTGCGCGAGCTCGCCGCCGATCCGCCGGCCGCGTCGGGCGCGCCGGCGGCGCCCCCGATCGCGGCCGAGGCGTCGCTGGCGGCCGATACCGCCGACCAGGAGTCCTTCATCTACACGGTGTCGCACGACCTGCGCGCCCCCATCCGCGTGGTCGAAGGCTTCGCGCGCATCCTCAAGGAGGACTACGGCCGGTTCCTGGATCGCATCGGCAATGACCACACCGACCGCATCCTGGCCGCCGCCGCGCGCATGAACAGCATGATCGACTCGCTGCTGGCGCTGTCGCGCCTGCAGTCGCAGCCGCTCAAGCGCCAGCCGGTGGACCTGTCGCAGCTGGCGCGCTACGTGGTGGAGGACCTGCGCAGCAACGAGCCCGAGCGCAACGCCGAGATCATCATCGAGCCGGGCCTGGTGATCCAGGGCGATCCGACGCTGATGCGCATCGCCATCGAGAACCTGGTCGGCAACGCCTGGAAGTACAGCAGCCAGAGCCCGGTCACGCGCATCGAGCTGCGCCGCGAGACGCAGGGCGGCCCGCCGGCCTTCGTCGTCGCCGACGCCGGCGCCGGCTTCGACATGCGCTTTGCCGACCGCCTGTTCGGCGTCTTCCAACGCCTGCACAGCGCCAAGGACTTCCAGGGCACCGGCGTGGGCCTGGCCTCGGTGCGCCGCATCATCCGCCGCCACGGCGGCGACATCTGGGCCGAATCGGAAGTCGGCAAGGGCGCGCGGTTCTACTTCACGTTGCCCTGAACCCGAAACGCCGCCGGGGTCTGGCCTCTGCTCATGCTCGATTCGCGCCATGGCATTTGCAGGAGGCAGGAACGCTGAACGCGAATCGAGGACAGGCCTGACCCCTCCGTCCGCCGCCGCTGACGTTCAATCCGCTCGCGTCGCCCCCGCGCGCGCGAGCGCGTCACGCGCGACCGCGACCGCCTGCAACCTTTCGCGCAGGTAATCGGCCACCGTCGGCGCCTGGCAGATCGCCACGTTGAAGCGGATGTGCGGGTCGGCATTGCCGTCGGCCATGAAGGCGGCGCCGCGCACCAGCAGGATCTTGCTCCGCAGGGCGTCCTGCACCAGGAGGTCGACGTCCACGCCGTCGGGCACCTCGCCCCACAGGAACAGGCCGCCCTGCCCGGGGTGGTCGAAGCGCATGCCGGCCGCGGCCAGCTGCACCTGGCTGGCGTGGCGCGCCGTGGCGAGCCGGCGCTGCAGGCGGTCCAGGTGCTTGCGCCAGCGGCCGGCGGCCAGCACTTCCAGCATCACCAGCTCGTTGAGCGCGGGCGTGGTCAGCACCGAATAGATCTTCTGGCGCAGCAGCACCTTGAGCAGCGCCGGGTCGGCGGCGATGTAGCCCATGCGCAGCGCCGGGCTCAGCGCCTTGCAGAAGCTCGAGTAGTAGATGACGCGCTCCAGCCCCGACAGCGCCGCGAGCCGCGTCGGCTGGCCCGGGTGGAAGTGGCCCTGCACGTCGTCCTCGGCGATCAGGAAGCCGTACTGCTGCGACAGCACCAGCAGCTTGTGCAGGTTGGCGGCGCTGCTGCCCCAGCCGGTGGGGTTGTGCAGCGTGGTCTGCAGGAATGCGAGGCGCGGCTTGTGCTCGCGGCAGGCGGCCTCCAGCTGCGCGAGATCGACGCCGTCGTGCCGGCGCGCGATCGGCAGCACGCGGATGCCCTCCTGCTGCAGGCGGCCGAACATCAGGAAGTACCCGGGATCCTCCACCAGCACCGCGTCGCCGGGCTTGAGGAAGCTGCGGCAGATCATGTCGATCGCGTGCGTGCCGCCGTAGGTGGTGAGGATGCGGCCGGCGTCCACCGGAATGCCCATGCCGCGCAGCATCAACGCCAGCCGCTCGCGCAGCTCGGGCAGGCCCTGCGGCGGGCAGCGCGAGGCCATGCCGGCGACGCTGCGCGCGAGCCCGCGCTGCACCGCCGCGGCCGGCACCGCATCCTCCAGCCAGGCGGGCGGCAGTGCGCCGCTGCTGGCCAGCAGCACGCCGGCGCGCTGGTCGTTGGCCTGCTGCGCCAGCCACACCGGCTCCTGTTCCTCGCCGGCCTCCAGCGCCACCTCCTCGGGCATCGCGCCCTGGCGCGCGTTGACGAAGTAGCCGGCGGTGCCGCGCGCGTCGATCACGCCCGACGCCACGAGCCGGTCGTACGCCGTGATGACCGTGTTGGGGCTCACCGCGAGCTCGGACGCCAGTTGCCGGATCGAGCTCAGGCGCGCGCCCGCCGGCAACTGCCCGCGCGCGACGAGCTCGCGCAGGCGCGCCTCGATCTGGTCGGACAGCGCCACGGAGGAATTGCGGTCGAGGGGAAACATCAGGCGAGGATCTCGATGGCCAGGAACGCCAGTGCCGCCGCCATCGCGAGGTTGAAGATGCGCTGCTTGCGCGGATCGGCCAGCACGCCGCGCAGCGCCACCCCGAACAGCGCCCACATCGACAGGCAGGGCACCGCGATGGCCGCGCCGATCAGGCTGATCGCCAGGCCGGCCGTCAGCGGGTTCGCGCCCGCCGGCATGAACACCGACGCCAGCGTGATCGCCCGGATCCAGCTCTTGGGGTTGAAGGCCTGGAACATCACGCCCTCGAGGAACGTGAGCGGGCGCAGCGCCTGCGCGTCGCCCAGGCGCGCCTGCGCGAGCCTCCATGCGAGCCACAGCAGGTAGACGGCGCCACCCGTGCGCAGGAGCACCTGCGCGGGCGGCCAGGCGACGAACAGCTGGCCCAGCCCGTTGCACGCGACCAGCGTCAGCGCGATGTTGCCGAAGATGCAGCCCATCACCTGGGGCAGCGTGAGCCGGTAGCCGAAGTTCGCGCCCGATGCCGTCAGCATCAGGTTGTTCGGGCCGGGGGTGATGGACATCACGAAACAATACATCATCATCGGCAGCAATTGCGTCATCGTCGGTCTCCAGGTTGGAGCCGAGCTTACGGACGGCAGGCGCGCCGGCCAAGGCACAGGGCAAGACGCTGGCGAGTGCGCTGTATCAATGCCCGCAGGGGTACAGGCACGGCGGCCCGCCGCGGCCCGAGGGGTCTGGCCTCTCCTCGGATCGCGCCGGGACTTGCGAAGACAGCGGGAGCGCTCGTCGCGATTCGAGGACAGGCCTGACCCCGATCGACAAGTGCGGCAGCCGGGGGCAGGCCTGGCCTCGGATCGCGCGAGACATCGCCCGCGACGGAGGCGACCCGGCGCGATCCGAGGAGAGGCCAGACCCCTCCGGGCGACGGATCGCCGCGCCGACGAATGCACATCTCCCGATCAACCTGCGAAGCAGCAGGCAGGGCGTCAGTCAGGCGTTGCCGGGCCGCGCCAGCAGTTCGACGGCGTCCAGCAGGCGCTCGGCTTCGGCCTTGACCAGCAGGCCATCCGCGGCGGCCATGCGGTGCAGGCGCTGCAGCGCCTCGGTACGCGACAGCGAATAGCGGTGCATCAGCACGCCCACCGCGATGGCCACGGTGTCCAGCAGCGGGTCGGGGGTGTTGTTCGGTGCGGTCGTCGGCGAGGCCGAGGGCTCGTGCAGCGGCGCGAACCCGGAGCTGGGTGCGAACGGATCGGGGCGCACCTGTTCGTGCGGCACGGGAGCGTGCGCGGGCGGCACGGCCGCGGCCTTGCGGGCCCGGGCGGTCACCAGCGCGGCCTCCACGGTGGGCACGATCTGGGCGATGTCCAGCGGCTTGACGAGGTAGGCCACGGCGCCGAGCGTCTTGACCTGGGCCACGGTGTCGTCGTCGGCGAACGCGGACAGGAACATGAACGGCGTCTGCAGCGACTCGCGCAGGTAGGCGGCGACATCGAAGCCGCTCATGCCCTCCATGCGGATGTCCAGCAGCGCCAGGTCGGGGCGATGCTGGCGCGCCAGCAGGATCGCGTCGTCGCCGTTGTCGGCGTCGATGATGTCGTAGCCCGCCTTGGCCAGGCCGTGGGTGACCGTCGCCAGCACCAGGCGGTCATCGTCGACGACGAGGATCTTGCCCTTGCTCATCGCAGGCGGCTCCACGCCGGCGCGCGGGGCGTCGGCACGCGGCGGTCGGAACGGATCGGGCGGCGGGTGCTCATTGGACGCCATTTTGTCCTAATCGGCCGCCGGGCGGTTCGCTTGAATCGGAGGCGCCGTCCCGGCGCGACGTCATGAGCGCGGCCGACACGAACGCGCGCAGACCCGTCCCGCACCCCGGAATGCAGGCGGTGGTAAATTCCGCCCCCCGTCGTGCCGGTCACGGCATCCCGACCCGAGCCGACCCGTGTCCACCCACTCCCCGACCACGCCGTTCCGCCAGGAAGCCCGCGCCCTGCTGAAACTGGGCGTGCCCATCATTCTGTCGCAGGTCGCGCAGGTGGTGATGGGGCTGCTCGACACCGTGATGTCCGGGCATGCCGGCGCGTTCGAGCAGGCGGTGGTCGGGCTGGGCGTGTCGCTGTGGATCCCGGTGTTCATCGGGCTCATGAGCGTGGTGCAGGCGGTGTCGCCGCTGATCGCGCACCACTTCGGCGCCGGCGACCACGGCGCCGTCGCGCGGGACGCGCGCGAAGGCATCTGGCTGGCGCTGTACTGCGGGCTGGTCCCGCTGCTGCTGGTGCCGCTGGCGCCGCCGCTGCTGGAAGCGTTCGACATCGACCCCCGGCTCGCCGCACGCACCGGCGTGTTCCTGTGGGGCATCGTGCTGGGCCTGCCGGCGGCGCTCGTCTACCGGTCGCTGGCCTTCTATTCGTCCAGCATCAACCAGACGCGGCCCGTGATGGTGCTGGCCTTCGTCGGCCTGGCCGTCAACGCCTTGCTCAACTGGGTGCTGATCTACGGCCACCTGGGGCTGCCGGCCATGGGCGGCGCGGGGTGCGGCTGGGCGACGGGCATCGGCATGTGGGTGTCGCTGCTGGCCCTGGCCGCCTGGACGGCGCGCGCGTCCGTCTACAAGTCGACCTACGTCTGGCGCGACTGGCGCTGGCCCACCTGGGAAGCGCAGAAGCGCCTGCTCAAGCTGGGCCTGCCGATGGGCGGCGCCGGCGTGGCCGAGGTGCTGGCCTTCTGCAGCGTGGCGGTGCTGGTGGGCCGCTTCGGCGACGCGCAGATCGCCGCGCACCAGATCGGCCTGAACTCGTCGGCGCTGATCTTCATGTTCCCGATGGGCATCTCGGCGGCGATCACCGTGCGCGTGGGGCAGGCGCTGGGCGCGGGCGACGCGCGCGCCGCACGCCACGTCGCGTGGAGCGGCATCGGCGTGGGCCTGGTCTTCGCGACGCTGGCCATCATCCCGATCATCCTGCTGCGCCACGAAGTCGCCGCGCTGTACAGCTCGGACGCCGCGGTCCAGGCGCTGGCCGCCAACCTGCTGCTGTTCGCCGCGTTCTGGCAGCTGTTCGACGCCACCCAGGTGACCGCCATCGGCGCGCTGCGCGGCTACAAGGTGACGGTGCTGCCGATGCTGCTGATGCTGGCCGCGTTCTGGCTCGTGGGCGTGCCCACCGGCATCTGGCTGGGCTGGTTCGGCGCGTTCAGCAGCGGCCCGCTGAAGGTCTACGGCTTCTGGGTGGGGCTGGTGATCGGGCTGGTGACCGTGTCCCTGGGCCTGGCCGCGGGCGTGCGCCATGTGGCCGACGCCGCGGTGCGCGAGCGCGGCGGCCGGCCGCAGGCCTGAAGGCCGCGCGACAAAACGAGACACGTCGAAACCTCCTCGACAGGATCGCGCGGCGCCCGCTGGCGACCATGGCGGCCAGGCCGGTGAACCCGCCGGCCGGTCAACGAGGAGACTCCATGGAACCGCAAGAATCCACCCCGCGCCCCGGTGCGGACGCCGACACCCGCGCCGCGGGCCTGCTGATGCTGCTGGCGACCGTCGCATCGATCGCATTCGTCGCGCTCGACCCGGTCGTCTCGGCCGACAGCTCGCGCGCCATCCTGCAGGCCGTCGTGGCCAACGGCCCGGCGCATCGCGTCGTCCACGCGGCCGAACTCGCCTGCGTGCTGTGCCTGGCGTTCGGCTTCACGAGCCTGGCCGTGCGGGTCGGGCCACGCCGCCCCGCCGTGCTGGGCGCGTGCATCGCCTATGTCGCGGGCTGCCTGGCGATGGTGGGCGCGGCGGTCACGGACGGCTTCGTCACGGGCGACGTGGCCCGCTACTACCTGCAGGCCGGCCACAGCGCCGACACCGGCCGCGAGATGATCCACCTGTGCTACGTCGTCGTGCAGGACCTGGCGGCGGCCTCCTGGTTCTTCCAGTCGATCGGCGTGCTGGCGATGGCACTGGCCCTGCTGCGCGGGCGCGGCGCGGAGCGGCTCGTGGGCATGCTGGGCCTGGCGACCGGCGCGTTCCCGCCCATCGCGATCCTCGCCACCTGGCCCGCGATGGACACGTCCATCATCGTGGCCATCCTCAGCGCGCAGGCGGTGTGGAACGTCGCCGCCGGCAGCCTGCTGCTGCGGCGCCCTGCAGCCGGGCGGCGCGCAGCGTCGCCCCCGGCCCACGCGCTGGCGGCCTGACGCCGCCGCGGCGACTTCGATACGATGCGGGGTACCGGCCGCCTGCGCCCGCAGGCCCCCTCCCCGCCATTGCCGGGCCCATGCCGGCCCTTTGAGGAGACCAGATGTTCGACCACGTCGTATTCGGAGTCCGCGACTACGCGGCGAGCAAGGCGTTCTATCTCGCGGCCTTCGAGCCCATCGGCATGAAGATCGTCGCGGAGAACGCGCTGGGCCTGGAGATGAGCGCCGACGGCCAGGTCTCGCTGTGCATCTTCCAGACCGAGGAAAAGCCCGCGCACCTGCACCTGGCGCTGCGCGCGAAGAGCCGCCAGCAGGTCGACGCGTTCCACCGCGCGGCGCTGGCCGCGGGCGGCAAGGACAACGGCGGCCCCGGCCTGCGCACGAAATACAGCCCGAACTACTACGCGGCCTTCGTCATCGATCCGGACGGGCACAACGTCGAACTGGTATGCCACGAGCCGCAGCCCTAGGTGCGTGTCATCCGCGCGGCACCCAGCACTGGATGCGCGCGTTCGCCGGCAGGCCGCCGTAGCGCTGCTGGTAGTCGGCCAGGTTGCGGCAGACCTGCGGCGGATCCTTGATCGACATGTCGTACATCACCCGGTACGTGGCCTCGGCTTCGCCGGGCACGGTGAACTTCAGCACGTACGCCTTGGCGATGCCGCTGCCCTGCGGCAGGGCCGCGAACTCCGGCGGCAGTTCGCGCAGGCACTGCGAGAACTTCGGGTTGGCCGGGGAGTTCGGGTAGTGCGCCTGGCCGCGTGCGCATTGGCCGGCGTCGCCGCTGTCGTAGGCGCGCACGATCACCGTGCGGTGGCCCCCCGGCCTGTTCGGGTCGACCTTGAAGTCGACGACGAGGTAGATGGGCTGCGGCGCGGCGGCGGCCGTCGCGGGCACGAGAACGGCAAGGGCTGTCGCCAGCGCCGCCAGAAAAGGCATTCGATTCATCCGCGCAGTCTAGGCGAACGGCGCGCGCCGCCTGACACCGTGCTGCCCGCACCTTGCGCGCGCGCCGAGCCACCACCCGCAAGAGGGGTTGGCCACGCGGCCGGCGTCGCGCCACAATCGACGCGGTCGCCCTGTCCATCGGACCGCCGCCATGCCCGCTCGACTCCCTGTCCGCTGCGCCGCCGCCCTGGCGCTCGCGTGCTGCACCGCGGTGCAGGCCGGGCCGCCGGTGGCCAGGCCAGCGCCAGCCGACCTCGAGGCGTTCGAGAAATCCCTGCCGGCGCCGGGCCGCGAGCGCGTCTTCCTGGCACTGCCGGCGGAACTCGAGAGCCGCCTGGCCATCGACCCGGCGGTCGTGCGCGCGGTCGATCCCGGCGTCGCCTGCGACCCCGAGGCGTACGGCTCGAGCATGTCGGAGGGCAACCTCGGCCTGGCCGGCCACGTGCAGACCACCTGCAGCCCCAACCACCCCAGCCAGAGCCTGCTGAAGCTGGCCGATGGCAGCGCATGGGTCACGGTGTGCGGCGCCGCGACCGGCGTGCAGGCCAGCGCCTTGGCCGACGTCACGGTCGGCACCAGGACGGCGCACGCCTCGACGCAGGCGCCGGTCCGCCATGGGCCCGCGCACGATTGCAGCGGGTGGACGAAGGTGGCGCCTTGAGGCGCGGGGCGCCCCGGCGCTGACACGGGTTGCCTGCGAGCTGAACGGCGGGTTACGCCTGCGGCTCACCCGCCCTACGACGTCAGGCGGCTTCCAGCACCGCCACCGCGGGCGGCGCCAGTTCCAGGCGCGCGACCACCGAGTCGCCGTCGGCCTCGATCGCCATCTTGGCGCCCTTGCGCGGGAGCAGCGAGCGCACCAGGCCCAGGCCGGAGACGCCCGCGGGGATGCTCGCCAGCGAGAAGCCGGGCTTGAGCGTCCCGTGGTTGGCGATGGCGATCATCACCGTCTGCTCGCCGCACACGATGCGGCAGCGGATGTCGGTGGCGGCTTCGCCCGCGGCCGGGGCGCTGTGCTTGATGGCGTTGGTGAACAGCTCGTTGACGGTCAGCGCGATCGGGATCGAGTCGGCCTCGGTCAGCGCGAAGCGGTGCAGCAGTTCCGGGCCGCTCACGTCCACGAGGATGTTGCGGCCGAACATGCGCTGCACCGAGGTCGCGATCGCCTCGACGACGCCGCGCACCCGCATCGGCCCGGTCACGCCCACCTGCAGGCCATGCACCTGCGCGATGGCATGCACCTGGCTGACGGCCTCCGCGATCGCGCCGGCGGCCTCGGGGTGGCGCGACGCGCTCTGCTGCAGCAGGCCCGCCACGCCCTGCAGGTTGTTCTTGATGCGGTGGTGCACTTCCTTGATCAGCATCTCGCGCTGCGCGATCGCCGCGGCCAGCCGCGCCTCGTCGGCGGCGCGCTGGGCGGTGACGTCGGAGGCCACCATCAGCAACTGGTCGGGCGCGTCGGCCGCCGAGCGCAGCGACACGATGCGGATGTCCCACACGCGCGGCACCCCGCCGCCGGGCTCGCCGTCGTCGGCGCTGCGGCGCAGCTCGCGCTGCACGCTGCCCGGCGTGGCGAGGGCGCGGTGCAGGTCGGCCGCGAGCTTGGCGCCCTCGGGGCCGGGCAGCCACTGCGAAGGCACGCGGCCCAGGATCTCCTTCATCGGCCGGCCCGCGAACGTGGCGGCCATCTGGTTCAGCTGCACCACCTGCTGGCTGACCGCGTCGAACAGGGCGATGGCCAGCGGCGCCGTCTCGATGATGCGCTGCAGGCTGGCGCGCGCCTGCACGATGCTGACCTCGGCCTGGCGGCGGCGCTCGATGTCCAGCAGCGCGTACGTGAGCTGGCGGTGCGCCGTGTCCTGGCCGGTGACCACGACGTTGCCGACCACCCAGAAGTGGCGCCCGTCGCGCGCGCGCAGCCGGCATTCGAAGGTCTCGGCCAGGCCCTCCTCCAGGCGTTCGCCGTAGTCGGTGCGGCGCAGCGGGTGGTCCAGCTCGTCGCCGGCCACCACCGAGATGGGCGCGCCGATGAAGTCCGCCAGCTCGCCGCCGAACATGCGGCGCGCCGAGCGGTTCATCCATTCGATGCCGGTGTCGCCGACGGTGACGATGCCCACCAGCACGGAATCGAGGATGGCGCGCGTGCGGTCGGCCTGCTGCACCAGCGACTCGCGCGCGCGCTGGCGGTCGTCGATGTTGACGAAGGACAGGATGGTGCCCGCCTGCGGCCGGCCGATGTCCACCGGGCGCTGGCTGACCTGGGCCCAGAACAGCGAGCCGTCGCGCCGGCGCAGCTGGCGTTCGCCGTGCGAGCGGCCGAGCGTGGCCATGTCGCGCCTTTCGAGGTGCAGGTAGTGCTGCCACGCCGTCTCGCTCTCGTACAGGCGCGACATCGGCGAGCCCTTGAGCGCCTCGGGCGTCATGCCCACGAGATCGGCCATCGCCTGGTTGGCGCGCTCGATCTGGCCGTCGCGCTGGTGCACGATGCCCACGTCCGACAGGTTGAACATCAGCTCGCGCTCGCGCGACAGCGCCTCGAGCTCGCTCTGCTGCGACTTCATGCGCGTCGCGTCCGCCAGCACCACCACCATGCCGACCGCACCGGGCGTGGTCTCGTGCGTGCGGCGCAGCGCCAGCGTGCACCACACCGCCTGGCGGCGATGCGTGCCGGCCGGCAGCAGCAGCTCGGTCTCCAGCGTGCCGACGTCGCGCACCGCCTCCATGAGCGCGGCCACGGTCTCGGCGGGCACGCCCGCGCTCGCGAGGATCGCGTCGAAGGGCTTGCCCGGCGGGTAGTCGCCGCCGCCCAGCAGCGTCTCGAACCGGTGGTTGCAGCGGACGAGCTCCTCGCCGCGCAGGTAGGCGATGCCCGCGGGGCTGACGTCCAGGATGGTGGCCAGCTCGGTCAGCAGGTCCTGGTTGCGCCGGCGCGCGGTCTCCTCCTCGGTGACGTCGACGGTCACCACCGAGAACGCGCCGCGCTGCGGGCCCAGCTCGGCCGGCTCGACGCGCGTCATCAGCCAGCGGCGGCCGCTGTCCTGGTGGCGCACGGCGTAGCGCACCTCG
>Ga0207667_10007773_pt1 | contig 12818 bp, 11 predicted proteins | sample KBSCornC52_FD_184301 | JGI IMG/M metagenome (GOLD analysis project Ga0207667, IMG submission 184301) | Corn rhizosphere microbial communities from Kellogg Biological Station, Michigan, USA - KBS Corn C5-2 (SPAdes) (version 2) | ecosystem: Host-associated > Plants > Roots > Rhizosphere > Soil ...
TATCTCGTGCCGCCTATCGTGGCGATCGTGCTCGGGCCGCTGGGCTGGCCCGCGTGGCTCGCGTGGGCAGCCATGTGCTGCGCGTATGCGCCCATGTTGCGCTATTACGGCCGCTCGCCCGGGTGGGCGCCGGCATTACCGCTTATTGCGCTGTTTTATGTCGGGGCGACGGTTGCCTCGGCCGTTCGCTATTGGCGCGGCCAGGGCGGGCAATGGAAAGCGCGGGTACAGGCGCCCGCGCAGGGGCGTTGAGTGTGGCGCATCGGCGCATCACCGCTGCGTCAGCATCATGTAAAGCTGTACCGCGGCATCGGGCGAAAACGTAAACGGTACCCAGCCGTGGCCCGTATGCCGTGCGACGAGTAGCCGGTCGCCGTTGGGCTGCTTTTGCATGGCCATGACGGGATTCTTCGTCGAGGCGAAGCGCCAGCCCGGCGCGAGCGCCATCGGCGGCTCCGGGGTCATCGAGGCGCGTGCGTTAGCCAGTTCCTCGATCAATTGGCCGATCTGCTCGGGGTGCAGCGTGACGGTTTGCGAGCCGATGCTCAGCGTCAATTCGTTGTGCGAAGGGCGTGCGAGGCGCAGCGCGGGCGCTTCGTCGTTCGTCGCGGCTGCGTGCGCAACCGCTTGCGCTGCCTCGAGCGCGGCGGCGCGTTCGGCGTCGAGACGCTCGGCGGCGGCGGCGCGCGCGCGCCGAACGAATTCGCTGAGCTCATCGACTTGCGCGTCGATCGCTCTGATCTGTTCTTCCAAGTTCATGCGCGGCGATTCCAACCAAAGAGACGCGATTCTACCGGCTCCATGCCGACGGCATCCTCGGGCGGCAGCGCCGAGGTTGTAACAAAATGCACGTTGCGAATCAGCCGCGCAAATAGCCTGCGTCGCGAAACCACTGCAGCGCATCGCGCAATCCGTCGAGGTAGGGTCTCGCGCGATAGCCGATTTCACGCTCGGCCTTTGCCGACGTGAAATACATCTTATTCTTCGACATCTTGAGTGCATCGACGGTCACGAACGGTTCGCGCTGGGTGAACTTGGCCACATATTCCGCGCCGATGGCGAGCGGATAGAGCGGCCAGCGCGGCAAACTGATCGACGGCGGCTTGCGGCCCGTTTCCTTCGCGATGTCGGCCAGCATTTGCTGCAGCGGTAAGTTCTCCCCGCCGAGAATGTAGCGTTCGCCGATTACCCCGCGTTCCCACGCGAGCAGATGCCCTTGCGCCACGTCGTCGACGTGCACCAGGTTCAGGCCGGTATCGACGAATGCGGGAATTTTGCCGAGCGCGGCTTCGACGATGATGCGGCCCGTCGGCGTTGGGCGCACGTCGCGTGGCCCGATCGGCGTGGAAGGATTGACGATGACGGCGGGCAATCCATCGCGTTCGATCATGCGTTCGACCGCGCGCTCGGCCAGCACCTTGCTGCGCTTGTAGACGCCGATGGCCTGCTGCGCCGTCAACGGGACGGTTTCGTCTGCGATGCGGCCTTCGCTCGTGACTTTCAGGGTCGCTACGCTACTTGTATAAACAATGCGTTCGACCCCCTCGGCCAGCGCGGCGCGCATCGTGGCCTCGGTGCCTTCCAGGTTCGCACGCTCGATTTCGGACGGATCGGGCGCCCACAGCCGGTAATCGGCGGCCACGTGAAAGAGATGGCGCACCCCGTGCAGCGCGGCGCGCATCGAGTGCTCGTCGCGCATGTCGCCGACGACGATTTCGGCGTCGAGCGCTTCGACGTTCTTGCGTGGGCTCGTCGCACGCACGAGCAGGCGCACGCGCATGCCGCGCGCCAGCGCCGCGCGGGCGACAGCGGAGCCGACAAAGCCCGATGCGCCCGTGACGAGCACGAGATCGCGTGAGGATTCGGTCATGGTTTGCGTTTTGCGCGGAGTGTTTCGTTGATGGCGTCGATGCCGCGAGATTGTACTTGGTGTCGCGCTCAGGGCTCGACGAAGGCTTAGCGATAGCGTTCAGTGATACGCGATCGCGCCTTCGTTGAAACGGCTGATGAACGAATGCGCGTCCGCGGCGGGCATGGGCCGCGCGAAGCGGTAGCCTTGCACGACGCTGCAGCCGTGGCGGCGCAAGAACGCGAGCTGCGTTTCTGTCTCCACGCCTTCGGCCACGACCTTGAACCCGAGCGCGCGGCCCAGCGAGAGAATGGCGCGCGTGATCACTTCGTCTTCGCGATGGCGGCCGATACCCGAAACGAACGACATATCGAGCTTCAGGCGTTCGGCGTGGAAGTTGCGGATGTACGAAAGACTCGAATAGCCGGTTCCGAAATCGTCGATCGCGATGTCGATGTCCATCGCGCGCAGCGCACGCAGAACGTCGATCGAGCCGAGCGTCATCAGTGCACCTTCGGTGATCTCGAGTTCCAGCAATCGCGGCGATAGGCTCGCCCGCGTGAGGGCGAGTTGCACGACGCGCAAGATATCGCCGCGGGCGAATTGCCGCGGGGATAGATTGACCGACATGCGCAGCCCCGGCAGCGTTTCCTGCCACACTTGTGCTTGAAAACACGCTTGCTGCATTACCCACTCGCCGATCGGAACGATGAGGCCGTTTTCTTCGGCGATTGGAATGAACGTGGCGGGGCTGACGGGGCCGAGCGCGCTATCGGTCCATCGCAGCAGCGCTTCCACGCCGGTGACCCGGTTCATCTGCAGATCGACTTGCGGCTGGTAATCGAGACGGAATTCGCCATTGGCCAGTGCGGCCCGCATGCGGCGCGACAGCGCCAGACGTTCGTCGGCGCGCCGGCCCAGTTCGGGCGTAAAGCGCTGCAGTCCATTGCGTCCGTTTGATTTGGCGCGGTACATCGCGAGATCGGCGCGACGCAGTAGCGTCTCCGGGTCCTCGCCGTCGCCGGGAAAGCATGCGACACCGATGCTCGTTTCGACGTAGAACTCCGTATCGTCGATCCAGACGGGGCGCGCAAACGCTTGCGATACGCGCGTGAGCACCTCCGTGAGCCCGTCTTCCCGCTCGCCTTCGGACACCACGATCACGAATTCGTCGCCGCCATAGCGCGCGACGGTGTCGGCTGGGCTCGTGCATGCAGACAGCCTTGCGCTGATCTCCCGGAGCAAGCGATCGCCGATGCCGTGGCCGAGGCTGTCGTTGACGTCCTTGAAGTGATCGATATCCATGAACGCGACCGCCACGCGGGTGCCGTCGCGTTGCGCATCGCGGATCGCTTGCGTGAGGCGTTCATTAAGACAATAGCGGTTCGGCAGTGCCGTGAGCGAATCGTAATTGGCCTGTTGCGTCAGTAAGTCGCGCGATTGAACCAATTCGGTCACATCGTTGACGACGCTGATGTGATGCGTAACTTTCCCGTTGTCGTCGCGTACGGGCGCAATGTAGATCTGATTCCAGAAGAGCGAGCCGTCGCGGCGATAGTTGCGCAGCAGCGTCGTCACCTCGCGCTCGTCGGCCAGCGCACGCCGGATCGATTCGATGCCCTCTTGGTGCCGATCTTCGCCTTGTAGGAAGCGGAAGTCCAAACCCTTGACGTCATCGACCGCATACCCGGTGATACGCTCGAACGCGGGGTTCGTGTATTCGATCAGATTGCCTTCTTCCGTTACGCGCGTGATCAGCACTGCGTTGACGCTGGCATCCAGCGCGCGGCTGCGCAAGCGCAGCGCTTCTTTTGCGTGTTCCTTTTCCGTGACGTCGATTGCCACGACGAAGCACGCGCGCCGATTCGCATAGGTCAGGAAGTGAAACGACGGTTCGACGAAGATCCGCGAGCCGTCCTTGCGAACGTGGGGGCGGACATGCGTGGAGCCGCTCGTCGTACCGGCGGCCGCCATTTCGACGAAGCGCGCAATGAAGTCGGCACCGTCTTCGGGTGGGCGCAAGGCTGCGATCGATAGGCCCGCCAACTCCTCGCGCTCGTAGCCGTACTGCCGCACTCCGGCGCCGTTGATCGCAGCGATGGTCAGCGTTTCGACATCGTAGATGAGCATCGGCAGCGGATGCTCCTCGAAGTACTCGCGAAAGCGCGCCTCGCCTTCTTCCGTCGATATGCGCGCACGCGCGCGCTTGAGCCCGAAGCGATGATTGGCGAGAAAGCCGTAGACGAGAAAGATGAAGCCGGCGGCGGCTGCGGCTGCGAAGGCGATGCGCTCGGAGGCATAGCGCCGCGCCAATTGGCCGGCGTGCGCGCCGGCGGACAGTTCTTGCCCGACATCGAGGTTGCGCAGGCTGATGGCCACGCGGTGCCGGGTATCTTCCACCAGGAGCAGCGCCCCGCGCGGCAGTAGGGCCGTCAGCCCGTACGGCTGCGCCGGCAGCATGGCTTGAGCGACGCTATGCTGCCATTCGTGCGTGGCCCGGCGCAGCGCTTCGACGCGGCTCAAGCGTTCCGGCATCGATCGGTATGCCTGCGTCAAGCCGTCGAGCGCTTGTTCGGCGCGTACGATGCGTGGGGTGGGCCAAGGCTCGGGGTGCGAGGCCGGGTCGGCGATCAAATGCAAAAAGTCCGCGTCGGCGTCGGCGTAGAGGCTGTCCAGTACAGCGACATTGTCTCGAATTCGCAACGAACGCGTGAGCTGCGCGTCGTCCAGTTCGTGCGCCGCAAACATCTTGCTCGCGCCAAACACGAGGAATCCGACCGCGATCGCGCAGACGGCGACGGTCAGGAGGGTGGTGCTGTGCTCGTCGAACCAACTTCTCAGTAAATGAGTGCAGCGCCCTCGCGCCGCGCGATTCTGTAGCGCCACCGTTAACTCTCCTCTCGCCATATGAGTTGGCGCGCTAACGCGATCAGTCCATTTATAACGGCTGCGCCGCGACTTTCTTTAGCATCCTTGAAAGAATTCGCTGAAAACGATTGCAAGCTCGACGACTACAATGCGAGATTGACGTCAGTATGCTTGAGAGGTGGCGATGGAAGGTCCGGATTTGGACACGAAAATGGAAACGTATTACGTCCGCGTGCGCGGCGTGGTGCAAGGCGTTGGTTTTCGGCATGCCACGCTGCGGCACGCGCATGCGCTCGGCATCACGGGCTGGGTGGCGAACGTCGCTGACGGTTCCGTCGAAGCAATGCTGCAGGGACCGGCGAACCAGATCGATCGGATGCTCGAATGGATGCGGCGTGGGCCGCCGTCCGCACGCGTCATCGATTTCGTCAGCGAAGAGCGGCGGGTCGATAAGCGTTTCGTTCGTTTCGAGCAACATTGAGCGGCGAATGACATAGTCGTTTTGCGTACTCGCCAGGCGGATCGAACGCGTCTGGCGTGGAGCACAGCGTCAAGCGCATCTGGACGCGAATACGGGAGACAAGGACGTGTTGCTGACGAAATGAAATGAATAAACAGGAAGCGGGGCGCGGCATTGCGTTATCGGTTGCGGGCACGACATTGTTCGCACTCTTATCGGTGTATACCCGGTTGTTGCATCCCCTCGGCGGGCTCGACATTTTCGCCTGGCGTATCGTTTGGACCGTGCCCGGCGCGCTGCTGCTGATCGCGTTGCGCGGGCGCGGCCCGCAATTGATCGAGCTTGTGCGCGCGGCTGTGCGTGAGCCGCTGAAAGGCGCCATGCTGGTGACTGCCAGCGCGTTGCTCGGCGTACAGCTTTGGCTCTTCATGTGGGCGCCGCTGCACGGGCGCGTCCTAGAGGTATCGCTCGGCTATTTTCTGTTGCCGCTATCGATGGTGCTGGTCGGGCGTTTCTACTATCGTGAGGCGCTTGTGCCGCTGCAGTGGGTGGCGGTGGCCTGCGCGATCGTCGGCGTGGCGCATGAGTTGTGGGTCACGCATGCCTTCTCGTGGCCGACGTTGGTCGTTGCCCTCGGATATCCGCCGTACTTTATGCTGCGCCGCAAGCTCGGCGGCGATTCGCTCGTCACGTTCGGGTTGGAAATCGTGCTCCTGCTGCCCGTTGCCGTGCCGGTCATCGCGCTGAGCGCCGGCGCGCAGGCAGCATTGCAGCGGCCGCTGCTCTGGGCCCTATTGCTGCCCGGGCTCGGGGCATTGAGTACCGTGGCGCTTGCCACTTATCTCAAGGCGAGCCGTCTCTTGCCGATGGCGTTGTTCGGTATCCTCGGCTACGTCGAGCCGGTGCTGCTCGTGCTGTTTTCCGTCACGCTTCTGGGAGAATCGGTATCGACGCAGCAGCTGGGCACCTATGTGCCGATCTGGTTGGCCGTCGTGGTCACTGCGGTGCATAGCGTATTGCTGTTGCGCGAGCGAGAGGGCGCGCCCGGAATCGGTTGAAATCCGGTCTGTTGAGGTTTAGATCGGTTGGTGCCGGTTTTGTCGGCCTTCGCGCAATGCACTTGCCCTGCGTTCGACCGAATCGCGCAGCGCGCGGCGCCAGCCGAAGCCGAACAAAATTTCGGCGAGCACGAACAATGGACCGATTACAAGCCCGATTAGATCGTCGGCGAAGGCGGGCTTACGGTGCTCGTAGGCGACATGGCCTACGAATTGGAAGACCCAGCCGACGATGAACAGGGTGGCCCCGCTGCTCGCCCATATCGCGCTCGAGGCCTGGGCGACCGCTATCCCGACGATGAGACATCCGGCCGAGACCACCGCCATGGCGAGTCCAAGCCAGAGATCGAGCACGATGTAGTAGATCGTGGCGCAAGCGAACAGCACGAGCGCCGGGGAAACGCCGAACCCTAGGGCCGCGATGCGCCACTGCGGCCGGCTGAGCAAGATGGCTAGCGCGAGCACGATCAACGGAATGCCGACGAAGTGCGTCGCGATGTTGCGCCGGTCGCGGTGGTAGGAGGCGTATTGGGCGAGTTGCTCGGTGAGCGTCTTCATTTAGATAGGCCTTCCTCGATGCTAGCCACCATTTCCAATCCTCGAACCATCGCATGGGCACGGGCGTTCTTCAAGCGATTGAATGGGTCATTCGCATAAAAGCGAGGCGGTTCACTGCGCGACCGGATCGTCGAGGGGATCATTGCCCGCCGCTGCCTCTGCGGTCGTCACGCGGCTCCTTAAAGAAATGGATTATCCACACTGCCCGTCGCCTCCGGCGGTTCGTCTTTCGACTCATCCGGCAATGCCTTCTCGCGCTCGAGGGCAGCGACCATATTGTCCACGGCCTGCTTGAGCGCGCGCGCGGCCGTCAATCCCCGCTTGTCCTTGCCGATCTGTAGCGTGCCTGTCACTTCGATGTGCGTCGTGCCGTTTGAAATCGTCAGTGCGTCGCCGCCGATATTGAGCACTTCGACGTCGTTCGCGAATGCATGAAAATCAGACACCTTTGAGTCCTCCTATTCGTTGATCTTTCAGGGCTTCCGGGATACCCGTAAAGCGAATGCCGCTGATCGATTCGAGCTCGTGCACGGTCTTTACATCGTAGCGGTTCGTCGCCTGGTTATCGACGACGACGGCGAATGCCTCGTTCGCCGCAGGCACATAGACAAGCTTGAACAGTTGCGTCGGCACAAACACCCGGTTCGCACCGATCGTGCGAAGCGATTGCCCCGCGAAGAGCGGTCCCGTTACCACATACGCCTCGCCGTAACGGATCGCGATCTTGCGTACGGCCGATTCGATATGAGCCCAAAGATGCTGATTGTTGTTGCGATCCTGAGGCACCACATTGGCGAGAGTGAAAGACTGGGCCATCGCTTCGTCGTTCCAGCGGTCGCCCGCGGGACTCATGTGTCCCCGGTCGAAGCCGCTGCGCTTGTAATCGGCCAACGTTGCGCCTTCGCCCGGCGGCAGCGAGGGGTCTTGAAAGAACTTGTTCGTGCGTACCTCGTTTTTGGCGTCATCCAAATGCGCGCGCGTCAAATGCTCGGCCGACCAAAGCGGACCGTGCGTCACGCCCGAATGCAGCACGGCGAAGTCGGAATAGCACAGCAACCGTGTCCTCGACGCTAGCTTCGCATTGGCGAGAACGGGGAACTGCGCATTGGGCAGGAATTGCGAGCAGGGTGCCGCAGCGACCGCATGGACAGTGGCGGTGGCGGCGATTAATAAAGCGACGAACAGCTTTCTCATCGGCAATGGCTTCTTTTGCTTGGGGGCGGTCTGAAAGGACGAAGAGTATAGCGGCGCCGGCAGGCACGCGGGCCGCTTCCGAGCGGCGGAAGATCCCATGGAAGCGCTGTCCGACTCCTGGGTTATCTGTCGAGCGCTGCGTGGCCGGTCTTCGTGTGCAAAAGAACAACTTCGGCGCGGGCGAGCGCATCGTGCTTGTCGGTGAATCGATGTGGGCCGGAACGCCGAGGCGAAGCTAGCGTTGCGCGCACCGACCACAAGTTTTCGTAGGAAACGCCGGGCGCAGCCCGCTCGGCGCACGTCTTGTGACGCCTTGAGATGTCGATCGGGGAGGCGATGCGGCGCTTAAATAGATTGCCCGCAGCCCGTTGCGCAGTTCGACTATCGATAAAGGAAAGCGGGCGCTATACTCTCTGCCGCAATTGCATTGCCCGATAGCCGCTTCATCCTTCGTCTTTCCTCCGTTGCGGAATCGGGGGAACGAATGTCGCATAGCCCCATTCGGAAAATGGAAAACAACGAGCGTGGCCAACTGCGCCGATCCAGGCCCAAAGGCGAACGTAGCGAACTGAGCGCGCTGTGTGGCCGCAAGGCGGCGGCGATCGTTTTGCTTGCCGTCGCGCTCGCATGCGGCGGCTGCGCTGTCGGTCCCGACTTCAAGCCGCCCCCAGCACCCGCCGCTACGGGCCTCATGCCGCAGCCGTTGCCTGCCCAAACGCAAGCCACGCCGGTCGCTGGCGGGGCGGCGCAACATTTCGACCCCGCGGCCGAGCTTTCTTCGCAGTGGTGGACAGCGTATGGATCGCCTCAACTCGATCGGCTCGTGTCCGAAGCGTTTACCCATAGTCCGACGGTCGCCTCGGCGCAAGCGGCGCTGCGGGTCGCGCAGGAGCAAGTGAATGCACAGCGCGGCGGGCTGTTCCCCTCGGTGGGCGGTAGCATCGGCGTAACGCGAGAAAAGCTGAACGGCGCATCGCAAGGGTTTCCGGGATTCGGCAATTTTCTATTCACGCTCTATAACGCGTCGGTGAATTTGTCGTACAACTTCGATGTTTTCGGCGGGGTACGCCGCGGCATCGAGGCGCAGGAAGCCGGGCGCGACGCCCAGCGCGAAGAGTTGCAGGCCACGTATCAAACGCTCGCGGCCAACGTCGTGACCACTGCCGTGCTCGAAGCGTCGCTGCGCGCGCAAATCGATGCGACGAAGGAGCTCATCGCGTCGGCGCAGCACGAAGTCGATCTCGGTCGTCAGGAGTTCGAATTAGGGGGGGCGGCGCGCTCCGACGTTTTGTCGCAAGAATCGAACTGGGCCTCGGTGCAGGCCACGTTGCCGCCGCTGGAGCAGCAGCTCGCGGCCGCGCGCAGCCAGCTTGCCGTTTATCTCGGCAAAGCGCCCAGCGAATACGCGGAAGCGCCGTTCGATTTGTCTTCACTACAGCTACCGCTCGACATTCCGCTGATGGTGCCGTCGGAAATCGTGCGCCAGCGGCCCGATATCCGGCGCGCCGAGGCGCAACTGCACGAAGCCACCGCGCAAATCGGCGTCGCCACGGCGAACATGCTTCCGCAGATCGGCCTTTCGGGCAGCTACGGCGACTCGAGTTCATCGTTTCGATCGATTTTCAACAACAACGTGTTTTCGCTGGGTGCAAGTGTCTCGCAGCCGTTGTTTCAAGGCGGTGCGTTGAATGCGAAGCGGCGCGCGGCCATTGCCGCCTATGATCAAGCGCTGGCGCAATATCGACAAACCGTTTTGCTCGCGTTCAAGAATGTCGCCGATGCCTTGCGTGCGCTCGATGCCGATGCGCGAACGCTGGCGGCGCAATATCGTGCGCAAACGGCGGCGACCGACAGCTTGCATTTGATCGAGCAACGTTTTGGGCTCGGCGGCGCGAACCATCTGGAATTACTCGTCGCGCAGCAACAGTACCAACGCGCGCGGGTGGCCTATGTGCAGGCGCTGGCCGCTCGCTACCAGGATACGGCCGCGCTGTTCCTCGCATTGGGCGGCGATTGGAAGCAGGCGGCCGAACCCGTAGCGGCCCAGCGCTAGGCTGTGCAAGCGAGCGCCGAAGTCATTCATTCATATCGCGGAAGTCGATTACATGACCGATAAATCGGAGTTGTTGCGGCAATTGCGGATCGATCGCGATGAGCGGCCGGCGCAGCGCACATCGTCCCGGCGCGGCTGGTGGCTCGCCGCGCTCATCGCCGTGCTGATCGCGATTGGCGCAGCCGCCGCGTTCTTGACGCTGCGTTCGGCTGCGCCAGCGGTAAAAGTCGCCGTTGCGCGGCCCGCCGCATCGGGTGCGGGGGCGCAAAGCGGGGTGTCGATTCTCGATGCCTCGGGCTATGTCGTCGCGCGCCGTCAAGCCACGGTATCGGCCAAGATCACGGGCAAGCTGTCGCAGCTCTTCATTGAAGAAGGCGTGCACGTCAAGGAGGGCGACATCGTGGCGAAGCTCGACGATCGCAATGCAACGGCCGAACTGCTGCAAGCAAAAGCCGGTGTGACGCAGGCGCAGAGCAGTCTGCTGCAGGCCAAGGCGGCCGCGGCCGATATCACACCGATTTACGAACGCGATCGCAAACTCGCTGCCGCGGGTGTCATCAGCAAGACGGCGCTCGACCAGAGCAAGGCGAACTACGATGCGAAGCAAACCGACGTGGCCGTCGCCGAAGGCAACCTAGCGGTGCGCCGTGCCGCGCTTGCGGTCGCGCAGCGCGATCTCGACGATACAACCGTACGCGCGCCGTTTACCGGCGTCGTGACGACTAAGAACGCGCAGCCCGGCGAAATCGTATCGCCGCTGTCCGCGGGCGGTGGCTTCACACGCAGCGGTATTTGCACGCTGGTCGATATGGATTCGCTCGAAGTCGAAGTCGATGTCAGCGAAAACTTCATTAGCCGTGTGCGGGCCGACGAACCGGCGACATTAAAGCTCAATGCGTATCCCGACTGGGACATCCCCGCCTACGTCATCGCGGTCGTGCCGACGGCCGATCGCAGCAAGGCTACGGTGAAAGTGCGCGTAGGCTTCAAATCGCGCGATCCGCGTATCTTGCCGGAAATGGGCGCGCGGGTGTCGTTCTTGAGCCGCCCGGAAAAGGCCGCAAATGGCGCACCCAGCGCCGGTGCGGTCGCGCTCCCGCCCGACGCGGTGCAGGCGAGCGCGGGCTCGGCGACGGGGGTCGTATTCGTGCTGCACGACGACACGGTCGAGCGTCGCGAGGTCAAACTCGGTGCACGCGGTACCGACACACAGACGGTGTTGGCGGGCCTGTCGGCAGGCGAGCGCGTGGCGGTGGGCGATTTCGCGAAACTGTCCGACGGCGCGCATGTGAAAGTGGTGGATCGATAAACCTGCAACGGATGTTCGAGCCGATGACGCTATCGATCCCGCGGTCGAGATCGAGATCGAGATCGAATTCGAACGAGGAGCGAAGCAATGACTGCCATGGTGTCTCTTAAGAACGTCGTGAAGACGTACACGCGCGGCAAGCAGCTCGTCGAAGTGCTGCACCATCTGGACCTGCAAGTGGCCGATGGCGATTTCGTCGCGTTGATGGGCCCGTCCGGATCCGGCAAGACGACGGTGCTCAATTTGATCGGCGGCATCGATCACCCCACGAGCGGCGAAATCATCGTCGCCGGGGAGCGGATCGATCAGTTGCGCGGCGGTGCGCTGGCGCGTTGGCGATCGAACAACGTCGGCTTCGTGTTCCAGTTCTACAACTTGATGCCGATGCTGAGCGCCGAGCGCAACGTCGAATTGCCGCTACTGTTGACCTCGCTATCCAAGGGCGAGCGCATGAAGCGCGTGCGTGCGGCGCTCGCGGTAGTGAGCTTGGAGGATCGTGCCAAGCACAAGCCTTCGGAGCTTTCGGGCGGGCAGGCGCAGCGCGTGGCGATCGCGCGCGCGCTTGTTTCCGACCCGAAGCTGCTCGTCTGCGATGAACCGACGGGCGACCTCGACCGCGCGACAGCGGACGAGATCTTGCACTTGCTGCAGGTGCTCAATCGCGAGTACGGCAAGACGATCGTCATGGTCACGCACGATCAAAAAGCGGCCGACTATGCGACGCACACGCTGCATCTCGACAAGGGACGCTTCGTTCAAGAGCGGCAAAAGACCGAAGCCTGACGAGAGGGCGCACACGATGAAATTCATTCCGCTGATATGGGCGATGCTTTGGCGCAAGAAGGTGCGCACGTCGCTGACGTTGCTCTCCATCTTGATTGCATTCTTGCTGTTCGGGATGCTGCAAGGCGTGAACTCAGCCTTCAAGCAAACGATCGAGCGCTCGAACGTGAATCGCTTGGTGGTGACCAACAAAATCTCGATCACCGAGAGCTTGCCCTATGCGTACATGAGCCAGATCGAAACGATTCCGGGCGTGCAGCGTGTATCGCACGAATCGTGGTTCGGGCCATATTATCAAGATCCCAAAAACTTCATCGCTGCGTTCCCGGTCGAGCCCGAGCGCGAGTTTCCCGCCCACCCCGAGTACATCGTGCCGAAGGATCAACTCACGGCGCTAGAACATACACGCGACGGTGCGATCATCGGCGCGGGACTCGCGAAGAAGTACGGCTGGAAGATCGGCGATCGCATTCCGCTTCACTCCACGATCTGGGTGAAGGCGGCAGACGGCAACTCCGACTGGGACTTCACCATCGTCGGCATTTATGAAGATCCGAACGAGCACTCACGAGAAGACGCGATGTTCTTCAACTACAAGTATTTCGACGAGGCGCGTGGCTTTGCCAAAGGCAAAGTGGGCTGGTACATCGTGCAGGTCAAGGACCCCAGTCAATCGGCGCAAATCG
>Ga0207667_10007774_pt1 | contig 12817 bp, 20 predicted proteins | sample KBSCornC52_FD_184301 | JGI IMG/M metagenome (GOLD analysis project Ga0207667, IMG submission 184301) | Corn rhizosphere microbial communities from Kellogg Biological Station, Michigan, USA - KBS Corn C5-2 (SPAdes) (version 2) | ecosystem: Host-associated > Plants > Roots > Rhizosphere > Soil ...
TACCAGATCAGCACGGCTCGGCCGAGCCGGACAATCCAGTGTCCCGTGATTTTCACCGAGACGGTCACTTTAAACATGGATCCGCTCCATGTGGAGGTGGCCGTCAGGGGCCCCCGACAGCCACGTGAATGACTGCTGGGTGGGAGCTACGGGGTTTCTCAAGATGGGCACAACGCCCGATTACGCCCGGCGGCAGCGATCCCATCTTGAGTGCCTTGGACTCCCAGACCGGAAGGTATGCAAGCCTTCCGGGGATGTCGCGCTGCCGGTGCATGCACTGCAGATCCGTTCTGCTAAACGCGGCGGCGGCGCGGCTTCCAAGCTAAATTCGTTTCTTTTGTTCGTAAATCTAAGTAATGCCGTTTCGCACCAACTGGAATTTGTGCATCGTTTCCATCGAATTTTATGTGTCAGTGCACTATCTTTACTTTGGGGGGTGCTGCGTCGGCGGTGGATGTGGAGGATGCAGCGGCTTGCGGCTGGGCTTCGATCCCCCCAAGCCTTCTCCTTCTTTGGGAGTCACTATTTCTCCGACAGTGCTTCCTAAGTGATAGGCCAAATTAGCTAGGGTATCGCTGCTCGGGCCGAGTTCCCCTTTGGTAATCCGCTGAAGGGATGACAGGCTTATTCCTGTAGCGTCCTTGATTTTTTCAAAAGCAGTGCTAGGCGCTATTCCTGGATACGCACGTTTGACGAGTTCCGTGACTTTCTCGGCAATCGCTTGCCGAGTCACTCGTGCCGGGTGAGAAACCACCTTAGATCCGCGAGCTTTTCCCATAGCTTTCCAAGCTACAGTCGTTTTCTGCCCTATACTGGGTTGCGAACACCCATTAATGGGTGTACTTTCCTTTAGATGGAATCCATATACGAATTCGTCTTGGACCGCCTTGAGAACGCTAAGGGTGGCTGGCCCACTGTGGCGGAAGAGAGCGGTGTTCCTTTGCGCACTCTCGAGAAGATTGCGCGCAAGGAGATCAAGGACCCAGGCGTGAGTCATATCGAAAAGCTCGCCGGTTACTTCCGCGAGCGGTCAAAGCAGGATGCTCGATCTCACCACGCGTAGTTCATTGTTGTTGTGAATACGATGCCCGAAAGGGCTTTTTTTAGGCAAATCGGCTCAACATAACCTGTCGCAATTCACCTTAACTTCATAACAACACGGTCTAAGGCTTAACAAAGTGCCAGGGAATTCGACAATAGTCCCACAGTATCGCGACATAACACCGTCAGTGACGTTGATCTTCTATGATCGTAGTCGGATCGCGCCGCAAGTTGGGTCGCTTGTATTCTGGGTCGTCGGCGGTGACACAACTAAACATGAGATTTGCTGCTTCGCCGTTGAACCGTCCCTCGGTTTCTTCACGGCGAATGATCATGAATTTGGTTTGCTTCGCGCAGTAAGTGTTCGCACTCTTCAGTGCGGCGGCCAAAGTCTTACCGTACGAAAGGCCGCCTGTTCCAGATCCAGAAACCATATAGCTGTCTTTCCCGACCGGAATGATCTCCGAAGTCGAGACACAGCCGGATATCAACGCAGTCGCAGCGAAAACATAGATTTTCATAGTCTTTTTTTCCATTCGAGTGAGAGGAGGGCGGCGTGAGTCGTGAGATTCAGCTTTCTCGGGGCGGCTATGTCGCGCGGGTCGATGATTCCGACTATGAGGCTCTGAATTCCTATCAGTGGCATGTCTTCAGTCCAAAGCCCGGCGCGGCATATGCCATCCGGTACGAGCACCCGCAAGGCAAGACCCGTTCGATCCTGATGCACCGCCAGATACTATCTGTCTCTGATAGAGACACCCAGGTCGATCACCGCGACGGGAATGGACTCAACAATACACGTGTGAACCTCCGTTCCTGCACGCGTGATGAGAACAACCGTAACAGACGACGCTCGCAGAAGGGCAACAAGTTCAAAGGGGTCAGATCCCGTCCGAACGGCACGCACCTCGCGGTTATTGCTCACCAATATCTCGGGACCTTCGCTACCCCCGAAGAAGCGGCCAAAGCATATGACATTGCAGCCGAATCTCGCTTCGGTGAGTTCGCCGCCACTAATAAAAGCTTAGGGTTATTGCCATGAATCCCCCCGAACTCTGGCAAGGGAAGGGGGCGCTGAATCTTAAGCATAAGCCACGGGTATTTTTTTGGCTTGCGGCTCTGCAACGGGCCAAACCCTTCCACGTAGCAACAGCAGTGCCTTGTTGCGCTGCAGGTGCAGCTTATGCGTGAACTCTCCGATGTGCCCCGCCAGGAAGTTTGGGGGAGTGCCAAGGCGATGAGCCTTCTGGCCGCCTGGGTCTGCGTGGCTATCTGCGCGGCCATCGTGGGCTGGATGTGCCTGGCGGCCACAGTCTACGGAATCTATCGCCTTTTCACATTGCCATTGCAAGTCGTGCGGTGGATCGCGCAGTGAGCCTACCTTGGTTTCGCATGTGGGTTGATGCAGTCGATGACGAGAAGTTGAAGCTTCTCGCGTTTGAAGATCGCTGGCATTTCGTCGCCATCTGCTGCTGCAAGCGCAAAGGCATCCTCGACGAACCTGATTCCCCTGCCCTCCGTGACCGCAAAGTCGGTGCGAAGCTCGGGCTCGCTGATCGGGAACGTGACGAAGCTCGACGCCGCTTGGTGGAAGTAGGTCTGATCGACGAGAACTGGCAACCCAAGGGATGGGAGAAGCGGCAGTTCGTTTCGGATGCGGATCCGACTGCCTCGATACGCAAGAAAAGACAGCGGGAAAAGGAGCGTCACGGACCTGTCACGCGTGACAACCGTGACAGTCACGCTCCTGTCACGGACGAGTCACGGACTAGTCACGGCCCTCAGAGTCAGATACAGAGTACAGAATCAGAAAAGAAAGAACCCTCGCTTCGCTCGGGCCGCGCGCGTGCGCGCGCTCCCGCGCGACGGGTCCCTTCCGATTTTCAGATCACTCCCGAGATGCGGAAGTGGGCGAAGGAGGTTTGCCCACAGGTCAACGTGGATCGCGAGACGGAGTCTCTGCGCGATCACGAATTCCGCAACGCGCACAGCGACTGGCCCGCAGTGTGGCGTCAGTGGATGCGGCGTGTGACGGAGTTCCAGCGAGGCGGCGGTAGCAAGCCAGACGAACCAAAACTGACTTGGCGCCCGCCGCCGGATGAGGATTCCGTCGATGCACCAAAGTGACTTTGAGGGCTTCAGCGCGCTGCTCAACCGGGTGGCAGCGGTGTACAGCAAAAAACTCACCGACGATGTCGTTCAGGGCTATTGGACCGCACTGAAGGACCAGACACTCACGACGATCACCGAGCTAGCTAACTCGCACACGCGTTATGGCAAGTTTTTCCCCAAGCCCATTGAGTTGCGGCCGAAGGACGACAAGCCAGAGCCGACCCCGGATGGCAAGTTCGAAGAGGGCGAAAGACGAGCTATCGAGGGTCTTGAGTACCTGCGACGCACGAATCCCGGCGAATGGTTCGAGCGCGTCGGCGCGAATAGCCGGGCAGCCACGTATGCCAATACTTTCGGAATCGAGAACATCTGGTTTGACGAGCCAAACCGATGTTGGAGGCATACGCAGTGAAATGGCTCCCTCCTAACGGCACGACTCAACACTCTAGCGATCATAAGTATGTTGTGGTCGAAGCGAACTCGCAGCAATGGATTGGCTACGAGTTGGGTCCGACTGCCGGGACGGAGTTGGGCGTTGTGAAAACAGCCGAGGAAGCCCGTCAGCTGTGCGAGGACCATGAGACGATGCTACAGAGCATGCGGAGGCGAGCATGAGCCTTCCGCGTTACGCCAAACGCCGCGATGAAACTGAATCCGATATCGTGAACGACTTGCGAAAATGCGGATATCTCGTCGAACGCCGCGACTTCCCGGATCTCAACCTGCGTAAACTGTTCTGGAAGCCAGGTATGGCCGTATTGCTCGAGGTGGAGGGACTCACCAAGAATCGTAAGCGCAGTCCAGAACAACTCAAATTCCTGCGCGATTGGAATATTCCGATAGTCAAGACGACTGAAGATGCTCTCAAAGCCCTTGGAGCCTTCACATGAACGCACAATTTTCCGGCGCTCAGAAAAACGAATGGTTGGGCCGAGCGGCCGACAATGTCGTCCCTCCCGATCTCGCCACGACTGATCGAATCTGCCAGCGCTGGGCTGTCTCGGTCGGATTGGGATTACCCACGAACCAATGGATGGACGGGATCGCCTCGCGTCCGCCACCGCTCGATGACGCTACTGCCATCGTAGTGGATCAGATCATCCTCAAGTCTCCTCCCAGGACGCGCAGGGTAGCGGTCAAGTGGTATCGGACGCAGCTCCCGCAGCCTGTCATTGCCGAACAGCTCGGATTGAGCGAGCGCACGCTGATCACGGTGTGGAAATTGACGCTGAACTACCTCCAGTGGAGATTTTTGGAGAGTAAACACGCAGACCTACTTGCGGCGCTCCGCTTTAAGGGATAGATTCTGATCCATCAACCTGCCTAACCCTGCCTGAAAGGCCCGCGCTCGCGGGCTTTTTGCATTTCCATACTGAGGTGTTCTCATGTCGGGACCGACCAATCCGGCCGGGCTCAGCTTTACTGCGCCCACAGCATTCACGGATGGCACCACGATCCCCCCTGGGACAATCACGTCATTCGATTACGGCTATGGAACAGCCACAGGCACGTATACGCGCATCGTCAATGACACGACGATGAAGACCGCCGGCGGCAAGATCGCGGCCGCCGTTCCGACCGATCTGGTGTACGGCCAATGGTTCGCCGCGGCGCGCGCGCGCACCAAGGACGGCGCCGTGGCAGCCTGGGGTAATGAGGTGGCGTTTGTCACCGCGCCGAAGACACCGGCGCCCGTGACGGATTTTGGGGTTGCCTGAAGGCGTGGTGGGCTTACCTCGCAGGCAAAGGACCCAAGCCCAAATGCTCGCTCCTCGGGTGAGGCATGGCCAAAACCCCGAAAGCGATTGCTGACATGAGCACGCTGTCACGGGTCATTTACGACCCCGACACGGTCCCGCCGACGATCCCCTCGAATGTCGTCGGCACGCCAGTCTCCTCGACGCGTATCGATCTGTCGTGGGTGGCATCCGTGGATACGGGCGGCTCAGGCATGTCCGGCTATCTCATTTACCGAAATGCCGTACAGGTCGGCTCGACCAATACGACGACGTTCTCGGACACCGGGCTTACGTCGTCCACCGCGTATCTCTACCAGGTCGCGGCAGTCGACGGCGCCGGCAACGTCTCCTCGCTCTCGACCACGATTTCGGTCACGACGCAGGCGAATGTCGGGCCGCCAGCCTATGCGCAAGATCAACCCAAAGCAGCGCTGGTCGGTATTGCGGGCGTTCGCACATTCACGGATCCGACTCAGCAGGCGTTCATAGGCCGGTACAACTGGGCGACGCTCGGCATCGCTGGATGGGAACTGTGGGCGAGCTCGGGACGGGATGCCGACGTCATCTGTAAGGCGATCAAGGCCGCCTCCACGGCCCCAGGCGGCACGCTCCTGGGCCCCTATCAGAACCTCAACGCAATTGAGGAAGACGCCAACGATCCCTTTCCCACATACACCGCAGAGATTGCGACGCGCAACTGGCGGCTCTATGTCTCGGGCTCGAGCGGATCGTTGGTGTCGCCCAATTCCGGCGGCGGTGCTACGGGATTGGTCAATTACACCGATTTCGTCCCGGTCAATCCGAATCTCGAGCATCCCTACGAATTCGGCGCCGCCTATGTCTACAACAAATTCCTGACGAAATCGAAGTCAGATGGGCGCTTCACGGGACTTGCTGCGGGGCTCGCCTCGAGTTCATTCGACTTCGTCTACCAGGATAACTTCCTGTGTAACCCCCAGGTCAACGGTGACTGGAATCGGGACGGGACCACGGAAGGGCAGGGGTGGCCCTGCACGGCGACTGCGTGGCTGCAAGCGGGCCAGAAGCGTTACGTCGATCGCATTCGCTCCCTCGCGCCGACCAAGTATGTCGTCATCAACGGCGGTGATTATGGCGTTGTGACGGATGCCGGCCCGATGGCGGGCCAAGCGGACTCGATCCTAGCCGAGTCCTATATGGGCAAGTTCTGGTCGTGGGAGACCCAACGGGGTTTCGTTACGATGCTGCAGTACTACTACCGGGTTCTGGCCGATGCGGCCAATCCGGAGTTGGTCGTCTTTGGAGGCTCGTGGCCCGATACCGCCTCGGACGGCTCAGCACTCCCGCGACTCCCGACCGCCAATGGCTATCCGCCGGCCTACACCCAAGAGCAGTGGGCCCGCTACATCGCCGGTACCGCCTATCTAGGCGAAGGCATGGCGGCCGTCAGCTCGGTGAGCACGGGCTATAGCTCAGATCTGTCCGCTCTTTACTGGCCCTGGTTCTGGGGCGGTGTGAATGGGCTCGCTCGCAGTTGGATGGGCAAACCTGTCGACGCTCTGCGTCCGACGACGCCGAAGCTCGCCAAAGGTACGATAGGGATCTACGGGATTGAGCGTACCAACGGCATTCACCTGGTGAATCCGCGCGGCAATGGCGCGCAGGTCATCAACGCGGCCGATATCCCTGGTAGCTGGCAGTACCCCGCTGGAAGTCCCCAAGGTACGGGAGCGTTCTCTACCTATACATTGGCGGAAAATGATTCGCTCTTTCTGCAGCGGGTAACTGCAGACGGAGCCTCAGTCTCAGGAAATGTGGTCACATTGCGGCGAGCGGCGGGCGGGTTTACCACGAAGCCCACCGCGGCGCCGCTCTTCTACAACAACTTCGAAGCTTCGTCAGCAGGGGCTCTCCCCTCAACGGTGGGTTTGACAAACTCGATCGATGCGACCGTGGTGAATGTCCAAGCGGATCGCTCTTTCACCGGCACGAAGTGCATGAAGGGTGTAATGCCGGCGAACACGGAGAGTTTCCCGGAAGTCTCGTACCTGCCGCCAGCTAACACGGCAGAAATCTATGTCAGTGGCATGGTGTATTGGACCACCTCTGCGCCGGCGTCTATGGGTCAGTTCATTTTCAAGCTGACCCGCATGGGTTGTGGACAACTCTATCACGGAACTCCGCAGCAATATCTAACGACGCGTCCTAACGGTAGTGGGGCAGTCACGGGGGGCGATTGGGGATACAACACCGGCAAAGCCACAACAGAAGTGGCATGGTGTAGCGCGATGTACTACGGATCGCCAAACACCCTGCCAGGCCCGCATTCCGATCAGTGGAACTTCATGGAGTCAGCTCACGGATTTAGCAATCCTTCGGGCGGCTCAACCGGTTATAGCGAGATGCGCTGTAACGGACAGAACATGTTGCCACCGACTACCCTTGGTGGTCATTCTCTGTTTGTGAATCAAACCAGTGGTGCCAATATGACCACTGGTAATACAAACAATAGTGGGTCAAATGCCTTCTACAGCTGGATCATACCATTCTTTGATGGTCTCTCAGTCCCTGGAAACACCAATACCTCATTGTGGGTTGATGAACTCTACATAGACAACTGTCGCAACAAGGTTGTAGTCACCGACAACGCGGTTTTTGCCAATTCAACTCCAGGAAAGTTCTTGATGTTGGTGCCGAGTTCCTGGAGCGATACGCAAATCGTGGGCACCAACGCGGCACTGGCGACGCTATTTCCGACAGGGTCCACGGCTAACTTCCATATTTTCAACAATCTCGGGGTCGAAGTGGTCAATTACTCCAAGGTCATGCCGTAATGGCGTACGTGACCGGGATCAAAGCGACCACGACGGGCGCGACTTCTGTCACTACGGCTGCCACCAATTTCAGCGGGTGTAATTTCCTGGCAGCGATCATGGCCTTCCCAGCCAATCAAACGCTGTCCAGCTTTACCGATTCTAGCTCTAACACATGGACACAGCATGCCAGCAGTCCAAAGACATTCACGGGGACCAATGCTAAGGCGCATGTCTACTACTGTGTTAATCCTACTGTGAGCGCATCGCAGACCTTTACGGCGACCATTGGGGTGTCGGACATCATTTTCCTGGCGGTGGTAGGTCTTTCAGGACGCGCTACAGCAAGCGCTATTGATGCGACTGCCTACGCCGGCGATGCATCGGCCGTGACTTCTCATACAGGTGGTGTGACCGGATCTCTTGCAAGCAATGGCGACGACGTGCTGGCCCTCTTTAGTGATGATGATGGGACGGGCGCCGGATCGAGTCTCACCTATACAGCCGGGTCCGGTTGGACCTTGCCTGCGGCCGCGCTTCAAAGTGATGGCCGCTTCACCATGACAGGTGGCATTGAGTATCAAGCCAATGTCGCTTCCGGTAGCAATCTCACAGCGACTTGGACGACTTCGAGTAGCACCACTGGCGGAGCCTTTGTGCTCGCTGTGAAGGCTGGAGCTGGTGGACCGAGCGCTGCCGTACTGACCGCTGACTATTTTCGCCGCAGAAGGCTGATGTAATATGAAATGGCTACGACAGTCCACCGCGGTGACTCCCAAGGTGGGTCCATTCCTGAGCACGACGGATGGAGCCACGGCCTCTACCGCACTCACGATCGCGCAAGCGGACTGCATCCTCTTTCTGAATCAGGGCGCCGGCGCTCAAAAGAACAGCGCTACGAGCGCTACCCATGACACGCAGGGTGTCTATGGAGTCCCATTCAATACTACTGACACAGGAACCCTGGGACACCTCAAACTCCTGATCAACAAATCAGGCGCCTTCCCCGTGTGGGAGGAATGGATGGTTGTGCCCTCGAACGTCTATGACTCGCTGATCGCGGGAACGGGCACGCTCAACACCAATGTATTCCAGGTCGGAGGGGTTAGCGCGAATGCCACGGCTCTTGCGGCCTCGACTTCCACCATGCAGACCGGCACGGTGGACAACACGGCATTCACGCCGACGACAACCGAGCTCGAGACGAGCTCAGTTACGACCGCCGCGGCCAATCACTGGGTGGGACGCAATATCATCTTTACCTCTGGCCTCCTACTGGGGCAGGCGACGACGATCAACGCATATGTGCTCTCAGGCGGCGGCCGAGGACATTTCACGTATACGGCGTTGACCTCGGCTCCGGCGAACGGCGTGACTTTCGTTATCGTCTGAAATGGCCACGACGCACCTGGGGACCTGGGGTGTCCCAGGTCGTCTCGTTTTCAAGACTGGGTTTACGCGTGACCCGACACTGCCCCCGCCAGGACGCACGCAGCTGCGGGCCTATGGCGCGCCTGGCCCGACGAATGTTTTCAATGCGCGCGCACCTGGGATTCTGGTACCCATCGTCTCTTCGGATACGATCTCGGTACAGTGGGTTGAGGACCCGGTCAACAGTAACCAGATTCTCTCCCAGGATACTGTTCGGATCTCGATTGCCGAGCTCTCCCAGCTCTTCAATCAGATCATCACGAGTGATACGGCGAGTATCACACTCTCTGAGACCGTGGCTCTGGTCCAGCAGGGCGTGGTGGCGCTCACCTCGAGCGATACGGTCTCCGTTGCGCTCACTGAGGTATCCAGTAGCAGCGTAGCGATTGCTACCGCTGATACGGTCAATGTGAGCTTTGGTGAGGTCTCCACCCTCACTACGCCCACCGTCATTGTTACGACGACCGACACGGTATCGATCTCGCTGACTGAGACGTCGGTACTCGGAATATTCAGCGGTGTCCTGCAGTTCTTCACCCAGGACGACTTGAATATGGCCTTCGATGAGGTTTCAGACCTCGTGCAGATTACCCCGACCAAGCCGGCCGCGATACGCGTTCAACCACTGACCGCACGAATACAGATTGTTGCCCTATGAAAGACGACGCTCCAGTGATCGCATGCGAGCCGGCCTTTTTCTATTTGGCGAAGTTCGACGGTGATCCCGTCATGAGGCCTTCCTGTGTCAGTGAATACGAAGCGCTGTGTCGAGATTTGCTCAACCCTCAATGCGTGGAATTGATCGTGGGCGGTAAGGACTGTCCCACTCAGACTTGGAGAAAGTAATGGGTCTCACGACTGCTGCCGCCACCGAGATTGCGAAATGCGCGATCAATGACACCCCTACCTACCTGAACGCGTCGAATGCATATCTCGGTGTCGGCGACTCCACGACCGCATTTTCGGCCGCTCAGACCGATCTGCAGGCCTCCACCAACAAAGTCCGCCAAGGCATGGATGCGACCTATCCCATCCGCTCAGGCGCCGGCGTGACCTATCGGGCCACGTTCTCGACCTCGCAAGCTAATTTCGCCTGGCAGGAATGGGGGACGTTCAACGCGGCGGCCGCGGGTGTGATGTGGCAGCGCAAGGTTGAATCGCTTGGTACCAAGACAAGCTCACAAGCTTGGCAATTATCGGTCACGTTGACCTTCACAGCAGCCTAAATGCTCACGATCGCCGAACAGTCGCGGCAGAAGTTCGCGTTCTCGTTCAAGGATGAGGATTACCAGCCCTTCGTGCCGGCGACTATCCGCTATCGACTAGACGACAAGACTGACGACATCACCACCGTCATTCTTGACTGGCAGACCGTATCCACGCCTGACTCACGTATCGAGATCCTGATCCCCAGCAGCGCAAACGCGATCTTGAATGATCGCAACGACTACGAGACCCGCGTGCTGACCATCCAAAGCGATTACGGCACGGACAATCAGCTCACAGAGGATGTGACGTATCGCGTGCGCAACCTGAGTGGGCTCCAATGATTGATCCCGACTTTAAGGTCAAGTTCAAGACAGTGGAGTTCGACTGTGGAACCCAGCAAGGTCTGGGTGTCTGGGTAGGACAGAATCGCAAAGCCATCTCGCTGACTCAATCATCGCCGCCGGCTGAGGTGGCCCAGTCATTACGTAACCTCGCGGATTGGCTGGATGCCCAGCCTTAGACTTGAGTTAGTTAAATCAATCGTTTCACCATTGAGTCAATATGGCAGGCGCACCGGCTGGAAATAAGAACGCTCAGAAGGGTAAGCGCTGGCTCGAAGCGCTAGACAAAGCGCTGAAGCAATACACCGATCCAGAGCAAAAGATCGCTGCTGGCCAAGCGCTCGATCGCATTGCCAAATTAGTGGTCAAGGAAGCTTTGGACGGCGCGTACTGGGCGATTGAGGAGATCGGCAACCGGTTAGACGGCAAGCCTTCTCAGTCAATCGATTTCACTGGCGAAATTACCCATGTCCGCGAACTTAGCGACGCCCAGCTCATTGAGCGACTTGAGCGAGCTCGAGATGCTGCAGGAGCTTCTGAATCGCCGCCAAGCGCGCCGGACCCTTCAGGCATTCACTGAGTTCACATCGGATCGCTGGAAGGCCTCGCGGCTTCACAAGGCGATCTGCGAGCAGTTCGACCGCGTAGAGCGTGGCGAGATTGACCGGCTGATGCTGTTGCTGCCTCCGCAGCACGGGAAGAGTCATATAGCCAGCCGCCGCTATCCAGCGTATTCGCTCGGCCACGATCCGCGACACGACATCATCTCTGCCAGTGCCACTGGGACATTGGCCGAAGAGTTTGGCCGAGATGTACGCAACCTGCTTGCGACCCCTGAGTACCGCGTTCTGTTCAACACAACGCTTGCGGAAGATTCCCAGGCTGCTGGACGCTGGAAGACACAGGAAGGCGGTAGCTATTACGCAGTCGGTATTGGAGGCGCATTGATGGGACGTGGTGCAACCCGTCTCATCATCGATGATCCCTTCGCGACGATGCAGGACGCACAGAGCGAGAATGCTCGTGAGCGCGTGTGGGAATGGTATGTGGGTACCGCCTATAACCGCGTTAGGCCCAAGGGTGCGATCGTTCTAATCCAGCATCGTATGCACGAGGATGACCTTGCTGGTCGGCTTATAGAGCGCCAGAAGGCCGGCGGCGACAAGTGGGAGATCGTCCTACTCCCTGCGATATCGGAAGGACAGGCGTTATGGCCGGAGCGCTATGACTTACCGGCGCTCGAGCGCATCCGCGCTAATACCGCTCCGTTACATTGGAGCGCGCTCTACCAACAGAACCCCATGCCCGATGAGGGCACGTTCTTCAAGCGCGAGTGGTTCAAGTTCTATACGACGCCGCCGCGGCAGCTTCACAAGTACAGCACGGGCGACTTTGCGGTCACGGAGGATGGGGGCGACTTCACGGATATCGGCACGCACGGATATGCGCCAAGTGGTGATCTCTACCTCGCCTTAGAAGGCTGGTGCGGTCAGACGAGCGCGGACAAGTGGATTGACACACTGATTGACCAGTTCGAGCGTCACCAGCCGTTCTGCTTCTTCGGTGAAGGCGGCCCGATCAGGCGCTCCATTGAGCCTTTCCTAATTCGCCGCATGCGCGAGCGCAAGAAGGCCTGTCGGCTCGAATGGCTCCCGACCTCAGCTGACAAGGCCACGATGGCCCGACCGCTCCAGGCAATGGCGAGTATGGGCAAGGTCTATTTGCCAGATACCGAGTACGGACATCGTCTGCTTCAACAGATGCTGCATTTTCCTGCCGGTAAGTATGACGATGCTGTGGATATGGCAAGCCTGATGGGGCGCGCGATCGACCAGGCCCATCCAGCGGTTGTTAAGCAGGGCGCACCTGAGATGCAGCCCAAAGACTCCTACTCACGGCTGTTTGACGAACCCGAGACTCGCGCGTGGCGAACAGTGTGAGCCGTTTTATGCATGAGTGTCCGAAATCACCGGGCTGAGACTTTTGGTATGCGCATAAACCATGGCTAAGGCCAAGAAATCCCAAAAGCTCGACGCCAGCAATCCGATGGTCGGCGCTGATGCGGTCGGCGATGGTGATCCCATTGAAGGCGATCAGCAGCTCGCACGCTTCGTCTACCAGTTCAATCAGTCCGCCGATACGACGCTGAACG
>Ga0207667_10007776_pt1 | contig 12816 bp, 11 predicted proteins | sample KBSCornC52_FD_184301 | JGI IMG/M metagenome (GOLD analysis project Ga0207667, IMG submission 184301) | Corn rhizosphere microbial communities from Kellogg Biological Station, Michigan, USA - KBS Corn C5-2 (SPAdes) (version 2) | ecosystem: Host-associated > Plants > Roots > Rhizosphere > Soil ...
GCGTGTCATTGCAGAAGTTCCAGACGTAGTTCACCGCACGGCTCTGCTTGTTGAGCAGTCCGTTGAGCGATTTCACGCGGTAGCGGTAGACAAGGATCATGCCGGTGATCCTAACCCGTGGAAGAAGCTGCCTGTCAACAGCACGCCTTTCCTTCCCGCCATCAATGGCGAGGTTTCTCGGAGCAAATTCTGATGAATGATGAATTTTCGCAGTCACGGTTGTCGTTCGCCGTCGACGGCACCCAACTGGATGTGTCGGCCATTCATCGCGGCGGTACGCGCGCACCCGTCGTGTTCCTTCACGGCTTCGGCTCGACCAAGGAGGATTATGCGGACATCGTGCGCCATCGTGCGTTCGACGGCCGGCCGTTCGTCGCATACGACGCGCCGGGCTGCGGCGAATCGCAATGCGCGGACCTGTCGAGGGTGTCGATCCCGTTTCTCGTCGAAACGGCCTTGCAGGTGATCGACCGGCTCGGCTTCGCGCGATTCCACCTCGTCGGACATTCGATGGGCGGGCTGACGGCGCTGCTGCTCGCGCACCGGTATCCGCGGCGCGTGCTGAGCTTCGTCGACATCGAAGGGAACATCGCGCCGGAAGATTGTTTCCTGAGTCGGCAGATCGTCGACCATCCGCGCGACAGCGCCGAGCAGTTCCTTGACGATTTCATTGATCGTACCCGCCGCGCGCCCGCCTATGCGAGCGCGCTGTACTCGGCCAGCTTGCGTCACAAGGTGCGGGCGGAAGCCGTCGGCGGGATTTTCCGCTCGATGGTCGAGCTGTCGGACAACGGCGACCTGATGCGCAAATACCTCGGCTTGCCGTTTCCGCGGATGTTCATGTACGGAGAACAGAACAGGTCGCTTTCGTACTTGAGCGCGATCGAGGCGCACGGCGTCGTGCTGTCCGAAATCCCGGATTGCGGGCACTTCCCGATGTACTCGAATCCGGTGGCGATGTGGACGGCGATCGCGGACTTTCATGCGCGTGCGGGGTGACGCGAATCATCCCGGGCCGGCGCGCGTTTCGATTTCGTTCATCGCACACGTTCCGCGCGAATGATCCGGCGCGCGGCCACCAGGCTCAATGCGAGCAACACCGCGACATACGCGACCACCGCACCCCATGCGCCGTGCTGCCAGACCGTGCCACCGGCCGAGCCCAGCACGCTCGACCCGAGGTAATAGGCCAGCAGATATAGCGATGCGGCGTGCCCCTTCGCGGATCCGGCCAGGTGCCCGACCCAGCCGCTCGCGACCGCATGGGCGACGAAGAAGCCGATCGTGATCAGCACGATCCCGACGATGATCGCGACGAGCGAATGCGACAGCGTCAGCGCGAGGCCGGCCGCGAACACGAGAATGCCGCTGACGAGGACGGGCGCGCGCCCAAGGCGATCGGCGAGGGCGCCCGCGCTCGACGACGACACCATCCCGAACAGGTAGGCGCCGAAGATCAGCCCGCACGCGGTCGCGCTCAGGTTGAACGGCGCGGCCGTCAGCCGGAACGCGGCGTAGTTGTACACCGTCACGAACGAGCCCATCACGAGGAAGCCGATCGCGAACACGAACGGAAGCCGCGCGTGATGCAGTTGCGCGTTCCAGAGCCGCAGGTGATGGCGCAGCGTCAGGTCGGTTCGCTTCACGAAGCGCCGCGATTGCGGCAGCAGCATCACGAACGCGATCGCCGCGACGAGGTCGACGACGCCGATCGTCAGCATCGCGGTGCGCCACGAGAAGTACTCTTCGAGCGCGCTCATGCCGATGCGCCCGACCATGCCGCCGAACGCGGTCCCGCCGACATAGAGCCCCATCGACAGCCCGAGCCCGTCGGGCGCGATTTCCTCGGCAAGATAGGCCATCGCCACGGCCGGGACGCCGCCGAGCGCGAAACCCTCGAGCGCGCGCCAGATCAGCAGCAGGTTCCAGTTCGGCGAAATCGCCGCCAGTACGTTGAACAGCGCGGCCAGCGTCATCGACGCGAACATCAGCCCGCGCCGCCCGACGCGTTCGGACAGCGCGCCGGCGCACAGGATCGAGACCGCCAGCAGCCCGGTCGACAGCGACAACGACAGCGAGCTCGACGCCGCGCCGATATGGAATTCGCGCGCGAACGCGGGCAGCAACGGCTGGACGCAGTACAGCAGCGAGAAGGTGGAAAAGCCGGCCAGGAAGAGCGCCAGCGCGATGCGCTTGTAGGCCGCCGAGCGCGGCGACACGCCGGCGGGCAGCGCATCGGGCGTGGCGTTCGGGATGCGGGTCGCGGCGGGCGGAATCGCAGGGGAAGACATGGTTTGCACCTGATTGTTCAGGGAATACCCCGAATTCTTGCGCACGCTCATACATATGTCCAATATATGAAAGAAACCGTAGCGATATGTTTTACGACTGACCTGGACGCGCACGCCGCGCTTCCATCCCCCCGGGATCACATTGCACATGGAACTTCGGCATCTCCGATACTTTCTGGCCGTGGCCGCCACGTCGAACTTCACGAAGGCCGCTGAAACGCTCGGCATGGGGCAGCCGCCGCTGAGCCAGCAGATCAAGGCGCTCGAGAGCGAACTCGGCGTGGAACTGTTCAAGCGGACCGCACGCGGCGCCGAACTGACCGTCGCCGGCGAGGTGTTCGCGGAAGAGGCGCGGCGCGTGCTCGACGACGCCGAGCGCGCGGCGCGGGCGGCAAAGCGGGCCGCACGCGGGGAAATCGGGCAGCTTCGAGTGGGTTTCACCGGCACGGCCGCTTTCAATTCGAAAGTGGCCGACCTGATTCGCCGTTTTCGCGAAGCGTTTCCGGACGCGGAGCTGACGTTGCAGGAGGCGACCTCCGGCGTGCTGCTCGAGGCGCTGGAGGCCGGGCGGCTCGATGTTGCGATCGTGCGCCCCGAGCGGCGTATCGCCGACACGTTGGCGGCGGCGGACTGGGACGAGGAGCCGATGTTCGTCGCGTTGCCGGTCGGGCATCGGCTCGCGCAGCGGCGTCGGATCGATCTGGCGGAGCTGGCCGACGAAGCATTCGTGCAGGTGCCGCGCGAAGCCGGCAGCGCGCTGTTCGACGACATCGTCGCCGCGTGCAATGCCGCCGGGTTTCAACCGCGCATGGCGCAGCCCGCGCCGCAGATCACGTCGGCGGTGACGCTCGTCGCGGCCGGGCTCGGCGTGTCGATCGTGCCGAAGGCGATCACGCAGGTGCAGGTCGCGGGCGTCGTGTATCGGCCGGTCGCGGGCGATGGTTTGCGCGCGAGGCTCGCGATCGCGTCGCGACGCGATGATCCGTCCGCGGTGGTGCGCAATTTTCTGGCGCTTGCGTGGTAGCGCGGGAAGGTGGTGCGGGACCTGTCACGGCCACGCGTACTGCATGCAATGTGTGGTGAATATTCCGATTGACGAACCGCGAAACTTGTCCGCAACGAACGCCGGGGCGGTTTTGCCGCCATTCGACCGCCGGCATGCGGGTTTCCGAATCGTATATGGCCGACGCGGCGTGGACTATAAATGGATGCGTGTACCGGCGCCTGCCGGGCGTCCGCGTGTCTCGCGCGAGACGTCGCCGCGACTGCCGGGGGAGGTGCACCGTGGTTCGCCAGACGCTTGCTCGCGCCGTGCTTCGCACCGCGTTGATCGGGGGCGTATTCGCCGGCATTTTGTCGTCGTCGCCGCCAACCCGTGCGGGGACCGTCGCGACGCCCGCCCCACCGCCTGTCATGAAAAGCAGGCCCGCCGCCCGCGCTTACTCGATGCCGGTCGACTTTCCGGCGATCGTCGACCGCTACGGCCCGGCGGTCGTGACCATCATGACCACCGGGCCCGACCAGCAGCCCGGTGGCCCCGCCTTCGCAATCCTCGAACCCGACGATCCGCTCGCCGGGTTCTTCCGCCGCGGCGCGCAGCCGCCTGCGCCGCCACCTCCGCTCATGCCCGGGCAGGGCCCGCAGGCGCCGTTGCCCGATACGTCGCCGCGCGCGATCGCGGGCAGCGGCTCGGGCTTCATCGTCAGCCCCGACGGGTTGATCCTGACGTCCGCGCATGTCGTCGCCGACGCGACCGACGTCACGGTGCGACTGGCCGATCGTCGCGACCTGAAGGCGACGGTGCTGGCGGTCGATCCGCAGAGCGACGTCGCGGTGCTGCGCGTCGACGCGACGAAGCTGCCGTTCGTGCGCATCGGCGATTCGGCGCGGGTGCGCGCCGGCGAACCGGTGATGACGATCGGCGCCCCCGACGGCTCGGGCAATACGGTGACGGCCGGCATCGTCAGCGCGACCGCGCATCCGCTGCCGGACGGCAGCGCGTTTCCGTTCTTCCAGACCGACATCGCGGTGAATCCCGACAACTCGGGCGGCCCGGTGTTCAACCGTGCGGGCGAGGTGATCGGCATCGCGGTGCAGGTCTACACCGGCGCCGACCGCTACGCGAGCACGACGTTCGCGATCCCGATCGCGTTCGCCATGAAGGTGCGTGCGCAAGCGCAGGCGCAGATGCGGACCAACGCGCAGGCGCAGCGCATGTCGTCCGTGTCGTCGGGCAACGCGCTGGGCGTCGACGTACAGGATGTCGGCGCCGGGTTGGCCGCCGCGTTCGGGCTGCCGCGTCCGGTCGGCGCGCTCGTCAACGGCGTCGATCCCGGCTCGCCGGCCGCCGCGGCCGGCGTGAAGCCCGGCGACGTGATCGTGCAGTTCGGCGACAAGCCGATCGGCCAGGCTGCCGAGCTGAACGACCTGGCCGCCGCGTTGCCGCCTGGCGGGAAGGTGCCGCTGCGGCTGATCCGCAACCGCACGCCGATGCGGCTGACGGTTACGGGAGCGGCGACCGGTGACGCGATCGACAACGCGACTTACAACGCGCCCTACAACGCGCCCGCGACGGGCAGCGCAGGCATGGTCGGTACGGCCGGCGCCGCCGGCGTGGCGATGGCCGCCGCGCGGCCGGCCGATGGCGGCGATCGGCTCGGGCTGACGATGCATCCGCTAAGCGATGCCGAACGGCGTTCGACCGGGCTCGCGGTCGGGATGATGGTGGACGCGGTGCGCGGGCCGGCCGCGCGCGCGGGCATCCGGCCGGGCGATGTCGTGCTGGAACTCAACGACACGCTGCTCGAAACGCCGGAAGACGTGCCGGCGCTCGAAGCGAGCGGCGGCGTGATCGCGGTGCTCATCCAGCGCGAGAACGCGCGCAAGTTCGTGTCGGTGCGGGCGCGGTAGGGCGTTGACGGGAGCGGAGGCGTGCGCCTAACATCGTCCCACATCGCTGCCCGTGATTCGGGTGTTCAGGAGCCATCCGGCATGAAAGCGGCAAACTTCAACGTGGTAGTACGCAGGCGCAGGGTCCGGTAGCGGCACCGCGCCGGCACCCATGCGCCCCCGACTTGCTCGGGGGTTTTTTTTGCATTGCGCACGGCCCCGCGGCGCGTGCGAGGAGGGCATCCGCTTGCAACCGAACCTGCCGATCGCTTCCGAACCGGCTTCGCCCCGACACGCGACGCTGATCCTTTTGTGCGCGTCTTCCGTGCTGCCGTTGAGCATGTTGCTGCCGTCGCTGCCCGCGATCGCGCGCGACCTGCGCGCCGACTACGGGCTCGTCGCGCTGGCGCTCGGCGGATACGCGGCGGTTGCCGCGTCGCTCGAGTTCGTGATGGGGCCGTTTTCGGACCGGTTCGGGCGACGGCCGATCATGCTCGCGAGCCTCGGTGTCTTCACGCTCGGGTCGCTGGGCTGCGCGATGGCGACCGATATCCGCATGTTCCTTGCGTGCCGGCTGATGCAGGCGGCGATCACGTCGGTCTATCCGGTGTCGATGGCGACGCTGCGTGACACCGCCGGCGGCGAACGCGCGGCGAGCCGCATCGGCTATGCGGCGATGGCGGCCGCGTTCGCGCCGATGATCGGCCCGACACTCGGCGGCGTGCTCGATCAGACGGTCGGCTGGCGGTCGAGCTTCTGGCTGCTCGGCGCGGCGGGTATCGCGCTGCTCGGCTGGTGCGGGTTCGATCTCGCGGAAACCCATACGAAGCGCGCCACCACGCTGGCCCATCAGCTTCGCGCGTATCCGGCGCTGCTGCGTGCGCGCCGCTTCTGGGCGTATGCGCTTTGCATGGCCTTTTCGACCGGCGCGTTCTACGCGTTCCTGGCCGGCGCGCCGCTCGCCGCCCAAGCGAAGTTCGGCATCCCGCCGGCGGAAATCGGCGTGTACATGGGGACGATCACGGCCGGCTTCGTGTGCGGCAGCTTTCTGGCCGCGCGTCACGCGCACCGCTATCCGCTCGCCACGACGATCCTGTGCGCTCGCGTGATCGCCTGCATGGGGCCGGTGATCGGGCTCGCGCTGTTGTTTGGCGGTGTGACGCATGCGATCGCATGGTTCGGGCCGTGCGTGCTGATCGGCGTCGGCAACGGGCTGTCGAATCCCGGTGCGCATGCCGGCGCGATGTCGGTGCGGCCGGACCTGGCCGGTAGTGCATCAGGGCTGGTCGGGGCGATGACGATCGCAGGCGGAGCCGCGCTGTCGTCGCTGACGGGCGCGGTGCTGACCGTGCGCAACGCGGGTTATGCGCCTTTGGTCGTGATGTTGCTGTCGACGGCAATCGCGTTGGCGGCGGCGGGGTGCATCCGCATCTTCGACGCACGCGAACAGGATGCGTGATCGACGGCACGCATGAACGGCATGCCGATCCAGCGCGATGGCTTCGCCGCGCGGATCGGCAGGGATCGACGCGACGGCCGGCGGATGGACGTCGCGTTGCATGGGCATGGATATCCCCTTACGGCTTCGCTCCCATCACGAACTCGAATGTCGCCACCCCATCGACGCCGCCCGTCACGCGATCGCCCGGCTGAAGTGCGCCGACGCCGGCCGGCGTGCCGGTGAAGATCAGGTCGCCGGCCTTCAGCTCGACCGAGCGCGACACGTACGCGATCACGTCCGGCACGGCCCAGATCATGTCGGCGAGATCGCCTTGCTGGCGCGTTTCGCCGTTTACAGCGAGCCAGATCCGCCCGCTCGCCGGATGGCCGGTGACGCTCGCCGAGCGCAGCGCGGTCACGGGGCCCGACGCGTCGAAGCCCTTCGCCCAGTCCCACGGCCGGCTCAGTTTCTTTGCCTCGGCCTGCAGGTCGCGGCGCGTGAGGTCGACGCCGACGCCGTAGCCCCACACGTGCGACAGCGCGTCGGCCGGGGCGATCGACCGGCCGTCCTTGCCGATCGCGACGACCAGCTCGATTTCGTGATGCAGGTCGCTGGTCAGCGGCGGATACGGGACGGTGCCGCCGGCCGGGACGATCGCGTCGGCCGGCTTCGTGAAGAAGAACGGCGGTTCGCGGTCGGGATCGGCGCCCATTTCGCGCGCGTGATCGGCGTAGTTGCGGCCGACGCAGAACACGCGGCGCACCGGAAAGCGCGCGGACGACTGGTCGACTTCGACGGAAGGACGCTCGGAAGCGTCGATGACGTATGCGGACATCGGATGGCCTCGTTCGATGGAAAGACGGATGCCGCCGCCCGCGCAGTGCGCCGCGGGCCGGCATGCATGGAACGATACCCGACGCATGCGCGCCCGGATGCGACGCAACTGCGTTTTAACCGGACAAATCTACGCGTCGCTTGCCACCGGCGCCGCGTCGGCGTCCGGCAACGCGGCATTGGCGTCCCGGTACGCCTTCGGCGACACGCCGACCCGCGCGCGGAAGCGCCGCGCGAAATACCCTTCGTCGCGAAAGCCGACCGAGCGCGCGATGTCGGCGATGCGGCGGCTCGTATGCGCGAGCAGCGATTGCGCGAGCGCGATCCGGCGCTCGGTCACGAGATCGGTGAAGGTGCTGCCGGTTTCCTTGCGCACCAGGTGCGCGAGGTAGTTCGGCGACAGGAATGCGGCCTCGGCGGTGGCCGCGAGCGTCAGGTCCTCGCGGGTCAGGTTCGCGCGCACGTGGCGCAGCACGCGCGCGAGTGCGTCGCGCCGGCCCGCGCGCTGGGCGCCGCGCTGCGCGAGCTTGTCGAGCGCGCCCGCGTACTGCGTGCAGACGAGCCCGATCAGCTGCAGCAGGTAGCCGCGCAGCAGCGTGGTCGAGCCGAAGGTGCGCACGCGGTCGGCGTCGAGCATGCACAGCGCCAGGCGGCGCGCCTCGTCGAACGCGTCGCCGGTCAGGATGAAGTCGAGATGCTCCTGGAAGCGGAACGGCGTGAGCTCGGGAAAGCGGTGCGCGGGGACGTCCTCGAGATCGAGCGGATCGACGTCGAGATCGGCGCGCAGAAACGCCTGGCTGAAGTTGATCACGATGAAGTGCGCGCCGTCCGGATGCGGAATCAGGTGCTCGCGGTGCGGCAGCACGAACGCGAGCGCGCCGCGCGGAAACGGTCGCGTGACGCCGCCGATCCGCTGCTCGGTGTCGCCGCCGAGGTTGAACTGGATCTGGAAATACGCGTGACGGTGCGGCTCGGTGATCGCCTGGCGCGACGCCTGGTCGCGGATGTAGAAATCGAGCCGGTCGCTGCGTTCGGGCATCCCGTACAGGCGCGGCGGGGCGGTGGAGGGCATGAAGGATTCTGCTGTTCGTGACGCGGTTGAGCCGCGATGGTACAGCGAACCGCGCGCGGCCGGAATCCGCCGGTCGGTCCGCGTGGGCCGGCCGGGTTGGTGGGGTGCTCGGCGCGGCGATGACGAATCAGGCCGCCGGATGAAAGCCGAGGTAGCCGCAGCGCGTGCCGGCCTCGTCGTTCGCGAGCAGGCTTGATGCGCCGACCGAGCGGAGCGTGTCTGCAGTCGCGGTGCGATTCGTCAGCAGTGTCCACGCCGGAGTCGCGCGATCGTCGGCCACCTCCGCCGGCGCCGTGTACGGATCGGGCAGCGCGCTCAGTTCGCGCAGCAGCCTGTCGGCGGGCGGCGCATGAATCGCGAAACCTTCGTTTGCAACGGCGGCGACGTCGATGCCGAGCGCCGCGCACAGTCGCGCGCGCAGCGGCGTCTCCGCCGCACTGGCTTCCCGCGAGCGCGCGATGTTCTCGCGCGTTTGCACATCGACGATCGTTCCGTGGCGCGCGAGCGGCGCGTGCTGCCACGCGTCGGGCGGGCACTGCTTGCCGTCCGGCATCAGCGGCACGAACGGATTGACCTCGGCCGGGTAGATCCGGCACACCAGCGGTCGTTCGTCGTAGATGCCGCAGCGCAGGTCGTCGCGCAGGTTCGGGCACGGCCCCGCATGCGACGCGGTGAGCAGGGCGGTCACCCGTATCGGCAGCGTGCCGCTGAGCGCGGGCGACGAACGTGCCCGCTTGTACGCGGCGAACGCGTCGTCGGCGGCCGGTCCGACGGGCCATGGCATGGCGTCGCACAGCAGCTCCACGTGGCCGCCGCGCCGCAGCCACGCAGCGGCCTCGGCGACGGTCAGCGGAATGCGCAGGTCGTGGCAGCAGCGGCCGCAGCCGGTGCATGAAAAGTCGATGTCGTGGTGATTCATGTCGATGGGGAGCGCGATGCGTGCGGCTGCCGTCAGCCCGCCACCAGCGGCGCGACGCGCCGGCGCAGCTCGGGCACGACCTCGGCGTCGAACCACGGATGATGCTTGAACCACGCCTGGTTGCGCGGCGATGGATGCGGCAGCGGCAGCACGTCGGGGCCGTAGTCGCGCCACGCGTGGACGGTGTCGGTGAGCGTCGCCTTGCGCGTGCCGCGCAGGAAATGCCGCTGCGCGTACTGGCCGATCAGCAGCGTCAGCCGGATCGACGGCAGTTCGGCGAGCAGCCGGTCGATCCACAGTGGCGCGCATTCGGGGCGCGGCGGGTTGTCGCCGCTCGCGCCGCGGCCCGGGTAGCAGAAGCCCATCGGCACGATCGCGAAGCGCGTCTCGTCGTAGAAGGTGTCGGCGTCGACGCCCAGCCAGTCGCGCAGCCGCTTGCCGCTCGCATCGTCCCACGGGATCCCGCTCGCATGGACGCGGGCGCCGGGCGCCTGCCCGACGATCAGGACGCGCGCGTCGCGATGGGCGCGCACGACGGGCCGCGGGCCGAGCGGCAGCTCGGCTTCGCAGGCGCGGCACGCGCGGATTTCAGTGAGCAGCACGTCGAGCGGCGTGCGCGTTCGTTTCGGCATCGATTCTGAACGGGGACGGAAGGGGCGGTGCGCATACTGGGCGTCCGGGCGTCCGGGCGTCCGGGCGGCGCGGGAGCCTGGGCCGCCCGGCGCATCGCGTCAGGCGTTCCGCAGGGCGCGGCATCGCGTGGTGCGTCGACCCTGCGGCCCTATGGCGCCGGCATCCTGCGAATCGGAAGGATCACTCGCCCGCTGAACCGCCTTCGGCGACCGCAGCATCATACAACGCCGTCTGCGCGATCGCCGCGGCGATCCCCGCGTCGTCGTGCGCGCCGTCGAGCATGCCCCATCGCCGGTACTGCGACAGGAACCACTGGCCGTCGCGCGGATCCGGCCGGTTCACGGCGCCGCCGTCGTGGAAGCGGATCGGCAGCGGCGGCTGCGCGAACGGCCCCGCGCCGTAGTCGCCGAGCAGGCGCGGCGCGATCAGCCGGGCCGGCACGCCGAGCGCGTCGGGCGACGCGAGCCAGCCGGCCGCCTCGCGGCGGTGCGCGGGATCGTCCAGCCACGCGCACGCATCGACGAGCGTGCGGATCAGCGCGCGCGCCGTGGCCGGATACAGCGCGACGAATTCGCGCCGCGCGGCGAGCACCTTCTCCGGATGATCGGGCCAGATCTCGCTCGTGACGGCGACGGTCCGGCCCGCGCCGCAGGCCTCGGCCACCGCGTGCCACGGCTCGCCCGCGCAGAAGCCGTCGAGCTCGCCGCTTGCGAGCGCCGCGACCATCTCGGGCGGCGGAATCACGACGCTGCGCACGTCGCGCAGCGGATCGACGCCGTGCGACGCGAGCCAGTGATTCAGCCACATCGCATGCGTGCCGGTCGGGAAGGTCTGCGCGAGCAGGGGCTTGCGGCCGAGCGTCGCAAGCGCCGCGCGCACGTCGCCGCTTTCGCGATACGCGTCGGCGAGGCCGCGCGCGAACGTGATCGCCTGGCCGTTGCGGTTCAGCACCATCAGCGCGGCCATGTCGGTCTGCGGGCCGCCGATGCCGAGCTGCAGCCCGCACACGAGCCCGTACAGCGCATGCGCGGCGTCGAGCTCGCCGGTCAGCAGCTTGTCGCGCACGGTGGCCCACGACGGCTGGCGGCTCAGTTCCAGCGTCAGGCCATGGCGTGCGCCGAGGTTCAACTGCTGCGCGACGATCAGCGGGGCCGCGTCGCTCAGCGCGACGAACCCGAGACGAAGATGCGCGCGTTCCGGCGCGGCGGGAGGCGAAGGTGTCATGGCATTCAAGATTGGGATGACGCGTCGTGCAGTTGACGGGCGACGTCGACGATGCGCAGCCCCTGATCCATCGCGCGCTTGCGCAGGAACGCATACGCATCGTGTTCGGACAGCTTGCGCTGGTCCATCAGCAGGCGCTTCGCGCGGTCGATCAGCTTGCGCTCGGCGAGTTCGCGCTCGACGTCGGCGAGCCGGCGGCGCAGCGCATCGTCGTGCGAGAAGCGCGCGAGCGCGACCTCGAGGATCGGCGCGAGACGCTCGGCCGACAGCCCTTCGACGAGATACGCGCTGACTCCCGCGCCGACCGCCGCGTGAATCAGGTCCTGATCGGCATCGTGGCTGAACATCAGCACGGGGCGCGGCGCCGTGGCGTGCATCACGGCGAGTTGCTCGAGCGTGTCGCGCGACGGCGAATCGGTGTCGATGATCACGACGTCGGGGCGCTGCTCCTCGACGGCGGCCGGCAGGCGCGCGGGCGTCGCGACGTCGTTGAGCATTTCGTAGCCGAGGCGCGCGAGCGCGTCACCGAGCTCGCCGATCGGCTTGTCGGTGTCGGTGACAAGCAGCACGCGCAGGCGGAGGGGAGGAACAGGCGTACTCATGAGGCGAACGGCGGCGGCGAAATCGTGGTGCGATGCGCGGATCGGGCGCGGCGGCCTCGTGCGGAAACCGGGCCGCCGCAGCACGCGGCGGTCCGGCGGCCGGCGCCATTGGCACCGCTGTTTTCATGATAGGCGGGCGGCCGGTGCCGCGTGGCGTCGAACATGCTACGCGGCACGGGAGAACGCCGTCTCGATCGCGGTGCCCGCATCCGGCACGCGCTGCACGGCCGCTTCGCCGATTGCGCCGCCGACGAGGATCACCGCCGGGCTGCCGAGCCCGGCTGCCGCGACGCCGCGTGCGAGGCCGCCGAGCGTGCCGGTCCAGCGGCGCTCGTGCGGCGTGCCGGCCCATTGCACGGCGGCGGCCGGCGTCGACGCAGGCAAGGCGGCGAGCAGGCCGGCCGCGATGCTGTCGACGCGGCTCATCCCCATGTAGATCGCGAGCGTGGTGCCGGTGGCCGCGAGCGCGGCCCAGTCGGGCTCGCCGTGGTCCTGGCGGTGCGCGGTGACGAACGTGACGCCCTGGCAGTGCTCGCGGTGCGTGAGTGAGATGCCGAGGCTCGCGGCGGCCGCGAATCCCGACGAGATGCCGTTGATGATGTCCACCGGAATCGCGGCGGCGCGCAGCGTCGCGAGCTCTTCGCCGGCACGGCCGAACAGCAGCGCGTCGCCGCCCTTGACGCGCACGACGTGTGCGCCGCGCAGCGCGTAGCGGCGCATCAGTTTCTCGATGAACGCCTGCGGCGTGGAGCGGCAGCCGCCGCGCTTGCCGACGCGGATCACGCGTGCGTGCGGCGCGAGTTCGACGATGCCGGGCGCGACGAGATCGTCGAGCAGCAGCACGTCGGCGGCCGCCAGCGCCTTCACGGCCTTCAGCGTGAGGAGATCGGGATCGCCGGGGCCGGCGCCCA
>Ga0207667_10007783_pt1 | contig 12813 bp, 11 predicted proteins | sample KBSCornC52_FD_184301 | JGI IMG/M metagenome (GOLD analysis project Ga0207667, IMG submission 184301) | Corn rhizosphere microbial communities from Kellogg Biological Station, Michigan, USA - KBS Corn C5-2 (SPAdes) (version 2) | ecosystem: Host-associated > Plants > Roots > Rhizosphere > Soil ...
GATCGAGGAATCAACACAGCAGAATGTCAACCGTGCCGGTCAGCAGATTACGGAGAAGAATCTAAATATCCAGCCAACGATTCGCATTCGGCCCGGGACGCCGCTGAGAATTGTGGTGTCGAAAGATCTCATCCTGCGAAACTATCGAGACTAAGAGGTGTGCAATGCCCGAACTGAAACTTGCCAAGCTTCCTGATCGCACTCCCGTCAAAATGACTATCACGATTAGTCCTGACCTCAGCAAAGCTCTCTGCGAATATGCCGAGGAATATAACCGAGCGTATGGGAATGCCCAGCCCGAACCCGCCAATGAACTCGTGCCTTACATCATCCAAAGCTTCCTCGATAGCGATCGCGCGTTTGTCCGCGCCCGAAAAGCGCGGCGACGCGAAAATGGCGCATCCAACGCAAATGTTCCCGCTCACCTGCCACGCCGTGCCCGTCGTGCAGAAATATCCACCCAGTAGGAAACAGCAAGATGCCGACGCCCAATTCAACACCCCTGCCGATTAGTCCACACAAAGGATCCACGAAAAACGAGATTCCTTTTCGTGATCGCGCGACCTGCACAATAAACCAAGCCTGCGCCGCCACGGGATTGGGTCGAACACTACTCTACGAGTTGATCGGCGAGAATCTCATTCAATCCAAATTGGTCAAGGGGCGCCGCTTGGTGAATGTGCCTTCACTATTGAAGGCCGTTGGGTTGAAACCAAACACAGATACGGGCGATATTCATTAGAACTGCAATTTCACCTGGGAATTTGTTGTTGCTTTCAATCGGCCGCTGCCGGTGGGGTAGGTCGCGGGGCCGGGACGAGTTTGGAGGAAGAGCCCAGTTCTATTCATGTACCGTCAGATTCCCAGGTGCGCCGCTAGCTAAGGACCCGCGGAGAGGTCTTCGGATCGCCGGGGCATGCGGCCTTGTCCAGTATGTCGGCCCCAGGGCAGAAACTCCGTTCTGCGCCCGTCAAAATTAGCATACGGACATTCTGGTCGTCCGCTGCAGCTGTAAGAAATTTTCTTGTATCGCGCAGCATTGGTAAGACAAGAGCATTCCAGTGTTCGGGTCGATTGATGGTCAGCGTGGCAATCGCGCCCGCTTTTTAATAACGGATCATTTCGCTGTTCGAATCATTAGGCATTGGAACCTCCGTTCGCAGTTAAATATGGGAGGATGATGTGCATCTACCCATAGCCACGTCGAGCGGGTTGTGGCGGTAGTCGAGCTCCTTCAGCCGCTTCACTTGGTCGCCCTTCAGGCCACCATACTCGTGCCGCTAACGATAGTACGTGACCTCAGTCACCCCGATCGCCCGGATCGCTTCCGCAAGCGCGTTGCCCTGGCCACACAGAACCTCAACCTGCCGCGGCTTCGCAACAATCTCTTCAGCCGTAGGCCTCTTTCCCATATCAGTCCTCCTTCGTGACAAAAGTTAGCTCAAGGGCAAAGTCGCAACATCGGCGTCACTAGGCCGCTCGTAGCTCTCCCAGACGGTATCAGTGCCGGTCATCCACATAATCGAGGTGCGTCACGATCACGGGTCGCCATCCGATGATCTTGGCTCGCTATTCTAAGCCCTCGAGCTCTATGCCAGCCCTTCTGCTAGGAGAGCTTTATATCTTTTTGGTGATGCCCCATATGTTGCCTTAAATCTTCTAATGAAGTGAGAGGTATTCTTGAAGCCGACTGTGAATGCTATTTGTTCTATTGTGTGTTTATGAAAAATCTTAGAGCCGAGTATGTTTCGCGATTCCGCGATTCTATGTCTCCAAAGTAGTCTTGAATACGACTTATTATTGGATTCAAATATCTGGCAAAGGTAACGCGGTGAAATGCCGCAGCATGAAGCAACCTGATCGAAAGTGATATCAGGGTTCGAGAAGTTGTTCGCGATGAATGCTTCTGCCTTTATCAGCCGATGAAGATCCCGTGAGAGATCCTTGATTCTATGTTTCAGGCTGTCTGCGACTACTTCAAGGAATCCAGCCACCAAATTCTGCGCTGCGCTTTCGCCCAAGTAGTCACCCTCAAAAAACAGCAGATCGAGCAACCGTGCAATGCATTTGCAATCGCGTGTCGTTATTGGAAACGGAGCGATAAATCGTATCGCCGAGTTAAGGTGCGATATAAAAAGATAAGATGGGACGATAGCTAAGGTAGCATCAAAAAAATTTCCATCTTCGATTTCTGCCCGCAAATGAAATGGCTCATTAGAATTCAAGATTAAACATTCGCCCGCTCGTGCGACATGTGTTCCACGTGAGCGAGATATCTTTAATTCACCGTGGCGGACAAACCACAATACATGCACTCTCGCTTTATTCATTCTCATATGGTGCTGAGATCGTCGAAAGGAGATGACCTGCCACTGAGTTTTCATCCAGTGGCGATTAGAGTCTCGACCATTGATACGCCTTGCGGCGCGGTTTGAGCAACAGGCTCTGGCACGGAGCCATTTACGCGCGCAGTGACAGAGCCCGTTGCGATGATTTGTGCGGCGAACGCCGCTGGTGTCCGATAGCTGAGCGATGAGTGCGGCCTGGTGGTGTTGTAGTCCGCCGCCCAGGCGGCGATGGCTTCACGAGCACGTTGCAGACCCAGAAATAGGCTTTCGTTCAGCAGCTCGTCCCGCATGCGACCGTTGAAGGATTCGATGTATCCGTTCTGCATCGGCTTGCCCGGCGCGATGTAGTGCCAGGCCACCCCATGGTCCTTGGCCCACGCGAAGATGGCGTTCGAGGTGAACTCGGTACCGTGGTCGGAAACGATCATCTCTGGCCTGCCGCGCCTCGCGATCAGCCCCATCAGCTCTCGCGCCACCCGCACGCCCGAGATCGAAGTGTCGGGGATCGCCGCGAGGCATTCCCGGGTCACGTCATCGACCACATTGAGAATGCGGAAGCGGTGTCCATCGGCAAGCTGGTCGTGGACAAAATCCAGCGACCAGCGCGCATTGGGCCGTGCCGCCACCAGGATCGGTGCCCGAGTTCCAACCGCTTGCCGGCGAGCCTTGCGCTTGCGCACCGCCAAACCTTCCTCGCGGTAGAGCCGATAGATGCGGTTAATCCCGGAGGATTCGCCCTCCCGACGGAGCAGGATGAATAGCCGCCGATAACCAAACCGCCGGCGCTCATTGGCAAGATCACAAAGCCGCGCCCGCAGCGCTGTCTCCGGCGGGCGGCGGGATCGGTATCGGATCATCTTGCGGTCCGCGCCGATCACGGCACAGGCCCGGCGCTCGCTCATCTCAAAACGATCGATCAGATGAGCAACAGCTTCCCGCTTCGCGGCGGGCCGGCCGCTAACGCAGCCGGCCTGGAGATTGTAGTTCTCGGAATCGGATCTCATCGCTCAGATTAATGATCGGCTGCCGAGATGGTGGCGGCAAACCTAAAATAATTGTGCAATGTGGCAAAAGTCACGCTCTGGCTGGGAGTTAGGTCCGACCCTTCATAATGTTAGTCGACGACCACACGCCGCTACTAAGTCTCCGATTCAACCATGTGTGACCAAATTGTGGTCTCGCGGAATGGTGTCCTCTTTTGCTCACCTCAGCATTGCCTGGGGTTTTATTAAATACTTCGTCACACGCTGATTGTGCACTCTAAATTACAGGACAGTGCGTGCGGAGTTTACAGGCCTGTTCTGCGGCTACGCCCACACTGCTGATCCTTGCTGATCCGCGCGACTTCGTCCGCGGATGCCTAAATGTGTGGCTAAGCACATTGGGCGGGCAGTATAAGACGGAAAGTGTAAATGACGTCCATACATCGCTCGGCGTAGATGTATTAGCTCGTGCTTGCACTATGATTTTAAGCGTGGATCGCACGGGAAGTGACCAATGGCTGCGGGATCAATTTTCCTGCCTGCTCGCAAATCGCGCTGACATGCCAATCGTGATAATAGCAGATGCCAACCAAAGGGCAGGCATTGAGGCGCTCGCCGGCCCGCTACCAGTACGCGGCTATATTCCGACTAGCAGCAATATTGAAGTGGCTACGGCGGCCCTTAAATTGATCGTTGACGGTGGAACCTGCCTTCCGCGTGCTCCGGAAAATGGCCGAGCTCGAGTGATAACCCCAAACGATCGGGAGCTCGTCAATGCCAATAATACTGCGCTCAGAAGACTGACATCAAGAGAACGGATAGTACTGGAGCTCCTGCAGCGAGGTATGCCGAATAAAATGATTGCTTATCATCTAACGATGTCACTTAGCACTGTGAAGGCACATGTGCATAACATCATCATTAAGCTCAGGGTACGCAATCGGACCGAGGCGGCTTTCAAAATACATGATGCATTGTCCGTTGAGCCAGAAATACATCCGATGCAAACGAGCGCCTGGGGGTGACTTGCACTTCAGCAGGCTCAATCGGCATTAATAATCGATAAGAGGAGTTCATTGCCCAACAGCTCACATCCTAGTTATTGATGTGGCATCTTACGCCGGGATTTAATCCGGCTGTCATTCTGGAATATCCTGCGTCAAGCTCCATTCAGCAATTCGCGCGCCTTCTCAACATCATTTGCAATGTGAAGTTCGTGCCCCTCTCCAAATGTAATGTAACCATATATTTGTCGATTATCTAAATATTGCCGCGCATCTCGCGTTCTAGCTCGATCAGAAAAAATCACGTATTCGTGGCGGTTCGTGCCATCGTCATAGGTCAGATCATTAAGAACATCGGCACGTATAAGATAGGTGCAGTGGATGACCGGCATCTCCAGGACGCCGCGCACGTAGCGCTTTAATATCAAAGTGTATTGGTCGCACTCACGATAATATCCATGCGCATCAATATCTGCATGGTAATTGGAATAGAGATGGTCCGGGCCCATGGAACGCAAAAGCGGTGCTACAATCGGAAGATTAAGCGCGACCAGCTCACGCAACGTACAGGACCGGATAAAGTTATCCACATCGGCTACAAAGTAGAAATCACACTCATAAGCTAACGCCCGCTTTAAGCTAATATTACGAATATGGCCAAGAACATGAAACCGGGCCGCGTTCCATTCATGAACACCAAACTGCTCTACGCTGATTTCTACATCACTGGCATCGAACTCCACGCGGGCGTAAAGGTGGCCCACTCGGCTAATCCATTGCCGCAGGAGATGCTCCGTTGAATCTGTATTGTTGTTAGTGCGGATGTAAAGAACGATAGAAGATTTCGGATAATCGAGCGCTTCAATGCACTCGAGATAGAGAGGAAGGAACTCCTCCTTTTGCTTAGCGAGGATCGAAATCAGCACGCGCGGCGTCCCCACTATGCGGGAGCGGAGTTGCATGGGCGGCTCTAACCTGTGCTGTTCTCCAAGGTCCTTCATGCCGAGCGATCCATAGTTCTGATCAGGGGGCAGTCTTTCGGTGGCGAACCGTGCATTGTTGACCACACGCTGAGTCTCCGCTTCAGAGAGCTTCCCGGTCGCGAGGATTTTTAAACTGGCATCAAGGCAGTCCCGGTGGTGCCCTGACCAGTAGCCATTGATTGAGAATTCATCTAGCAAACCGGTCTCGTAAATCCATGGCTCGACAAATAATCCATCGGCCGGTTTGACAATCTCCAGCCCCCGCTTCGCAATCTCATATCCCTCCGCATGGCGGCCTTTCCTACGGCAGAACCGGCTCGCTCCGTGTAGCGCCTCTGCCCGGGATGGAAGTGCGTCTGCCGCGCGAAGAAATGCTTCGATAACTTCCCGCTCGGGATAAGCCATTTCTTCCATCATCTGGGCGGCGCAATAGAGACTGACGTATACCTCTTCCTGCCAATATCCGAGTTCGGCACGTGCGAGATAGTGTTGTAACGCGCCGGCCCGGTCGCCGCAGTCGCGATAGCTTTGCGCGAGATAAAAACGATAGCGCGTTCGTAGAAAAGGGTCCATCTCACTCAGCAGAGCTGCACTTAACACGGCAGCATCACGCCGATACGTTTCGGGATTCAATCGCCGTGCGCCATCGTGGTTCCGCCGCATGCGAATGTGGGAGAGCAAAGCGGAAGGGCCAGCTCCATCGCATGTGGCATATTCATGCAGCACGCCCTTGTAGCGCCACGGTAGTGCACTGCGTACCAATTGCGTACGCCTATACACGGTGGCGACATCGTCAATTTCGACGGTGTACGAGTCTGCCGTCAACGGCGGAAGAATCGTATTGGGTCTAAACTCAAGTGTGTCATCCGCATCGATAATAAGCGTATAATCACTCTTGCCACGGGCGAGCTCCAAAGCTTCGGAACGGTTATGCGCAAAATCTCGCCATGGGCGCTCATGCAGTTCGCCCGGCAGATCGCGCATTTGATTGCGGATCATATCTTGGGTGCCGTCGGTCGATCCCGTATCCACGATCACCCAACGGTCTATGATCGACCGCACGCTATCGAGACAACGCGAAATAACGCCTACTTCATCCTTGACGATCATGTTGAGGCACACGATCTGGCCAGAAGCGTTCATTGGAGACTCCCTATGATGAGAAGACTGGCAGTGAGCGAATCTAAACGCGACAGCACATTCACTGTCCGTTCTGATGAGTCATGAGACGGCGGCATTTTCTCGCTCTGCTTAGCATCGGTATGTGCAGTATATTGAAGGCGTCGACTCCCCACCCGACTGGTTCCGGCATTACGGTTCTTTCCGCCCCACTCCAGCTCGGGGGGGACTGGCGCGGCTCGGCGCCGACAGACGCGGCCGCCGTGATCGAACGCATGCGCGCTGCCTGCTTGGTGGGTGTAGATCTGTTGTCCGAGCGGCAGCCAGAAAAGCTCCGCGTCGAGGATCGCTCCGGCGGCACGCCATCGATATGGCTGCACGCCGATCACCCAACGACCGCCTGGATCAACCTCATCGTCGGCGAGCGCGACTGGTGTAACCTCGCTTACCAATTTGGGCACGAATTCGGCCACGTGTTTTGCAACAGTTGGGAGCCGAACGCGAAGCCGCAGAACCCTTGCCAGTGGATTGAGGAAGCTCTGGCTGAAGCATTCTCTCTGCGTGGCCTTGGGCTTCTGGCCGAGGCTTGGGCGCGCACGCCGCCGTTTCGAGACGACGCTGCCTATGCAGATTTCATCCGGCGTTATAGAGACTCCATTGTTGGAGCCCACCAACAGATAACCTCTGAGGGCGGCGCCGCGGCGAGCTTTTGGTCTTGGTTCGAGACACATCAGGCCGTTCTCTCCGCACACGGAGGACTCGATACGGCCCGCGGCGGCGTTCCTACAATTCTCGCCTTGCTGGAGGACGATCCGGGCATGGTGACTGACATGGGAGCGCTCAACCGCTGGCCGGAAAGGAGCGGGGTTCCCCTGCACGACTACCTCGCACTTTGGGAAAAGAGCTGCGCAGAAGTGCGAGCACCCGGCCGCTTGCCGGCGCGACTGCGAAGTTTGCTGCACGATTCGTAAATCATGAGCGCGGATCCGGGATTGCCTTCGCGATAGCGCAAAATCTGCTTGCGTCCAGATTCAACCCGAGATGGGGTGACCTCCTTCGCAAGGAGGAGCCGGGGCCGGGCTTCGCATGTGGACAGCCGTGTGAGGCAGCATTCGAACCAGATGTTCATCTCTCCTCCTCCTTTACCGCGAGCTCGCGTTCGTGAGGCGCGGTAGTACCCGGCGCGGTGCTCGTCTTGCCATGAGTCCTGGCGCCCAGCGTCAGCGATTGATTTAGCGCGGCGAGTTCGGCCTCTGCCTGGGGTGCGCCCAGCGTCGCCGCATAAGCGTACCAGCGACGCGCACTTTCGATATCTTCCGGCCCGCCGAAGCCTCGCATCGCATAGCGCGCGAGCATGAGAGCGGCGGGCGGATGACCACACTTCGTCGCTCGGGCAAACCAGCGGCGCGCTTCCTCGCGATCCGTTTTGACGTCGTGACCGCCGTCATGCAACATCCCAAGCGCAAACATGGCCCCCACGTGCCCGGTCGCCGCTGCCCGCATGAGGAGGGTTTCCGCCTGTTGATGATCGCGTGGCACGCCGCGTCCTTCGATGAGCGCTCGGCCATACCAGTACTGAGCGCTGACTACGCTCTCGGCTGCTTGTTTCAACCAGAATGCAGCGCGCACGTCATCGCGGGGAACGCCAACGCCCTCCGAAAGGCATACGGCGTAGTTGAAGGCAGCAGTTAAGTCGCCTTGCTCAGCCGCACGTTCGAACCACTCATGGAGAGGCGGCGTCTTAGTGTGCCTGCCCGCGGATACTGCGCCTGTTTGCAACAGCGCCGCGAGGTCAGCTTGGGCGTTTGAATCGCCCGCTTCCGCGGCGCGGGTAAACCAGACGGCGGCTTCGTCGGGGTCCCGCGCGACGCCGGCCCCGGTAAGATATAGCATACCAAGCGAACGCGCGGCCCCCTTATCCCCGGCGTCGGCCGCAACCCGAAACCAGAGTGCCGCTTCCACATAATTGGGCGGAACGGTGCCGCCGCGCGCATAGATATCGCCAAGCAGCGTCGCCGCGTCGACATCGCCGCTGACGGCCGCGCGGCGTAGCCAGCTTTCACCATTCAGATAATCCGGCGGCCCGCCCCGACCTTCGAGCAGTAGAAGACCCAGTTGAATCTGCGCTTTACTCAATCCTGCTTCGGCCGCGATCTTATAGTGCCGCCGTGCCGCTGCTTCGTTCAAGACCGTACCACTCGCGCGTTCGGCCGCGACGCCGAGTAGATAATGTGCGACGGGCAGATGAGCCTCCGCCGCGAGGACAAGTTGGACGTGAGCGGTGAACATATTTTCTGGGGCGTGGGAGCGCAGCATCAGCGCGACGGCATAGCCGAGATGACCCTGCGGATAGTCCTGTTCGGCAGACTTGCGGTACCAGGTGAATGCCTCATCCGCGTCGCGCAATTCCTCTGGACCTGAGGAAAGAATATACGCGAGCAATGCCTGCGCGTCGGGCTCACCCGCTTCCGCCGCGCATCGCGCCCAGTGCGCGGCCGCGTGATAATCGGCGCCTCCAGCCTCGATCGGCTCGAACAGTCCCACATTGGGCCCGAGCGCGGCTCGAGGAACGCCCATGAGATGAAGCTGTCCAAGTCGGCACTGAGCTCGGATGTGCCCGGCAGAAGCGGCGCGATGATACCAACGCGCGGCCTCGAATGGATGACGTAATGTCCCCTTGCCTTCGAGATACTGCTCTCCAACCATGAACGCTGCTTGTGCGTCGCCCGCCTCGGCCGCAAAGGCAAACAGTGGTAGAGCACGAGACGGCGAGGTATCCTTCAGAGTCTCCGCTCGGGCACGCGCTCTCTCTGGCGACCGCGAAGCAAAACGATCCAATCGCGCGGTCAGAAAAATTATGGCTATCATGTGAACAGCGGCCTACGGCTCACGCATACTGTCGGAGACGATAGGAACAATCTTGTTGACGAAATATGAGAGCACGGAGCGTGTGCCCACCATCACATCAACGGTCACCGGCATACCGGGCACCAGACGGAAGCCAGGCGGCGTGTTGTGCAGCATCAGTTCGTCAAGAGAGATCTCACCTCTGTAATATAATGTGTTGGGCCGGCTCGGCAGTGTGGAACCGCCCTCGTGGGACGTCGCCTCTGGGCTGAAGCTATCTGCGCTTATTGTCCGCACGACACCTTGGGCGCTTCCATACTGATGGAAGGGCAACGTATCGAACTTGATTCTCACCTTGTCGCCCTGACGAACATATCCGCTGTCGATCCCCGAAATGTCCGCCTCAATCGAAAGATGCGCGTCAACCGGAACAAGTTGCATGAGAGCTTGACCGCTGTCGACCACCGACCCCGCGGACACCTTCTCCACCGACAGCACCACTGCATCACGCGGCGCGGTGAGCACCACAAGCTGACTGTGAAGTTCGGATTTTGCGTAGGCTTGTTCGGCCTGCACAAGCTTACCGCGCGTATCTGCGAGATCTTGCGAGGCCTGGACCTTCCAATGCTGAATGAAGGTTTCACGTTCGGCCTGCAAGCTGGAGAGTGTGCGGGCGGCCTGGGCTGCATCCGAATCGGACTGCGCAAGAGCGGCCGCCATGTTCAGCCGGGTGTCAGTCGCGATCAGCGTATTGAGTTTACTGCCGATCTGCCGGTTCTGCAGTTCCTGTCGCATGGCTTCGACATTGGTGGCGACACCCATCCGCTGGCGATAATAGGTCACTTGCGCTTTGTTGCCGGAGATCTGGGTCTGGAGTTGATCCATTTTCTGCTGAAAGTTTTTTAGCGAAAAATCATATTCACTGGCACGTTGTCTGAAGATCAACGCCTCTAGGTCAGCATGTGGATTGGATAAATCCGGCACGTAATTGGTGCTGCCGATCTCTGCTTCCAGACGTGCGGTTTGAACGCGGAGCAGATCCATCTGATCCTTCAAGGCGGTGAGGTCGGCGGCGGCAAAGGTGGGGTTTAGGCGCGCCAACACATCCCCCTTGCGGACGATGTCGCCCTTCCTGACGTCGATGCTTTCGATAATGGTCTTGTCGAAAGACTGCATAGTGATGTTGGGCGCCTGGGTTACCAGTTGGCCGGTCGCCGAAACGATCTTGTCAATGCGTATCAGCCCGCTTGCGGTAAGCATTGCAAAGACCATAAGGAAAACCATGAGATTGGTCGCGCTCGCGAGCGGCGGCACCGGGGTCGCGATGATGGCCGCCGAAGGGCTTTCAAATTCGAGCGCGGCCATCGGCAGCAGACTGTCGCCCAGCATTGCGCCGTCAGGCGCCCTTGGCGAGGATCGGAGCAGACGCAGCATGCGATTTTCCTTGAGAATCAATATGACGGTTCTGTTGTAACCAGAGCTGCCGATAGATAGGGCAACGCACGACGAGTTCACCGTGCGGGGCCAGGTCGATCACTTTGCCGCGGTCCAGCACCAGGATCTGGTCGCAATCAACCAGGGATGAGAGTCGGTGAGAAACGATGATCATGGTGCGGCCGCGCGCCATGCGCTGCAGATTCTCATTGATCAGCGCCTCACTCTCCGGATCGAGCGCGGACGTGGCTTCGTCGAGAATCATGAGTCTGGGGTTGACGATCAAAGCACGCGCAATCGCGAGGCGCTGACGCTGGCCACCGGAGAGATTTGGCGAGCCTTCCTGAATCCAGGTCTCGTAACCCTGGGGTAGGCGCTCTATGAATTCCTCGGCGCCCGCAAGCCTGGCGGCGTGTACGACATCTTCAAAACTGAGGCCGGGGCGACCGGCAAGGATGTTGTCTTTTACCGAGCCTCGGAACAGAAAATTCTCCTGCAGCACCGCGCCGAAGCTTTGTCGGAGATGGCGTAGGTTTATTTCGCGGAGATCGGTACCATCGATCTTGACCGAACCGGAATGGTCGGTGTTGATGCCCATCAGCAGGCGGGTAACTGTGGATTTTCCCGAGCCCGAGCGGCCCACCAGCCCCATCATGGTACCCGGCGCAATGGCGAAACTCACCTTATCGAGTGCCGGCGTTTTCGTACCTTCATAAGTGAAGGTCACGTCTTCAAAGCTGATCGCGCCCTCGAATTTAGGACGCAGTCCCTGAGACAGCGCTCGCTTCTCGGTCTTCCTATTGAGGACCCACCCAACCTGCGTAAGGGCCGCGCGGGCCTCCTGCATGTCCTGCAGCAACCGTGCAAGACTAACCAGCGGGCCGGCCACTCGACCGCCCAGCATCATGAATCCGATCAATCCACCGAGCGCCAACGGATCGTTGGAGGTCAGTGCAAAATAGGCGCCGAGCGCCAACACACCTGACTGGGTATATTTCTCGAAGGGTAGAACGAGAATCATAGGCCAGTTGCTGAGTCTGCCCATTCGAAGATTGAGATCGCCTACCTTGGCGACCCGCTGATCCCATTCCGCAGCCCGCGTATTTTCTAAACCAAGGGATTTCACCGTACGAATTCCATAGATGCTCTCGACCAGCGTCGAGCCTTTGTCGGACTCCGCCTGGACGAGTTTGACCGTCATGTCCGCAAGAGGCTTCAAAAAGGCCGCGATGACGAGCGCAATGCAGCCCGCCGCTGCCAGGACAGACCATGCGAGGGCCGCTTGCATGTAAAAAAGTACAGGCAGGAGCAGAAGCACCATGAACACGTCGATGAACGTTGTCATCATCCGCCCGGTGAGAAATTCTCGTACGCGATAGAACTGGCCAAGCTTGTACGAAAGCTCCCCGGCCTGATTGCGTTCGAAAAAATCAATCGGCAGCATCATGAGCCGATCAAAAATTGCGAGGTTCAATCGCGTGTCGAGGCGGTTGGCAAGGATGATGAGTAGCGTCCGCCGCGACCACGTGATCACCATCTCGAACCCGAGTGCGATCACGACAATTACAACGATTAGCGTCAATGTATTGATGCTGTGATACGTGACCACGGTATTCAACGTGGTCATGACCATGAGGATAGGCAGCACGCTGAGGATGGTAACGGTGATCGATCCGATCGCAACGTCGCGCAGTATCGATTTCTCGCCCCAGACGAGACGCGTTAGCAATGCGAGATCGAAGGGAACGTCCTCCTCCTTGTCTCCACGCGTGGCGCGCACCAATACAGAGGCGCCATCCCAAACCTGTTTGAGACGGAGCTCGTCGACCGGAAACGCCGTTTCGGTGCTGGGTGCGCACGGGTTACGGAGCAGCAGCACACCCTGCTCATGATTGCGGCCGATCACAATGGCGGCCCCACCATCGGAGAGCAGGAGCAAGATTGGCGCCGGACTTCGGATTCCCATGAGTTGTCGGAAAGAAAGCCGAGTGCCGCGCGCCCAAAGGCCGGACTGACGCAACCATTCTATCAGCGCGGCGGAGGACGGCGCTGCTTCGGCAGCATTGAACCCGACTCCACGAGGATCAACATCGAC
>Ga0207667_10007788_pt1 | contig 12808 bp, 14 predicted proteins | sample KBSCornC52_FD_184301 | JGI IMG/M metagenome (GOLD analysis project Ga0207667, IMG submission 184301) | Corn rhizosphere microbial communities from Kellogg Biological Station, Michigan, USA - KBS Corn C5-2 (SPAdes) (version 2) | ecosystem: Host-associated > Plants > Roots > Rhizosphere > Soil ...
CGCAGGTTGTCCGGCGCGGGCTTGTTCTTGAACACGCGGCCGGCCAGGTCGAACGTGGAGCCGTGGCAGGGGCACAGCCAGCCACCCGGCCAGTCCGACGGCAGCGAGGGCTGCGCGCCGGCCGAGAACTTGTCGCCGGGCGAACAGCCCAGGTGCGTGCAGATGCCCACCACCACGAGGACGTCGGCCTTGATGGAGCGATGCTCGTTGCGCGCGTACGGCGGCGTCAGTTCATCGGGGTTGCGTTTGGACTGGGGGTCGGCCAGTTCGGCCGTGTCCTTGGACAGCGACGCCACCATCTCGGGCGAGCGCTTGACGATCCACACCGGCTGGCCGCGCCATTCCACCGTCTTCTTCTCGCCCACCTTCAGGTCGGAGATGTCCACTTCGACCGCGGCTCCCGCCGCCTTGGCCCGCTCCGACGGGGCGAAGGTGCTGACGAACGGCACGGCCGTCGCGATCCCTGCTCCAGCTCCGGCCACACACGTGATGGCCACCCACTTTCGTTTGCTGTCGTCGATACCTTCGTGCACTACAACACTTTCACTCATGAGCATCCTCGAGCTGAAGTTCCAGTTCCGGGCAACGCCTATGAGTTTAGCGTGCGCAACCACACGTTCGAGCGACCCCGACACCACAGGCAAACCCTTGGTACCTCAATTGCGGCCGGGATTGACGCCGGTCAACGGCCGGCAATACTGCGAACCAGGCAATGCACGCGAGGAGCGACTCGCGTGCCGGGCCCGGCAGCGGGGTCCACAATCCATCAAACACAACCGGCAGGAGTACAGCAAATGAGTTTCACAAGTGAATTCAAGGAGTTCGCCGTCAAGGGCAACGTCATGGACCTGGCGGTCGGCGTGATCATCGGCGCGGCCTTCGGCAAGATCGTCGACTCGGTCGTCAACGACCTCATCATGCCGCTCGTGGGGCGCGTGGTGGGCGGGCTCGACTTCTCGAACTACTTCATCCCGCTCGCCGGGCAGACGGCCACCACGCTGGCCGAAGCCAAGAAGGCGGGCGCGGTGTTCGCGTACGGCAACTTCCTCACCGTGGCGCTGAACTTCGTGATCCTGGCGCTGATCATCTTCATGATGGTCAAGCAGATCAACAAGCTCAAGAAGGAGGCGCCGCCGCCGGTCGCCCCGCCCGCCCCGACCCCCGAGGACGTCGTCCTGCTGCGCGAGATCCGCGACTCGCTCAAGGCGCGCTGAGCCGGGCGCCCGAGGCCTGCGAAGCCGCCCGCCCGCGAGGGCCGGCGGCTTTTCTCATGGCGCGAGGCGACGCGCCATGCGCGCGGCGGCGACCAGGCTCGCCGGGTCGGCGAGGCCGCGGCCAGCGATGTCGAATGCGGTGCCGTGGTCGGGGCTGGTGCGCACGAAGGGCAGGCCCAGGGTCACGTTGACGCCCTGCTCCACGCCGAGGTACTTGACGGGGATCAGGCCGTGGTCGTGCGTCATCGCGACGACGAAGTCGAATTCGCCGGGCTTGTGGGCGGCGTCGCGGGCGCGCATGAAGACGGTGTCGGGCGCGAAGGGGCCGCTGGCCGCGATGCCTTGCGCGCGGGCCCGCGCGATCGCCGGCGCGATCAGCGTGATCTCCTCGTCGCCGAACAGGCCGCCCTCGCCCGCATGCGGGTTCAGGCCCGCGACGGCGATGCGCGGCGCCGCCAGGCCGAAGCGCAAGCCCGCTGCGTGCGTGATGGCCAGGGTGTCGACGATGCCCTGCTCGCTCAGGGCGTCGATGGCGCGCCGCAGCGACAGGTGGATGGTCACCAGCACCACGCGCAGCTCGTCGTTGGCCAGCATCATGCGCACCGGCGGCGGCTCGGCGCCCGGCGCGGCGGCGAGCGCCTGCAGCATCTCGGTGTGGCCGGGGAACGGCACGCCCGCGGCCGCCAGCGCCTCCTTGTGGATCGGTGCGGTGACGATGGCGCGGCCTGCGCCAGCGCGCACCCAGTCGACCGCCTGCTCGATGCAACGCGCCGCGGCCGCGCCGGCGCGGGCGTCGATGCGGCCCAGCGGCAGCGTGGCCAGGTCGGCCGCCAGGCCCGGCGGCGGGCACACCGCCAGCGTCCCCGGCGGACACGCCGCGCGGTCGTGCGGATGCGCGAGCACGGCCACCGGCAGCATGAGGCCGCAGGCCGCGACGGCGCGCCGCAGCACGCCGACATCGCCGAGCACGACGGCGTCGTCGAGCTCGCCGGCGGCCGCGGCCCGGGCGATGATCTCGGGGCCGATGCCCGCCGCATCGCCCATCGTGACGAGCAGCGGCAGCGCAGCGCGCGACGACCCGGCGAGTGCGGAAAGGTGCGAGGGCATCCACAGATTGTTCCACGGTCTGCCTGCATGCCACACTCGTCGCTTCGATGCCCATCCGCCGCACCGCCGTGACCCTTCCATCGCCCGCCCGGTTCCCTCGTCCCACCGCCCTGGCCGTGCTGGCGCTGTGCGCCCAGCTCGCGCTCGCGCAAGGCCCCGCCGCCGCCGTGAAGTCGCCGCTCGCGCCCGCCGCGGGCGACGCGCGGCGCTTCCACGCCACGCTCGAAGCCACGCGCTTTCGCCAATTGCTCGACAGCGACTGGCAATGGCGCCTGGAGCAATTCCCCGAGCAGGCCACGCGCGACGGCGACCACCGCTACGACGACCGCCTGACCGACGCCTCGCCCGACGCCGTGGCGCGCCGCGAGCAGCACGACCGCGAGCAGTTGAAGGCGCTGCGGCGCCTGGACGTCGGCGTGCTCACGGGCGAGGACCGCATCTCCTACGACATCGCGCTGGAGAACGCCCAGTTGGCCGTCGACTGGCAGAAGTACCCCGCGTTGCACACGCGCGTGATCTCCGCCAAGAACGGCGTGCAGCTGGGCCTGCCGTCGCTGATGGAGGATTTCCCGGTCCGCACCGAGGCCGACGCGCGCCACGCCCTCGCCCGGCTCAAGGCGATGCCCCAGCGCATCGCGCAGGACATCGCGTGGCTGCGCGAGGGCAAGCGCGTGGGCTGGGTCACGTTCAAGGCCTCGCTGTCCCAGGTGCCCGACCAGATCGACAAGCTGCTCGCCAAGGCGCCCGCCGACCAGCCGCTGCTCGCGCCGTTCAACCACCTGCCCGCCGAGATCCCCGCCGACCGCCGCGCCGCGCTGCAGGAAGAGGCCACCGGCGTGCTGCAGGCGCAGGTCGTGCCCGCGTTCCAGGACCTGCGCAAGGTGGTGGTCGACGAGCTGTTGCCCGCGAGCCCGGACAACGGCGCGATGAGCGCCTACCCGGACGGCGCGGCCATCTACAAGCTGTTCATGCGCGCGCAGACCACCCTGCCACTGGACGCGCAGGCCGTGCACCAGATCGGCCTGGACGAGATGGCGCGCATCCACAAGGACATCGACGCCACGATGAAGCAGGCCGGCTTCACCGGCACCTACGCCGAGTTCGCCGCGCAGCTGTGGCACGACCCGAAGTGGTACTACACGAGCGGCGACGAGCTGCTAGCCGGCTACCGGGACATCGCCAAGCGCATCGACCCGCAGCTGACCAAGCTGTTCCTCACGCTGCCGCGCACCCCGTACGGCATCCGGGCGATTCCGGCGTACCAGGGCGCCAGCACGGTGGAGTTCTACACGCCGGGCGCGGCCGACGCCTCGACGCCGGGCTGGTTCAACGCCAACGCCGTCGCGCTCGCGCAGCGTCCGAAGTGGGACATGGTCGACCTGTTCCTGCACGAGGGCGTTCCGGGCCACCACCTGCAGATCTCGCGCGCCCACGAGCTGCAGCAGCTGCCGATGTTCCGCCGCACGGCGCTCGTCAACGCCTACGTGGAAGGCTGGGCGCTGTACGCCGAGAGCCTGGGCAACGAGCTGGGCCTGTACGACGATCCGTACCAGCGCTACGGCTACCTGCGCGCGCAGGCCTGGCGTGCCGGCCGGCTCGTCGTCGACACGGGCATCCACGCGCTCGGCTGGACGCGCGCGCAGGCCATCGACTACCTCGTCGACAGCGGCGGCCTGGCGCGCGAGGACGCCACCGCGGAAGTCGACCGCTACTTCGTCTGGCCGGGCCAGGCGCTCGGCTACAAGCTGGGCGAGATCAGGATCCGCGAACTGCGCCAGAAAGCGCGCGACGCGCTCGGCGAGCGCTTCGACCTGCGGGCGTTCAACCAGGAGGTGCTCGACCACGGCGCGCTGCCGCTGCCGGTGCTGGACCGCGTGATCGGCGCGTGGATCGAGCGCACGAAGAACGCGCCGGCCGGGATGCCGCTCGCGGACGCGCGGTGATGCGCAGGCTCTGGCTGCTGTTCGCGCAGGCGGTCACGGTCACGCTGGCCGTCGTCGCGGTGCTGGCCGCCTGGAAACCGCAATGGTGGAGTTCGATGCGCGCGCACGAGCTCGCCGCCGCGTCCGCGCCGGCGCCCGCGCCCGCGCGCGTGAGCACGGTCGTCGAGGCGCCGGCGTTGTCGCCGCACGGCACGGCCACCAACAGCTTCGCCGAGGCGGTGCGGCGCGCCGCGCCGGCGGTGGTGTCCATCACCGCGAGCAAGACGACGTTGCGCCGGCCCGCCGCCGGCGGCCCGCTCTGGCCCTTTCCCGGCAACGGCCGCAACCAGGCGCAGACCGGCCTGGGCTCGGGCGTGCTGGTGTCGTCCGACGGCTATCTGCTGACGAACCAGCACGTGGTCGACGGCGCCGACGACATCGAGGTGACCCTGTCCGACGGCCGCTCGGCCAGCGCCAAGGTGGTGGGCACCGACGTCGATTCGGACCTCGCGCTCCTGAAGGTGTCGCTGGACAACCTGCCGGTGATCCCGTTCGGCGACATCCGGCACCTGTCGGTGGGCGACCCGGTGCTGGCGATCGGCAACCCGTTCAACGTCGGCGAGACGGTCACCTCGGGCATCGTCAGCGCGCTCGATCGCAACCAGCTGGGGCTGTCCACGATCGAGAACTTCATCCAGACCGACGCGGCGATCAACCCGGGCAACTCGGGCGGCGCGCTGGTGGATGGCGAGGGTCGCCTGGTGGGCATCAACACCGCGATCTTCTCGCGCAGCGGCGGCAGCATGGGCATCGGCTTCGCGATCCCGGTGGACATCGCCCGCGAGGTGATGGACGCCCTGATCCGCGACGGCGAGATGACGCGCGGCTGGATCGGCGTGCAGCCCCGCGACCTGACGCCCGAGTTCGCGGACAGCTTCCAGCTGCCCGTCAAGGAAGGCGTGCTGGTGACGGGCGTGCTGCGCGACGGCCCGGCCGCGAAGGCGGGACTGAAGCCGGGCGACGTGGTGACGGCCATCGGCGGGGTGAAGGTGTCCAACACCGCGCAGCTGCTGCGCGCGGTCGGCGCGCTCAAGCCGCCGTCCAGCGCCGTGCTGGCGGTGCAGCGCGGCAGCGAATCGATGACGCTCACCGTGCCGGTGGCCAAGCGCCCGCCGGTCAAGCCGCGCGACGCGGACGACGGACGTTGAACGGTACCGACCGTCGATTGGCTTGCATCGACCGGGCGACGCGCGGGCGTTCGCACGCGGGCCAACTCGTCGCATCACGCCCATCAAGTGTCATCCTGCGCGCACTCGCAGGATCCACGCGTCCCGGCTGCGCTTCCTCCGGGCAAGGTGGATCCTGCGACTGCGCGCAGGATGACGGGTCAGCGCGCGCACGACCCGTGCGTTCCGAATGACAGGCGGCTGGCCTCAAGCCTCCGGCTTGGACTCCGCATCCGGTGCCTGCGTGCGCCGGATGAAGATCGGCACCGCCCAGATGCCCACCTCGTACAGCAGGATCATGGGCACCAGCAGCGCGATCATCGAGGCCGGGTCGGGCGGCGTCACCAGGCCCGCCACGCCGGCGGCCACCACCCAGTAGTAGTTGCGGAACCTGCGCAACTGCTCGACGGTGACCAGGCCCAGCCGAGCGACGATCACCACGGCCACCGGCACCTCGAAGGCGACGCCGAAGGCGATGAACATCGTCAGCACGAAGTCGAGGTAGGCCTCGATGTCCGGACTCACCTGCACCGACGTCGGCGCCATGCGCTGGATCGCCGGGAACGCCTTCTTGAAGACGATGAAGTAGGAAAACGCGACGCCGGCATAGAACAGCAGCGTGCTGGTGATCACCAACGGAGCTACCAGCCGCTTCTCGTGCCTGTAGAGCCCCGGCGCCACGAAGGCCCAGACCTGGTAGAGCACCCAGGGCAGCGCGACGCCGGTGGCGATGAGCACCGTCACCTTGATCGGGATCAGGAACGGCGTGACCACGCCGATCGCGATCATGTGCGCGCCCGCGGGCAGCGACGCGATCAGCGGCTGCGCGAGATAGTCGTAGAGCTTGCTCGGCCCCGGCCACGCGCACAGGACGCCGAAGATGATGGCCACGCCCCAGACGCTGCGCAGCAGGCGGTCGCGCAGTTCGACGAGGTGGGCGACGAAGGGCTGCTCCGTGCCGGCCAGTTCGTCTTCGGGTGGGGTCGCCATGGAGTCAGCGGCTCGTGTGGAGTGGGACGATGGGACCGCGGGTGCGCGCGACCCGGCCGGGCCGCGTGCCGCCGGCGGCACGGTCAGATCGCTTCACCGCCGTTGCGGCGTGGACGGAAGCGCGCCACGCGCGCGGCTCCGGACTGGGCATTCGTGCGCACGCCGGCACGCTGCTTGTACCAGGAGGGGATCGCGCTGCGCTTGATGCGCCAGTTCTTGCGCGGCGGCTTGTAGGCCGGCTGCGGCTGCAGCTCGCGCATGGCGGCGGCGTCGGAGACGGCGGCCATGCCTGCGTCGTCGAACGCACCCGGGTCGCGCATGCTGCGCTGGACGGTGTCGTGCACCTCGCGGGCGGCGCCCTCGAACTGCGACTTCATCTTGTTGAGCTCCTCGAGCTCGATGGACCGGTTGACCTCGGCCTTGACGTCGGCGACGTAGCGCTGGGCGCGTCCCAGCAGCGTGCCGAGCATGCGTGCGACGCGCGGCAGCCGCTCCGGGCCGATCACGATCAGGGCGATGCCGCCGACGATGGCCAGCTTGGTGACGCCGATGTCAAACATTCAGGGGCGCGTCGGAGTTCGCGGCGAACGCGCGTTCAGCGATTCTTGGCCTCGACGTCGATGGTGTCGCTCGACGCCCGGGTGTCGGTGGCGGTGACCTGCTGGGGCGGGCGCGCGTCCTCGGGCTTTTCGCCGTCCTTCATGCCGTCCTTGAAGCCCTTGACGGCGCCGCCCAGGTCGGAACCGATGTTCTTCAGCTTCTTCGTGCCGAAGATCAGCACGATGATGACGAGAAAGATGATCAGGTGAGTGGTTGAAAGACCCATGATGGGCTCCTTGCAGTGTCAGGCGCGGTCGCGCTGCGCGCAGCTCGCGCGACAGACACCCATTCTAAAGGATCGGCGCCCGACGGCCTTTCGCACAAATCAAAGGCCATTCACCCCTTTGTCCACGGACGCGGCCCGCCGATCGCGTGCAGGTGCAGGTGGGCCACCTCCTGGCCACCGTCCTGCCCGGTGTTGACCATGATGCGGTAGCCGTTGGTCACGCCGCTGTCGAGCATCAGCTTGGGGATCATCGTCATCATGCGGCCCAGCAGCGGCGCGTCGGCCGGCGAGACCTCGACCATCGACGGAACGTGCCGTTTCGGGATCACCAGCAGGTGCACCGGGGCCCAGGGCGCGATGTCGTGGAACACCAGGATCTCGTCGTCCTCGAAGAACTTGCGCGCAGGAATCTTGCCGTCGACGATCTTGCAGAAGATGCAGTTCGGGTCATGCGACATGGGAGGGACTCCGTTCAGGCGGGCATGGGGCGGCGATCGTTGAAGGCGATCCAGCCGCGCACGCAGCGGTAGAGATACCACAGGCCGATGACGAACCATGCCACGGCGCCGGGGACGAACAACAGCAGGAACAGCGGCCAGGTGGCCACGAACCACAGCAGCGCGAACCAGAACGTGCGCGCCTGCCAGCGCCAGTGGCTGCGGTAGAAGTCGTCGGGCAGGTCGCCGGACTTCGCAAGGTTGATGACCATCGCGATCACCGAGAAGATGCCGCCGGAGAACCAGGTCACCGTGTGCAGCGCGTACATCACGTGCGTGAGGGTGCGTGGTTCCTCGGCCTGGTACAGGGTGGGGGTATTCATGCGTGCGCGCTCCTCAGGACGTCGATTCGCCATCGCGGGCCTGCGACTTGCGCAGTGCGAACTCCTCGAGGCCGGACAGCCCTTCGCGGCGCTCGAGCTCGCGCAGCACGTCGGCCGGCGACAGGCCGAAATGGCTCAGCGCGATCATCGAGTGGAACCACAGGTCGGCCACCTCGTAGACGATCTTCTGGCGGTCGCCGTCCTTGGCGGCCATCACGGTCTCCGTGGCCTCCTCGCCCACCTTCTTGAGGATGGCATCGGTGCCCTTGTCGAACAGGCGTGCCACGTAGCTGGAGGCGGGGTCGCCGCCGTTGGCGGGCTTGCGCGATTCGATCACCGCGGCGAGGCGGGCCAGGCTGTCGTTGCCGTTCATTTGTAGATGCTCCCCGGATCCTTGAGCACGGGCTCCACGGGCGTCCACTGCCCGTCCACCAGCTTCTGGAAGAAGCAGCTGTGGCGACCCGTGTGGCACGCGATGCCCGGCTCGTGGCCCAGCTGGGTGACTTCCATCAGCACGACGTCGTTGTCGCAGTCCAGGCGCAGCTGGTGCACCTGCTGCACGTGGCCCGACTCCTCGCCCTTGGCCCAGAGCTTCCCGCGCGAGCGGCTCCAGTAGACGGCGCGCCCCGTTTGCGCGGTGCGCGCGAGCGCCTCGCGGTTCATCCACGCGAACATCAGCACGTCGCCGGTATCGCGCTCCTGCGCGATCACCGGCACGAGGCCGTCGCGATCCCATTTCACGTCGTCGAGCCAGGTCATCGGGCAAGTGTAGCCAACCCCACCCGACCCGGCCTGCCGCATCCGGCAACCCGGCATTTCCCGGGCGTGCCACCGGGTCGCGACCGAGCCACGTGCCCGGCTCGCGCGGGACGGCGCCGGCTCGCCGTGCCGGTCGGCCAGCCTGGCACGCCGGTCCGGCCGGCTGCAGCTGCCGGCGCGCAGCTGGGATCCACGGGTGCGGGCGCCGACTGCCGGTAACATCCGCCCGCAGACCGGCAGCGCGACCGCGCACCAGCCGGCATCCTCCAGGGAGAGTCCATGTTCCGCATTCGCTTCGGCGCGCCTCGCCGCGCGCTGTACACGCTCGCCGCCATCGCGGCCGCCGCCTGGCCGCTCGCCGGCTGCCAGAAGGCCGGGCCGCCTCAGACGGGCGCCAAGCTCACGATCACCGCAACGCAGCCCACGGGCACCTACCAGCCGGGCGACGACGTCCAGTTCCGGGTGACGATCACCAACGCCGGCACGCAGGACGTTCGCGACGTCCTGATCGATGTCGCCCTCAGCCCCTACCTGCGCGAACGCCGCCTCCAGTGCAGCCCGCTGGGCCCGTCGGCCCCCGCCACGGGACGCACCGCCACCTGCAGCGACCACATCGGCCTGCAGTCGCTCGCCAAGGGCGCTTCGATCGACATCGACTTCGTCGCGTCCGTCAACGGCGACGCACCGGCCGCTGTCACCAGCCAGTTCAGCGCCAGCGTGATGAGCGGGCCGGCACCCGTTTCCGCCACGAACCAGGCCAGCGTCGTCGACTTGCGCAGCGGCAGCTACAAGGCCTTCACCAGCGACGGCCACCAGGTCGACCTGGCGGCGAGCTTCGGACGGACCGACAACACCTTCACCTTCGGCACCGGCGCCGACGCCACCACGCTGAACCCGGTGTTCGCGGCCGGCGGCCCGTTCTACGACTTCGGAACCCAGGGGTCGTTCATGGCCCACCACGACCTGCTGGCCGGCAACGTGCCGCTGGTTGGCGCGACGCCGGTGTTCATCGCCGCGCGCAGGTTCGTCGGCACGGTGGCGGAGCTGGACAACCAGTCGTTCAACGCCTTCGCCGTGGTCACGCCCGCCAGCGGCGCCGCGACCTCGCTCTTCGAGTCGATGGCCATCAGCGGCGGCACGCTGACCGTGTGCGCCGACGCGTCGCCGCATGCCGTCGCCGCCTGCACGCCGGGCGGGTTGTCCCGCTACACCCTGGCGGTCGACGCCGGCGTGTTCACGGCGACCGACACCACCTCCGGTGCCACCCGGACGTTCCAGGTCGCGCAGTCCGACACCGCGCTCGTGCTGCTGCGAGCCGAGCCGACGCCCGGCGGACGCGTGTTCCAGGTCGGCCTGTCGACCAACAGCGGGGTGACCGACCAGCAGCTCTGGGGCGCCGACAACACCGGTGCCTACGGCGGCAACGTGCAGTTCGTGGGCGATCTCGTCCAGGAGACCTTCGCGGGCGAGGTCCGCGTGGGCCCGCTGAGCCGGCCCGTCAATGGCCCGGCCGGCCTCGAGAGCAGCGACATCACGGCCGCCAGGCCCCTGCAGGTCTGGCTGGCACAGGACAAGGGCCTGGCCGTCCTCATGGCGCGCCCGGGCAGCAGCCAGGACGGGCTGCTGCAGGTCTTCGCGTACTGAGCGCACGCCCGGCGCGCCGCCTCAGCCGCGGTGCGTCGGGCCCTCGAAGCCGCGCTCCTGGGCGAACCACTCCAGCACGGGAATGGTGCCGGGCAGCACCGGCACGCTGCGCACCGGCAACTGCTCCCAGGCCATGTGCTGGCCCTCGCGCATCTCGAACTCGCCGCGCCATTCGGACACCTTGCAGAAGTTCAGCCGCACGCGGGCATGCGGGTAGTCCATCATCAGCGTGTGCCAGGGCTGCGCGCCGCCGATCGTGATGCCGATCTCCTCGTGCAGCTCGCGCCGCAGCGCCTCCTCCACCGTCTCGCCGGCCTCGAGCTTGCCGCCGGGGAACTCCCAGTAGCCGGCGTAGACCTTGCCGGCCGGCCGCGAGGTGAGCAGGAAGCGGCCCTCGGCGTCGACCAGCACGCCCACCGCGACTTCCGTGACCGGGCGCTCGCCGTAGTGCGACGGCGCGTCCTCGGAGTCGACGATGGCGGTGTGCGCGCGCCGATCCGCGTCGCTCACGTCCGCAGGCTTGCCGCTCATTCGGAGCCCTCCAGGCGGCCGGCGCGGTCGCGCGCGAACTGCCAGGCCACGCGGCCCGAGCGCGAGCCGCGCTCCAGCGCCCACACCAGCGCCTCGGCGCGCAGCGACTCGACGCCCGCGTCGTCCAGCCCGAAATGGCGCAGCCACTGGCCGACGATGGCCAGGTACTCGGGCTGGCTGAACGGATAGAAGCTGATCCACAGGCCGAAGCGCTCGGACAGCGAGATCTTCTCCTCGATGGCCTCGCCCGGATGCAGTTCGCCGTCCTCGTCGTGCCTGGCGGCCAGGTTGTCCTTCATCTGCTCGGGCAGCAGGTGGCGGCGGTTGGACGTCGCGTAGACCACCACGTTGTCCGAGGACGCCGAGATCGTGCCGTCCAGCATGGACTTGAGCGCCTTGTAGCCGGCCTCGCCCTCGTCGAAGCTCAGGTCGTCGCAGTAGACGACGAAGCGTTCGGGGCGGTTCTCGATCAGCGCGACGATGTCGGGCAGGTCGACCAGGTCCGTCTTGTCGACCTCGATCAGGCGCAGTCCCCGCGGCGCGAACTCGTGCAGGCAGGCCTTGATCAGCGAGCTCTTGCCGGTGCCGCGCGCGCCGGTCAGCAGCACGTTGTTGGCCGGGCGGCCCGCCACGAACTGCGCGGTGTTGGCGCGCAGGCGCTCCTTCTGCGCGTCGACTTCCTTCAGGTCGGACAGCGCGATCGGCGCGACGTGGCGCACGGGCTCGAGCACGCCCGCGCGTGCGCCCGCGCCGAACGCGCCCGCGGGGCGCTTGCGGTACCGGAACGCGATGGAGGCCGACCAGTCGAGTTCGGCCGGCGGCGCGGGCAGCAGGCCCTCGAGGCGGGCCAGCACGCCCTCGGCGCGCGCGAGCAGCGCGTCCAGCGGGGAAGGGGTCGAAGCGGTCATGGCGCCAGTCTATTGAACGAGGGAAGGCCTGCGCTTCGCGGCCGATGAAGCGGCGCTTGCCGCGGGCGTCAGGCGGTGAGCGTGACGCGCGCGAAGCTGCGCTTGCCCACCTGCATCACGTAGGTGCCCGCGCCGAGCTTCAGGCCCTTGTCGCTGACGACGGCCGAATCGATGCGCACGCCGCCCTGCTCGATCTTGCGATTGCCCTCGCCGTTGGACGGCACTAGGCCCGCGGCGCACAGCACGGCCGCCACGCCCATGGGCGCGCCCGCGATGGAGACGTCCTTGATGTCGTCGGGGATGCCGCCGGCCGCGCGGTTCTGGAAATCCTGCTCCGCGGCATCCGCGGCGGCCGCCGAATGGAAGCGCGCGGTGATTTCCTTGGCGAGCATCACCTTGGCATCCTTCGGATTGCGCCCGCCTTCGATCTGGGCCTTGAGCGCCGCGATCTCGGACTCGCTGCGGAAGCTCAGCAGCGTGAACCACTTCCACATCTGCACGTCGCTGATCGACAGGATCTTCGCGTACATCGTGTTGGCCGGCTCGGTGATGCCCACGTAGTTGTTCTTGGACTTGGACATCTTCTCGATGCCGTCCAGCCCCTCCAGCAGCGGCATGGTCAGGATGCACTGCGGCTCCTGGCCGTATTCCTGCTGCAGGTGGCGTCCCACCAGCAGGTTGAACTTCTGGTCGGTGCCGCCCAGCTCCAGGTCGCTCCTGAGCGCCACCGAGTCGTAGCCCTGCATCAGCGGGTAGAGGAACTCGTGCACGCTGATGGGCGTCTGCGCGGCGAAGCGCTTGGCAAAGTCGTCGCGCTCCATCATGCGCGCCACCGTGTACCTGGCCGCGAGCTGGATCATG
>Ga0207667_10007790_pt1 | contig 12805 bp, 10 predicted proteins | sample KBSCornC52_FD_184301 | JGI IMG/M metagenome (GOLD analysis project Ga0207667, IMG submission 184301) | Corn rhizosphere microbial communities from Kellogg Biological Station, Michigan, USA - KBS Corn C5-2 (SPAdes) (version 2) | ecosystem: Host-associated > Plants > Roots > Rhizosphere > Soil ...
AGCGAGAATGCGCCGGCTGAAGCGGTAACTGATTCGGTGAAATCGATCTTGACGGTCGAAGTCGCGGCCACGCCACCGGCGCCATTCGCCGGCACGGTGTCGAGTACCGCCGGACGGATATCCGCTCCATAGGTACGGCCGCCGCTGCAGCCGTTCTGATCCGTGGCCGTGATCGTCAGCAGAAACTGGCCGTCGAGCGTGGGAGTTCCGGACAACACGCCAGTCGACGGATTGATGCTCAACCCCGAACCCGCGGGGAGGCCGCTCGTGATCTGAAAACCGATCGGTGTGGCGCTGCTGCCGCTGGCCGTGAACGTTGCACTGTACGGCGTCTGTTGCGCTCCGCTGGGCAACTGCCCGACGGGACCGATGGCGATTGTCGGACAGGGACCCACGGCGAATGCCGGGCCAGCGAGCAGACTCAGTGTCGCGAATACGCTACGCAAGATTCGAAGCACGGTTCATCCCCCCAAAAATGTTCAGTCGACTTCGAACGCCTGCAAGCGAACCGGTGTCGTGCTGTTCAACACCAGGTGCGCTGCGTCAAAATCCACTTTGTAATCGGTTGTCGATGGTCCGACGCCATTGACCTGACGCAGATACGCACGAAATTCGGCACTGGCCGCGACCACGGGCGCGCCCGGCGGGACAAATGTCGTGTCACCGAGCGTGTACCACGTCGTATTCGAAGCCAGTCCGACCAGCAGCTCGCGGCCCTGACTGCCGCCGCTGATGAATCCCGTGCAGTTCGTGCCGGAAAACAGCCGCATCTCGACCGTGGCATTGATGCTGCCATCGGTGCTCGTCGTCGTCGGCACGCGGACGTTGATGCCGTAATTGACCAGATTGACCGGCGTTGCCGCAATGAAATTCACGCACTGCGCGATGCCGGACGCCGCATCCGCCGCCGGCGTCGTCGTATCGATGTCAATCTGCGCGGAACCCGAACCGGCGCTGTTGGAGTAGTCGATCGTCGACAACCAGCTCGGCGGCGCTCCCCCGCCCGCGGGATCCGGAGCCGAGGACAAGAACTGTGCCCAGGGCGACAAACCCGTGTCGAAGTTCTGGTTGGAAGCAACGTTTTGCGCTGGGCTGCTCGCAGCGAACATCAGCAGACCCGGAAAAACCAGCAATGACGCGCGATGCTGAAACATCTCCCCTCCCGCAAAATCGCCGAGCATCCGTCCTGGATGCGGTCGAATCGTCAAAATTGTTCGGCTGAGCCCCGTGCCGAAGTTTTACTGTAGTTTGCCTTAAGAAATTTGTCACCCTATATTTTGTTAAGCGTAACTCCAATGGCCGTTTCTCGACACCTGCAAAAACTGTCAGGTGACTGAGCCTTGGGCTGCTGGTATGGCCGGATGCCGGGACATCCGATTTCGGTGATTCGCAGGCAAAAAAAAAGCGGGCCGAAGCCCGCTTTGTTTTTTAACGAATCGCCGCCTCAAGCAACCGGCGCTTCCTCGGTCACGGCTTTCATCGACAGGCGGATACGCCCCTGCTTGTCGACTTCGAGCACCTTCACCTTGACGATGTCGCCTTCCTTGAGCTTGTCGGAAACTTTCTCGACGCGCTCGTTGGAAATCTGCGACACGTGCACGAGGCCATCCTTGCCCGGCAGGATCGTGACGAACGCGCCGAAGTCCATGAGCTTGGCGACCTTGCCTTCGTAGATGCGACCGGGCTCGACGTCGGAGACGATCTGCTCGATGCGCGCCTTCGCCGCTTCGGCCGCTTCGCGATTGACCGACGCGATGACGATCGTGCCGTCGTCGCTGATGTCGATCGTCGCGCCGGTTTCCTCGGTGATTGCGCGAATCGTGGTGCCGCCCTTGCCGATCACTTCGCGGATCTTGTCCGGATGGATCTTCATCGTCATCAGGCGCGGCGCGAATTCGCTCATCTCGGTGCGCGAAGTGCTGATCACCTTGTTCATCTCGCCGAGGATGTGCAGACGGCCCTGCTTGGCCTGCGCGAGCGCGGCCTTCATGATCTCCTCGGTGATGCCGTCGATCTTGATGTCCATCTGCAGCGCGCTGATGCCTTCGGCGGAACCGGCAACCTTGAAATCCATGTCGCCGAGGTGATCTTCGTCGCCGAGGATGTCGGAGAGCACGACGAACTGATCGTTCTCCTTGACCAGACCCATCGCGATACCGGCGACCGGAGACTTGAGCGGCACGCCGGCATCCATCATCGCGAGCGACGAACCGCAGACCGACGCCATCGACGAAGAGCCGTTCGACTCGGTGATTTCCGAGACCACGCGCAAGACGTACGGGAACGCTTCCATCGTCGGCTTCACGGCCTGCACGCCGCGCTTGGCGAGGCGGCCATGACCGATTTCGCGGCGCTTCGGCGCGCCGAAGCGGCCGGCTTCACCGACCGAGAACGGCGGGAAGTTGTAGTGGAACAGGAACGGATCCTTCGACTCGCCTTCCGGCGCATCGATGATCTGCGCATCGCGCGCGGTGCCGAGCGTGACGACGACGAGCGCCTGCGTCTCGCCGCGCGTGAACAGCGCCGAGCCGTGCGTGCGCGGCAACACGCCGACGCGCACGTTGATCGGGCGGATGTCGTCGAGCTTGCGGCCGTCGATGCGGATCTTCGATGCCAGCACCGAGTCGCGCATCGTGCGATATTCGATCTCGCCCAGCGCGGCGGCGATATCGGCATCCTTCCATCCGGCCGCTTCGGCCTGGGCGGCGATCGCCATCTTCGCGTCGGTCTTGGCTGCGGCGAGCGCATCGCGGCGCTCGAGCTTGTCGCGGATCTGGAACGCTTTCGCGGCGCGGTCGCCGAGCGCGGCTTGCAGCGCGGCGAACAGCGCGTCGTTGCGCGCGGGCGCTTCCCACTTGAACGACTTGCGCCCGGCTTCAGCGACGAATTCGTTGATCGCGTTGATTGCCTTCTGCATCTCGCGATGACCGAACGTGACCGCGCCGAGCATGACGTCTTCACTGAGCAGCTTGGCTTCGGATTCCACCATCAGCACGGCATTCGCGGTGCCGGCGACGACCAGGTCAAGATCCGACGTGGTCAGATCCGTCTTGGTCGGATTGAGAATGTACTGACCGTTCGCGTAACCGATGCGCGCGGCGCCGATCGGGCCCTTGAACGGAATGCCGGCGAGCATCAGCGCGGCGGACGCGCCGAGCATTGCCGGAATGTCGCCGTCGATTTCCGGATTCATCGACACGACCTGCGCGATGACCTGCACTTCGTTCTTGAACTCTTCCGGGAACAGCGGGCGCACCGGGCGATCGATCAGGCGGCTCGTGAGCGTTTCCTTTTCGGTCGGACGTCCTTCGCGCTTGAAGAAGCCACCCGGGATGCGACCGGCCGAGTAGAACTTCTCGACGTAATCGACGGTGAGCGGGAAGAAATCCTGACCTTCCTTGGCCTTGGTCGCGGCGACCGCGGTCACCAGGACGACGGTCCCATCGATGCTGACCATGACCGCACCCGACGCCTGGCGGGCGATCTCGCCCGTCTCGAGCGTGACCTGGTGTTTTCCGTACTGAAATGACTTGCTGACTTTCGCCACGTGGTGGCTCCTCGTTGATGACGCCGACGCCCTTGCGTCGGCCTCGATGGATAGCGCGGCCGATGGGACCGCTGGAAGTTTTGCGACTAACGCGCTTAGCGGCGGATGCCGAGGCGCTCGATCAGAGTCTTGTAACGATCGGCGTCGGAGCTCTTCAGGTAATTGAGAAGACGACGGCGCTGATTGACCATCTTGAGCAGGCCACGGCGCGAGTGGTGATCCTTCTCGTGATTGGCGAAATGCTGCGACAGGTGCTCGATGCGCGCCGACAGCAGCGCGACTTGCACTTCCGGCGAACCGGTGTCGTTCGGAGCACGGCGATAATCGGCGATGACCTTGCCGGTTTGTTCGACAGAGAGAGACATGATGTTTACCTCGTGATGTTGCGTCCAGCGCGGCTCGGCTTGTCGTAAGCTCGATCCGCGTTAATTTGGAATCCCGGGAATTCAAGGATTCCGGCGAATCCCCGCGAAAACGGGGTTGCTTGAAAAAGCCGCTTATTGTAACCGTTTTCGCTCGGGAAAGGTGGCTTTACGCGACCGCGTTGAAGCCGCGCAGCACGCGCACCTCGCCGCCGTTGTCGATCGCGACCAGGGCCACCAGGTTGCCGTCCGCCGCGACGGCCCGGCACAGCGGCTGTTCGGTCAAGCCCGGCTGCAACAGGCGCTTGCCCTGGCGCAAATCACGCGCCTGATCCGCCGAAACGGCCAGGGCCGGCAGCCCGGCAAGCCCTTCGTTCAGGGGCAGCAGTAAGGCATCCAGCCCGTCCAGTGCGGATTTTTCGCGCACTTCCTCGAGCTGCGCCAGCGTGTGCATGCGCGGTTCGCGAAACGGTTCGACCCAAAGCCGACGCAGCGCAGTCAGATGCGCGCCGCAGCCAAGGCGTTCGCCGAGATCGCGCGCGAGACTGCGCACGTACGTACCGGAGCCGCATTCCACATGCAGTTCCAGCATGTCCCCGTCATGCGACACGAGATCGAGCCGATCGACCGTTACTTCGCGCGAGGGCACCTGTACGTCCTCGCCGCGGCGCGCGCGTTTGTACAAGGCGACGCCGTCCTGTTTGATCGCCGAATAGGCCGGCGGCGTCTGCACGATGCGGCCGCGCAAAAGCGCCAGCGCCGCTTCGATGTCCATTGCACTGAGCGCAGGCACTGGACGCGTCGAAAAGATTTCGCCCTCGGCATCGTCGGTCGTCGTGGTGATTCCGAGGCGGCATTCGGCGGCATACGCCTTGCTCGAACCAAGCAGGTAGCCGGCTATTTTCGTCGCTTCGCCGAAGCAGATCGGCAACAGCCCGGTCGCGAGCGGATCGAGACTGCCGGTGTGCCCGGCCTTGTTCGCCTCGAACAGGTGCCGCGCTTTCTGCAACGCCTTGTTCGAACTCAGGCCGATGGGCTTGTCGAGCAGCAGGATGCCGTGGACGTCGCGAAATTTCTTCATCACAGTCTACCGTTCGCGCTGAGCGTAGCTTGCGCAGCAAGCGGAGTCGAAGCGCCCTTCGACTCCGGCGCTTTGCGCCTACGCTCAGGGCGAACGGAATTTCCTTGCGGTCACTTCTCGCCGCGCAGCAACGCCTCGATGCGCTCGCCGCGATCGACCGAATCGTCGTACTTGAAGCGCAATTCCGGAACGCGCCGCACGCGCATTTCCTTCGACAACTCCATGCGGAATTCCTTGGCCAGCTCGTTGAGCGCCTTGACGCCTTCCTTCGCCTTGTCCGGCAACAGCGCGGTGACGAAGATCGTGGCGACGTCGAAATCCTTGGTGACTTCGACGTCCGACACGCTCATCGACGGCAGTGCGTTTTCGCGCACGGCTTCGTGCACCATCGTGCCGAGCAGACGGCGCAGCTCGGCGGAGAGGCGATCGGAGCGGGAGAATGAACGGGAGGGCACCTGGTGCTACCGGGAAAGACGGTAACCGGTAACCGGTAACCGGTAACTGGAGAGCAGAACAGCTCTTGATTTCCGGTTCCCTGTTTCCGGTTTCCGGTTTCCGGTTCTTACGTTGCCGATCATAGCGTCCTAGCCACTTCAATGCGCTCGTAGCACTCGATCTGGTCGCCCGGCTTGACGTCGTTGTATTGCTTGACGCCAATGCCGCACTCCATGCCGTTGCGCACTTCGTCGACGTTTTCCTTGAAGCGGCGCAGCGATTCGAGTTCGCCCTGGAAGATCACGGTGTTGTCGCGCAGCACGCGGATCGGTTTGTTGCGCTTGACCGTGCCCTCGATGACCATGGAGCCGGCGATCGCGCCGAACTTCGAGGAGCGGAACACGTCGCGCACTTGCGCAGTGCCGATGATCTCTTCGCGGATCTCGGTGCCGAGCAGACCGGTGGCGATCTGTTTCACCTGGTCGATCACGTCGTAGATGATCGAGAAATAGCGCAGGTCCACGCCGTTCTCGGCGACGACCTTGCGCGCGGACGCATCGGCGCGCACGTTGAAGCCGATCATGATCGCCTTCGACGCCGCCGCCAGCGTGGCGTCGGACTCGGTGATGCCGCCGACGCCGGAGGCAATCACGTTGACGCGGATCTTGTCGGTACCGATCGCGGTCAGCGAATCGCGCAGCGCTTCGACCGAACCCTGCACGTCGGCCTTGACGACGAGGTTGAGCACACGCAGTTCTTCCTGGCCCATCGTCGAGATGACGTCTTCCATGCTGCGCATCGCCGTCTTGGTCATGCGCGATTCGCGGCGCTTGGCTTCGCGCTCGGAAGCGACCTGCTTGGCCAGACGCTCGTCGTCGACGACGACGAAATCATCGCCGGCATCCGGCACGCCGGACAGACCCAAAACCTGTACCGGAATCGACGGTCCGGCACTGTCGACCTGGCGGCCGCCTTCGTCGAACATCGCGCGCACGCGACCGTACTCGACGCCGGTGACCAGGAAGTCGCCCTTCTTGAGGGTGCCCTGTTGCACGAGGATCGTCGCAACCGGACCGCGGCCCTTGTCCAGGCTCGACTCGACCACGACGCCGGTGGCGCGCGTGTCCTTGACGGCCTTGAGCTCCATGAGTTCGGCTTGCAGCAGGATCGCATCGAGCAGGTTATCCACGCCCTCGCCGGTCTTGGCCGATACCGGCACGAATTGCGTATCGCCGCCGAAATCCTCGGAGACCACTTCATGCTGGATCATGTCCTGCTTGACGCGATCCGGATTGGCTTCCGGCTTGTCGATCTTGTTGACCGCAACGATCAGCGGCACATGTGCGGCCTTGGCGTGCTGGATCGCTTCGATCGTTTGCGGCATGACGCCGTCATCGGCAGCGACGACCAGCACGACGATGTCGGTGAGCTTGGCGCCGCGCGCGCGCATCGCGGTGAACGCAGCATGGCCCGGCGTGTCGAGGAAGCTGATCACGCCTTTGTCCGTCTGCACGTGGTACGCGCCGATGTGCTGGGTGATGCCGCCGGCTTCGCCCGCAGCCACCTTGGCGCGGCGGATGTAATCGAGCAGCGACGTCTTGCCGTGGTCGACGTGGCCCATGATCGTGACCACCGGCGGACGCGGCTCCTTGTCGCCCTGCACTTCGACTTTCGTCAATGTCGTCTCCGCGCTCTTTTCCTCGGCTTTCACCGCCGTGTGGCCGAGTTCCTCGATGACGAGCACCGCGGTGTCGTGGTCGATGACCTGGTTGATCGTGGCCATCACGCCCATCTTGAACAGCGTCTTGACCACATCGGCGCCCTTGACCGCCATTTTCGCGGCGAGCTCGGAAACCATGATCGTGTCGCCGACCGGAACGTCGCGCACCATCGGCGCGACCGGACGCGAGAACGCGTGCGACCCGCTCGCGGCGCGCGCCGGTTCGACCTGCCGGCGCGGCTTCTTCTTCACTGCGCCGCGACGCGCGTGACCGGCGTCGGACAAGTGCAGCTCGGCGCCGAAGTAAGTCGGCCCTTCTTCACTGCCGCCCTCTTCGCGCATGCGATGCGAGCCATGCTTGGCCTTGGCGTGGCGATGCGGCGCTTCCTCGGTCGGAGCGGCGCGGCCGTGACGGTTCTCGCCGGCGTGCGCCTTCTTCGGCGCGTGCTCCTCGCCCTTGGGCGCAGCCTTCTCGGCCTTGGGCTCGTCGACCGGTTTGGCCTTGGCTTCGGCCTGCTTGCGTGTTTCCTCTTCGGCCGCACGGCGTGCTTCGTCGGCGGCGCGCAGTTTTGCTTGTTCGTCGTGGCGGCGCTGATCCTGCGCCTGCAGCGCGGCATTCTCCGCTTCGCGCTGGGCCTGCGATTCCTGCAGCTTGCGCAGCGCGTCCTCGCGCTCGGCATCCACTTCCTGTACTTCGCCGATCGTGCTGCGCTTGACGTACGTGCGCTTCTGCCGCACTTCGACATTGACGGTCTTGCCGCGCGCAGCGCCCTGGTTGACGGTCAGCTCGCTGACGGTCTTGCGCTTGAGCGTGATCTGCCGCGGGGCGTTGTCCTCCGCGGTCTCTTTGTCCTTGCCATGCGTGCGGCGCAGGAAGCCGAGCAGCTTCACCTTCTGCGTGCTCGACACGACCTGGTCGGGGTTGGAAAACGTCATGCCCGCCTCGGCAAGCTGGACAAGCAGCTTGTCCACGCCCATGCCGAGAACTCCGGCCAATTGTTTGATAGTTACGTCCGACATGCGTCGTTTTCTCCTCGCGAGCGCGCTATTCGCGCGACTCGTACTTCTCTATGCCGTCATTCCGCGATGAGCGGAACAAGCAGCGCATTTGTGCGTCAAGTGCCCATGGCACACCCGTGTTTAGTGAAACCCAAGCCGCTACGCGGCGTGTGCCTGCTGCTCGCGTGCGGCCATGATCAGCGCCGCCGCGCGTTTTTCGTCCATGCCTTCGATCGCGAATTCCATCAGCTCGTCGGTAGCCAGGTCGGCGAGGTTCTCGCGCGTGGTCACGCCATGCTCGGCAAGCGCGAACGCGGTGGGCTCGTCCAGGCCTTGTACTTCCAGCAGGTCTTCCGTCGGCTTGTTGTCCTCGATGTCTTCTTCGACCGCCAGCGCCTCGGTGAGCAGCGCATCGCGCGCACGCGCGCGCAACTCCTCGACGATGTTCTCGTCGAAGCCTTCGATCGCGAGCAGCTCGCCGGTCGGCACGTAGGCGATTTCCTCGACCGTCGTGAAGCCTTCCTGCACAAGAATGCCGGCGATTTCGGCGTCGACTTCGAGTTTGAGCTGGAACAGCTCGCGCGCGGCGATCTGCTCGGCCTCGGATTTCGCCGCGACCTGATCCTGCGTCATCACATTGAGTTGCCAGCCCGACAGCTTGCTCGCCAGGCGCACGTTCTGGCCGCCGCGACCGATCGCCTGCGACAACTTGTCTTCGGCGACGGCAATATCCATCGAGTGCTTTTCTTCGTCGACGATAATCGACTGCACTTCGGCCGGCGCCATCGCGTTGATCACGAACTGCGCGTGGTTGTCGTTCCATAGCACGATGTCGATGCGCTCGCCATTCAACTCGTTCGACACCGCCTGCACGCGCGAACCGCGCATGCCGATACAAGCGCCGATCGGGTCGGTGCGATGGTCGTGCGCGAGCACGGCAATCTTGGCGCGATCGCCCGGGTCGCGCGCGGCGCCCTTGATCTCGACGAGGCCCTGGCCGACTTCCGGCACCTCGAGCTTGAACAGCTCGATCATGAATTCCGGTGCGGTGCGCGAGACGAACAGCTGCGGTCCGCGCGGCTCCGGACGCACTTCGTACAGGTAACCACGGATGCGGTCGCCCGCGCGCACGGCTTCGCGCGGTATTGCCTTGTCGCGCGCAATGTACGCTTCGGCATTGCCGCCGAGGTCAAGGTACACGCTGCCGCGCTCGACGCGCTTGACGACGCCGGTCAGCAGTTCGCCGACGCGATCCTTGTATGCCTCGACCACCTGCGCACGCTCGGCTTCGCGCACGCGCTGCACGATCACCTGCTTGGCGGCCTGCGCGGCGATGCGTCCGAATTCCGGATTCTCGATCGGCTCTTCGATGAACTCGCCGACCTGGATGTCGGCACGCGTGTCGACCGCGTCCATCAGACGGATCTGCCGGTCCGGCGATTCCATCACCACGTCATCGGCCACCACTTCCCAGCGGCGGAATGTTTCGTAATCGCCGCTCTCGGTGTCGATACTGACTCGCGCAGCGATGTCTTCATTCGGATAGCGCTTCTTCGCCGCGGAAGCGAGCGCCGCTTCCATCGCTTCGAAGATCACGTCCTTGGCGACGCCCTTTTCGTTGGCGACGGCGTCCACGACCAGCAATAATTCTTTGCTCATTTGCGCATTCTCACTTCAAATTCTTCGGCTTTTTGCCTTTGCCCGGTTTCGCCGCCGGCTCGCCGAAATCCGGCACCAGCTTGGCCTTGTGTACGTTCTCGTGCGCGATGCGCACGTCGACTCCATCCTGCTCCAGCACAATCGCCGATCCTTCCACCGCGCGGATCGGTCCCTGGAAGCGGCGCCGCCCGTTGATCGGCAGATTCACTTCCAGCTTCGTGCTTTGACCAATGAAACGCGCGAATTGCTCCGGCGTGAACAGCGGTCGGTCCAGCCCCGGCGACGACACTTCCAGCGTGTAGCGGCCCTGTACCGGATCGTGCACGTCGAGCGTGGCCGAAATCTGCCGGCTCGCCGCTTCGCAGTCGTCCACGGTCACGGCGCGATCCGGCGCGTCGATATAGACACGCACCAGGCTGTTTCCATGCGACGGGCTGTACTCGACGCCGAGGCATTCGAGGCCAAGCTCCGCCACGATGGGCGCCAGCAATTCGGTCAATTCCGTATTACGCATATATAAAAGTGACGGGAATAAAAAAAGGCCATTAAGGCCTTTCCATAGTCCGCCGTTGTCTCGCATCCAAACATCGGCAACGCGCTCAATCCTTGAGCTAACAAAAAGGCCTCTAAACGAGGCCCCTAACGCCGCGCATTATACCCCAAGGCGTGTTGCGCGGCAAGAAGATCAAGCCTTTTCCTCCACGGCCAGACTGGCCACCGCGGCCGCCGCCAAGCTGCTCAAATCGCCGCTGCCGTGCGCCTGCATGTGCGCAATGATCTGCTGGCGCATGCGCGGTTCCCAGAAGCGCCGCAGATGATTGCGGATGCCTTCGACCGCGATTTCGCGATCCGGTTCGGCGGCGAAAAAGTTGGCGATATCGTTGGCCATCGCCACGAGCCGTTCCGCGTTCACGATGTGTGTCCGGCCGGGGAATTTTCAATGCGCTGCGCATGCGCGTAGACGCTGTAGCCGTCCGCGCGCGCGAAACCGATCAAGGTCACGTTGGTTTCGTGCGCAAGTGCGATCGCGAGAGCAGTCGGCGCCGAAATCGCGGCGACAATGCCGATGCCGACAGTCGCCGCCTTCATGATTATTTCGTAGCTGGCGCGGCTGGTCACGAGCAGAAATCCAGCTTGCGGATCGAAGTTTCCGCGCAGCATCGCACCGACCAGTTTGTCGAGTGCGTTGTGCCGGCCGACGTCCTCGCGCACGAGCAGTATCTCCCCGCTTGCCGACGCCCAACCTGCGGCGTGCGTAGCACCCGTGGCGACATTGATGGTCTGCTTGCCGTGCAAATCCGCGAGTGCGCGATGCAACGCATGCTCATCGATTCGCGTCGGCTCCGCCACGGCAGCCGGATGCCGCACCGCGGCTTCGAGCGTCTGCGCGCCGCACAGCCCACAACCCGTGCGGCCGGTCAGCTCGCGCACGCGATCTTCGAGCTTCGCCGCGCGCGCGGGCGGAATTGCCACACGCAACTCGATGCCTGCCAACGCTTCCACAATTTCCACTTTTGTACATTCTCCGGCGCTGCCGATAATCGCTTCCGTCAGCGAAAAACCCAACGCAAAATCTTGCAGATCCGATGGCGTCGCCATCATCACTGCATGCGGACGATCGTTGTAGACGAAAGCGACGGGAATCTCTTCGGCGATCGCGTCGGCCACGCGCACCGCTTGGGAGCCACGATGGCGCTCCACTTCACGGCGCACGGCACCCGGCGGCAGCGCGTCATTTGCCGGAAGCATGGTCGAACAATTCCTGTTGCTTGCGGCTGAACACGGCGTAGCGCTTCTGCCATGCGGACGGCTGCGTCACGCGCGTGACCTGCACAGCGGTTACCTTGTACTCGGGGCAATTCGTTGCCCAGTCGGAGTTCTCCGTGGTGACCACGTTGGCGCCGGATCCCGGGAAATGAAAAGTCGTGTAGATCACGCCCGGCGTCATGCGCTCGCTGATGCGCGCGCGCATCACCGTGTCGCCGGCGCGGCTGGCGATGCCGACCCAATCGCCGTCCTTGATACCGCGATCCTCGGCGTCCTGCGCATGGATGTCGAGCAAGTCCTCGTGATGCCAGCGCACGTTCTCGGTGCGGCGAGTCTGCGCGCCGACGTTGTACTGGCTCAGGATGCGCCCGGTGGTCAGGATCAGCGGATATTTTGCATTGACTTTTTCGCTGGTCGGGACGTATTCGGTGAGCAGGAATTTGCCCTTGCCGCGCACGAACTCATCGACGTGCATGGTCGGCGTGCCATGCGGATGTTGCGCGTTGCATGGCCACTGAATGCTGCCGAGTTCGTCGATCTTCGCGAAACTGACGCTGGCGAATGTCGGCGTAAGGCTCGCGATCTCGTCCATGATTTCCGCTGGATGCGCATAGTTCATCGGATAACCCATCGCATTCGACAACAGCTGCGTGATCTCCCAATCCGCATACCCGGACTTCGGCTTCATCACCTGACGCACGCGCGAAATACGGCGCTCGGCATTCGTGAACGTGCCGTCCTTTTCGAGGAACGACGACCCCGGCAGGAACACGTGCGCGTACTTGGCGGTCTCGTTGAGAAACAGGTCCTGCACAACGACGCATTCCAGCGCCGACAACGCCGCCGTCACGTGTTGCGTATTCGGGTCGCTCTGACCGATGTCCTCGCCTTCGATGTACAACGCCTTGAACTCGCCATCGAGCGCGGCTTCGAACATATTCGGGATGCGCAGACCCGGATCGGACAGCAACTTCACGCCCCAGGCTTGTTCGAACGTCGCGCGCACCGCGTCATCGGATACATGGCGATAGCCGGGGAATTCGTGCGGGAATGAACCCATGTCGCACGAACCCTGCACATTGTTCTGGCCGCGCAGAGGATTCACACCTGCGCCTTCGCGGCCGATGTTGCCGGTCAGCATGGCCAGATGCGCCAGGCACATGACGGCGGTCGAACCTTGCGCGTGTTCGCTCACGCCAAGGCCGTAATAGATGCCGGCATTGCCGCCGGTCGCG
>Ga0207667_10007791_pt1 | contig 12805 bp, 8 predicted proteins | sample KBSCornC52_FD_184301 | JGI IMG/M metagenome (GOLD analysis project Ga0207667, IMG submission 184301) | Corn rhizosphere microbial communities from Kellogg Biological Station, Michigan, USA - KBS Corn C5-2 (SPAdes) (version 2) | ecosystem: Host-associated > Plants > Roots > Rhizosphere > Soil ...
AAAAGACGGCTGACACGAGCGCGTCCGCCGCGCGCTACCCGTGAGTCTCAAGCTGCTACGGCGCAGTCTCAAGTCTGGAAACCGCACTTTCCAAGGCGGTTTCGGGCGCTCGCCTAGGTATTGTATCGGAGCGTGCTAAACTAATTGAGTCTGACGCGAGGTTCATCCAAACGTCGACAATCTCGGCATACAACCCTACCTCAGCGTCGGAACTCGATTGACGGGTGGTTCGCGCAAAATTTCGACTCAAGATCGCGTGCTCGACACCGGGCCTGCACGCTTGATCACCATTGCGGGTTCGCAAGCAGGTCGAAAGTTCAAAATCGGTGATCTCGCGATCATCGGTCGCGCAGCAGACGCGGCGGTCTCGTTGGAGGATCCGGAGGTTTCGCGCAGTCACGCGCGCATTTCCAAGGGCGAACTCGGCGCGTACCTGCTCGAGGACTTGGGGAGCAAGAACGGGACGCAGGTCAACGGCCTACCGGTCGCCAAACATTTGCTGTCGTTCGGCGACAAGATCCAAGTCGGCCCGCACGTCATGCTGCTCTTCGCGCCCTTCGACCCCGTCGAGGATCAACTGCTGCAGCGTCAGCGGCTCGAGGCGCTCGGCCGCGTAGGCGCGGGCGTGGCGCACGACCTCAACAACATGCTCGGCGCGATCGGCGCCAGCATCGACTATCTGAGCGCGCTGCCGGCGGACCGCGCGCTCGGCAGTGAAGAGGTTCGCGAATGCTTCGCGGACATCCGGCTCGCCGCAGGCCAAGCTTCCGAGCTCACGCGCAGTATCCTCAAGTTCGCACGCGGCCGCGCGCAAGCGCACGCGCACGTGGATCTCTCCGCGCTGTGCAACGACGTGTTACGTCTGATCCGCCACACGTTCGATCGCGCGATCCAGATCGACGCCAAGATCAACCCCGGACTATCGGTGCGGGGCGACCAAGCGGAGCTGCACCAGGCGCTGATGAACCTGTGCTTGAACGCGCGGGACGCGATGCCGCGCGGCGGAGTGCTGCGCGTCTCGGCAAGCGCCGTGGTCCCGAGCCAGCTCCCCAGCGAGCTCAACCAGGCCGTCGCGTACCTCGCGCTCAGCGTGGAGGACACCGGCGTCGGCATGGATGATGCGACCCGCGCCCGAGTCTTCGAGCCGTTCTTCACCACCAAGCGCGAGGGAGCGGGCTTCGGGCTCGGTCTTGCCACGGTAAAAGAGGTGGTTGCCTTTCACGGCGGACAAATCCAAATCGACAGCGCCGAGGGCAAAGGCACGCGCTTTACCGTGTTCTTGCCGCTCCAACGCTCACGCCAGGAGACGAGCCACGTCACCGCAGCGCACGAGGCGCACTCGCACGGTTCGCGCGGCCTGATTCTGCTCGTCGACGACGAAGAGGTCGTGCGTCGCAGCTTTGCTCGGCTGCTGCGCCAGGCTGGGCATCAGGTGCTGGAGGCGCCCGACGGCGTCCGCGCGATCGAGGTCTACCAGCGGGCGATCCCTCGCCCCAGCCTGGTGATTTTGGATTTGGACATGCCGGTGCTCACGGGTGAAGAGACCCAAGAGCGCCTGCTCCGCGTCGACCCCAAGGCGCGCATTCTGTTCGTATCGGGGCACGACGAGCCGCTGCGCGAGTCGGCGGTGCACGCGCGCGGTGCGCTCGGGTTTCTTCGTAAACCGTGCCAGGTGCAGGTGCTGTTGGGCGCGGTCTCCGACGCCCTCGGCCGCAATTGGGGCGCCGGCGAACCGGAAGAGCGCACCCGGCCGGTCTGAGCGTTTTCGCCGCGAAATCCGGGGTCTTGTGGCCGTTGCTCCGGCGCAACGGTGAATCTTGAAATGCCTGCTAGTGGGACCGTGAGCGAGTCCGCACACTCCGGGTGCGTTCGCGTTTGCGCAGCGCCACTTTCAGGAGTTGTACCATGTCCAATCAATGGCTCATCGATGCATCACATTCGAACGCGAGCTTCAGCGTCAAGCACATGATGATCACCAACGTGCGCGGCGAGTTCCAAAAGATCGAGGGCACGGTGACCTTCGACCCCGCGAACCTCGAGACCGCGCAGGTCGAGGCCAGCGTGGAGGCCACGTCGATCAACACCCGTGACGAGAAGCGCGACGGCCACCTGAAGAGCCCCGATTTCCTCGACGTCGAGAAGTTCCCGAAGCTCACTTTCAAGTCGAAGTCGGTCAAAGCCAGGGGCAAAGAGCACCTCACGGTCACCGGTGATCTCACCATCCACGGCGTCAGCAAAGAGGTCGTGTTCGACGTCGAGGGGCCGAGCGCGCCTTCCACCGACCCGTTCGGCAACACGCGCGTCGGTGCCACCGCCACCACCAAGATCAAGCGCGAGGATTTCGGGCTCACTTGGAACGCAGCGCTCGAGGCGGGCGGCGTTTTGGTCGGTCACGACGTGAGCATCACGGTCGACATTTCGTTGATCAAGCAGAAGTAAGCCGTTTTGTCGGCTGCGGAGGCGCGAGCGGGAAAAGGCCGCGCCTCCCGAGTATGCTGCCCGGCCATGCCGGACATGGATCTCAACGACGTTGCAGCGTTCGTGCGCGTCGTTGAAAACAACGGCTTCGCGAAAGCCGCACGCGAACTCGGCGTGCCCACGTCGACGGTCAGCCGTGCGGTGGCGCGACTCGAAGAGTCGGTAGGCGTGCGGCTCTTGCATCGCACCACGCGCAACCTGAGTGTGACCAGCGAAGGCCACGCCTTTCATCAACGCGTGGCGCCGCTGGTCGCATCATTGCGCGACGCCACGCGCACGCTCGGCTCGGGCGGCAAGGAGCCGGAAGGGCTCTTGCGCATCACCGCGCCAAACGACATCGGTGCTGCCTTTCTCTCGGAAGAGATCGTACATTTCGCGGATCGGTATCCACTCTTGCACGTGGATCTGATGCTCACGAACCGAAAACTGAACTTGGTCTCGGAGGGCATCGACGTGGCGGTACGCGCCGGTCGCCTGGAATCGTCGTCGCTCGTGGCCCGCAAAATCGGAACGCTGCAAGTCGAACTCTACGCGTCACCCGCCTACGCCGAACGCGCTCGCCTGCCGAGCAACCTGAGCGAGCTGAGCCGGCACAAGATCGTCGCCTTCGGCGCCCGTGACGGCAAAATCAGCTGGGATCTCCAGGGCCCGCGCGGTCAGGAAACGGTCGAATTGAGCTGCCGAATCGGCTGCGACGACTTCGGCTTCGTGCGCGCGACCTTGGTTGCGGGCGGCGGCATCGGCTTGATTCCGCGCATGATCGCCGCATCCGAGGTGGCCACGGGCCGACTCGTGCGCGTGCTTCCGGAGTATGGCGTCAGCGGCGCTGCCCTCTACGTCATCTATCCTTCTGCGCGCCAGGTCCCGACCAAGGTCAGCTTGTTCCGTGAATTTCTGGCCAAACGCTGCCAGGAAGCCATCCGCGACGGACGCTAAGGGCCCGGGAATGGCCAGGCGGGATGCATCGGCCGCGAGAGCGATCGATCCCGGGTCCTAGGTCCTCGGTCGAGCGACTCCCGGAATGCGCTCGAAGGAGAACGCAACACCTGCGACCGCGAAGCTCGCGGTGACGAGCTCCGCGTCCACCGATGAGGGGCCGACTTGCACCTCGAACTGTCCCGGCTCGACCACGCGCCGCTCGTAGGCATCGACTAGCGATAAGCGTTCATGCGGGATCTCCAGCTCCACGAGGCGCGTCTCGCCCGGGGCGAGCGTGATGCGCGTGAAGCCGACCAGCGATTTTTGCACCCACGTGACCGAGGTCACCAGATCCGAAACGTAGACTTGCACGATCTCCGTGCCTTCGCGGGCTCCGACGTTGCTCACCTCGACCGAGATTCGAAGCGGCTCGCCAGCGGCGAGTTCGGGCGACAAAACGCGCAGATTGGCGTACGAGTATTGGGTGTAGCTCAGGCCTCTGCCGAACGGGAAGCGCGGAACTTGAGTCAGATCCGCGTAGGCTCGGCCGTGCTGCCCGCGCACCTGGCTGTAAAATGCGGGTTGCTGTCCGACGTGGCGCGGAAACGAAACCGTCAGCTTGCCGGACGGGTTGAGATCGCCGAACAAGAGCTCGGCGAAGGCCGCGCCGCCCTGCATGCCGGGGTTGAAACATTCGACGATTGCCGCCGCGCGTTCGCTAGCAGGCGGGAGCACGAGCGGCTTACTGTTGACCAGCGCGAGCACGACCGGCTTACCCAAGGCCAGAACCGCATCGCACAAAGCGCGTTGGCCGCCGAGCAACTCGAGCGTCGCCGTGCTGTTGCATTCACCGATGAACGGAATGTCGTCGCCGACCACGAGCACGATCACGTCTGCGTCGGCACAGCTGGCGACGGCCTCCGGGATCTGGCTCGTGTCTGCCGAGCGCACCGAGCAACCGACGGCGTACGACACGGACACCGAATTTGGCACTCGCGCGCGAATGCCGTCCAGCAAAGTTACGGTGCACTGCCGCGGATGTGTGCCCTTTTCTGGCCCATATTGCGTCGTTCCGAGCGACCAATCACCGAGCTGAGCGAGTGGATTATCCGCGTTCGGCCCAAGTACCGCAATTTTCTTCAGCTTGTGCGCGTCGAGCGGCAAAAGTCCGTCATTTTCCAGAAGCACCAGCGACTCGCGCGCGGCACGCAGGTTCACGGCGCGGTGCTCCGCGCTGGCAATCACCTGGGCTTGCCGAGCGCGATCTGGACGGCGCGGATTTTCGAACAGACCCATGCGGAATTTCAAGCTCAGGATCCGCCGCACCACGCGGTCGATCTCCGCTTCTTCCAACAAGCCCTCGTGCACTGCCGCTTGCGCCGCCTCGAAGAACTCCGGCGTGGTCATGATCAAATCATTGCCGCAGCGCACCGCCACGACCGCCGCTTCTTTCGGCCCTGGGACGATGAATTGATCTTTGTACAGCGCGCTGACGCAGGCCCAATCGGTCACCAGCACGCCCTGAAAGCCCCATTCTTCCTTCAATACCTCGGTCAAAAGCCAATGATTCGCGGTCGAAGGCAAGCCGTCCATCGATTGGTAACCGGTCATGAAGGTCATGCAGCCCGCGCGCGCCGCGCGCTCGAAGGGCGGCAAGAAAAACGAGCGCAATTTGCGGCGCGGCGTGTCCGCCTCGGCGGCGTCGCGCCCACCGAGCGTCTCGGAGTAACCCGCGTAGTGCTTGGCACACGCGAGCACGCCTTCGGCGTCATCGAGCCCTTTACCTTGGTAGCCGCGGATCGTCGCAACCCCGAGCTCGCCGATCAAAAACGGATCTTCACCGAAGGTTTCACCGACGCGCCCCCAACGCAAATCGCGCGTCAGGCAGAGCACCGGCGAGAACGTCCAATGAGCGCCCGTAGTCGCCATCTCGCGCGCGGTCACGCGCGCGCAGGCCTCGACGGTCTCGAGGCTCCAGGAACAAGCCAAGCCGAGTTGAGTCGGAAAGATGGTGGCGCCCGGATGAAACGAGTGGCCGTGAATGCCGTCCTCACCGACCAGCAGCGGAATCCCGAGCCGTGTCTGGGCCGCCGCGTCCATCGCGGTGCACAGCTCGTCGTTCAAGATGTGGAGCAGCGAGGCGGGCTGCATTTTTTGAACGATGCCGACCGGATCGTGTTGACCATTGAGCTGCAGCATTTGTCCGACCTTCTCGGGCAAGGTCATGCGCGCGAGCAAATCTTCGACGCGGCGTTCGACGGGCTGATTCGGATCACGGTACAGGGGCGATTGGCTCATTGTAGCCCGCTCACGGTAGCGGAAAACCGCCGAAGCGTGCGAGCGGAACGCGGATCGAACCAGCAAAGCCCAAATAAACCAGCGAAATTTCTGACCTGGAACCGATTCCAGGTCGGAGCCGATCTCGCCGCTCAGCGGCCAGAGTGGTAGCCTGGGGCGACCCCGTTTCGATGCGCTCGCCCCGAACCCTCGCCTGCCTGCTCGCCCTCGGCGGCGCGGCACTCGCCGCCTGCCACGGGCCTCTGCTGCACAACGCGCCCGGTTCGGGCCCGAGCGCCACCTCCGCGAAGCACGAGGGCGAAGTGGCGAGCAACATCCGCTACGCCGACTACGCGGGCTCGGCCAGCTGCGCGCCGTGTCACGCGCGGGAATACGCGCTCTGGCTCGACTCGCCGATGCACCGCATGACGCGCGATCTGCGCCAGACCCAGATCGCCGCGCCATTTACCGGCCACACCTTCGAGTTTCGCGGCGACACGGTAAAGATGGAGGGCCTCGGCGCCGAGCGCTTCATGCGGCTCCGACGCGCGAACGGCAAAGAGAGCCTGTTCCACGTGACGAAGGTGATCGGCGGGCGCTACCGCGAAGACTTCATTGGCGCCGAGGTCGATCCCGACGCACCGCTCGGCCGAGCGCTCGACGACGAACGCATTTTGCCGGTCTCGTACCTCTCGTTCAACGGCGAGTGGCGCTACAAAGGTTACTCGGTGATGGTGCGCGAGCGGCCCGATCTCGAGCCCGGCGTGGTCTGGAAGACCTCCTGCATCTTCTGCCACAATAGTGTGCCGACGCTGCCCACGTTGCTCGACGATTTGTACGGCTCACGCGCCCCCAGCTACCAAGGCTCGGTGAGCGTCGATTTGCCGGACAACAAGCGTCCGCGCTACCTCGTGCGCGACGAAGCGGCGCTGAAGGCAGCCCTCGCGACCGAGCTCGAGCACGTCGGCCGCCCGCGCGACACGGCAGGGCTCGACTTGAAGCGCGCGCTCACCGTGAGCATTGCCGGCATTCGCGACGGCTTCCAAGAGAAGGACCTCGTGGAGCTCGGCATTGGTTGCGAGGCGTGCCACGGCGGCGCGCGCGCGCATGTGCAAGATCCGGCTCACGTTCGGCCGACGCTCTCGCTGCGCAGCGATTTTCTCGAGGTGCGGAGTGCAAACGGCAGCGAGCCGACACACGCCGAAGACGTGAACCGCACCTGCGCCAAGTGTCACACGGTGCTCTTTTCGCGCTACCCGTTCACCTGGGAGGGACAGACGCGCCGTCACGACCCGGGCGGGAGCAGCATCAACTCGGGCGAAGCGCGAGATTTCTTGCTCGGTGATTGCAACACTCAGCTGAGCTGCGTGAACTGTCACGACCCGCACACTGAAGATTCGAAGACTGCCCTGTCCGCCTTGGAAGGGCCAAAAGGCGACGCTTTGTGCGAAAACTGCCACCAAAATTTGCGCGGCGACAGCGCCCTCCGCGCGCACACCCACCACGCGCCCGAAAGTGCCGGCAGCCGTTGCCTCAACTGCCACATGTCCAAAAAGAACCTGGGGCTCGCCTACGAACTCACGCGCTACCACCGCATCGGATCGCCGACCGATCGCGAGCGCGTGGAAGGCGACCGGCCGCTCGAGTGCGCGCTGTGCCACACCGATAAGAGCGTCGAGGCGCTCACGGCCACCATGGAGCGCTTCTGGGGCAAGCATTACGATCGCCAAGCGCTCCGCCGCTTGTACGGCCAGGATCTGTCGGTGAACGCGCTCGAAGCCACGCTGAAATTCGGCAAGCCCCACGAGCAGGGCACTGCGGTAGCGATCGCCGGTCGCGATCAGCGCCGCGATCTGCTGCCGCTCGTGGTCGCCACGCTGGACGACGAATACCCGCTCGTTCGCTTTTTCGCGCGTCACGCCATCGAACGCATCACAGGTGCCCCGTTGCCCATCGATCTCAACGCCCCCGGAGCCGAAGTCGTGAAAAATGCCCAGTTGTATTTGGCCGCGCACCCGAGCGCGCCAAGCACGAGTAGCGCGTCCCTCAGCGCGCCGAGCGCGTCTCCCAGCGCGCGCACCGCGGAGGCCACGCCGTGACCCTCCGGACCTCGACGCAGCTCGGGTTTCTACGCCAGTCCGAAATCCGCAATATGAGCATCGAGTGCGCTCGACTCGCGGGTATCAATTTGGCCCAAGGCGTGTGCGACACCGAGCTCCCGGAAGCGGTCCGCCTCGGCGCGACCGAGGCCGTGGCGAGCGGCACCAACAGCTACACCCGCTATGACGGCCTCGGCGAGTTGCGGCAGGCCATCGCGCGCAAGGTGGAGCGGGACAATGGCACGCGGCTCGACCCCGAGACCGAGATCGTGGTCACGAGCGGCGCCACCGGCGCATTTTACGCCGCCTGCCTCACGCTGTTCGACGCGGGCGACGAGCTCGTGCTGTTCGAGCCGTACTACGGCTATCACTTGGATACGCTGCGCGCGCTCTCGCTCACGCCCCGCTTCGTGCCGCTCGAAGCGCCGGATTGGCACTTCAGCCGCGAGCAACTGCGCGCCGCGATCGGCCCGAAGACGCGCGCCATCGTCGTCAATACGCCGGGCAACCCGTCGGGCAAGGTGTTCTCGCGCGCCGAGCTCGCCATCATCGCCGAGCTTGCGACCGAGTTCGATCTCTACGTCATCACCGACGAAATTTACGAGTATTTTCTGTACGACGGTCGCGAGCACGTCTCGCTCGCCACGCTCGCCGGCATGCGCGAGCGCACCATCACTGTCGGTGGCTTCAGCAAGACCTTCTCGATCACCGGCTGGCGCATCGGCTATCTGCTCGCGCCAGCCGAGCTTTGCTACAAGATCGGGCAGGCGCATGATTTGGTGTATGTGTGCGCGCCGGCACCGTTGCAAATCGGCGTCGCCCGCGGCCTCGACTCTTTGGGGCCGAGCTTCTACGCCGACTTGAAACAAGAGTACGCGCGCAAACGCGAGCAGTTGTGCTCCGCGCTCGAGCGCGCTGGGATCACCCCGCACGTGCCAAACGGCGCCTATTACGTGCTGGCCGATTCGCGACGCATCCCCGGCAACACGGCGAAACAACGCGCGCTCAGCCTGCTCGAGCGCACGGGCGTAGCGGCCGTGCCGGGCAGCGCATTTTTCCAAGGCGGTCGCGGCGACGACCTACTACGCTTCAGCTACGCCAAACGGGGAGCCGAGCTCGGCGAAGCTTGCCGTCGCTTGGCCGCCTTTCGGCCCTGACCTGGAGAACGCATGAACGACAGCTCCAAACCTTTCGGCGAATTGGCCGGAGTCGAGCGCACCACGAATCACGGCTTAGCCTGCGTGCGGGTGCACACGGCAGAAGCGGCCGGGCTCGTCTACTTGCAGGGCGCGCACGTCGCCGAGTGGGCGCCCGCAGGGCACGACCCGGTGCTGTGGCTAAGCAAAAAATCGTTCTTTCAACCGGGCAAAGCGCTGCGCGGCGGTGTGCCGCTGTGCTTCCCCTGGTTTGGTCCTCACGCGGAGCACAAGGACTATCCCGCGCACGGCTTCGCCCGTTTGACGAACTTCCGATACTCGGGCGCTCGCTCGAACGAGAGCGGCAGCCCGGAGCTCGAGTTCACCCTCGAGGACGACACGGCGACTTACCGCTTCTTTCCGCACGCGTTCAGCGCGCGCCTGCGCGTCACGTTCGGGCGCACACTCGCGCTCGCGTTCACGGTGAGCAATCCGGGCTCGGAGCCATTCGACTTCGAGGAAGCGCTGCACAGCTATTTTCACGTCTCCGACGTGCGCGAGGTGTCCGTCGTCGGCCTCCAAGGTGCGACCTATCACGACAAAGTTCGCGGCATGGCCGAGTTCGTCGAAGAGGCGGCAGAGCTCGCGCTGAGCGGTGAAACCGACCGCGTCTACGACAGCGCCGCCAGCACGACGATCGTCGATCCCCGCGCTCGGCGCGCGCTCCAAATCGAAAAGACGAATTCGCACACGACCGTAGTCTGGAATCCGTGGTCGGCGCGCGCCACGCAAATGGCGGATTTCGGCGCCGAAGAATGGCCGCAAATGCTGTGCGTCGAGAGCGCCAACGTGGGAGGATCCCGGATCACGCTGGCCCCCGGCGAGAGCCACACCTTGCAGCTCGCCGTCAGCATCACGGCTCCGGGCTGATCTTGGCGCAACCTCGACAACGCAGCATCACGCAGGAGCGCGCCATCAGCGGCGGGCCGGCGCGGTTGATCGTGGTGGAGGGGCCGCAGGCTGGGCAAAAATTCAAAATCGACGGCGACGCAGTGCTGGGACGCGGCATCGATTCGACGATCGTGCTCGAGGATTCCGAGGTCTCGCGCAGCCACGCGCGCATCACGCGCAACCCCGTCGGCGCTTACATGCTGGAGGATTTGAACAGCAGCAATGGCACGTTCATCAATGGCCTGCCGGTGCAAAAGCAATTTTTGGCCTTCGGCGACAAGATCCAGGTCGGCCCTCGCGTACTGATCCTGTTCGCGCCGTTCGATCCGATCGAAGATCAATTGCTCCAGCGCCAGCGCCTCGAGGCGCTCGGGCGCGTGGGCGCCGGTGTCGCCCATGATTTGAACAACATGCTCGGCGCGATCTCGGCCAGCGTCGATTTTCTCGCGCGCCTGCCCGGCGATCGGCCGATCGGCACCCACGAGGTGAAAGCGAGCGTCAGCGATATCCGCACCGCGTTGCTACAGGCGAGCGAGCTCGCGCGCGGCATCCTCAAGTTTGCACGCGGCCGAAGCCGCGGGCACGCGCTGGTCGACATCTCGGTGCTGTGCCAGGAGGTGATTCGCCTCGCACGCCACACGTTCGATCGAGCGATCGTCATCGACCAAGAAATCCGAGCGGGGCTGGTCGTGTCGGGAGATCAGGCCGAGCTTCACCAAGTGATCATGAATTTGTGCCTGAACGCGCGCGACGCCATGCCGACGGGCGGCACGCTGCGCATTCGCGCCGAGCTCGTGACCTCGGAAGAGGACGGCCGCGCGCGAGTCGTGATCGCGATTCAAGATTCCGGTAGCGGCATGGACGAAGCCACGCGAAAGCGCATCTTCGAGCCATTTTTCACGACCAAAGCCGAGGGCGCCGGCTTCGGCTTGGGCCTATCCACGGTGCGGGAAGTGGTCGGCGTGCACGGCGGTCAGGTGGAAGTGGAGAGCGAAATCGGCCAGGGCACGCGCTTCGTTTTGTCTTTGCCCGCCAGCAGTGGGCAACCGATGCCCGTACGCATCACCGGTGGCGTGCGCGAGCTCCGCCCGAACAGCCCGCGCTCCGCGTTGATCCTACTCGTCGACGACGAAGAGCTCGTGCGGCGCAGCACCGCGCGCTTGCTACGCCAAGCCGGCCACGAGGTGCTCGAGGCGCCCGGCGGAAAAGAGGCTACGCAGCTATACACTGCGGACGCACGGCGGCCAGATTTGGTGATCCTCGATTTGGACATGCCGCACCTGAACGGCGAACAAACTCAGCGACTGATCCTGGCCACCGATCCGAACGCACGCATCTTGTTCATGTCGGGCCACGACGATTTCATCCGCGAAAACTCGGCGAGCATCGGCGGCGCCGCCGGCTATCTGCGCAAGCCGTGCAACGTGGGCCTACTGCTATCGACCGTCAATGACGTGCTCCATCCCGAGCGCCTCAGCTCCTATGATTCGGAAGAAGAGCTCACGCTTCCCGCCTTTCCGCGACCGTAGACCTCGCCGAGCTCTGACGCAGCTCGGAGCCCACGAGCGCCGGCCCGCGCCTCGTCCTTCAGCTCGAGCGGCACAAGACGCGCAAACTCTGCACAGAATTCGCCACGCGCGCACAGCTTGCGTGAGCTGACGTAGCGACGCCCACGTTCGCCGCACGGATCTCGTGAGATCGAGCGCCGCGCGGCACGGAACGCTTCTTGCGTTGGCGCGCGACAGGAACCTACCCATGCTGAATGCGCGAGAATCGGAAGTCTGGTTGGTTGGCAGTGGCATCGCCTCGATGGCGTCAGCGGTCTTTTTGATCCGCGACGCGGGCATGCAAGGATCGAAGATCCACATTCTGGAGGAGCTCGCGATAGCCGGGGGCTGCCTCGACGGAGGCAGCGCTCCGACGCAAGCGGCTTTCGTCACGCGCGGCGGACGAATGTTGGCTGAGGAACCGTACCAGACATTGTGGAATCTACTCTCGACCATCCCGTCGCTCGAAGATCCAAAACAGTCGGTGCGAGAAGAGATCCTCGAGTTCAACGCCCGCGTGAAGACCGAGTCGCACGCGCGGCTGATCGGGCGGGGCGCAAAAATCCTCAACGCGGCCGACTACGGCCTAGATACCGCGGATCGTCTCGAGCTGACGCGACTCTTGGCCATGCCCGAGGGCCTGCTCCGGGCGCGCCGCATCGACGAGATGTTCTCGCCTCACTTCTTCAAGACCAACTTCTGGCAGATGTGGCGCACCACCTTCGCCTTCCAGAATTGGCATAGCGCGATCGAGCTCAGGCGCTATTTCTTGCGCTTCGTGCAGGAGTTCCCGCGCATGCACACCCTGGCGGGCGTACGCCGGACAAAGTACGACCAGTACCACTCCATCACCGTGCCGCTGCAGCGCTGGCTCGAGGCGCAGGGCGTGGACGTGCGCTTCGGCACGCGCGTGACCGACGTGGATTTCGAGTCGCGCGACGGTGTACGCCGCGCGACGCGGCTCTACCTGCGAACCGCGGCTGGCGACAGCACGCTAGATTTCGGGACGAATGACGCGTGTTTCTTCACGCTCGGATCCATCACCGGGGACGCGACCTACGGGAGCAACACGCAGGTGCCGGAGCTCATCCGGGATCGACGCGACGGCGCGTGGTCGCTCTGGGAAACCATCGCTCGCAAGGCCGATGACTTCGGGCGGCCTGCCACCTTCTTCAACGTCGACGAGAACAAGTGGGAATCCTTCACGCTCACCATGCACGGCGACCTGCTGCTCAAGCGCATCGTGCAGTACAGCCAGAACGAGCCTGGCACAGGCGCGCTCATGACATTCGTCGACTCGAGCTGGCTGATGTCCCTCGTGGTGCCCTACCAGCCGCACTTCCCGGGCATGCCGAAGAACACCTACACCGCCTGGGGCTACGGGCTGTTCATCGACGCA
>Ga0207667_10007796_pt1 | contig 12797 bp, 8 predicted proteins | sample KBSCornC52_FD_184301 | JGI IMG/M metagenome (GOLD analysis project Ga0207667, IMG submission 184301) | Corn rhizosphere microbial communities from Kellogg Biological Station, Michigan, USA - KBS Corn C5-2 (SPAdes) (version 2) | ecosystem: Host-associated > Plants > Roots > Rhizosphere > Soil ...
GCGAAGGATCGCCCCTTCCAGATTGACGCATAGCGGAATGGTGGGATCGTCGCGCAGATGGCGAACGCGTTGTCCGAGCGCCCTGGTGCTCAAATCCTTCAGCGAGAGGGACACTATGTTCGTCACGCCAGCACGCTTGTCCGGTCGGATCGCCGCCGCCACACTATCACCGCCGGAGGAAGGGTACAGCATCGCGGCAACCGCTCAACGCGGCGGTTTTGCCTCCGGCATGGTGCGCGGCTGAATCGCAAATGTGGGATCGCCCTTCGCTTCGGGATAGCTGATCCGGTTGGACCGGCTGGTCGCATATTCATAGGCGGCGCGGGAGCGGGGAGAGCCGGTTAGCCCATAGGTCGCGCCGGTGGCCGCCCGCATGATCAGGCCGTAATTGGTCCAAGTGTCATCGACATCCTTGGCCGGCCTCTTGGCCTGGTCGCTCTTCTGGTACAATTCGGCCCAGCTGTTGAAGCGGCGATTTGTGTCGGCATCATAGACCTGGAGCATATAGGCCGCGCCGCTGTCCGGGTTGAAGCCCTGATCGCCGCTGGTGAAAAGGCCGTCGATGTAATTCGACATCCATCCCACCATCCGGCCCGCATCGGGATAGCCCATGTCGTTGATCCAGTTCAGCACCACGACCAGGAAGCCTTGCTGCCAGGGCGCGGACCAATTGTCGGGCCGGTAGGCGCCGGGTACCCAGCCTTCCAGCGGGCCGGCCGATTTCAGGCGCCGCTCCTGAACGAAGAGTTGCACCAGCTTGGCGAGATTGCCCCGAAGCTTGGCGTCGAAATAACCGCGCATGGGATCGCCCGCGGGCAAAACATAGGCGGCCGTGGCCAGGGTACGGAACGACCAGGCGACGCTGCGCACCTGCTGCCAGGCTTCGCCATGTTCGCCGATGAACAGGCCGTGGCTCTGGCCCCGGAAATTGGGATCGTAAAAGAGCAGAACATACGCCGCCTGGGCCGCCAGCTCGTCGCGGTAATATTGCGAGCCGGTGAGCAGATACGGCAGATAACTCAGCGACGGCTGATGCGCATCGTCCAGCGTCCAGCCATGATTCTCCTCGTTGAAAGGTTCGGGCAGAACGCCCGGGACGGCCTCGCCGCGCGAATCCAGCCACAGATTGGGATAGGCATCGACGGTGAGCGGCTGGCCGGTTTTTCGGTCGCGCAAATGCCAGGGCACGCTTCCGGCCGCATCGCCATTGGCCAGAAGCACTTTGCGGCTGTCTTCGCCGGCATGCATGAGATCGATCACCGCCCAGGCCGGCAAGGGGCCGATATCCATCCGTCCGCCGGTGTCGGGCATGTGCGTATCCACCATGGCCGTATCCATCACTTTGTCGCCGACTTTGTTCGCGGCCCGCGAGATCTGATCCAGGAAAGACCCGGCGATCCGGAAGCCAGGCTCGTAGCGCGGCACCGCGCCGGCCGCGGCCAGACCCGCCAGATCCGGCACCACCCGTACGGACGGCTTGCCGTCGGTCCACAGAAGGCGGTGCCAAGTGGAAAAACTATACTGATGCACGCCGCGCGCCTGGAAGACCGGCGCGCCCGCCAGCCGCATCTCCACGTCATAGTCGAAATTGTCGTCGTGGCGGATTCCGGTCCAGTCATTGTGCAGGATCACGTCGATCCGGGCGGGCCCCTGCGCCGGCGTGAAGACATCGAACAGGATCTGCAGGCGCTCATTGACGTCCGCCATGTAGCGGCGCTCCTGCGCCAAAGGTCCGTTGATCCAGAAGCCGGGCACGGCGTTCTTCGGATTTTGCGCGATGGCGGGAAGATCGATGGTCACGGGTTTGACCGCGCCGCCGGGCCCCTTGATGTTCAGCGTTACCGTCAGGGCCGGGATAGCGGCAGGGGCAGATGTGGCGGGCGCCGTGGCGTCCGCTTGCTTGATGATTTGGCCATCAAGCGTCTTGCCGGATGGCAATTGCGGCAGCGCCACGGTCACGATGGCGTGGCGGACAGAGCCATCGGCATTGAAGGCTTTCGGATCAAGCTGGGTGGGGGCGGCACGGCCGTCCAGCATCACTTGCAGGCGGTCGCCGCGCTGGACGGCGCCGGGCGCGAAGATCTGGCCGAAGCTGACGGTCCGGGCCGGCATCGAAGCATCGGCATGAAGCGCGAATTTGGCGACCGGCCCACCGGCCGGCGCCTGCGCCAGCACCGGAGACGACACGAAAAGGCCGCCGATGAAAAGCCCGGACGCAAGAATAAGAGATTTGCCCCACGTCATTTTTAAGCCGCCATCCGATTCACGCTTCAATCCGGAACGACCGTAACCGAGTTCTCCCGCAATTCCCCGCTTCAAACGGCCCGACGCTGACGGATTGTGCGGTGTTGGTAAACCGCCAGGCCCGAAAAAGATTTTAAGCATAGGGCGCGATTTCATGGACGGTATAAAGCTGTTTCTTTATAACGGCTTAGCTATTCTGCGATACATCCTTCACTTCACGGGCCGCATGTTTTCCTGCAAAACACGATGCCGGTCACAAAAAGGCATTGTTCGGTTATGACGCGCGCATCGACGATCTTCGCGGCCATCGCAAAGCGCCATCATCATGTCTGATCCGGCACGCATTTTTGATCCGTCGCGTTGGCGCGTCAGCGCGATCATTCCCGCGTATAACCGGGCGGACTTTCTGCACGAGACGATTTGCGCCCTGCTGGCGCAGACCTCCCCGCCGCATGAGATCATCGTGGTCGATGATGGCTCGACCGATGGGACAAAGGCCGTGGTCGCAAAATTCGGCGATGCGGTGCGCTATGAGCGGATCGAGAACAGCGGCGCGCCCGTGGCCCGTAACGTGGGCGCCGCGATGGCGACGGGCGACTGGCTGTGGTTCTGCGACAGCGACGATCTGTGGCGCCCCGAATATCTCGCCCAGGTAAGACGCATTGCCGAAACGCCACCCCATCCGCAATTCATATTCGGCAATTTTCAGCTGGTGCGGAACGGTGACTGGGAAACAGGGACCAAGTTCGCCACTGCTCCGAAAGGCTTCTGGGAGGCGATCGCGTCCCAGAAGGTGGAAGGCGGAGCGATCTTCACCGAACCGCTTTATCCGCATATCCTGAAATTCCAGCCCATCTTTCACTCCACGATCGTGATGGCCAAATCGCTGTTCGAGGCCATCGGAGGGTACGAAGCGAAATTCGCCCGGACCGCGAGCGAGGATTTCGAATTCACCCTGCGCTGCGTGGCAAAAGCGCCGATCGGCATGATCGAAACTCCCCTGGTCGGGATCCGGCGGCATGACGGCAATTACAGTGCGAACCAACTATCCAATTTGCTGGGCGAGGTGAAAATCCTGCAGTACGCCAAGGCGCATCACGACGTCGGAACAAGATACGCTGCCGAGATCGATGCCCAGATAAGGGAGCGCAACGCGCAAGCGCTTGAGCTCGCTTTTACCAAGGGCGATTACCAGGGGGTGCGGTCGCTCGCCGCCGCGGTCGGCGGAACCCGGCTCAATTTCAAGCAGCGCCTCAAGGCGTTTCTCGCCGCCTTGCCCGCCCCGGTGCGCACGCCGCTCGTGGCGCTGGCCGGGCGCGCCGCCTCTTCCGGCCCCGGGCGCGACGATCGATGAGCCGGGCGCGGGTCCTGCATGTCTTCAAATATTTCCGGCCGCAATTCACGGGCGAAGGCATCTTCGTGGAACGGCTGGCCCATGCCTTCGCCACTCTCAGGCCGGACGTGGCCCATGAGGTCGCCGTCACCGTGACGCGCGCGCCCGCCGGTACCCTTCCGCCCGAGCATCTTTCGGCCGTGCATTATCTCAGCGGCCCGGACGGCGCGGCCAGCCAGCGCGAGATCGCGGCCTGGCTTTCGCGCCATGCAGGCCGCTATGCCGCCATTCATTATCACACCCATGTGGACCGCACCTTTGCGGCCAGCCTGATGCTGAAGCTGAAAGGGTGCCGGCTGATCCTCTCCGCCACCCTGGATGACAGCATCGAAGGCCTGCTTCTCACTTATCGGCGGAAACTGCGGCCCTTGACCCGCCAGCTGTTCCGGCTGATCGACCGCTTCGTGGCGATCAGCCCCAAGCTTTATGCCGAGAACAACCGTTATGTCCCGGCGCGAAAATCGTCGTTGATCCCCATCGGCATCGCCATCCCCGACCTGCACGCGCCCGGCGCCCGCAGCAGCCGGGAGAAACTCGCCATTGATCCGAACGCGAAAGTCCTGGTCTCGGTGGGCGGGATCTGCGCCCGCAAGGATCAGATGTTCCTGGTTCGGCAGGTCCACGCTCTTGCGAAGGATCATCCGGATCTGCTGCTGGTCCTGGTCGGCCCGGATGTCGAACCCGACTATGCCCATGCGGTCCGCGCTTATGTCGCGGATCATGGCCTGGAACAACAGGTGCGCTTCGCCGGCTACAGCGAAGCGCCCTGGGATTTCTACCGGGCGGCCGACATCATGGTATTCGCTTCGCACGAAGAAGGCTTCGGCACGGTGGTGATCGAGGCCATGGCGTACGGTCTTGCCGTCGTCGCCCGCCATCTTCCCGGCGTGAACGACACATTCGTGGAACAGGGTCGATCCGGTTTTCTCTTCACGCGCGATGATGAATTCAGGACCCATGTGGATCGCTTGCTGCGGAGTGACGAGGAGCGGCGGCGGATGGGCGCGCATGGCAGAGGGTTTGTGGTCGACCATTACAACATCGTCGACGTCGCCGCCCGCTATCTGGCGCTCTACGGATTCCCCGCCGAAGGCCGGCCGTAATCGCTTACCGTCCTTACTTTAGAGAGTGGTCGCCCCGGCTTGGACCGGCAGATCGCGGGGCGTTTAACGTGAACCGGCCGCGGAAACCATGCTTTGCGCGGGATCGGAACGAAGGCTGAGCAGAGCTCTGATTTTGCCGCGGTCATGGGCCAGCTTCGTCAATTTTTCGACCCAGATTTCCGGCGGTGAAATCAGCCGGGATAGCCAATAGCCCGCAAACCGGGTCGCAAATCGAAGCCAAAGCCACCTGGGAACGCCAAAAATCTGCACGCCCGCGAGCCCGCCCTCGAGGAAAACTTCCGTGGCGCCATGGCCCTCATAATAGTTCGCAATATATTGAATCGTTTGCCGCTCATGGCCGATGATATGTTTGACGATGCTCTCGGGAAACCACATCCCGCGGAGGCCGCTCGCCAGCATCGCTTTGATCACCTGGGTTTCCTCGAAAAGCAACCGGCGCCCGGGAGAGACGCCGAGACGGGGATCAAATGGAAATTGCCGCTGTTCAAGGCTGCGGGTCGCGAAATTCGCGCCATAAGGAAGCAGATTTCCTTCCACCGCCATCGCAACAGGATTTGGCCCCAGATCGCGCGCCGCAAGCGGATGGCCCAGAACCGGCAGGGCAGACACAAACCATCCGACCGTGGGCTCCACAAGCGTGGGCACGATCTTTCCGCCGAAAATGCAGACATCCGGCCAGCGCTTGAAAGCGTCCACATAGGCGGTCAACCAGGCCTGGTCCACCATGACGTCGTCGTCGGTCCAGATGATGTAGTCGCCGCGGGCGCATGCGACCGCGCGATTGCGGGCATTGGAAAGCCCGGCATGCTGTTCCATTTCGTATCTGATGGGCAATCGACCGGCAAATTCCGTCACCACGGAATGGGTTTCGTCGGTGCTCCCGTTATCGATGATGAGCAATTCCCATTCACAGTCCGGCTTGAGAGCGCTGTCCAAAGAGGACAGCGCGCGTTTCAGAGAATCTGCCCTGTTGCGCGTGCAAATAGCGACCGTGAAAAGCATTGTAAGTTCTCTTCGCCTGGAGTCCGAAATTTTGGCGCTATTGCCTGCGACGTATCGCCCGTAAAGACCGTACTGAGATGGCCAATTCTTGCGTAACTTAGCTTGAGTTGGCGTTAACAAGTACGGGGATCAATCTCTCCTTCCGGCGCCGCGCCCGATGTTCGCCGGGGACAGCAGGGCCAGCCGCATGGCCACTGCCGGTGGATTTGCAGCTCGGGATGATCAAGCGGACACCCGGCGCGGCCAATGCAGGACGGGACGGCCTGGTCCTTGCCACCTCCGGCACTGTCCGGGGCTCTATTCTGGGCCGCCGGCCGGGCCGATTGCCCCAAAAATGGGCCGCCTCCGCAATGACAACCGCACAAACATATCTTTACTTCTCTGTCATAACCTTTTGGACGTAATTTGACATAATTCGTATCCAAGGCCGAAACCGGACGCTTCTTGGTCGACAGCAAATCGTGCAATCGAAACAACGGTAAACTTCAAGAAACTCCATCGGCTCAGGTTCAGGACCAGCATAATGACCAGCTTCCTCCGTCATCCGCGCCCGGCTCACCCAGCCGTGTTTTCCGCGTCCGGCAAATTGGTATAGGAAGCGGTCCATGGCGGATGTGGTCATCATCGAAAACGGGCGCCATGAGCGCAATTATTGGGGCGACATCTGGCGCTACCGGGAGCTGTTCTACGTCCTGGCCTGGCGGGATGTCGCCGTGCGCTACAAGCAAACCGTTATCGGTGCCTCCTGGGCGCTGATCCGGCCCTTCCTCACCATGGTGGTGTTCACGATGGTGTTCAGCCGGATCGCCAAGCTGCCGTCCGACGCCGCCGTTCCCTACCCCTTGATGGTGTTCGTCGGCACGCTGGCATGGACATTCTTTTCCACCGGCCTGACCGATGCAGCCAACAGCATGATCGGAAATTCCAACCTGATCAGCAAAATCTATTTTCCCCGGCTGATCGTTCCCATCGCGGCGGTGGTGGTGGCCTTCGCGGATTTTCTCATCGCCTTCGGCCTCTTGCTGGGAATGATGATCTGGTATCGGTTCCTGCCAAGCTGGCACGCATTGTTCTTCCCCTTCTTCGTGGTGGCCGGCATCGCCGCCACGGTTGGACCGTCGCTCTGGATCACGGCGCTGAACGTCAAATACCGGGATTTCCGCATCATCGTGCCCTTCATCGTGCAGCTGGGACTTTACGTCTCGCCGGTGGGGTTCAGCTCGAACATCGTGCCGGAAAAATGGCGGCTGCTTTATTCCCTCAATCCGGTGGTGGGCGTGATCGACGGTTGTCGGTGGAGCCTGCTCGGCAGCGACATCTACCTGCCCGGCATGGCCGTCAGCTTCGCGGTCATTGTTCTGTCTATGTGGCTCGGCGTGCGCCAGTTCCGCGCCACCGAGAAGAGCTTTGCGGACCTGATCTGACCGAGTTTACGAGAACAGCATGACAGCAGTCATCACCGTCGAGAATCTCTCCAAGCGGTATCTTCTGGGTCACCGCGCCGCTCAGGCCAATCATTCGCCGGACGCAAGCCTGCGCGACGCCATCATGCGCACCGCCCGCAACGCCACGCGCAAGACCGGCGACTTGATGAAGGGCCGCGAAGTGGTTCATGGCGATACGATCGAGGAATTTTGGGCACTCCGGGACATCAATTTCGAGGTCAAGGAAGGCGAAGTGCTGGGCCTTATCGGCCGCAACGGCGCCGGCAAGAGCACCCTGCTCAAGGTGCTCAGCCGCATCACCGAACCCACCAAGGGCCGGGTCACGCTGCGCGGCCGCGTGGCCAGCCTGCTCGAAGTGGGCACCGGATTTCATCCCGAATTGTCGGGACGGGAGAATATCTTTCTCAACGGCGCGATCCTGGGCATGAGCCGGGTCGATATCCGCAAGAAGTTCGACGAGATCGTCGCCTTCTCCGAAGTGGAGAAATTCCTCGACACGCCGGTCAAGCGCTATTCCTCGGGCATGTATGTGCGGCTGGCATTCGCGGTGGCCGCTCATATGGAGCCGGAAATCTTGATCGTGGACGAAGTGCTGGCGGTGGGCGATGCGGCGTTCCAGGCCAAGTGCATGGGCAAGATGAGCTCTGTCGCCAGCGAGAACCGCACGGTTCTTTTCGTCAGCCACAATATGGGCGCGATCAAGACCCTGACCACGAGATCGCTTCTGCTGCAGAGCGGCACCATCACCGCCGACGCCGATTCCGAAACCGTGATCGAAAAATATCTGCTCACCACCCTGGATGCGCGGGCCAAAGCGCTGAAGGCCAAGGATCTGGAAGGCTTCCGGCGCGGGCGCCATTACGACAATCCGCCGGCCAGCATCGTGGAAATCAACATCGCCAGCACCAACGATGATCCCGACACTTTGCCGGAGGTCGAGTTGGGCTCGGACTTCACGGTCGAGATTTGCCTGGATGTCGAGAGCCCGATCCTGGCCGGGGACCTGTGCGTGGTGCTGATGAATTCGCAAGGCGAACGGGTGACCTCGCTGGTGGCGTCCGACAAGGTGCAGGGCCTGTCACTCAGGCCGGGCGAGAATGTGGTGAAGCTTTCCGTCAAGGATCTGTTCCTGGCGCCGGGCCGCTATTTCGCGGATGTCTCGCTCGATCCCATGATCGACGGAAAATCCTGCGACGCCATCTTCGACTATCCCCTGCTCACGGTCGTGAATCATGGCCAGGTGACGCATGCGCTGAACCGACCCTGGGGCTCGGTCTATTCCAAGGACGCCAGATGGAGCGTCACGCAAAAGATAGAGGATATCGCCGCGACCGGGACCTGACCGGCGCGCCCGGCCTGGCGCCGGGACTTGCCGCCGTCGCCGGTCTGTAGGACGATTTCACGATCTTGCGACTTTCCGCGAACAGGGGCGCCTGAATGTCGATCGCGACCAAACTGGCCCGGCGCGCCTATCGGCGCTGGGACAAGGCCGTTTACGACCGGCTTTATGGCGGCCGCAAGAGCCGCATGACGGGTGAGCCAGGCCATGGCCTTGGCGACCTGTCCAATCAGCCCGCCCTGATCGTGGTGGCCCACCCCGATGACGAGGCCTTGGGCGCCGGCGCGCTGCTGACCCGGCTGGCGGAGGCCGGTATCGTCATCGTGACCGATGGCGCGCCCCGGGATGGAATGGCGGCCCGCGCCGCCGGCTTTGGCGGCAACGACGCCTACCGGCAGGCACGGATCGCCGAAACCGCGGCCGCGCTGGCCTTGATCGGCCGCAGCGATGTGCCGGTGGTCCGGCTGGGATTCTCCGACCAGCAGGCGATCAGCCATGTTCCGCGCATCGTGCCCCGCCTGATGGAAATCATGCGCGCGGGCAAATTCCGTTATGCGGTGACCCACCCTTATGAGGGCGGGCATCCGGATCATGACGCCACCGCGCTTGCGGTCCACGCCGCCTGCTTTCTGCTGCGCGAAGAGGGATTTCCGGCGCCCATGCCGGTGGAGATGACCAGCTACCATATGGCCGGCGACCAGATGGTCTTTGGCGACTTTCTTCCTGCAATCGGCGCCGGACCGGTTGAAACCTTTGCCCTCGATGCCGCCGAACAGGATCGCAAGCAGCGCATGCTGCAATGCTACAAGACCCAGTACCGCACCCTGACCGAATTTCCGCTGGATGCGGAACGGTTCCGAACTGCGCCGTCTTACGATTTTCTGGAACCGCCCCATCCGGGCGTCCTGGCCTATGAAACTTACATGTGGCGGATGGATGGCGCGGGATGGCGCCGCGCCGCGGGGCGGGCGCTGAACCGGTTGGGCTTGCTGGGCTGAGCGACCCTCTGCGAGTCTTCCTGATAATCATTATCGGGAAAGATCCCATCAGGAGCGCCGACGCGCCGATCCGAACGCCGTCCGCCTGTCTTGGTCGTGCCGCAAAAACGCCGCCAAAATCGCCACCCAATTTAACCAATCCGCGCTAAGCTCCGCGCAATGAAAGCGCGTGACACTGTATAAGCCTGAAAGGCCGCCCGGGCCGCGTTGGAATGGGCCGGCCCTTGATTTGAACACGGCTTGGTTAAGGTGGGGGACGACATGACGGACACGCAATCGGCCGCCGGTTGGCAGCGGAACGAAGCGACCGCCATCAGCAAATCCGATGTTGGCATCAAAGCCGTTGCGCGTCCCGATGCGCCCATCGCGGGACATCTGAAGCGCTTTCTGTGTCTGGACGATTTCGAAGCGGCCGCTGCGCGCAAGCTCCCCCGCATGCTCTATGGCTATGCCGCCAGCGGCACGGAAACCGATGCCTCGATCCGGCAGAACCGGGACAGCTTCAAGGATTATGCGCTGGTCACCCGCGTCCTCACCAGCGCCATCCATCGCGATCCCAAATGCACCCTGCTTGGCGAAACCTATGCGGCGCCTTTCGGCATCGCGCCGATGGGCGCCAGCGCGCTGTTCGCCTATCGCGGCGATGTGGCGATGGCGGAAGCGGCGAAGGCCGCGAACATTCCCATGGTGCTGAGCGGCGCATCCTTCATCGCCATGGAAGAGGTCGCGCGCGCGGCACCCGGCACCTGGTTTCAAGCTTATCTGCCCGGCCATCCCGATCAGATCCGCCGCCTTTTGGAACGCGTGGCCGCCGCCGGATTCAAGACGCTGGTGATCACGGTCGATGTTCCGGTTCCGGGAAACCGGGAAGTGGACAAGCAGAATGGCTTCAACGTGCCGCTCAAGCTCACGCCGCAGATCATGTGGGACGGCATCAGCCATCCCGCCTGGCTGATCGGCACGGCGCTGCAAACGGTTTTGCGCCGCGGGTTGCCGCATCTGGAGAATTATCGCGCCGTGCGCGGTCCCTCGGTGCTGGCCCGGGCCGATATCAGGGGCGGCGGCGCCGTCGACCGCATGGGCTGGCCCGAAATCCATCTGGTTCGCAGCCTGTGGAAAGGCAAGCTGGTGCTCAAAGGCATCCTGTCGGCCACCGACGCCCGCCGGGCCCGCGACTGCGGCGCCGACGGCGTGATCATCTCCAATCATGGCGGGCGCCAGCTGGACGGGGCCGTCGCCCCGCTGCATGTGCTGCCCGCGATCAGGAGCGCCATCTCCGACCTGCCCGTGATGCTGGATGGTGGGGTGCGCCGGGGAACCGATGTCATCAAGGCGCTGGCGCTGGGCGCGGACTTCGTCTTTGTGGGCCGGCCCTTCCTTTACGCCGCCAGCGTCGCAGGCGCCGGCGGCGTGGCGCGCGCCATCGCCCTGATGGCCGAAGAACTAAAGCGCAACATGTCGCTGGTGGGTATTTCGCGCGTGTCGGAACTGAGCGTCGATTTCGTCATGCCCACCGATGCCGCCATACGGCGGGCCTGGAGCGAAGCTGCCGGGGAGACAGCGCATCGCCCCTAAATGATGGATTGGCGCCATGATGCTCACCGCTGCACGGGCAAGTCGCAATCTGTCGAATGCATGTTCTGCCGACCGTGATCGCCTGCGGGGCGTCGCGTCCGACCGGGCGGAGTTTTTTGGGTTTATTTGAGTTGGGTTTTGTATGTCGGCATCGGATCTTTGGTGGCTCCCGAAAAGCGCGGATTGGAACAGTGACGTTCGTCTGCTAAGCGCGGATCCGGCGGCCAGCTGGGACCGTTTCACGGCCCTGGCGAATTGCCGGATGGATTTCCTCAAAACCGAGCGCCTGGACAAGCTGGCCCGCGATCGTTTCGGCGCGGCTCCACCCAGCCCGACGACATTGCCCCCGGTGCGCCTAGCGATCCTGGGCTCATCCATGGTCTCGCATCTTATTCCCGCCATCCGGGTGGCGTTCATGCGGCGCGGAATGTGGGCCGAGATCTATACCAATCCGTTCGGCCAATATCTGCAGGATCTCATGGATCCGGCTTCGGCGCTTCACGCCTTCAAACCCGATGTGGTGCTTTTCGCGTTCGACGCGCGCCATGCCTTGGGAAAGGCCGGCGCTTCCCGCGATGCGGCCGCATCCGAGCGCGCGGTCGAAGAGGCCGCCGGTCATTGCCGCCACCTCTGGGACATGGCCCGCGGAGCCTTCGCATGCCCTGTGATCCAACAGACCATCCTGCCTCTCTTCCCGAGCCTTCTGGGCAGCAACGAGCATCGTCTCCCCGGCTCGCCCCAGACTATCGCCGCGCGCGCCAATCAGCGCATTCGTCAGTTTGCCGACGATGCCGGCGTGGATATCCTGGCGCTCGATACGCGCGCGATCGAAGACGGCATCGCCAACTGGCACGATCCGGTCCTATGGCATCGCGCGAAAATCGAGATCGCCCCGCCCATGGCACCTCTCTATGGCGACCTGGTGGCGCGCATCGTCGCGGCACAGCGCGGCCGGTCGTACAAATGCCTGGTGCTGGACCTGGACAATACGCTGTGGGGCGGAGTGATCGGGGATGACGGCATCGAAGGCCTGGTTCTGGGCCAGGGCAGCGCCGCGGGCGAAGCCTTTATCGCCTTCCAGGAATATGCGCAGCTTCTGTCCGAACGCGGCGTCATTCTGGCGGTCTGTTCCAAGAATGACGAGAAGATCGCGCTGGCGCCCTTTACCGATCATCCCGACATGGTGCTGAAGCGCACGTCATTTGCCGCTTTCGTCGCCAACTGGACCGACAAGGCCACCAATCTTCGGGCCATCGCTGCTGAAATCAATATCGGGCTGGATGCCCTGGTGTTCGCCGACGACAATCCCTTCGAGCGCAATCTGGTGCGGCGCGAGCTGCCCATGGTCGCGGTGCCCGAGCTTCCCGAAGATGCAGCCTTCTACGCGCAATGCATCGCCGATGCGGGATATTTCGAGAGCGTGCGGATGACGGCCGAGGATTTCTCACGCGCCGGTCAATATCGGGCCAATGCGGAACGCGAAACCGCCCGCCAGTCCACCACCGACCTGCCCACCTATCTGAAAAGCCTGGAGATGGAGATGCGGGCGAGTTCGTTCGATGCCCTGGGCCAGGCGCGCATCACCCAGCTCATCAACAAGACCAACCAGTTCAATCTCACCACCCGCCGTTATGCGGAACGGGACATCGAAGCGGCGATGGCCGATAAGGATATGGT
>Ga0207667_10007801_pt1 | contig 12792 bp, 11 predicted proteins | sample KBSCornC52_FD_184301 | JGI IMG/M metagenome (GOLD analysis project Ga0207667, IMG submission 184301) | Corn rhizosphere microbial communities from Kellogg Biological Station, Michigan, USA - KBS Corn C5-2 (SPAdes) (version 2) | ecosystem: Host-associated > Plants > Roots > Rhizosphere > Soil ...
GACGGCGCGCGATTCGCCTTTCCGAGAACCGCCGCGCGGACCGATCCGTGTCCGATGAGCGGCGCCGCGTTCAAACCGATACCGCCGCGTTCGAAGATCGCGCGCTGCTCGGCAAGATTTACCGGGCCGCACAGCGCGGTTCCACTCGGCCCGAAGGCGTAGAATTGCGGCGGATTGTCGGCCGTGACTGGGGTCACCGCAACGGCAAACCCGCTTGGACCCGAGGCGGTGACCGCTCTTGCGCCGGCTATTTTCAGCGGCACCTTCGACGACAGAGTCGAATTCCAGACAGCAGCTGCCGCTACGTTGCCTGCCGCACTGTAGCCAATCACGAAGTTCGTTCCGCTCGCAACGAGACTTGCCGTACCCATGATGGCGCTATTCGCGATCGTGATCTCCGGGCCGGGTGTAACCCCGGTTGCGGGGATTGTGTGGGCATAATAGTTGGACACGGTGTCCGAGTAGAGCATTGCCCAGTTGCCTCCCGCAATGCGCGCCAGGCCGACGGGGTCGGGGTAGGACGGGGTATGATCCAGGTCGAGGAGTGTGCCTTGTACACCGGTAGTGCTCAGCGTCTCGAAATACAGATGCACCCCGGACGCATAGCTCACACCGAAGCGATCCCCAGCCCAAATCAAGTTGACGGAGCTGCCCGACGCTTGACGCCCGCTGTTGAACGGCACGGGCTGAAGCGTGATGGCTCCGCTCTGACTCACCGTTTCGAAGAACAGATCCGCATCAGGGTTCGCGACAATGTCGATGTAGACCAAACCGAACACCGATTTGTCGGTTGCCCAGGCGATCCCGCGAGGGAATGACCTGCCGACCGTGCCGAACGATACGTTCGTGCCGGATAGCGGCATGCCCTCGCTGAAGCCAAGCTTGCCGTTGCAGTTATGGTCGATGCCGTCACACACCTCGGTCGCCCCCGGGTGGACCGAGGCAGCGGCGTCATTGCAGTCGTCGCCGGGTGTGGTGAGGCAAGCGCTCGAGAAGTGTCCGTCTTTGTCTTTGTCCTGGCCGCGCACCGAGCACGACGCAGCGCCGGCGAGCTCCTTGCAAACGGCGTCACAGTGAGCCGGATCCGGATTTGCGCAGGGTGGAGTGCCGGTGGCGCACGTGCCGTTTGCACACGTCTCGACGCCGTTGCAGGCCAGGTGATCCGAGCAATCTGCGTCGGTGGTGCACTCTGGAGTCGGCGCTTGGCCGCCCGCGCCGGCTTCGGCGGCGGCTCCGCCTTCACCCGACGCGCCGCCTTCGCCTGGCGCGCCGCCTTCGCTTGGCGCGCCGCCGCTCGAGTCGACGCTGCCTGCGTCCGCTCCGGCTTCGCCGATCGACGCGTCGGAGCTCCCCGCGTTGCCCGCGTTGCCCGCATTGCCCGCTTGTCCCGCGCTGCCCGCCACGTTCGGACAATCGCGCGCGGCCTCGCAGTTCGAAAACGGCGATGAGCACGCTTCGACGCTTAGCCCCGCGACGCACGCGGCCGAACCCAAAATCAACCAACCCGCCCGCGAAGGGCCCCATCCGCAAAAATTGACCACGATCTACTCTCCCGAGGCCCGACGGCCACGCTCATACAACGAATCGAGACTGAGATGGAGTCGGTCTTGCTCTGCGCTCAGTTTCGATTTTTGTTTTCGCAACCGCGTGCGAATGCGCAGCTGGCGGATTTCGCACAGCACCTGAACTAAGGCAGTTGGTATTCCGTGAGACTCTTGCCCGGCTGTCCGTCGAAGCCCGGAAGCAGCGCGGAGCTTCCGCCGACTTTGCCGCCCACACCGAGCGCGCCGCCGGCACCCTTGGTCAAGGTGTTTGCACCGAGATCCGAAGGCCGCATTACTGACCAAACCAGCGCGATCGAAGGGCCGCCGCTGCCGCCGGCACCATTGCCGCCGTTGCCGCCGGGACCGCCGTCGCCTCCGTTGCCGCCCTTGCCGATTCCGTCAACGCTGTCACCGGCACCGCCCGTTCCACCGGTTTTCCCCGCGCCTCCGCCGTGCGCATTTCCGCCACGTCCCGCTGCACCGCCGGCAGCCGCAACCAACGTGCAGCCCTCAAGGGTCACCATGCTGTTCCAGCTCAAGAGCGCAATCGATGCCCCGCCGCCGGTTCCGCCGGCTCCGGGATCGCCACCGCAGCCGCCCATGCCGCCCGCGCCGCCACTGGCACCGACACATGCTGCGCCACCTAGACTCGCGCCGCCGCCTCCGCCGCCCTGCCCAGGAAATCCCGCCGTGCCGCTACCGCCGTCGGCGGGCACGTAACCCGTCGCGGAGAATACACCGAGGGGTCCAGCGGCCGCGCCCTTGGTCCCAGGGAGACCTCCGGCCCCGATCGTTCCGGACCCGCCGGCCCGAGAAGCTCCGACCATTGTCGCTCCCTTCCCGCCATTCGCATTCGGTGATGGATCGAGATTGGTGCTCGGGGTGCCAGCAAATCCATCTTCGGGTCCCTGGTATGTGACTCCAGTAATGCCGGAACCGCCAGTGCCTCCTTTGGAGCCGCAGGTCGGTGCTACGGGCTGGGCCCCGCTCAGCGGCGATGGTGCGCCGACGGCACATGAGGCGGTGCCGCCGTTTTGCGTCGCGCCGGATGCGGTCCCATCCGCGCCCTTCGCACCATCCATCCCCGCTTTGCCCGCCCCACCTGTGCCGGCGTGGATCTCCACGTGCGTCAGCACCACGCCGGAGCTCTCACTGACGATCATGCCGAAGCTGCTTGCACCGGAGCCGTCTTCGGGCGCGTCGGCCGCGTCGATGCGTAGATCTTGCAGCACGACGCTGGTCGCCTGCGCAATCTTGGCGCCGATTGGGCTGGCGGGTTTGAGCACCGCTTTGGTTTTGCCGGTCGTGTCGTAGGTCCAGTCGCTGGCGGTGCAGGTCTTGAAGCCGCCATAGATCGAAACATGATCGGGAATGGTGACGGTGCCGGGCTCGGCAAGCTCGGACGCGCCACAGAGATAGAGCCGGCTCACGTTGCCGGCGCTAGCTGCGTCGAGCGCTTTGGTCAACGTGGCGAAGGGCTTTTCCATCGTGCCGTCGCCGGCGGTGTCATCGCCGTCCTTCGACACGAAGAGTCCGTATTGGTTGCTGATCGTGCACGACTCTTCCGGACCCAGTGTGGTGTCACAGCCGGCGTCGGGCGCGCCCGCGCTGCCGGCTTCGCCGGCGGATGTACCGCTAGTGCCGCTGGTGCCACTGCTGCCGCTGGCGCCTGACGCACCGCCCATGCCCGCTCCGCCGTGGGCGGCAGAGGTGCCGCCGGTCGCGGCTCCGCCGCTGCCACCTGCGCCTCCGCCATAAGCGCCGCAGTTCAGATTGGCTTTGCAATCGTCGGACTTGCTGGAGCAGCCCCAGGCAACGCTGCCCACGGTGAGCAGACCCAGGGCCGTATGAGTGAAGCGATTGAATTTCATGGTGTCCCTCAGTGAAGCTCAGAAACGGCCAAACAGACCGAGGCTCGTCGCGCCGGGCGCCACGGCCACGGTCGGCGACCAAGCGCGAGCAGTTGTCGAAGAGCCGTGCGGCCAGAGCAGATACATGGCGGTGCCAATCGCAGCCGCGCCCGCTACGGCAAAACCCACTCCTTCGACGGTCCGCGCACTGTCGATGGCTGAGTTCTTGTCGTGCAGCGCGCTGCACTCGGATGCGTAGGGAGTGCCCGCGCCACAAGGATTGTTGCCCATGAGCCCGCCCGCGATGCGGTTGGCGTCGCTTTGGCTCGAGTTGGCGGAGAGCAAAAACGCGACGCCCACCGCAGCACCGGCGACTACGATCCCTCCACCGACGAATACCGGCACCAATGAGCGCTCCCCCGTGCCGCGATCCACGCCGGGCGACGGCGCGGGCTCGGCGGGCACAGTGGCGGCGTTACTCGGCGCAGTAGCGGGGGCGTCGGTGCCGGGCAGTGCCTTGAGTTTGAGCCACAGGACCTGCGAGCCGCCCTTCGAGACGCGAGCGACTTGTTGATTCGACTCGTAGCCATCGCGGCTCGCGGCGCAGCGGTGCTCACCGGGTTCGACGAAGATTTCGCCGGTCAGCGGCAGCGTAACGGGTGACCCGTCGACGCTCAGCGTGGCGTCGCTCGGCTCGAGCGTGACGCGGAGCGTGCCCACTTCTTTCTTCTCGATTTGTAGGCCTTCCGCGAGTGCTTTCTTCTGCTCGTCGGTCGTGCTCGGCAGCAGGTGCGCGAGCGCGAACGCGAAATGCTCGGCCGCATCACGGTGCTTGCCGAGTTCGGATTCGGTCTGCGCGAGGTTGGCGGCGATATCCGGGCTCTGCTTGAGCTGCCACGCTTCACTATAGATGCGCAGCGCGTCGCTGTACTTGCCGTCGTTGAAGGCAAGCTTGCCTTTCTTGAACAGCACGTTCGCGCGCTCACTGTCCGCCGTGTTGCTTTGGGCATGGGCCGGTGCGCTGAGCGCGCAAGCCAACAGTGCGGTGAGCGCAACTCGGGTCAGCGCCTGGGGTCGGAAAGGAAGAAGGGTGTTCGTGGCCGTCATCACTCAATAAATTGCGCGTTTGGGTTTACTGACGCTCGGGAACGCAAGCACGGGGCTGCTCGCGCTGGGCGCTGGATCGAGCTTTGGGTGCGAGTTCGTTTTCAGCGCGCGGTGCGGCGCGTGACTGGGAGCCCGCGGCGCGGACAGGGCCGGCACGGCCTCAGCGTTGGCCGCGGCGCTCGGCTCGGGCTCGGCGCTGACGGCGAGCGGGGCGCTGGGAGCCGGCGGAGCGAGCTCTGCGGACAGAGCTGGCGCGGGGCCAACGTTGATCGGCGCGGCGCTCGGTGCTGGCGGGTTTGCGGTCTGCGCCGCGGCCTGCGTCCGTCGGGCCGCGCCGCGCGCGAGCAGCAAGATCAGCAGCGCGCCCAGCATCGTCAGCAACACCGCCGATGCGCGCAGCCTTCGACCCCTCGAAGCGGGCGGCTGGGAGCTCACCACCACCACGTCCGACTGCGGCCAGCCCGAATCGGGCGGCGCAATGCTGACCGGTCGCGCCAAGCGCAGCTCGGTCGGCAGCTTGCGCGGATCGATGTCCTCAGCGAGCTTGACCGTGTCGACCTCGATCGTCTTGTGATCCGAAACGGCGATCAGCGGCTGCGGTTCGTAGTAGACGGGCGCCGCTGGGCTCTCGTCGTCAGGAAGTACCGGCTCAGCCGCTTCGATCGAGCGCAGCGTGGACGGCGAAATGCTTTCACCGCCGCCAGTGGGCGGCTGCAAGCCGGGACGTTTGCTGGTCACGATGCACCTCCGCCCTGGGCTCTGAAACCTGGTGGGAAACCTTTTCGGCTCGGATCGGACGAAGCTAGGACGGTCACGCCCACCCTCTCGCAGAGTTGGCGAACCTATATGACCTGAGCCTACATGCCGAGGCAACCTCACGACGCGACACGCTGCGAAATCGGCCCGCGTCGCGACCAGTTGCGAGAAATCACCTGGCCCGCGGGCCAACCGCCCCGTGCAGGCAGACGGCAGACCGCGGAGGCGAGCTAGGCGGATGAGCGCTTAGGCGCGCGAGCGAGACTTGGTCGCCGCGGCTTTCGGGCGCGTCGCTTTGGCGCGCGTGGTGCGCGGCTTCGGCTCTTCGGCTTGTTCCGGCTCGGCCGGTGCGGGCTGACGCTCGGGAGGCGGCTGCGACAGGCCCGTCGGTTTGCGCTCAGAGCGGGGCGCTTCAGCCACCACGCTGCGCGGCACCTCGCCGCCGAACTGCGCGTGGAGATCCGCCAGCAGCTCGACCAAGAGTAGGTACTGATCCGTGGGATTCAAACCAGCCAGCGCGGTTTGCGCGCCCTGTTTGGCTTTGGCCTTTACGACGGCGCTGGGTAGCTCCGGCGGAATGAAGGCGCCTTCCGGCGGAGCGGGCGGCCACGCACCTCGCGGTTCTTGCCGCGCTGGCACATAGCCACCGCCGCTGGCGGCGGGCTTGGACGCGGGCACGACCTCGAACACGCGTCGCCGGGGCAAGCCACCGCTGGAGGAGGGCGGCGGCGCAGCAGCTGCCGAGCTCTTCGGCGGCGGAGCCGGCGGCACGCTGCCTGGCGCACGCGGCTCACGCGGTTTCTTGTCGTTGAAGATCGCGGCACGGATGTCGCGCGGAAGCCGCTGGCGGGCGAGGAAGAAGAAGACGCCGCCCGGGCTGCGCCGGCCGCTGCCGTCGCCGCGCATCAAGCCGCCGGCCTTCTCTATCTTCTCCGTCTCTGCGAGTAGCGTGAGGCACGCCGGCTCGCCGAGGTTGTCCACGACTGCCTTGATTTGAGCGAGGGGGCCTTCATCAGACTCCCCGAGCGCTTTCGCAATTGTGTTGATGGTCTGATCACTAGCCATGGTTAGTTGACCGCGCTCTTGCACGATCCCCCCGGAGCGGCAGAAGAATTCTTGGCACCAACAGGGTCCGACTGCAATAGGCGTCTCACGAGGGGCAAACGGAACCGTGCCCGCGCGCCACGCAGCACCCCTAACATACGGCGGCTCGTCTCACAGTGCTAAGATCAAAATCACGTCACGGGTCTATTATTTTTCGTTTCCCGAGCCTCCGCCGGCGTGAGGCAACTCGCCGCGGATGACCGTTGTCTAGCTCTGTTTGGCGCGTTTTCGTTACTATCTCGGCCGAAGCCAGTCTGCCTCGCTTGGTCAGCAACAAATCGCAGCACTTCGCGGCGCCGGTCTGGTCTCAGGCCCCCGTCGTGATTGACCGGCTCAGTCAGAGACGCTTTGCCGGCGCGATAATCGGGAGAGAGTGAGTCTTCGCGCGCGGAAGAAACTACTCTATTCTGGGTCATTTCAGGATCGGACCTGAATTATTCCCGCGCCGGGGCGATTCACTCGAAGCCGTGCAGATGGACGACGTACCACTCGCCGCGCCACGAAATCAGAGACGTGAGCTCGAACTCGCGCGTCCGGCCAGTGGGCAGCGTAAAATGTAGCCGCGAACGGAGCACTCGGAAGTAACCCAACTTGTTGCCCTCCGAGCCAGGCTCCATCCACTTGGCTTTGTCCTCCGGCACCGTGATGCCAGTGAATTCAGCGCGCGCCGCGTCGCGGCCGAGCGCGCGATGATACTCGAGCACATCGCGCTTGAAGTTTGCCACGAGTCGAAACTTGTAGTCGCGCTCCGGCTTGGCCACGTCCTTGACTTGCGCGTAGGCGAGCAGCGGAAAAAAAGCATTGAGCGCAGGCTCCGGATCCCCGCTGATGATCGCGTCGGCCACCGCGCGGATGTGTTGCCGAAACGCGGGCGAGTTGGTCGTGGGCCGATCGCGCGTTTGAGGCAGCGGCTTACCATCCGCGTCCACGAGCGCCGCAGCACCGTCAACCGTGGGGGTTACGTGAGCGTCGCTGCCCGCGTCGCGGATCGCGAGCGTCGGCGCGCCGGCATCGGACGCTTGAACCAGCGCGCTCGGCGGCGTGGACGGGCCGGCATCGGACCCTGAGCCGGGATGGGCCGGCACCGAAGCCGGCGCAGGAGTGCTCGCCGAGACGACCCGCGGCTCGGGCTCAGCGCTGCTCAGCGGCGCGAGCGAGCTCGCGCCCGTCGCCTCATGGCAGGCGCCGAGCGCGGCAATCGAGATCCAGCCAAGACAGCGGCGCGTGAACGGCACGGCCTTCATCTACACCGCAGGCGAACGCAGCGCGAAGAAATGTGCGCCCGCGGGCGGCCGGATCAAACGCTTCGCCGCTAGTCCGTGCCGGAACGGCACCGACACGAGCTCGAAGTTTACGGCGTACGAGCCATGATTATCCGGCAGCTCACGAGCCGCGCACGCGCCGCTCTGAACGGAGCGCGGCGACGCGCTCAAGACGACCTCGCACCAAAGGACGTCGGGCCGCGCCAGTCCCCGCTCGCGACCCAGTCGGGATCGCGAGCAGGCCTTCATCGGCCATCACGCTGGCGACCGGCTTCGAGTACCAGTTTTTCCGCGATTCTCGGCCGAATTGCCAGGGCCGGCTGAGCCTCGCGTCGGGCGATGGCTTTTCGATCGCGACGCTGCGGGCGGTGCGCTACGATCACCGCCGCTCCCGAAATCGAAAGCAACGTCGTCACCTCAGCCTGATTTATGGGCTGCTCGAACGCACTCGCATCAGCCATGCCCCAAGCCCTTCGAAATTTCCGGCGTTGGTCCCGGCACGGCGCGCTCTGCGCGTCGCTCCTGCTCGCGGTCGGCTGCGGCAAGAAAAAGGTCGCCCCCGCTGACTCCGTTACCATCGACCAGCCGCATCCGCCCGATCTCGTGCCCGGCACGACGCCGCTCGCAACGCTCGAGCGCACCGGTTGTTATGGCGAGTGCCCGGTCTATCGCTTGACGGTCGCCAGCGACGGCACGGTCGTGTATGTGGGCACGCGTTGGGTGAAGGTGCTCGGCCGTCGCGAGTACAAGCTCTCGCCGACGCAGCTCCAGGAGCTCGAGAGCGCCTTCGAACGCGCAAACTTCCTCATGCTGCGCGACTACGATCACGTCGAGAGCACCGACGACGACTGGGCGCACCTTTCCTTTGGGCATGGCAGCCGGATGAAGCGCGTTCGGCACTATCACGGTGACAATTCCGCTCCTCCTGCATTGAGCGCGCTGGAGGATGAGTTCGACCGCATCACCGACAGCGGGCGTTTCGTCGGCCTACCGGCCACCGCCGGCGCTCAGTCGGCCATTGCCATTCCCGGGCCGGCCAGCCCGGGCACGGCCGACTCCGCCAAGGCGGGAGCACCCGGACGTGGCGCCCCCTCAGCAAAGCCTAGCGAAACCGCAGGTCCGCCGGATGAAGCACCGGCTGATCCAGACAATCATCCGTGAATTCAGCGGCATACACACTTTTCCAAACTGTTTCGCAGAAGACCATAAATCTTCACATTCGCACGGGCTCCTTTCAGATTTGCAATGTGTGGCGGCATTTCCGGGTCCAAACCCTTGAAATAGGCATGGCCCGGGAAGTGCTTATGGAACTGGTTTCCAGGACACAGAGCACCCCATGCGCGGCACCATCACCACTCGGCACCTCGTTACGCACGCGCCCTTGATCATGCGGTTGTTCGGAGTCCGCGCGTACTTCAAATGCGTCGCCTGTGTGCTGCGCAAAGGTGGTCGCGCCACGTTCCTCGACGCCGTTTCGCACTGAGCCCGCCGCGCTCAGCGCCCGACCGCCGAGGTGCAGGCACGCGCGCCGAGATCGGCCGGAGGTGCGGTGCTGCGCGCCGCACCCGCACACCGTTCGAGCACACCGGGAAGAGCGGGCAGGCCGGTGCGCGACGCCGAAGGGTGGGCCGGAGCGCGACGCGCTCGGTGACCATCAAACCCAAGAAACCAGTCATTGCCTGAACGCGCGCGGCGGCTGACGCGAAGGCGCGGCACGCAGCGCGCTCTTTTTTTCCTGGGACCAACGCGGCGGATTTTTTGTGATGGTCACGCGCCACGTCGCTGCGCGTCGTAGCCTTCGGCGGCACGGGACGCGAAGCCGGAACAGCGCCAAGCCGACGCCTGGCTGCGAGTTCGCGGCCGGTCGTGACGCGTGCGCGCTGATTGCGGGGGCTCACGCGCTGTGACACATTTCGCAGCGAGATGAGCGCGCTGCAAGAGCTCGCGGACACGCTGGTGTTGGGTGGCTTGCTCGAACGGCTCCGCGAAAAAGTTGGGTCGTACGAGCTGCTCGAACACTGGCAGCAAGGCGAGTTCCATCACGATGTGCTGATGCGCGTCGCGCCGTGCTCGGCGTTGCCTGGCTCGGTGCTAGTCGTGGCCACGAACTGCAATGGCGGCGTGAAGGAGGTGCTCTGCTTCGACGAGCCACCGGAGCGCGCCGCGCTCTGGCATTTTCGCTGCCCCGAAGCCGCGGAGTTTGCCGGCGAGCTCCCGCCGCTCCGCGCGCGCGTGACCACGCCGCACTGGTTCAATCCCTGCGAGCTCCTCGCGAGCAATGCGCGGAGCGAGCTCAAGCCCGAGTTTCGCGAGCGCCAGCGCGGCGGGGGGTGGCAAATGAGCGGCTCCGCCTGTGCGCCGCGGAAGCGTTCGGCCGAGTGAGCAGCAAAGGGCGCCCGTATCGAAGCTTCAGCCACGGCGGCTACGAGATCCTCGTGGGCAAGGCCGCAACGGACAACGATTACCTGACGTTTCGCGTCGCCGAGCCACACGATCTGTGGCTGCACGTCGCGGGCGGCACGCCCGGGAGCCACGTGGTGATTCGCAATCCGGCGCGCGGCCCGATTCCGAACGAGGTCACCGAGCGCGCCGCCGCGCTCGCGGCCTGGTATTCGAAAGCGCGCAACGCGTCACGAGTGGAAGTGCACGTGTGCCGCGCGTCCGACGTGAAAAAATCGCGCGGCGCGCCGGCAGGGCAAGTGCAGATCGCACGCTTCAAATCGATTCGCGTCGCGCCCGCGCCGTTCGACGCCCAGAGCGCGAGCGAGCCCGAATAGCGACCTTTGCGCGAGTTTCGGCAGAGTCGCAATCGCCAGTGACGCGCGCGGTTCCGCTCCGCCGCGCATGGCCCACGCCCCCAATTTCCGAAGAAGCCGCTCAGGGCGGCAGCGTCGCTTTTGCCGCGCGAATCGAATTCTTGAGCAACGCCAAGTCGTGCTCGAACTTGCCTTTGACACTCTTGAAGGTTTCGATGGTCGCGCTGTCCCAAGCCGCCAGATCTTGCGCGAGTGCTTTTTGCTGGCCGCTCACCGGCTGAAGCGCCTTCTGAAAGGCGGCCTTTTGCTTGGCCGTGGCCTTTGCCGTTTTGGGGCCGAGCTCGGACAGGGTCTTGTTGACGGCCGCGAGCTCCACGTGGCCCTCTTCCTTGAAGGCGGAGCGCGCGGCGGCGAGCGCCGCTTCCGCAGATTTGCCCGAAGCATCGGCGGTCGATTGGGCCTTGGCCAGGCACTCGTCGAGCTTGGTTTTGGCATCGGTGGCGTCGGTCTTCAGCTGGTCGAGCTGTTTTTGCAGTTCGTCGAGCTTTTGCTGGGCCGCTTGTTTGGCCTTGGACGCCTGGTCGTCGGCTTGCTGCTGCACCGCCGCGACTTTCTTTTTGATTTCTTCCTCGTTACCGCAAGCCACGAGCAGAATCGAAGCGAGTAGGAGCGCGCGCATGAGACACACGCTAGGAGAACTCGCGCGGATCTTCAACCGCGAGGCCGCGCGCTACCCTCAAGGCTGTAAATTGCCAGGCTGAGAAGCAAAACCGATTTTCTGATCCGGCCAGTGAATCGAGCAGCGCTGCGCGGGCTCTGCGCTCAATCGAGCTCGAGCGCGGCGGCGCCCGAGACGTCGCGCTGTTCACTGTCTTCGGCGTAGGCAACGAATGTCACCTGACGCGAGCCGAAGTCGGGCGGCAGCTGGACCGACCAGCTGCCGCCTGCGCTCGCGGCCAACGCACGCACCTCGAACGCGCGCACGACGTTCACGTGCGCCAAGTGCGAGCCGGCATTTTCACCGCTCTGAACCTGGCTCTCCGCGTGTGGCTCGAGCAACGCCAGGTTCAGCACGCGGCCCGTCGTATCACCGCTCACTCGGTATCGAAGCTCGAGCGCGGTATTGCTACTCCGCCGGCTCTCGAGCGTGATTTGCGTGCGCGCTGGCCGCTCGAGCGCCGCGTCAATCAGCGCATCGAGCTCGGCCGCGTGCGAGCCGACGCATTCGGCCGCGCCGTTGACGACGACCTCGGGCGTGTACGTGCCTCCGCTCGGGTTGAGCTCGGCGTAGCCGCGTTGACGCTCGGAGTAGCGCGCGCTGCTGAAGCGATCGCGCCAGCCGAGGTAGTTCCAATAATCGACGTGAAACGACAGCGCGTAAATCGGCAGCGCCGACGCGCGCGCTCGCGCCGAAAGACGCGCGAGCACCGCGTCCGCGGGTGGGCAGCTCGAGCAGCCCTCGGACGTGAACAGCTCCACGAGCGCCACGCCGGCAGCGCGCGTCAGCGTCGGGCCAGGGACGCCACTCGTCTGCGCTTCGAGCGCGCTCGACCGAGCTCCGGCAGAGGCGCTCGCGGGCGCTGCGGCGTTGGACATTTGCGCGCGCGCAGCCGGCGTCGGCAACGGGGCGCGCGAACATCCGACGAGCACCGGCGCGACGCTCGCCAGCACGACCAGTGAGCGAGTCAAAATCCGCCTTTCAGGCACGACGCGACCACCATTGTCGCAGGCAGACCGCGGCAAACCAGCTCAGCCCAATCGTCAAGTGCCCAGCTACGAGGTGCACGCGGTTCGTGACCGGGCAGTGCAGCAGCAAGATCAAATTCGCGACCAGCGCGACCACGCCGGCGCCCAGCGCCCAAACTCGGAACGGCACGGGATCGCCGCGTTCGAGCGCCCAGAGCAACGCGAACGACGGCAGCGCGAGAGCGCTGCCATAGAGGAAGCACGAGCAGCAGCGCAGCGCGAAGCCGCGCGACCACTCTTGACCGCTCGCTTGCGCGTCGGGGACGAGCCCAATCAACAACGGTAAACACCACGCGCCGAGCGCAAGTACCGCTCGCAAACGCGCGGCTCGCCGCTCGATCGGCAAGGGCCGGAGCGCGACCCGCAACACGAGCGCGAGCAGCCCGACGAGTACGACTCCTGCGAGCAAGCGCCACGAGCCGAGCGAGCGCCATGGCACGCGTTTACGTCCGAGCTCACGCAGCAGGAGCAGCGCGGGCAAGCTCAGCGACAACAGCCAGCGCATGCGCGTGGAACGACTGCGCAAAAATGCGCGCAGGCCGCGCTCCTTTTGCAGCGCTGCCTCCACGCGCGCAAACTGGTCGCTCGGATCACTCGCTGGCGGCGCGACACCAGCGAGGCTCTGCCCCAGCACGGCTCCATTCCGGAACAGTTCCGCACACTGAGG
>Ga0207667_10007803_pt1 | contig 12791 bp, 12 predicted proteins | sample KBSCornC52_FD_184301 | JGI IMG/M metagenome (GOLD analysis project Ga0207667, IMG submission 184301) | Corn rhizosphere microbial communities from Kellogg Biological Station, Michigan, USA - KBS Corn C5-2 (SPAdes) (version 2) | ecosystem: Host-associated > Plants > Roots > Rhizosphere > Soil ...
ACTGCTGCTCGCTCTGTCTTCGGGAAAAGAAAACGCAAACCACCAAAACAAACCCACAGATCTCGCCCAGTTGACACGGTCACTCCATATCAGGGCTTGGCGCTCATTGACGGCGACCTTAGTCAGGGTTCAGCCGATTGATCCTCTGAAGCGATAGGACCCTATCAGGGCTGCCCCGGACGAAGATGCCGGGTGAGCCTGTGCTCTCACGCGGGGCAGTTTTTGATAGGACCGATTGAAGGAAGACGCAAGTGCGGTGGCTGCGGTGGGGCGGTCGGCTCTTCTGCTGGTCCGCGGCGAGGTGGTCGAGGCGTCGTGGCCAGTCGAGTAGGGCGAGGTGGCAGATCTCTTCGAACTGCAATTGGAGGCCAGTTCAAGAGCGCAGCGTTTGTGGAAGTCTCTTGACTCTTTGCCCGGGCAGAGCGTCACTGGACACGAGAGTTATACGAGGTTCTAGTGGATCCAACATCTGATTTGCTTGTGAACTTGCCTTCGTTAAGTAAGCCTCAGCTGAGAGAGTTGTGGCAAAGGAGTTTCAATCGTCCAGCATCGCCTCGTCTTCGCCGAGAGCTGATGCTCCCTATTCTGGCATTCCGAATACAAGAACTATCTCAAGGCGGGTTGCCTGCACAAACGCAGGTCAAACTCGCGGAGACAATCGGAATGTTGAACACTTCCGGCCGCAAAGTTCCCCGAAGGTTCAGGCCGGGTATGTGCTTCTCCCGAGCTCTGCCCCTTGGCTCCGGGAATACGTGCACGAGCTGACCACTTTCCCTGGCACAAAATACGATGACCAGGTCGACTCAACCGCGCAAGCCTTCGACTACATGCACAACAACAATTCCCTCGACGTGTGGAACAGATTAGGTCGAGGCTACTAGATATACGCTTGCCTCCCGCCGCGCCACCCGAACTTATTGCGGTATCGCGCGAGCCCGGGCTGCTGGACGTATTTGGGCTGGGTACCGATTTTGCGCTCTATCACTGCGAGTGGAATGGTGAGGAGTGGTCGCAATGGGCGTCCCTGGGTGGAGTCTTCGTAAGCCAGCCTGCCGCAATTGCGACCTCGCAGCTTTCTCTGGCCACCATTACACATCTCCGCACGCCCCGATCATTGGCCTAGCGCTCCAGCCGCATAGCGCCTTTACTTTTCAGATAGTTCCAGCAGCGGCGATGCAGCGAAGGTTCCACCCCATCCCACGTCAAGATGAATTAGAATGAAGCGCTCCGCGCCATTTGAAGGGAAGTTCTTGCCTATTCAACACTTACAGTTCGGGCCACCAAGAAAATCTTGCATGGTCGAACCTTCGACTTACTTCTGATCGAGTGTGCCATGCTCGATGAACTTCCCTCTCCCCTATAAGACCGCATAAGCCCCACGGAGCTGGATACCAAGCGCATACGCGCTTTAGGCATTTACTATACTCCGCGAAATGCCGCCGCTCTCCTCGCAAAATGGGCAATTCGAAGTGAGGCAGACCAAGTCCTCGAACCCAGTTTTGGGGGCTGCACAATTCTCGAAGCTGCGGTGAATCAGCTTCGCGCATTAGGGTGCGACGAACCCTCCACACAGTAATTCGGTTTCGATGTCGATGAATCCGCGTTCGGCCATTTGCGAAGGGCCTCAGGTATATCTCACCGTGAAATCGGCGTAAGGGCCGTAACTGAAAAGCCGGCATTGAACTCAACCTACTTCTGTGAGTGCAGCGTTCAAGATCGCATTCGGTTGAGCGATCGGACAGACCTCATCGGTACAGAGCGCTCCTTTGATCTGCGGATTGCCGAGTGCCGTGTATGCGGTGATAAACGAGCGACGGTGGTGGTCGCTCTCATTGGAACCAGAGGTGTGCAGCAGGTTGGAGTCGAAGAAAAGAACTGAACCCGGTGCCATCTCGCAATAGACTCGCTCGAAGAGAGGTTCGATGAGTGCCATCCTCTCCGGTTCGACGCCGAACTGCGTTCCTATCTTAACGTGGTTCAATCGGCCGATCTTATGTGACCCCTTGAGGACGGAGAGACAGCCATTCTCTTTCGTGGCGGGATCCAATGAGACAAACGCTGAAAGCATGCGTGGATAAAGGAAACCTTGGTCGTACCAGTAGCCATAGTCTTGATGCCACTCCCACGCACCGCCCGTACGGGCCTCTTTGAGCATTACTTTGCCGTGGAAAAAGGCAATCTCCTGATGGAGAAGAATACGGACATTGTTGACGATCGTTGGCGATGTAGAGGCTGCGGCCCAGATGTCCTTGCCGAGCTTGTGCCATATGGCAAGCTTGGTCTTTTTTCCATCTGCGTCGGTGCGAACCCGAGTGTGCTGCTCCAGAGAATTGCCGCCTTCGATCGCATGGATCATCGCATCGACTTCGGGCTGTGAAAAAGCATCTTCGATCAAAGCGTAGCCGTCGCGCTTGTAGGCGTCGATATCGACCTGGGTGAGAAACCTGCTACCGGGAAGAGACATGAGGAGACTCCTGGGTGGGATGGAAAGTCTGCCGTTGCGCGTTGGCCCACGTACTTCTGGCGAGGCATGTAAGCGTTCTGGATTGCTCAGCCCGATCGGAGATCTCCGCTCCATCGGCATCGAGCATAGCGTAAGGAGGTGGACCAAGTTCCGGCTCGAAGACGAACACCGCATCCGGAGGCGCGCCTTCCAGCCAGAGCTGCATCGTTCGTTGCCAGACCGCGAGAAATGTTTCGTTGTCGACAGGGTTTTCTGCCACCTGGACCGCCTGTCCGTTGGAGATGCGCCCGTGGATGAGCGTCGTGCGTGCAAGCACTGGAGCGAGGTACTGATGAAAGAGTTCTCTTGATTCCCCAAGATTCTCAGCAGCGACGATATAGTGCGAAAGATCGAGCGCCATGATGGTCTCTGGGCATGCGGCAAGAAGTTCTGAAGTGCGGAAGAGATCCTGCGTCAGCCTACCGCGGTGCGTCTCGAGAAGCAGCGGTATCCCGTAAAGGCCGGCCGCGCGCTGTACCTCTCCGATCAGATCGGTTGCCTCATGCAAGCTCAAATAAGCATTACCGAGCTGGAGGTTCAGCGCAGACGCATTCAGGTCGGCAGCTCGCTGCAGGTAGGCGATGGCATCTTCGGCGCTGCAGGCCCAGCCCTGTGCGATAAGTCGCAAAGGGAGGCGCTTGAGAAGGGAGCGCGTTTCGTCGAGGCGTTCCTCGCGCAGGCCTACCTCCAGGTATCCGAAGCCATCCAATACGGCTCTCTCGAGTGCGTCGGCAATGGAATCAGGACGCTGTGAAAGGGCCCAGAAGGATTCCGCGAAACCAAGGCTTGGGGCCGCCGCTAAAGATTGCCGGAAGATGTACTTCGATCGAGTAGATGGATTCGACACTGGAGGCGACCTTTGTTGATAGAGTAGGCCCCACAAAATAATTTACAAAACGGATAATCTCAATTACTTACATCATGTTTACCAATGATAGGGATACTCGTCTTTACTGATTTGCCTGGGGCCAGCGCTCGCAGGATGCGGTGAGCCAACCGACGCGTGGCCGGCGGATGAGCCGCCCACTCTGTCACAGCAAGTAAGAGCTGGCGGGACATCGGCATCCCGCGAATCTTCTTGAATACAATATCCTTCGAGCCCACAACAGAACAGCGAGGTAGCAGAGCCGCGCCCATATTCAACCGAACGAGGCTCTTGATAGCCTCTATATTTTCCAGCTCCATGGCGATGCGGGGATGGGCGTGAAGACGATCGAAGTACATCCGTTGAACGTGCCGCATGGCTGTTCCGCGCAGATGCGAAATGAAAGAGAGACCCTCAAGGTCGTGAGGCGACAGGATTGGCTTGCGGGCAAGAGCGTGACCAGCCGCCATAACGATCACAAGCTCTTCATCGAAGAGCGGCAGCGTTTGCACGCTAGCGAGAGCCTGCGACGGGCTCATGACGACGGCGAGATCCAGAGTTTGATCGATCAAGCCCTGAAGGAGCACCTCAGTGGTTGCGGTGGTGACCATGATTTCGATCAGGGGGTACCTGCGGCGATAGTCGGCAAGAATCTTCGGAAAGAGATAGATCAGTGTCGTGGCACCTACGCCGAGACGGATTGTTCCGCGTTGAGACGTCGAGAACTCCCGCACTGCAAGCTCCGCATTTTTCATCTCACTCAAGGTGCGTTCGGCGAAGTGCAGCAGAACCCGACCTGCTTCAGAAAGCGATACACGCTTTTTTGAACGGAGAAAGAGATGACAGCCAAGCTCTTCCTCCATCCGCTTGATATGTAGCGACACAGTAGATTGAGACAAGGAGAGTTCGTGCCCTGCAGCCGTGAACGATGAGGTGCGGGCGGCGGCTTGAAAGACCTTGAGCTGGTGAAAGTCCATTGTGGGTTCCTTCGGATTCAGGCGGCCACACCGTCTTGTGCAGGCCGGGTCAACAGATGAAAGACAAAGAATGAAGTAAGGTAAGCTACTGCGGCGATACTGAAGACGATGGTGTAGTCGCCGTGCGTAACCTCAAGGATATGCCCGGTAAGTTTTTGAAAGCAGACGCCGCCAAAGGCGCCCGCTGCTCCGCCAATCCCCACGGCCGTCGACAGCGTCGAGCTTGGGAAAACATCGGAGTTCGCAGCAAAGAGGTTTGCCGCCCACGCTTGGTGCGAAGCGGTCAGCAATGAGAATAGCGCCACAACGGATTCAATCGTGTTGAGGTGTGTAGCCGTGACGAGCGGCAGCATAAGAACCGCGCAGCCAAAGAGCACGAGTTTGCGCGCATCGATTGCGGTATGCCCGCGGCGCATGAGGTATCCGGAGAGCCAGCCGCCAACAACGGCACCAGCAGACGAGACACAGTAGACCGTCGCCAACGGCACACCGAGTTGTTCGACGGACAGGTGAAAACGGTACTGTAGAAACTTTGGGAGCCAGAAGAGGTACAGCCACCACACAGGGTCGGTCATTGCCTTGATGACAATAAACGCCCAGGTCTGGCGTAACCGCATCAACTCCTTCCAAGGCATGGGCGGATCAACAGCGTTGAGTGATTCCGAGGCGAGAGCCGAATCGGATAATCCTTCTCGGCGGCGCAGGCGATCGTAGGGGAAGGCCATCCAGAGGACCAGCCACAGTAAGCCGAGACACCCTACACCAAGGAAGGCATACCGCCAAGAGTGAAAGCGAGCAAGGATGGAAGCGATGAAAAAAGGAGCGACCAGCGAGGCAGCATTGGATCCGGAGTTGAAGATGCCGGTTGCCAAGGCGCGCTCTTCGACCGGAAACCATTCGGAGATGGCGCGAATCGCGGCGGGGAAGTTGCCACTTTCAGCAAAGCCGAGAGAAAAGCGCGCGACACCGAAGCCGAACACCGAACTCACGGCAGCATGGGCCATCGCGGCAATCGTCCAAAGAAGGACGAAGAGGCCGTATCCCATCTTGGCACCGATGCGATCAATGACGCGCCCTGCGACAACATAACCAATACCGTAGGCCAGGGTAAACGCGACAACGATGTTGCTGTAGTTTTCCTCGCTCCAGTGAAGGCTGTGATCGAGCGTCTGTGCCAGGATCCCCAGCACGGAACGGTCCATGTAGTTGATCGATGTGGCAAGGAAGAGCAGGCCGCAGACAATCCAGCGGTGCCATCCCAGAGCTTCACCGCGTGCTTTTGTGAGATCGGACACCGGCGACAGTATCGCACTTGATTGGGAAGATTGACGAACTCTTCCATATGCATGAGTCAGAATAATAAGATTCAACTTCAATGATAACGATAGAAATTATCTGTTTGCTATATGTACTTCGCTGTCAATAGCTTTGCTCTTACACAGAGGGGGATGCATATGAAGAGACGGCTACAGTTTCATCGGGATTGTATGTTTGGCATCAGATGGGCAGGTGTTTGGTCATGCGTACTGGCGGGGCTAGTCTGCCTTGCGCTTCAGGCACATGCTCAGGCCAACAATACGCTGACTCCGAAAGAGAGCCATGCAGGGTGGCAGCTGCTCTTTGATGGACATTCGACGACCGGTTGGCGCGGTGCGTATGCGACGACATTCCCCGCCAAGGGCTGGATCGTCAAGGACGGAGAGCTGCGCGGGAAGTTTTCCAGCGGTGCCGAAGCCGGCGACGGGGGTGACATTGTCACGCTGAAAAAATATAGCGATTTCGATCTTCGTTTCGACTGGAAGCTGGGTCCAGGAGGAAACAGCGGCGTAAAGTACTTCGTCGAAGAACGGCAGCCAAAGCCGTCCGGGTCGCAGCCTGGTTACGAATATCAAATCATTGACGACGCCAACTACATCTATGAGGGCAAGCCCCTTCCTCCCCGGCTCAAGACAGCTGCGATCTACGATGTGGTCGCGGCGAACAAGCCTGACACAAAGATGAACGTGTGGCACACCTCTCGAATTCGTGTTCAAGGCAACCATATTCAGCACTGGCTGGATGGTAAAAAGGTACTCGACATCGAGCGAACCTCTCCAGAATTTATCAAAGGCGTGTCGTCAGGCAAGTTCAGCAAATATCAAGGATTCGCGTCCATCCCCTCCGGATATATTTTGCTTCAGGATCACGGACACAATGTAGCGTTCAGAAACATCAAGATCAAAGAGCTGAAGTAGCCTCAAAGAAGGAGTCCCCTCCCATGAATCGCAGAAGTTTTCTCAAGCGTTCGACGTTTGCGGCGGCCGCCTTTGGCGCTCCCACGATCGTACCGTCGACGATCTTCGGTCAGAATGCTCCCAGCAACCGTATCGAGGTGGGCTTTATCGGAATTGGGCGACAGGGCTTCAACGCAAATCTGCCGCAGATGATGGCCGTACCGGGAGTTCAGGTGACCACGGTTTGTGATGTGGATAGCTGGCGCATGGAGGAGGCCGCTAAGGCTGTAGACGCGTTCTATGCCACACAGACTGGACGCTCCTCGCATAAAAGCTGTGTCAAGCGTTCAGATTTTCGTGAGCTGATTGCGGACAAGAGCATCGACGCACTGATGATCTCGACGCCCGACCACTGGCACGTTCCGATGGGCATCCTGGCCGCTAAGGCGGGCAAGCACTTCGCCATGGAGAAGCCGGTCAGCCTGAGTGTGGCACAAGGGAGGATGCTCGCCGATGCGGTGAAGCGCTACGGTGTCACCGCAAGGACCGACAGCGAATTCCGTTCGCTGCGCGTCCAGAACCACGCGGTGGAGTTGGTGAGGAACGGCCACATCGGCAAGCTGGAGCGGATCGAGATCTTCTTTCCTTCCGACCCCACGCCCGTGGGACCGCAGCCGGATATGCCTGTCCCAAGCGAACTGAACTATAACATGTGGCTTGGGCCTTCCCAGGTGGTTCCTTACACCGAGAAGCGTGTACACGACAGGCTGCAACACAAGCTGCGTCCGAACTGGATGCGCGTCAGCACCTATGCGCAAGGGATGATCAGCAACTGGGGCGCCCACTACTTCGATATGGCCCAGTGGGCCAATAACAGCGAGCACTCCGGGCCCGTAGAAGTGGAAGGGCATGGTGAGTTCCCCAAAAGTCTCTGGAACACGATGATCAACTTCGAGGTGACCTATCGCTACGCCAACGGCGTGACGATGACCTGTGCGCAGACTCCTACGAGCAAACCATCGATCCAGTACTTCGGAAGCGATGGATGGCTCAAGGTCAGTGACTATCCCGGCACACTGACGAGCAGCAATCCGGGTCTCGTCGTTCGAAATTCGGGGCCTGGGGAACTTGACTTCTCCGGCGCCTTATGGGACAAGAACGATTTCATCGCCAGCATCCGCGAGAAGCGCGAACCACTTGAGCCCATTGAGGCGGGCCACCGTGCGATCTCTGTCTCGCAGATTGGCTTGATCGCATGCCAGTTGAGCGAGAAGCTCCGGTGGGACGCCGAGAAAGAAAGGTTTGTTGACAATAACTACGCGGATGCACTGATCGCCGCACCTGTGGAGCGAACGGATTGGGCTGTTTGATATTGGCGTTGGAAAGATCGAGGGAAACAGAATGAGGAAGATGGCGCGTCGAGACTTTATCAGGGCGGCGGCTTGCAGCACGCTTGCGCTTTCAACCCTTCGCGCAAGCGCGCAGGCAACGAGCCCGAACCATTTCGACGCCTTGTCCGTTGAGCCCGGAAAGATGCCGCGGCTCTTCACCGGACTCTGCGCGTACTCCTACCGGCAGGCGCTTCTGGGCGGGCAGATGAAGCTCGAAGACTTCATCCAGCGAGCTGTGGACCTCAAGGTAGATGGTGTGGACATGACGGTCTACTATCTCCACTCGACCGATCCCGCGTATCTGGCACATCTTCGAAATGTAGCCTACCGCGCCGGCATGCCGTTATCGGGCGCGGCCTGCCGTGCGGAATTGGTGCAAGCGAATGCGGCAGGTCGGGACGCTGCACTGGCCGACGTCAAGAAGTGGGTCGATGTGGCAGACCGCCTGGGCGCATCGCACCTGCGTATCTTTGGAGGAATCGTGCCGAAGGGAGCTGCTCCGGGTCCGGTGCTCGATGGCGTCGTCGAGATCTTCAAGGCAGCGGCCGATTACTCAAGCCAGAAGGGCATCGTCCTCGGCATCGAGAATCACTCCGGTGTCACGCAGTCAGCGGATGTCTGTCTGGACATCATGCATCGCGTCAATCACCCGTATGCGGGGATCAATCTAGACCTGACGCACTTTCTCCCGGCGGAAACTTCGTACGACCAGATTGCCGCGTGCCTTCCGTACGCAACCAACGTCCATGTTCGAGACAAATTCGATGACAACTCTCCCATTGATATGGACAGGGTTTGGCGAATGTTCGTAGCAGCCGGCTTCAAGGGCTATATGTCAATTGAATTCTCGGATGCGACGGAGTCCGCGGCGACCGGCATACCAAGACTTGTAACCGAGGTCAAGGCGCTCAATAAGAAGTATTCCAGCGTTTGAAGACCTGCGCGACGTGAGACAAATGTGTCGTTGCTTTCTTTGGCCTACGTTCAGAACAATGCCCGTCAGCTCGACGGCATCGCACTGGATAGAACCTTCTCTGACCAGGCCAGCGGCAAGGACACGAAACGGCCGCAGCTCGAAGCCGCCTTGGCGTATATCCGCGAGGGGGACACGCTGATTTGTCACAGCATGGATCGTCTCGCTCGCAACCTGGACGACCTTCGCCGGATCGTAACGGAACTGACCAAGCGCGGCGTGAGTGTTGAATTTGTGAAAGAGCATCTGACCTTCACCGGAGCGGATTCCCCCATGGCGAACCTGCTTCTAAGCGTAATGGGCGCGTTCGCACAATTTGAGCGGGAGCTAATCAAAGAGCGGCAGCGTGAAGGCATCGCTCTTGCCAAGGCGAAGGGGAACGTATACCGGCGCCGGGTGCCGAGCCTCACCGCGGAGAGGGCGGCGCTCTTACGTCGCCGAGTGGCTGGTGATGAGCCAAAAGCCAAGCTGGCGCGGGAGTTCGGCATCAGCCGAGCATCGCTGTACAACTACATGAGTGACGCGGCCTGAGCTCGGCTCAGAGTTCCGCTTTGCTTTTGCAAGAGCAATTCGCTTGTGGTCTGCTTACTAATTCCACGCTGACTGGCCTCCAAGAAATCAGCCCCATCGGGTCGATGTCGATCGCCAATAGCTTACGTCCGTCCGCATGGCGTTCGCGGGCCATCGCCAGCGAAATCTGGGGGTATTTTCCCAGCGCCATCAACTTCTCCTTGCCGTCGAAGCGGTATTTCCATCGCCACAAGTTGCCGCTGGACGGTGAAACAACTAAGTACATACCGCCTGAGTCACTCAGGCGATACGGCTCTTCTGCTGGTTTTGATCGCCTGATCTCTGTATCCGTCAGTGCCATTGGTCCGTTCCTTGGCCCATTTTCTCGGCATACCCCCATTTCAAAAGCGAGATACCCCGCGAAATACCCCCTTGGGAGCTCGGCTTCCATAGTACGTCACGGGACGGTAAAAACACGAAACCCCAGCATTTGCTGGGTTTGAGTAGATATTTAGGATGTTCTCGGATGTCCTAAAACAAGGTCGTGGCGGTGGAAGCAGTCCAGAGCGAACCGCTCTCCGGCCCGATTCCCTGCTATCAGGGATTAATACAGGGATTTTTCATGGGCTTTGCAGAGAATGCCCTGGCATTATCCGTCAATCCTCATGAATCCAGGGCGATTTCTCGCGCCTTCCTCTAGATTAGGCCCCGACTGAACAGGGAATTTAATTTCAATTATCAGGGAATCGTAATTGTCTATCTGAGATTGAGGCCAATATCAGAGCTTCGGGATCCATCAAGCCGACGTATTGGCCCAGGCTCAGTAAAATTCACCAGCATCATCCACTCTTTTGAAGGCTTACTCGGCTAGCTCGATGAGTGCCTTGCCTGAATCGCCAAGCGAGCTAACTCCCGGTTTGCCCCGCGATTCGGGGGAGTAGGCTCTCCAAGTCATCTGTCTGAGATGCCGACTATACAGGCAAGTGGGGCTCCCTTTCCTGGTCAATGAGTGCATTGGCGATTTACCGCCAACTGAGTCGGGGATTCGTGTCGGTGAACAACTCATGGGTGTCGAGTGTACGGTTTGGCCGTTTCTCGTCAACTTGCCGGCTTGAGGAAACCGAAAGCCTCGCCGACTCTCGGCCGCTAATGTTTGTGGCGCGCATCCTCATCGCGCCTTGCTCACACGCGATGAAGCCCTTGCCGGAAGCCCTGTCTCTACGCTTTCTCGAGCACAAGATGGGTGGCGTATTCCGAAGTCTTGCGTTCGGTTACGGAAAACCCTAACGCATGAAGGTCCAGACCATCGAACAGCGACTCTCCCTGACCAAGAAGAACGGGTGCCGATACGATGTGGAGAGAGTCGATCAGGCCGGCTCCCAGATACTGCCGCACCGTGGCCACGCCGCCTCCGATCTTGACGTCTTTGCTGCCGGCAGCCTTCTTCGCGAGGACCAGCGCCTCCTCGAATCCGCCCGTCACAAAGTGGAAGGTGGTTCCACCTTCCATCACCAGAGGTTCACGCTCGTAATGCGTGAGAACGAAGGTAGGTGCGTGGTACGGCGGATTGTCACCCCACCAGCCCTTCCATGAGTCGTCTGGCCATGGGCCGCGCACCGGACCGAACATGTTGCGGCCGAGGATGAAGGCACCGAAGTTCTCCATCGACCGCTGAGCAAACATATCGTCTACATCCCCCGTGGTTCCCCCCTCCTTCCCGACCATAGAGCAATAGGTCTTAGTATGAAAGAACCACTGAAACATCTCTGGTCCCCGCTTCCCCAGCGGATCTTCAAGGCTCTGTTCGATCCCAGCGCCGAAACCGTCCAACGAAACACCAAATCCCGCTACTCGAACCTTTGACATCCCAATCCTCTCCCTCACTATGGTTGTGCTGACTCTTCGTATATTTCAGCGTGCGGTGAGCTTACGCCGTCGCTGTTCGCTTGCCTTCATGATTTCACTCATATCGCCGGTCGGACGTATTTCGAAAATCGACCCATACTTTACCGCCGGATGCTGTGACATGAGTTGAATCGCATGATTCATGTCGCGTGCCTCAAGCACAAGAATGCCGCCCAGTTGTTCCTTGGTTTCGGCATAGGGACCGTCGGTAGACGCGACTTTGCCGTTCTTCCAGTACAAGGTCAACGCGGTTTCACGAGGCTGAAGAGCTTCTCCTGCAGCGAAGTGCCCGTTCGCGCGCAAATGGTCGTCGTACTCGAAGCATTCGTCGAACATGGCGTTTCGCTCGTCCTCAGTCATGCCCGCGTGTTTTGCTGGATCGTAGTATCCCAAACAGATGTATTTCATCGGTGTCTCCTTCTGTTGGTTGTCGGCAACCTGCGCACTGGATTGTTCACCCTATAGTCGTCGGGGCGGAGAGGAAATCGACAGTGTCGCCAGTTTTTTCTTTCAATTCCTCGAGCCGCCGCGAAAGGAAACGACGCTCCGGCTCCCTCTGAGTTAGGGCAAGCGCCTTCTCATACGATGCACGCGCCTCCGGAAGCCGCCCTAGCCTGCGACACAGATCCGCACGGGCGGAGTACGCGAGGGGATAATTGGCGAGTTCCTCCCGCGCCAGGAGGCCATCGATCAGACGGAACCCCTGCTCCGGACCTTCGTGCATGGCGATGGCAACTGCACGGTTGAGTTCCACGACCGGAGATGGCTGAATTCGAATCAGTCGGTCGTAGAGTAGCGTGATCTGGCGCCAGTCCGTGGATTCCGCCGAGGAAGTCTCGGCGTGAACTGCCGCGATGGCCGCCTGCAGCGTGTAAGCACCGAAACGGCGGGATCGAAGTGCGCTCTCGGTGAGAGCGATGCCTTCGACGATCTGATCTCGATTCCACAGGGAGCGATCCTGCCGGTCCAGCAGGATCAGTTCTCCTTCTGCAGAGCTTCGGGCGGCGCGGCGCGATTCCTGCAACAGCATGAGCCCTAACAGACCCATCACCTCGGGTTCCGGGAGAAGGTCGAGCATAAGTCTACCCAGACGGATCGCTTCGCGGCTCAATTCAGCGCCTGTTGCTTCCGCTGAATAACCCGCGTTGAAGACCAGGTACACCACCTGAAGTACTGCCCCCAACCTCGCCGATAATTCCTGCGAAGCCGGCACCTGGTAAGGAATCGCCTTATCGCGGATTACGGCTTTCGCGCGAACAATGCGTTGAGCAAGCGTCGCCGGCGTAACCAGAAATGCTCGCGCAATCTCCTCCGTTGTCAGGCCGCAGACTTCACGTAGTGTGAGCGCAACCTGCCCCTCCGATGGCAGCGCAGGATGGCAGCACGTGAAGATGAGACGAAGACGATCGTCCTCCAACTCTTCTTCCTGGGGCGCTCCATCGACGCGCGCTTCG
>Ga0207667_10007806_pt1 | contig 12787 bp, 15 predicted proteins | sample KBSCornC52_FD_184301 | JGI IMG/M metagenome (GOLD analysis project Ga0207667, IMG submission 184301) | Corn rhizosphere microbial communities from Kellogg Biological Station, Michigan, USA - KBS Corn C5-2 (SPAdes) (version 2) | ecosystem: Host-associated > Plants > Roots > Rhizosphere > Soil ...
AAAGTCTGGCCTCACCCGCGAAGAATACGAACGGCGCGAGAGTCAAATTCCGCGCCACGAGGACGAGCGCAGTCACGAACTTGATGACACTGCGTCGATGGAGCATGTGATGAGGGTTGGGATGATGATGAAGGATTTATGAGAGAGAATACGAAACCAATCCGAGTCCGAATCTGCGACAAGAAACATCCGCACTACCCGGCTGTTGGCGTGCTGACTGGTAAAGTTATTCGCCTGTTTGGAAAGCCAATGGCGGAAGTTAAATTCGATCAGGACTCTCATGGCACAGAAGGCTGCTTCGTTGATGCGGGACAGGTGGAGCAAATATGAAACACCCCGGCATTATCGAGCGTCGAATGGCCAAGCGTAACCTGATGGATCACGGCGACCACCACGGTTGGGCCAGCCGCGATTACGCCGACATCGACTGCAAGGCGACTGGCTGCATGTGGAATAAAAATCTCAAGTGCAATGTGCCGAGTTTGTGTGAAATTTTACCAGATGGAAAATGCAAGGGGTTAAAAGTGGCTCCGATGAAACGTGGGCTTGAAGGAGACTAATTTTATGCAAACCCCCACCACAGACAAAATGGTAGCCGCTAATGGCATGGTCAGCGCAGACCTGTGCCGAAAATTCGAGGCGGCGTTAAGAACGATTGCACGTTACGACGAGGAATCAATTTGGTCAGACGACCGGGATGATGCGGCTAATGCGATGCTAGGCGTGGCCAGAGAGGCTTTGGGTGAGAAGTGAGTCCCTACGAGCAACAAGCCCGACAACTCCGCGACAAGGTTTTCTGCCACACCATCGGCGACGACCAGTGGGCGAATGTCAGGGAGAAGTGGATTGCGGATTTGGAGTGGCTAAAGGCGCAGAAGGATTTGCGGTGTCAGTATCCTCCAACAAAATTATGCCCGACGACAATTTCATAATCCCTCCTGATACTGACGCCGGAATCGTGGCCAGAATGACCCTTCAAGAGCGAGTTGACAGGGCGATTAAATTGTTGAAAGAGCATGAGCCTGCGGAGGGGTATTGCTTGGCCTACAGTGGCGGCAAGGATTCCGACACGTGTAAAAAGCTACTTCAGCTTTCGGGTGTGAAATTTGAGTCTTGGTACAATCAGACCACCATTGACCCTCCAGAGTTGGTGCGTCATGTGAAATCGCAGTCCGACGTTAAATGGAGCTTGGCAAATAAAAACATGATGTCCCGCGTTGCCGAGAAATCAGCAGCCCCTCCCACAAGAATGATGAGGTGGTGCTGTGACGAGTACAAGGAGAATAGCCAGCCATTTGTGGGCAGAGTTAAGATTGTCGGAGTTCGCGCGGCAGAAAGCCCAAGGCGCAAGCATAGATGGTCTGAAAATGCGCTGGACATGAATAAGCAAAAGACGATTTGTCCAATAGTTTATTGGTCCGACGACCAAGTTTGGGAGTTCCTAAAACAGTACGGAGTGACAGTCTGCGTGCTGTATTCAGAGGGATGGAAGCGGCTCGGGTGTGTTGGCTGCCCACTCAACAACCAAAGCAGGGAAAAAGAATTTGTGCGCTGGCCAGCGTTTGAAAGAAACTGGAAAAATGCCGTGGTGAAGAATTGGGAAAATTTTCACGATAAGCAAACGCTCAAAGGCAAACCCACGTTTCAATCACGCTTCAAATCCGGAGAAGAATTGTGGCACTGGTGGATGCAGGATGACAAAGCGCCAGACCCATTTCGAGAAGATTGCCAATCAGGACTAATGTGGACTAACGACGATGGTTTGCAAAACTCACCAAGTTAAAATCTTCATCGCTGGCGACCTCGACCAGATTCGTAAAACATGCCGCATCTATTGCCTCTGCGGGCTGTGCGTCACTATAACGCCGACAGAATTTATTTACACTGGCGGCATGGAGACTGGGGTTGAAATTGGCCTGATGAACTATGCGCGATTTCCAGATGAGCCTTTCAAGATCGACGAGCACGCGATGAATTTGGCGAGACAGTTGATGGCTGATTGCTTCCAGCGTTCCTGCTCTGTGGTGACGCCAACAGAATCGCATTATCTACAGAACGAAGGCATCACCATCCCCCGCTAATTCCACGAGCAGTCATCCAGCATTGCTTATTTGGAATCCTTGCCGACGCTGGAATCGAACACCAGCAGCCAACCTGTGATCCGCTAGAAGTCCACTGGCCCACAGAGCCGCACACCCACAGGCCGTTATTCTCCGTCTTCATTGGGCACAGGCGGCACCGACGCATTCTCGGCAGCATCAACCTCACCCGCTGATTCCGATTCCTCGGTGGCCTCGACAGGAGCATCAACAACCCCATTGCGACCGCTCGTTTGCTTAATCGAAAGATGCCGGTAAGGGGGAACTTTTGGAGATAGGCGAAGCTGATTGACAGGCACAGATTGGTCCACGTAGCCATCCTTGAGACTCGTTTTCGCGAGATAACCCGCCATGACCTCCACGATTTGCACATACGATTTCCTGATGGTGTTTCCGAGCCTTAAAACGTAGCGACTCGGGGTAGATTTCAAAAGTGTCTCGCGCTCGATTTTCTCGACGTACCTCTCGAAAGGCTTTTTCTCAACAGCGTGGATTGACCAGCCGATTGTTTCGTCGGTCTGCATCTCGATTAGTTCCGTGTTGTGAAGCGATTTAATGAACCCGCAGGCTTCAAGAATGCCCATCCTGAGTTTGCGTCTGCGGAACGTGGTGTGAACTTCCGGCCATTGCTTCGCTAGGATCGACGTGAAATCTTTTCGCAGTGGAAGTGCGTAGAGCTTACAAAATCCCAGGTTGAGGACTTTGCGCTTGTCCATGAGCCATTTCATCCCGCCGCGACAGAGAAGTGCGAAGTGAAGGTGCAGGGTTGCCACGTCGGTTATTCCCGCATCAGCCGCGCAGTACCGCACGAAATTTTCAAACTCGTTGGCCTCGGCTTCGGAATTGCCGAGGAGCGGTTGATTTCCGAATTCCTTCTTGGTTTCCGGTTGCGCTACTGGACTGTCAGGCCACCGCAAATAATAAGCAGGCGTGACCCCTTCGCACTTCTGGGCGATTTTTTCGAGAACGGTTTTGCGAACGAGCCACGACTGGCCTTCAGAGTCGAAGGAGTTCGCGTTTAAAATCTCGCTGATGAATTTCCACTGTGCCTCGTTTTCTGCGGGCATGGCGAGTTCGACGAAGAAGCACGGGCCATTAGACTCCTGCGACGGCGTGGCGTAAATTGGCCACACGATTTCTTGGGAGTCGCGAACGTCTCGGATTTTCCAGAGTTGCTTGTCGGAGATGGGGGTGTGGGTTCTCATTCTGCGAATCCCCACACTTCAATTTCTTCGTTGCCAGCCTCAAATTGAATAGAGCCTTCAGATGTTGGCGCAGGAAACCACAACCCGTCCTTGGATGACGACGGCGGTAAAACTTTGGCAATTTTCTTGGCAAGCTCAATCGTCTCTTTTGAGATAGGCTCTCCGTCGCCGTCACCAAGCCATCCTTTTTCGAGAGATGAAAAGCTGTCGATGCGTTTTAGGATTTCATCTAGTGTCATAACCTCAATGCCCGCTAAACCACTTGGCCTCATGCTCACGCTCGGCCTCAGCAGCAAGTTGCCGCCGTGCCCGCTCGATGTACGCCGCGACTTCAGGATAAGCCTTGAGTTCGTCGGTGCCGATTAGCGAGAGAAGGTAGAGGGCGGGGACGGTTGATGTCCTGTCCTTGAAATGGGGGCCGGGGATTGGAAACTCGTCGAAGTCGGTGAGGGTTTTGAGTGGCTTTTGTTTTTTCATGTCGTGATGATTCCTTGGGCTACGGAAGGGGTGTCGTGTTGAAATCCTTCGATGGGCACAAGTTTTCGCAAGGCGTAGGAAGTCGCGCTAAAACTGTGGTTGTAGATTTTTGATGACGGGGCGATTGTCTCGCCTTGCTTCTTTCCGGGTTTCAGATAGCGTGCCCATGCGATGTTCCAGCGGCAGTGCGCTGATATGAAAAGCCGGTTGTCGAAAAACAAACGCTTCGTCATATCAATGCGCTGCATGATTGAGCCATGTCCTTTTTCCACTGGAATAAGGTCAATCTTGCCACCACTAACATCCTTGAAAATCTGAGCGTCTGTGCGGTGCGCTCTTGCATCGTAACCAACCACCGAGTCGTCTGCAAAATGGTACCACTTCACCTCTGGCCTTCCGGGGTTGTCTTTTGCGATCCATTCCGTCCAAAATTTTACGCGCTCAAAAACTTCGTACGCGAATTTCTTTACATTGAGATTTGTGCCAACTGATACGACTTCATCAAAAACACTGAACACAATCTCATCTTGAGGATTGCGGTGCGTGCAAATGAAAGAGCAAGCGTGATTGTTGACCCCACCAGGATCGTTTCCGGTGTAAAGGGTAATCGAAGATTTTTCAGGCGTGATTACCTCCCACTTAGATTTGTCTGATCCTTCGCACTTGCCTATGAAATGAATATTGGGCAGCACGACATCATCGAAATGACCAGCAGAAACATCTTTTGCCCACTCTCCAGTGGGATTATCCACGAGCCTTTTAAATTTAATGACATCGTGTGCGTACCTACGCTTCAAGTCATCCTTCTCGCGAGGGTCGAGGAATGGATTTTCGTAAAGAGAAAAAAGACGAATCTCAAACTCGTCGTGGTAGTTGTCACGAAAATATTTTGAGTCTGGATTTTTCCCCTCCTCAAAGATGCAAAATAAATGGCTGTCCGATCCTTCTTCTGGCCAATTACAATCGACGATAATTTGATGTTTGGAAAAATCTAGTCCGAGAACGCGAAGTTGGTCACAGAGTGAATCGAACAAAATTCTATCCTCAAATTGGTCGGCCTCTGAAATCCAAACCATCGAGAAGCGAGCGCCCTTGAACTTCTCAGGAGCCGCAAAAGCATAATCACAGGAATGAAGTTGCACCTCGCTAATTGTTCCATGCTGATTCCTGACCCGGACGTATTCCATTTTTGAAACTCCGTCCACGCCAACTTTCTCAATCTTGAATCCCCAACCGGCATTCTCCCATCCCGGTAAAACAAAATTCACCAAGTCTTTCCATACACCAATTTTTGCGTTCTTAATCGAGCGACAGACGACCGCGACCACTGCGCCATCCGTCTCCCACAAATGACGCGCCACCTTGTTTGCTATGCATATGCTTTTCGAAGCCTTCCTGGTCCCAATGGCAAGGATATGCCGCTTTGTGGAATTGTACAGGCCGTAGCCCTTTATTGAGAGCAGCGGGTACGCTTCGCCGTTCTCGTTAATGACAAATCGCTGGTAGCGATACTCCTCACCCCAAGGGGGCTGGATGTTCAGGCTGGCTAGTTCTGGAGGAAGCTCAATCACGGGTCATTTTTGTGTCGCACTTGCACGATTCATTTCGCTGTGCGACAGTGTATGGCAAGCCGACTACAATGTCAACAACGGTGTGATTTCAAAATATGACTGACTTGAACGTGGATTTGTCCGGTAGCGACGCCGACTCCCTTAAAGACCTCAAGGTTGGGGATCGCGTTTGCTTGAATTATCTCGAAGGCACCGTCAAATCCAACGACGGCGAAAACCTCTCCGTGTCGGTTTCAGAGATTGAGCCTGACGAGGCGAAGTGCGGCCCCGCTGACGACTCCGAAGATTCCGCTGACGCCTCGGCCCCGGACGAATCTGCCGAAGGCGAAAAGCCCATCGCAGTTGTCGCGATGATGGGCAAGAAAAAGTGAGCCAGAAATTCTCTGGAGAATCCAAATGCCCAAAGCTCAAGTGGGAGTTTCAAATAAACGAGGACGGCACGGTAAACTTCACCGTTCGCGCAAAACGCTTACGGTTGCGGGAGGAGCGCGGGCAATTTCGTTTTTCGATTTTGCAATGGCAGAACAAGCTGCCGTTGGAGATCAAATTAAATGGGCATTCGGCGATGACGATGGTGGACCTAAAATTGTGGTCCGAAATTTTACCATCGGAAATCCCGGCAGTGCTTTGGGGAAAACTTCACAAACTGGCGAATCGCAATGATCGATCTGGAGCTTCTAAAACAAAAGGGGGCGACGCCCGAAAACTTCCGCAAGCTGTTTGCTCCGGAGGGCAAGAAGGCGGTAGTTGACCCAAAGCTCGTTGCGCTCCAGACGAAACATAGCAACCGATTACGTCGTGCCATTGATACAAATCTTCAGGAGGCACCCATCTACGGCGCCATCGACCGCTCTCTGGAAGCCGCTCAAGACAACATCCCCAACATCCAAGCTCGGATGCTGGCCGCGATGGGCAAAACCGACGAGGAGATTTCGCAGCTATTCAAGGATTTCAACTTGGACAAGCTGCTGGAGCCAGTCTTTCAAGTCGTGGATGGCAAGGAGACGATGCTGCTGAATGAGCGTCGTGAGCCTATCCTGACGTTCAACAAGCCCCTTTTCGAGCAAGTGTTCCTGCCGATGGTTCAGTGCTACTGCGACATGCGGGCGGGCAAGCTGTTCAACGACCGCAATCTTTTTCCGCGTTACAAGTATGCGCCGGGGAGGATGACGCTGAATGACATGGTGACGGCAGATGTCGTGACCAGTCGTGTGCAGCGCATGACCTCGGACATGGGGTACGCCGACGACGACAAGCAGAGCTTCAAGCAGATGCTTTATTACGGCACTTGCTTCAACTTCCCCAAGGAGGCGTATCATCGCGAGGAATATGACACGCTCGACAACGGTAAGACTGTCACGAAAGTAAAGCGCGAGGGCGTGAGATTCGTCATTCCACACCCGTCGCGTCATTTCTGGGACCGCAGTTGCCCGCTCTATACGCTGAACTCCGACACTGGTTGCAGCTATTTCGGCTACTGGGACATTTTGAAGTGGGCCGACGTGCGCGATAATCCACTGTACTGGAACACCGACAAAATCACCTACGGCGGCTACGACCTTTTCTCGACGGCGACGTGGCGAATCTTCCAATCGTTTTACCCATGCACCGTTCAGTTGCCACCCGTCCTGCGCGACCTCAAGACCAAGGACCAGTTTGACCGAATCTCCCAAGAGCAGTCGTCATTCCTGAAAGACAGTGATGACGCGACGATTACGCTGGCGGTGTTGTTCGACAAGGTGATTCCGAAGGATCACAACCTGTTCGACTACGACAAGCCGGTGTGGATGCGGTTCATCTACGCTAATTTCAATTCCTGCATCTACTGCGAGCCGATAGCGTACACCCCTGGCTACGTTTATCTCGACCGCTACGATGCCAACAAGACCGTGCCTTCGGGCATGGGGTTGCAGTTGACGCCGTTCGCGCAACTCCTCGGAAATTTCCTGACGCAGCACTTCATGTCGGTGAAGCAGAACATGCTTCGTGTCGCGTGGGTCAATACCGACATCATGCCAGCAGACCAGATCGACATCCTTGGCAGGATGAAGGACAAGCTGTATCAGGGCATCAATTGGCTCAAATATTCCAAGAAGCACAACAGCTTTCAGATCGGCGACCGTGGCGACCAGCGCGAGGCTGTGACGACCATGCAGACGCCGCAGGTCAATGTTCAGGACATTTCGGCGAACATCAGCATGACGCTCATGGCCGTCGAGCGAATGCTCGGCTTTTCCCCGCAAGAAGTCGGCGCCCCTGCGAGCCATGAGCAATCCGCCACCGAAGTCTCCGTGGCAAACGAGAATACGTCGGTAAACCTTGAATTCACGGGCACCGGCATTGACTCCGCGTGGGCGGCGAAGAAGCGACTGCTCTACACGGCGTTTTATTGCTACGGCTCTGACGAAGTGTTTGCCGAAGTCGCCGACCTCACTCCCGAGCGTCAGGCGGCGTTGGAAAAACTTGGCTTCGAGATTGAAAAAGGCGACGGCGCGAATACGCATTTTGGAGTCAAAGGCAAGAAGGCTGCGCTCGTCATGGACACGTTCTTGTCCGACCGGGAAGGCGTCAATCGCCTCAACGATTCCAAGGTTGGCATCGCGATGCTCCAGAACCTCGGGCAAGTCGCGCAGAACCCCATCCTGTTCCAAACCATCGGCGCTCCCCAGTTCGTCCAGTTGTTCAACTACGTCTGGAAGATGATTGGACTGCCCGACGACTTCCGGCTCAAGGTGGCCAATCCTGACGCTGCCAAGACCCCACAGGAGCAGCAACAGGCGATGATTCAAATGTTGGAGCAGGCCAAAGAGCAAATCGTCCAGCAAGCCGTGCAAGTCGTGGACCAGCAAATCAAGCAGCAGGTCGTTGCCCCGACGACTCAGGAATTCATGCAGACCAAGCAGGCGATTGAAAAATTGATGCAGGGTCAGCAAGTGCAGGGAGAAGTTGTTCAGCGACTCACCCCGTTGTTGCAACTGCTACAGCCTCCGACCGCGCCAATTCAGTCGCCTATGCCTCCCACTGGCCCAGTGATGCCGCCACAAGTTTTACCAAATGCAAATCCTCCGCTCAGACCTCAAGACCCTGCCACAGCCTAAAGCTGACGAACTGGCAATATTTCTCAAAAGCGACACTTGCAACACACTCCGCGAGGTCGCGAAGTCGCGCATTGCCGAGCAACTGCTTTTGGTGGGCGAGACAACCACCGCCAACTCGGAGAGCTTCATGCAAACTGGAGCGATCAACCAAGGCGCAAACGAGGCAGTTTTTGCCATGTCTCGCCTATCCATTTTCCTCACCGTACTCGACGAAATTCAGAAAGACCTGCTCGAAAACAGGCATCTGAAAGTCGTGGAGAAAATCACCATCGACCGAGAATAACTACACACAAAACCAAGACCCTTGCACTACTCCATTCACTTGCTAAAGATCGCATCCATATCATTCGCCGCCAGCTTTACAATGTCGTTGATTATGATTTTGGCACCATTCTGTATATGCAACCGAATTGGTCCTGTCCGACTGTTTAATGAAATTGTGGTGGATATAATTTGGGAAGACATATCTCGCAGGATTCGCGTATGGGGGAATTGTAAATGAAAACGCGATGCCAGTTATATTTGGCCATTGTGGCCCTCCCTATTCTGTTCACGTCCAAATTGTTTGCGAGGTATCATTACCACAATATCTGCCTATCTGATTTAATCGCTGCAATAGGAGTCGCGGCGGCCATATGCGCGTTTTGCCTTACGATTTCAGACCTAATTAAATCTAAAAATGAAAATTGACCAAACCAAATGCGATCATTGCGGGAAGGTGCATGACAATGATTCCTTTCTGCTTTGTGGAGGAATTGCCCGGTTGCTGCTAGAAACGCGAACAGCGACTGGTCGTGGCAGCTTCGACTTCTGCAACGAGGATTGCCTTCGCAGGTTTCTAAACGGCAGGTATTCCGAATCGCACTCGCACGAGGAATCATTTGAGGGGTGGAGATTGGCTATGGACATCATCACGGCCCCCATCCTTCCAAAAGACGCAAAAGAACGTCTGGATAAAATTTTAAACAAATAACCACATCAATTATGTCCAAAGACACCAAGACCACTCCCGCTACCCCTGTCGCTACCCCCGAACCCGCACCGACTGCACCGACCCCGAGTGTGCCTGCGCCGACTCCTGCTCCTGTCTCAAAGCCTGACGTTGCCGACGTAGTGGCTCAGGATTCGGCTGTGAAGGCGTTGCTTGGAGCGACGCCTAAGAAGTCGCATAAGGCCGAGAAAGAGCCAGCCGCCGCAACTATTAAGGATTCCTTAAAGGTTGAACCCACGCCCGCTCCAACCCCCGATAAACCATCGGCAACTGAGCCTGCCGCGATTGCTGCCACCGCCGCACTGGCACCAACCCCGCTCAAGGTCCGCAAGCCGAAGCCGCAAGCCGAACCTTTGACCGCCGCGCAGATTGCCGAAGCGACCGCGACCGCCGTTGCCAAAGCGATTCAGCCGAAATCTGAACCCACCGCGCCTGCCACGGTTGAATTGCCGCCCGCGTTGGACAATATGCGGCCCGTGTTCGAGCAGCTTGAGTCCCTGAACCCGAACAAGTACAAGGGCATCACGAAAAAGGCGGCTGAGAAGTATGCCGACTTTGCGCGGAAGGAATTGGCGTACGCCGAGAATTGGGAGCGCAACGAGCAGCAGCGGCAGATTGCCGAGGGGAAATTCGATCCCGCCAATCCGCCAGTGTTCAATGCCGAAGACCCGCAGCACGCCGCGTTCTACAACCGCAACAATCCCGACGTCGAGATTGACCCTGAGGACTTGGAGGAAGCCCGATTTGAAATCAAGTTCAACCAGCGGTTCGAGAAGCGCGTTAAACCGAAGCTGGAGGAGGCCGAGAAGACAATCAGCAATCTCAAGGCTACTCCCGCCGCCGCGCAGTCCGTCGATCAATTCCAAGGGTCGCTGCTGTCCACACTCGCGAACGGACCTGTGACGCCGCAGAGTTTCAAGGAGTGGAGCGAGACGAATCCTTTGGAGGCTGAAATTGCGGGACAGGTGCAGGAACAAGTCGCGCCAGTGGTTCACGCAGCCTCATTGCTGTGGGACGGTGCCGTCGCCATGGATCAAAACAACGCGACGCATACGGTGGCCGCGCAAGCCTTTCAAAGATTCGAGCAAACCTTGGATGCCCACCGCGACCAGTTGGTTGACGACAAAGGTCGGTCGTGGCTTCCACTCGCCGAGTATTCGCAACTGTCGCCGAGCAAGCAGCGTGATTTCTTCACCACGACCAAGGACAAGTTTGTCAACTACCTTGCCCTCGAAGCTGCGGCCCGCGTGAGAGATGTGGCGAAAAATCAAATGGAAATTATCGAGCGTGGCGCGAAACGTCTCGGTTATCAAAAACCCCAAGTGCCACCAGTGACACCTCAGTCACAGTCGCAAACACCGTCGTCACCCGCGCCATCATTGGTTTCTCCTAGTGTTTCCAGCGGGGCACCTACACCTCCCGCAAGAGGTGTCGCTCCTGCTCCAGTGGTCAACGGTGTCAGTGCAGTTGGTGGTTTGCTGGGCGTTCGTTAGGTTTAATTGCTGAGTATTCCCACGCTGATTTCCGATTGTCGGTGCAGCGGCGAGCCGATGTAGGCTGGTTGGCATACCTTGCAATTAAATCATGTCTGACACGACAATTTCCGCAAATTTCATCGGCAAGTGTACCTTCGCTGCTGGCGTCGATGCTTCCCGCATTGACGGCATGACGCTGGTCAACATCGAGCCTACCAAGCCTTCTCAGGCTGACACCATCTACCGCGACAAGGCGAATGCTTTGTGGCGTCTCATTGGTCCCATGTTTGAAGCCGATTTTCGCGGCAAGGCGTGTCAGGCCAAGGTGAACGGTTTCGCTGACTGGATCAAAATGGCGGGCACCAAAGTCATCGACGCGGAGAAGATGACCAAGATCAAGGCCAAGTCCGACCTCACCGACGTTCTGCCGTACATCAAGATGGAGGTCACGAACCCCATCAATAACCAGCACTGGAATTTCACTTCCGGCACGGCTGCGGGAGCGGGCGAACTGACCCCAAACCTCGGCGCTACATTCCAGTGGAAGGGCATTGTGGCAAGTTCCAAGAGCATTCCGTCAGACCCCCGCTGGTTCGGCGCTCGCAGCGTGGTGACAATCCTCGGCAAAGACGCTGGCACGGGCGGCAAAGTGCTGTCCTCGTATCAGGTCAAGGACGCGGCCATCGTGGCCGGAAACCTCGTCATCTTCATGGACAACATCGGCAGCAACGTCGATGACCCGCTCTACAACTACGACAACACGCATTACAAGCGTTCCAATGTCGTTCGCGGCGTGCTCACTCGCGGCCTTCCCAACGTGACCACGGCGGAAGCCTTCTGCGACAACATCCCTGGTTTGAACATGAAACAGTTGAAGCCTTTCTGGCTCCAGCAGTCTCGTTTCAACATAAAAGAGGACGACCAGTACCAAAAATACGTCAAGCTCATTTCCGAAAACAACCCGCTGTTCGCCGCGTTTGGCGACGTGGATTCGGTCGAGTATGCGCGTCAGGTGATGGAAGATCACGACAACCGCCTCGTCAACACGTTCCTGAGCAATCCGGCGCTCGTCAATCAGACGGTCGAGAAAGTTGACCAGTTGGAAAAAGTGGCGTGGTTCGTTGGCGATGCCAACTCCCCGACCTATTCGTGGACTGGCCGCTATCAATGCCGTCGAGCCAATGCGATTGGATACCTCGAACAGTTGGCCGAATGCACCGACAACCTCGGCATCCCGGCCCTCGTGGACGCCCTCGGTCTCAAGATCAAGTTGTCCGACATGCACAAGAAGTTCTACAACATCCTCCGCGTGCGTAAGGCGCGTGGTCAGGATGGCAAGGTGCTGGAACTCTGGCTGCCGAGCGATGTGCGCGAAAAACTCGTCGCGGCTTACGTCACCTACTTCAAGGAGAAATCCATCGACACGATGCGTATCAACATGAACGCGCAGTCGAACAGCCTCGGGTTCACTTGGTACACCATCGACCTCGACTGGCCGAATGTTCAGTTGCGATTGGTGACTCACGACGCGCTCGACGATTATGTTTCGGCGGCTCGCGACGCGGCTTTGGCTGCGGGTGACAACGCCGCGACTGCGGACGCCTATAAGGCGATTGCCTCGCTGATGTTCTGCCCCGACTGGAGCGCGAGCTATCGCGGCCTGATCGACAGCGGCACCTTGACGATGGAAACCGGCACGGCGCAAGAAATCGCCCGCGTTGACTCCTCGTTGCTCTGCGGCCCGCTCGTGGTGCCTCAGCAGCGCGTGAAGCATTACTGGGAGACGTTCACCCAGATTACGGAATGCGGTATCTCGCAAGCCGCATGGGAGAACTTCGACATCACTGGCTTCGACCAGTAAACATCGTTGG
>Ga0207667_10007807_pt1 | contig 12787 bp, 10 predicted proteins | sample KBSCornC52_FD_184301 | JGI IMG/M metagenome (GOLD analysis project Ga0207667, IMG submission 184301) | Corn rhizosphere microbial communities from Kellogg Biological Station, Michigan, USA - KBS Corn C5-2 (SPAdes) (version 2) | ecosystem: Host-associated > Plants > Roots > Rhizosphere > Soil ...
TCGGCCTGCTCCCTGTCGCGACCGCCACCACGCTCAATTACATGTCGTCGATCTGGATCGCCGCCATGCTGTTCGGCGTCGCCTGGTGGCAGGGCAAGAAACGTTTCGAGTGGGGCCTGGCCGGCACGGTGCTGCTCAGCTTCGTCGGCGTGGCGATGCTGCTGCGGCCGTCGATCGATTCAGATCAGCTGGTGGGTGGAATGATCGCGCTGTTTTCCGGCGTGCTGTCGGCGCTGGTCTACCTGCAGGTGCGCAAGCTCGGCCTGCTGGGCGAACCGGAATACCGTGTGGTGTTCTACTTCTCCTTCACCGGCTTGCTGGCCGGGCTGGCCGGCAGCATCGTGATCGGACGCATCCCGTTCTGGCACGCGCATTCGGCCAAGGGCCTGGCGCTGCTCGTCACCATCGGCCTGACCGCGACACTGGCGCAGATCGCCATGACGCGCGCCTACCGGCTCGGCAATACGCTGGTCACGGCCAACCTGCAATACACCGGCATCGTGTTCGCCAGCCTGTGGGGCCTGTTCATCTGGAACGATGCGCCGGGCTGGATGGGCTGGGCCGGCATCGGCATCATTCTGATGAGCGGTGTAGTCTCGACGTTTTACAATCAGCGTTCCCAGCAACAATCCCGACAATCGAGCAATCTGCCGGCGAGCGATCCGATCGCCACCGAAGTTTAGGAAGAGGAATAACCATGACCTACGCCACCCTGATTTCCGCAGCCGACCTGGCCGCCCATATCGACGACGCCAACTGGCTGGTAATCGACTGCCGCCACGACCTCGCCAATCCCGACGCCGGCGCACAAGCCTACGCCGCCGGGCATATTCCGCAGGCGCGCTTCGCCCATCTCGACAAAATCCTGTCCGGCGCCAAGAACGGCGCCGACGGCACCTTCAAGGGCCGCCATCCGCTGCCGGAGCGCCAGGCCTTCATCGACGCCATGCAAGAGCTGGGCGTCGGCAAGGGCACCCAAGTCATCGCCTACGACGCCCACGGCGGCATGTTCGCCGCGCGTCTGTGGTGGCTGCTGCGCTGGGTCGGTCATGTACAGGTGGCGGTGCTCGACGGCGGCCTGCCGGCATGGCAGGCGCAGGGAGGTCAGTTGTCGAGCGAGACGCCGGCGCCGGTGCGCGGCGACTTGCAAGAGCAGGCGCCGCTGGTGACCACGGTGGATGTCGGCGATGTCGTTGCCAACCTCGACAGCAAGGCGCTGACCGTCATCGACGCGCGCGCGGCAGATCGCTACCGCGGCGAGAACGAAACAATGGACGCGGTCGGCGGCCATATCCCGGGCGCGAAGAATCGTTTCTTCAAGGACAATCTCGGCGCCGATGGCCGCTTCAAATCGGCCGATGCCTTGCGCGCCGAATGGAATGCGCTGATCGACAGCCCGCAGGCGGCCGTCATGCAGTGCGGTTCGGGCGTGACCGCTTGCCATAACCTGCTCGCGCTGGAAGTGGCCGGCTTGCCGGGCGCACGTCTGTATCCGGGGTCGTGGAGCGAATGGAGTTCGGATTCGTCGCGTCCGGTGGCGACCGGCGCACAGCCGTAAGCAGAGAACAAGTCCGGCGGCGCTCAGGCCGCCGGCATCTGCAAGCCTTGCATGAAGGCTTGTACGAACTGTCCCACCATCACCGGCGCATCGCGCCGCATCAGCAGCACCACCGCCGACTGGAAGTCGGACTCCCGTATGTCGATGAAATGCACGCCCGCAACGGCGATTGCACGCATGCTGTCGGGCACGATGGCGATACCGAAATTGGCCGTGACCAGACTCAGCAGCGAGGCCTTGCGCGAAGTTGCGCGCGCCGGCTTGGGAAAGAAGCCGTGCGCGATGCAACGTTCGGCCACCAGGTAACTGAGGCCGCCGCGCTCGCGATGCGGCATGGACACGAACAGCTCGTCGCGCAGCTCGGCGATGTCGACCATCTCGCGCTGCGCCAACGGATGCTGCAGCGATACCGCGACCACCAGCTTCTCCTGATACAGCGTGATGGTTTCCAGATGGGGATGCTTGCGCAGGATGGGCGTGCGCGCCAGGCCGAGGTCGGCGCGCCCTTCTTCGACGTCGAGCGCCTGGTGTTCGGAGGAGGCCTGGGAAATTTCGAGCGTGACGCCGGGGAATGCCTGCAGCACCGCGTTGAGACAGGGCCCCAGCGGCAGCGACAGCGGCACCGAGCTCGAATGCAGCAGGCGGATGGCGCCGCGTTCGCCCTTGTCGATGTGGCGCGCCTGCACGATGGCCTGGTCCATGTCGTCGAGGATCTTGCGCGCGCGGTCGTAGAAATCCTTGCCCGCCAGCGTCAGTTCGACCTGCTTGGCATCGCGTCTTAGCAAAACGACATCAATGTCGTTTTCCAGCTCCTTGATCTGGCGGCTCAGCGCCGACTGGGCAATGTACAGGCGCTCGGACGCGCGCGTGTAGCTGCCGGCGGCGACGATCTCGACAAAGTACTTGAGCTGTTTGATGGAAATCATGAGCGCCTATTGTGTCGCTGTATTGTGCCGCCATCGCGCTGCCGCCGCCATGCCGTTTTGCGATACTCGGACGGCGCATTTGATATTGGCGGCCACACCGGTTATGGCGCTACAGTCCGTGCATCATCGGCAATGCGAAGGGGCTTATCGTGTCGGAAACATTCCTTGTCCTGCTCGGCTTCGCCGGGCTGCTGCTCAGCGTCGTGATCAAGCTGATGTGCCTGCCGATCAAATCCACCCGGGGTGGCGGGCGCTGAATCTCAATGCGCGTGCGCGTGGCTGGTCAGCACCAGCACGATGACCACGCCCAGGCCGATCAGGATCACTTGCGGAATCGTCTCGCGCAGCGTGGCGCGGCGTTGCATTTGCGGCATCAGGTCGCTGACGGCGATGTAGATGAAGCCTGACGAGGCGAACACCAATACGTAGGGAATCCATTCCATGCCGCGTTCCAGCATGAAGTAGCCGAGCACGCCGCCCAGCACCGCCATCAGGCTGCAGATCAGGTTGTAGACGTAGGCGCGCGTGCGCGAAAAGCCGGCGTTGAGCAGGATGATGAAGTCGCCGATTTCCTGCGGGATTTCGTGCGCGATGATGGCCAGGCCGGTCACCAGTCCCAGATGCGGGTCAGCCAGGAAGGCGGCGGCGATCAGGATGCCGTCGGTGAAATTGTGCATGCCGTCGCCGACCAGGATCATCCAGCCGGCCTTGCCCGCCTCATGCTTGTCGTGGCCGTGGTGATGACCATGGCCGTCGTCTTCGTGATGATGGGAGTGGCGCAGAATGGAGAGTTTTTCCAGCAGGAAAAACGCCAGCAGGCCGCCCAGCAGTACGGCAAACAGCTTGTGCGGCTCGGCCGAGGATTCGAAGGCTTCCGGCAAGGCGTGCAGCAGCGAGGTCGACAGCATGATGCCGACCGACAGGCTGACCAGGCGCTCGACCATCTTCGACAACAGCGCGAATGAGAAAATCGCGGCCGCGGTGATGCTGAACACGCCGGCGATCGTCGTGGCCAGCAGAATGGAAAGCAGAGTGGAATTAATGTCGAGCCCCAATCGTCAGGAACAGCCTCAGGAAGTGGCAGATTAGACCATAGCTGGTTTTTTTCGGCAAATGCGCTTTGCCTAACGGACGGGCGGCGGCGACGGAATGTCCCGGGCGTCGTCCGTGCTGTCCACACCGCCCTGCTCCCCTTCCGTCTCCTCGGGCTCGTGCCGGAACAGCACTTCGTCGACACGGAATTCGGGGCGGACGCCGTCTTTTGCGATCAGGCCGTGCACCAGGTTGAGCAGCACGTCGTCCTGATACGGCTTGCCGAGATAGGCGTTGACGCCCAGCTCCATGGCGCGCTCGCGGTGCTTGGCGGCGGTGCGCGAGGTAATCATGATGATCGGCAAGGTCGCGGTAGCGGCCATGTCGCGGATGTTGCGCGTCAGGTCAAAGCCGTCCATGCGCGGCATTTCGATGTCCAGCAGCACGATGTCGGGACGCATGGCCTGCATCTGATGCAAGGCGTCGACGCCGTCGGTGGCCAGCACCACCTGGTATCCCTCACGCGTCAGCAGGCGATGCATGACGCGTCGCACCGTCAGTGAATCGTCGACCACCAGCACGATCTTGCGGCTGGCGCCGCCATCGGCGCCGTGCGGCTGCTCACGCCGCAAAATACGCTGGTAGCCCTGGCGCTGCGCCAGCTGGATGGGATTGAGGATCAGCACGATGCTGCCGCTGCCCAGCACCGTGGCGCCGACCACGCCGGTCATGCCGACCAGCTGCGGACCGATGCTCTTGGTGACGACCTCGCGATTGCCGACGATGCGATCCACCAGAATCGCGAGGAAGTCGTGGCCGCTCTTGATCACCAGCACCGGCAGCGCCTGCAGCAAGGGAATGATGCGGTCTTCGCCCAGCAGCGCCGACAGGTAATGCAACGGCAAGCTGCGCCCCTGCCATTCCAGCAACCCTTCACGAAACACCCGTTCCTGGTCGACGCGCTTGAGTTGCAGTACTTGCTCGACCAGCAGGGAGGGAATGGCGTAGCTTTGCTGGTCCAGCTCCAGCAGCACCACTTGCGCCACCGCCAGCGACAGCGGCAGGTGGATGATGAATTGCGCACCTTTGCCAGCGGTCGTGGCGATGCTGATGCGTCCGCCGAGCGACGCCACTTCCGAACGCACCACGTCCATGCCGACGCCACGTCCGGCGATGGCCGTGACATTGCTGCTGGTCGAAAATCCCGGATGAAAAATGATGCTGGTCAGTTCGACATCCGACAAGCGCTGGTCCGGATCAATCAATCCCAGATGCAGCGCTTTCTCATGAATGCGCGCGAGGTTCAGACCCTGGCCGTCGTCGGCGAACCGGATCATGGCTTCGTTGCCCTCCTGCCGGACTTCCAGCTGCAGCCGGCCCACCGCATCTTTGCCGGCGGCCAGCCGCTGCCCGGCGCTCTCGATCCCATGGGCGGCGGCATTGCGCAGCAGATGTTCGAAGGGGCCGACCATCTTTTCCAGGATACTGCGATCCAGTTCGACGGCGCCGCCGACGATGTCGAGGGCAAGCTCCTTGCCGGTTTCCTTTGCCATTTGCCGCCCCAGCCGTTGCAGGCGCTCTTCGATGCCCTTGAACTGCACCATGCGCGCATGCATCAGTTCGCGCTGCATGTCGCGCGTCAACCGGGCCTGATGCACCAGGCCGTTTTGCGTGCGGTCCACCGTGTCGAGCAGATTCTTTTGCAGCGACGCAACGTCGTTGACGCTTTCCGCCAGCATCCGTGTCAGTTCTTGCAGATGGGTGAAGCGATCGAATTCGAGCGGATCGAAATGCTGGTTCTGCGGCTGCTTCTGGTTTGATGCGGCGATCTGGATCTCCGCCTGGATCTCCACCTCGCGCAGCTGGGTGCTCAGCCGCGCCACGTTGCCGCCGAGATCGGTCAGATGCTGGCGCAGGATGTTGACTTCGGATTCCAGGCCGGAGCGCGAGATCGAGATTTCGCCGGCCTGGTTGAGGACGCTGTCGAGGATGCCGGCGCGGATGCGCACCAGCGGTGCGGCGACCGTTGTTGCTGCCGATATTGCCGCCGGTTCGACCGCGACTTTGGCGATCTCGGCCTGGACTGCTGCGGTCGGCGCTGCGGCAGGGGCAGGCGTGGATGTGGGTATGGACGCCGCTGCGAGCGGCGATTGCAAGGCATCGAACAACTGCAGGCCCTGGTCGTAGCGCGCCAGCAAATCGTCGATCAGCGACGCCGACGGTTCGCCGTCGCGCATCATTTCCCCAATACTGCTTTCCAGATCATGGATGTGCTGGCCGAGTCGCATGGCGCCGGCCATCCGTGCGCTGCCCTTGATGGTGTGCAGCGGTCGCAGAAGATACTGGATCAGCGCCGTGTCGCCCGGCGTCTTCTGCAGCTTGTACAGGCTCTCGCCGACCTGCGGCAGCAGATCGCGCCCCTCCTCCAGGAAAATATCCAGCAAATCCGGATCGATGACGTCGCCGCCCGGCTCCGGCGGCTTGACGCCTGCCGCCTGTATGTTTTCAGCCGGGATGCTCCTGGCGCCGTCATGACTCTGACGTCGACGTGCTTCCAGCGTCGTCAGCAAGGCGCGCAGCTGCTGGGATACAGCGGGGCGCGGCGAGGGCATGACGCACGCAGCGAATTGCTGCTGCATCACCTGGAGGTCATGCACCACCTGCATCAGCTCAGCGCATATGGCGGCATCCATCAAACCCGGATAATTTTCCAGGAACTGCATGAGCTCATCGAGCGGCTGCGCCAGCGCCAGCAATGACGCAAACTTGACCGACGCCGCGCTGCTCTTGAGCGAGTGGGTCGCCCGCAACGCTTCCGCCGCGATCACCTCGGGTGTCGCATTCTGCCATTGCGCGATTTGCGTCGCGAGGATGTCGAGCAGATTCGCCGATTCTTCGCTGTAGATCTGATGCAGCCTGACGGGCAAGACGAGATCGCCGACCCGGCAAGTCTCGGCAGGTTCAGCAATTTTTGTTTGCACCGGCGGCGACTCATCTCGGGCATGCGCGGCGACTGCCGCCAACAACCCATCGGGGCTGCGCAGCGAGTTTCCGTTGACGCGGATCTCGTCGATCCAGGCGTTCAGCTCCACAACGGCGTAATCCAGCAAGGCATAGTCGCCGGCCGCGCCCGGCCGGCCGGCGGCGGACCAGGCGGTGGCGAACTCTTCGAGCGCCATCGCACCGCGGGCCAGGGCGTTAAGCCCGACCATCCTGCCACTGCCTTTGAGCGTATGGAAACCTCGCCGCATGACGACCACCTGCGCCATGTCTTGCGGCGTCGCGCGTGATGCCGCCAGCGCGCTGCGTATGCTGCCGAGCACCTCGCCGGCTTCCAGCAGGAAAACCTCGCGCAGTTCAAGGTCGATTTCTTCCGGTTCTTGCTCTTGCTGTTTCTGTTGCAGCGGCTGCGCGGCAACGGTCGCGACTTTTGGTGCGCTATCCGCTGCACCCGTCGCTGTAATCCCAGAGGCGGCGGCATCCTCTTCGGCGGCCTTGCCGGGATACGCCATCGATTGCGGCGCGATGTGCATCAGCGGCATGGACAGGCTCAACGCCGCCATGTTGTGTGTCAGGCGCGCCAGGACCGCCGCCTCTGCAACGTTGGCGTTCGCCGCGCCGGTACGCGGCAGGCGATCGATGTCCACGGCGCACAATTGCAGCACTTCGCAGGCAGCCGTCAATTCCAGCGCCTGCGCCACCGTCGCGAGTTGCGGCGCCAGCAACCCGGCTTCACGCAATGCGTCGGGTGCGTCGCCGCCCTGCAGATAACGGTCCAGAAAATTCTCCAGACGAGCAAGATCAGTCGTCAATTGCGCGATGGCGACTTTCAGGGCGGGACGCCGTCGCGCGACCTCATCCTCGTCCGGCGCAATGCCCTGCCCTGGCGCCATCCCGGCCTCGATGTCGACAAGGCAGGCACGTAAATCCGTACAGGCTCGCTGCACGGATTGATCCGCATCGCCGGCAGCGCTTTGCTCTAGTTCGGCCGATGCGAGCAAGCCGAGCAGTTCGGCGACCCTGATATCCAACGGCGTATCGCCGATGAACGCCAGCGCGTCGGCACCCTGGCGCAGCAAGGCATGTGCCTGCCGCTCTGCTTGCGGATTGTCGTCGCCCAGCAGCTGCATCGCCTGATCGACGGTCGAGAGCAATCCCGACGCCAGCGATGCCAGGCTGGACGAATCCGAAGACGAATCCGGCGGAAAATCAGGCGTGGAATCGGAAGCCATGCGCGATCTGCAAGTTGGACGGGCGCGTACGCATCACGAAATCGTGACGCGGAAGCGCGATACCGAGTTCTTCAGCAACTCGGCCAGATCATGCAGCTCGTTGAACAGCGACAACACCTGTTCGCGACGCTGCTCGATGATCTCGTTCTCGCTGAGGATGTTCTGGATGTCGTGCGCCACGCTGTTGGCGGAAGTGGCCTGATGTCCGGTAGAAGAGGAAATGTCCTGAATCAGCTCAGCCAGCTGGTTCGACACGCGGCGTATGTCCGACAGCGAGGCGCCGGCGGCATCGGACAGCTTGGCGCCGTCGACCACGCCGGCGGTGGATTTTTCCATCGCCGCCACGGCATCATGCGTGTCGGCCTGAATCATGCGCACCAGTGCGCCGATCTGCCGCGTCGCCGCGCTGGAGCGTTCCGCCAGGCGTTGCACTTCCTCCGCCACGACCGAGAAGCCGCGTCCCGCTTCACCGGCCGACGCGGCCTGAATGGCGGCGTTGAGCGCCAGCACGTTGGTCTGTTCGGTGATGTCGGAAATCAGCTCTGTGATCTCGCCAATCTCCTGCGACGACTCGCCCAGTCGCTTGATGCGCTTGGAGGTTTCCTGGATCTGCTCGCGAATCTCGTTCATGCCCTTGACGGCGTCTTCCACCGCCTTGGCGCCACGTTCGGCCACCACCACCGAATGGCGCGCGACGTCGGCCGACTTGTTGGCGGAGATCGACACGTCGGTAATCTGTATCGACATCTCGAGCATCGACTGCCCGGTGTCATGGATGCGGCGCGCCTGGATCTGGCCGGCGCTGGTCAGCTCCTGCGCATTGTCGCGCACCTGGTTGGAGGCCGCCGCCACCTGCGAGGCGGTGTGCGTGACCTGGCCGACCAATCCGCGCAATGCCTCGACCGTGTAATTGACCGAGTCGGCGATGGCGCCGGTGATGTCTTCGGAGACCGTGGTGTGCACTGTGAGGTCGCCGTCCGCAACTTTCTGCAGTTCATTCATCAGTCGCAGAATCGCCGCCTGATTGATGGCGTTGGTGCGCATCGCGCGCTCTTCCTGCTGTTGCGCGTGCAGCCGTTGCGCCTCGGCTTCCTGGCGGCGCAACTCGGCTTCTTCGGCGTTGCGGCGACTGCTTTGCAATTGCACCCAGGAGATGCCGACGCCGCACACCAACGCCAAGGCCATCGACAACAACATGATCCAGAAGGTCCAGGAGCGGGTTTCCTGCGCTTGCCGGTAGTCGTTCTGCAGCACGGTCAGATGCTGCTTGAGGGTTTCGTTCTCGAGGAACACCAGTTGCTCGGATTGCTTGGCGGCGATGAAATTTTGCAGGTTGCCGAGGATGTTGGCGACCAGCGGCTGGTATTCGCCGAAGACTTTTTCCAGCTCGTTGAGCTTGTCGCGCACGTCCTTGTCGCGCACCGCGTTGATGCCGAGGATTTCGCTGCCGTTGAGGAAGCCGTCGATGATGTCGCGGAAGGTATTGACGTCCTTGCCGAGCAAGAAGGCGGTTTCCGGATTGACGCCTTCGGAAGTAAGGAATTCATTGGCGCTGCGCCCCAGGCGCAAGGTCAGCAGCACCAGTTGCGCTGCGGCGGCGACTTCGCGCGGCGAGTTGCCGCCCTGCGATTGCAGCATCGAGATCTGCTCGCTCAGGTCCAGCAGATTCGGCGACAGTAGCCGCAGCCGCGCCAGGGTGACGCCAAAGCCGGTCAGTTCGGGCTGCAGCTTGAGGATGGTGGAAGCGGCCTTGTCGGTGTGGTCCCAGATCTTTTGCACGTCTGTCAGCACGGTGCGCATTTCGGGTTCCGGCTTGCGGATGGCGTAGCCTTGATATTCGCCCCCCAGCATCAGGACGTTGAGTCCCTGATTGAATTCCTTGCGGCTTTCGGTGAGCTGGCTGAAGGCTTCGCGATTGCCCTGGATGGCGTTGGGCACGGCCTTGCCGATACGCTGCGAGTGCATGACCAGATCGCTGGTGATATGCGCCTGCAGGCTGACATGGATGTAGTGCTTGGATCCCAGCCACAGGAAGAAGAACATCGACAACAGCGCCATGATCAGCAGCAGTAGCAGAATGCGCGTCTGTGCACGCAGCGAATGGCGGCCGATGAACGGCAGGCGGGTGTGCTGGTAGCGCTGCATGTACTTGTCTGCTTTGGTGCTGATGACGGATGGCTGGCTCGCCTGAGTTCCCGCTGGCCCGGCTGTTTTATTCTTCGAGAGATGCGGCAGCTTGAATGCCATGGCTAAGGCTCCTTGTTACGAGGTCGTTGCGCGGTTGCGGTGAAATTTGCTTTCAACCGCGGCACTCAGTGCGACAGCTTTTATAGTCCGACTTGCAAGAAACGTGGATCTTCCACAATCTCGGCGAGGCTGATTTCCACCCATTCGTTCAGGTCGCCGTCGAGATAACGTCTGCGTCCGCAGTCTCCGCTCTGCTGCTCGGTCATTTCCTGGATGTGCCGCAGTCCCAGAACGCGCGACAGCAGGAAACCCGTGTTGCCCGACAAAGCGCCGGAAACCACCAGCACGCGACTTTCCTTGCCGATCGTCTGCGACGGTCCGCCCAGAAAACGATCAAGATCGACCACGCCGATCAGGTTGCCGCGGACATTGGACAGCCCGAGGTACCAGTCCCGCGCCAGCGGCACTTTGGTCACGGCGATCAGATTGACGATTTCGCCTGCTTCGCGCAGATCGACCAGGCAGCGCCTGTCGCCGATCATGACGCCGAGGCGGCTGTCGCGCATGCCGGAGCCGTCGCGCGCAGCCTCCATCCGCTCCAGCAGACGCGCCTGGAATTCATGCAGCCGGCCGTATCGCCATTGGTCAGGAACTGAGTCCACCCTCGCCTCTTCTGTCTGGACCGAGTGCGTGCCGGACAAGGCCCGGCGCGCGCTCAGCCGATCGCCGCAATTTTTGCCAATAATTCCTGCGCATCCACCGGTTTGACGACATAGTCGCACGCCCCCTGGCTCAAGGCCCAGATGCGATCGGTTTCCTGGTCCTTGATGCTGCACATCATGATTGGAATGTCCTTCAGGCTGGGATCGCGCGTCATTTGGCGCGTGATCTGGAAACCATTCTTGCCGGGCATGACGACGTCCATCAATACCAGTTCAGGCCGATTGCACCGGATCTTCCCCAGCGCTTCCTCGCCGTCGTCGGCGGTATCGACTTCAAACCCGTTCTTGCTCAGAATCTCGGTCAGGAGATAGCGGTCAGTCGGCGAATCATCGACGACGAGAATTTTCTTGATTCCCATTGCACTGTTGCTCCGTACCTGAGAAGTGCTTTTTGCTAAAAATGCGCCGCTATCGCCGGCCCCCGGCGTATGTCCCGACAGCCTGCAACATGCCGTCTTCCGTGAATGGCTTGGTCATGAACGCCGCGGCACCGACGATGGCGCCGCGCGCCCGGTCGAACAACCCGTCCTTGGACGACAGCATGACCACTGGAGTTGCATGGAATCTTGCATTTTTTTTAACTAATGCACAAGTCTGGTAACCGTCGAGCCGGGGCATCAGGACATCGCAAAAAATCAGATCGGGAGTGTGGAGTGCAAGCTGGGCCAGCGCATCGAAGCCGTCTTCGGCCAGCATCACCCGATGTCCGGCCTGCCCGAGGAACAGCGAAGCAGAGCGCCGGATGGTGGCGCTGTCGTCAACAACGAGAATCGTGAAGCTGCGGCAGGCTTGCGCATCAGTCATCAGAACTCCTGGAAATCGTTGCGGCAGGCGGCGAGGAGGCGGCAGCCAAGGCTGTCGTGAGCCTGCTTTAGGCGACTATAACAAAGCGGCCGCCGACGCATAAATGGAACAAGCCCGCTTTGCCCCCTCATTTGGGAGCAAGACAGGCTTGCTGACAGTTCCTGGCGGAAACTTCGCGGGCGCGGAGCCTCCTGCCGGTCAGTCGGATTAGAGCGCGACCATCTCGAAATCTTCCTTGCGGGCGCCGCATTCCGGGCAGGTCCAGTTGATGGGGACGTCTTCCCAGCGCGTGCCGGGAGCAATGTCTTCGTCCGGCAGGCCGGCTTCTTCATCGTAGACCCAACCACAGATCAGGCACATCCAGGTCTTGTATTCTGTTTTGCTATCGCTCACGGCTGACTTCCCTCAATTCAATCTAAAGTAAAATGGTAAACCAGATATCTTAATCTACTCGTCGTGCAAAACCAAACATCTCCGCTCATATTAACCTTTGGCGCAGCCGACCCGGTCGGCGCGACCGGCATCCAGGCCGATCTGGCCACATTTGCCGCCATGGGCTGCCATGGCTTGTCCATCATCACTTCCATCCTGGTGGGCGACACCGCGCGTATCGAGGACATCCAGGTCATTGACGTCGACTGGATGGCCGACCAGGCTCGCGTGATCCTGGAAGACATGCCGGTGGCGGCTTTCAAGGTCGGTGCTGTGGGCAGTATCGAGAATATTTCGGCGATCGCCGAAATTGTTTCCGACTACCCGGACATCCCGCTGATCCTCGATCCGTTCATCACCGCCATGCCCAGCCAGGAAGGCGACGACGATGACAACCTGATCGCGATCCGCGAATTGCTGATCCCGCAGACCACGCTGATGCTGGCTTCCGCAGTAGAGCTGAACCGCCTCGCCGAAACCTGGCGCGAGCCGGTACCCAGCGACGCGCTGCAGCTCGACGCCATGCGCATCATCGAGATGGGTTGCGAATACCTGTTCGTCACCGGCATGCCGGGCGGCGATTCGCATGAAGTCGTCAATGCGCTGTTCGACGAATCCGGCATCATCCGCCGTGACAGCTGGCAGCGCCTGCCCGGCTCGTTTACCGGCGCCGGCTCGACCTTGTCGGCGGCCATCTGCGCCATGCTGGCCAATGGACTGGAAATTCCCGAAGCCGTCTCCGAAGCGCAGGAATTCACTCTCGCCGCCCTGGCCCACGCACAACGCCTGGGCATGGGCAAGCTGGTCCCCGATCGTTATTTCTGGGCGCGTGAAAACGACATCCCCAATTAATCCTCTTCCATTCCGTATGAACGCTCACAGCCCACGCAATAC
>Ga0207667_10007808_pt1 | contig 12787 bp, 11 predicted proteins | sample KBSCornC52_FD_184301 | JGI IMG/M metagenome (GOLD analysis project Ga0207667, IMG submission 184301) | Corn rhizosphere microbial communities from Kellogg Biological Station, Michigan, USA - KBS Corn C5-2 (SPAdes) (version 2) | ecosystem: Host-associated > Plants > Roots > Rhizosphere > Soil ...
CGGGCTTTGGGATCGACGGAAGGTTGAGAAGGCGCTGAATCATGTACTGGACCTGCTTCTTCTCCGCGGCGCCGTAGCCGACCACCGCCTGCTTCACCTGCGGCGGCGTGTATTCGGTCCAGGGAACGCCGCGCTGTGAGGCGGTGAGCAGAACCACGCCAATGGTCCGGCCCACCCCGAAGGCGGTGGTCTCGTTCTTCGCGAAGAAGAGCCGCTCTGTCACGAGGAAATCAGGGTGATGGAGGTCGAACAGCCTGTTGAGCTGCTCGTAGATGGAGAGCAGGCGGTCTGGCGGCTCGTCGCGCGGGCTGGTGAGGATCGCCCCGTAGTCGAGCGCCTTCAGCTTCTGCCCTTCCTTTTCGACGACTCCGTACCCGGTCGTCGCGATTCCGGGGTCGATTCCCAGGATTATCACGCGTCTGTTTCCCCCAGGCTCAACTGCTGTTTGCGCGATGGCCGCAGCACAAAGAGGAGATTCGTGCCGGGCGGCAAATCAATACTATGATTGTGCACAATGTGTCGTCGGACGGGTCATCCCGAAGCCATCGAGCTTCGTCTATCCGTGAGGAGAAGACCATGGACATGCCGCCACAAAACCCCGCCGCATTCCCTCCTCCGCCCACCGGAGTCCCGGGCCAGCCGGGCTACTTCCCGCCCAAAGTCCGCTTCGACACCATCGGCGAAGCATGGAAGCTGCTTCAGCAGCAGATGGGCGTGTGGGTCGGCGCAATGCTTATATACCTCGGTGTCACCGCCGGAATCTATCTTGTCGGCTGGCTCGTCCTGCTGCCGATCTTCCTCATCGTCGCGCCGCATGGCGACGCCGGGGGAGCGCTCGCATTTATCGGGATGATGGGCAGCTTCCTGATGATGATGGTGATCGTCATCGCCGCGTCCAGTGTGATGCTCGCGGGGTTGTACAGGATGGCGGTGAGGCAGGTCCGCGGCGAAACGCTCGTGATTGGCGACCTCTTCGGCGCGGTCGACATGGCCGGACCCGCGCTCATCGCGACGCTGCTGATGGGTTTGGCGAGCATGGTCGGAGCGATGTTCTGCATAATCCCTGCATACATCGTCCACGGCATGTTGATGCTCACCCTGCCCATTATGGCAGACCGCAGGCTCGGCCCGGTCGATGCGATGAAGGCGAGCTACGAGGCGCTGAAGTCGGACATGCTGATGGCGACCCTTTACGCGGTAGTGCTCGGTCTCGTTGCGAGCCTTGGCGTCATTGCATGCGGATTTGGCGTGGTGGTCACGATGCCGCTGCTCTTCCTCGGAACCGCTCTGGTCTACCGGGACTTCTTCATCGTGCCGACCGCCGTTCCGGTCCTGGACACGCCGGCGCCCGTTCCGCCAGCCAGCATTGTACCGGACCAGCCGAGTGCCGTCTACCCGTCGCCCGCGCCGACCATCGTGCCCGAGGTCGCGCCGGAACAACCCGGCCATTCATAGGCCGATCAGGTTCAAACGCGACAGATTGAACGAATGGTCTCCGACTTTTCGCACTCAATGATGGGGCGGGTCGGGACCGTGCTACCGTGATCGAAGGAGGATGGAGAGATGGCTACCCCCGGAGGACCCGCTTACACGGGCGGATATGCGCCGCAGCCAAAGGTCCGATTCGAGACGCTGGGAGAAGCGTGGCGAATTCTTCAGTCGAACATTGGGACGTGGGTCGGCGCCACCGTGATAATGCTGGTATGCGTCGTCGGTCTCAATCTCCTGCTCCGCATTATAGCGGGCCACAGCATGGGAGCGCAGGGAGTGGCCACGGTTGGAAGCTGGATTATCTCGTTCTTCTTCCAGTGCGGCATGGCGCGAATGGCCGTTCGGCAGGTGCGCGGCGAGCAGGTGCAGGTCGGCGACCTCTTTAGCGTCACCGACGTGATCGGCGCGGTGGCGCTGGGAGCAGTCCTCTACAGCCTGCTGACGATGATCGGCTTCGTGCTATGCATACTCCCCGGCATCATTCTGTCCGGGCTTCTGCTCCTGATGCCGTTTCTCATAGCGGATCAGCGTATGGACGCGGCCGCGGCACTCAGCTCCAGCATGAACGCGATGAAGACGGACCTCCTGATGGCGGTCCTGTTTATCTTCGTTGCGGGCATTATCGTTCTCGTGAGCGCCATCCCATGTGGCTTGGGCACCCTTGTCACCATTCCGATGGTATTTGTCGCGGAGGCGCTCATCTACCGTGACTTCTTCCCGGCGGCCGGCGGGTATTCGGGCGGCCCGGGCGCTTACGCGCCACCTTACGCGCCTGCCGCGACGGTCGAGCCGACGCCGCCCGCCGCGCCGCCTGCAGCATCGGTCGAACCCACCGCCCCGGTTGCGCCCGTGGAGCCGGTCCCGCCAGCAGAGCCAGTCGTCGAGCCTCCCGCCGAACCACCGGCGCAGCCCTGACAGCACCTAAATGACGCGGCGCGACAGATAGTGCAGCGCCGCGTTGACGTGAAGCAGGTTGCTGTAGAGGGGGGATGTGACGGAGTCGGCCCGCACGCCGGCGACCGGCTCATTCGAGAGTTCGAGCCCCGCGGCGAGAAAGCCGTGGGGCTCGGATTGCAAGTGGTGGACGCGCGCGATTGCACGGAGCATCGTCACGCCCTCGCAGAGCTGGTTCCGATCGCCGCTGGCTTCGGATGCCTCCTGACACGCGAGCGAGCACTCCGCCGCGTCAGCCATCAGGGCGACGCTGGGGTCCGGCCCGGCCGTCACCAGCCCCATCGTCGGCAATCCGGAGAGATCGGCCCGGAGGAGCCGTGCTTCCAGCGGAGGGAGGATCTCCCGGAGCGCGAAGTCGCCGAACGAAGGATCCCGGTACCGCTCCGCCGCGCGCCGCAGCACGCGGATCACCAGCGCGCGACCGCGAGAGCTGTCGCCGTCGCCCTCCCATCCGTAGATTCCGCCGCGCCGCATGAACGAATCCAGCAGCTCGCGCCCGGGCTCAAGCCAGTCTCCAAGTCCGCGCTCGGCCAACTCCATGAACAGCCACGCCGCGTACAGCCCCTCGGCACCGGCCGTCCCCTCGGAGTCGCCTCGCACAGATCGCCGCGCCGGGAGCCACTCCGCCTTGTCCGCAAGGTTGTTTCTGACAATCTCACCCAGCCTCGCCGCCAGCCCGCGCAGCCGCTCTGTCCGTCCGTCCGCCACCGGCAGAGCGTCCGCCCACCAGCCCATCTGGAGCCCGATTCGCGCCTGTTCCGCCGGCGAAAACCACCCCTCCTCGCCCGCCGCATTCAGACGGAACTTGCCGGTCTCCATGTCCCGCCAGGGCCGGACCGGGCCATCACCCGTAACGAACCCGTCATCCAGCACGTGGTCGAGCAGCCCCAGCGCCACCTTCTCCAGAATGTGGTTCTGGTCGAACCGCGCCCACCGGTAGAGCGTCAGCGCGCCGCCCAGTGCATTCGCCTCGCCGCCGGGACCCTCCAGATTCGCCAGAGGATGGCCTGCAACCGGGCGCCCGTCCGGCCCAACCGCGCTCGACCGCGCCGCCCACTTCCCGTGATTCGACGGCTCGAGACAATAGTGCGCGAACCGCACGGAATCGCGCACGCTGTCGACTACGGTGTAGTCCGGGTCCTCGGGAAGATAGAGTCCAGTGGGCATGGGTCGTCCGGTCGTTGGGTCGTCGGGCCGTTGGGGTATTATAGCAAGGGCGCCGGGGCCGCACAAGCGGCGCTTCGCCGGATATCATTGCGAAAGGCTCCAGCAGGCTCATGGCCGAGATTTCCCCGTTCCACGGCATGCACTATAGTCCCGAAAAAGTCGACATCGACCGCGTGGTCGGCCCGCCCTACGACGTACTTGGACCCGACGAGCAGGACGCGCTCTACGCCGCCAGTCCCTTCAATTTCGTTCGCGTAATGCTGAACCGGCCGGAGCACGGCGACGGGGAATCGTCCAGCCCCTACACGCGCGCGGCGGCCTTCCTGAACGAGTGGCTCGCCTCCGGCATTCTGGTCGAGGACCCCGAGCCGGCGCTCTACCTCTACCGCCAGGAGTTCACGAACCCCGCCGACGGTCACCGGTATACCCGCAGCGGTCTCTTCTGCGCCATCAAGCTAGAGCCCTACGAAGCCGGCGTCGTCCTTCCCCACGAAGAGACGCGCACGAAGGCGAAAGAGGACCGGCTCAGGCTAATGCGCGCCACCAGCGCGAATCCGGAGCCCATCTTCGGCCTCTATGAGGACGAGCAGGGCGAGCTGGGCGCGCTCTACGACAGAATTGCGCAGGACAAGCCCATGCTGGAAGCGCACAGCGGAGGCGACAGCCATCGCGTCTGGCGCGCGGCGGACCCTGGCGCGATCTCCCACGCGCAGCGATTCCTCGCGCCGCGACAGGTTTGGATCGCCGACGGCCACCACCGCTACGAAACCGGCCTGACCTACCGCGATGAGCGCCGCAAGTCAGCCCCACCGACCCAGCGACCCGACGACCCGACAGCCCGTCCCTACGATTACCTGCTTATCGTCCTTACCGCCTTCACCGACCCCGGCATCGTCGTCCTGCCGACCCACCGGCTCGTGCGGAACGTGCCGGGAAGTCGCATCGCCGAGCTCTACCTCCAGCTCGAGCGCTATTTCGACATCGAGCCCGTCCATCCGCAGGACCTGGATACCCGGATGAAGGGCGATCCGTCCGCGGGCGTTCACCGATTCGGCGTCTTCATGCGCGACAAAGCCTGGATCCTGACCCTGCGCGATCCGTCTGTCATGGATGCCGCGGTCGAGGGACACGCCGACTGCTGGAAACAGCTCGACGTCTCCATCCTCCAGGCGCTCGTGCTGGAGCGGTCGCTCGGCATTCCGGCGGCCAGCCTCGCCACGACGCCGGACATCGGGTACACGCGAGACCGCGACGACGCCATCGAGCGGGTCAACAGTGGCGAATACCAGATTGCGCTCCTGCTCAACCTCCCCTCCGCCGACGAGGTCCGGCAGGTAGCCGCAGCGGGAGACAAGATGCCGCCAAAATCGACGTTCTTCTACCCGAAGCTCTGGAGCGGCCTGCTCCTCCGCCGCGTGTAACGTCAACGGTGAATTCAAGCCGCTTTCGCGGTGACTGGCCCGTCTAATGAGCATGGACACGGAGTCATCAAGGGCCTGCGACCATTGCGGCGCGCTCGTCTTCGCGGATACGAAGAAGTGTCCGCAGTGTGGCAGGTTTCCTGTCAAGCTCCACCTCTGCCCGCGCTGCAAGACCGTCGCGGCCGAGAACGCGACGCGCTGTGAGCAGTGCGGCCGCATTTTCGACCCGTTCGGCGATTTTCTCTGAATCACCCGCGAACGTGCGGTGTTACGAATATCACACAGGCGGTGTGAGCAATACAGCTTGCCGCGGGAGAGTTACTGCAATAGAATCATGTAAAGGACGTCGATCCAGTTCGGGGTAGTCGGCGCGAAGCGAGGGACATTAAATGCGAATTCAACTCCTCGGAACGGGATCCGCGGAGGGGTGGCCAGGACTCTTCTGCGACTGCGATGTCTGCCGCCGGTCCCGACAGCTCCGTGGAAAGAACCTGCGCTCCCGGACGTCTGCGCTGATCGACGGCGCGCTCAAGATCGACCTCCCGCCCGACACGCACCATCATGCCCTGACCCACGGGCTCGACATGTCGGCTGTCCGGCATCTCCTCTTTACCCACGCCCACGACGACCACTGCGCCGGCTATGAGCTCCAGTATCTCTCGTGGATGTTCATCCCGCACACAGTCGAGAGGCCACTTGAAATCCTCGCACCGCGCACGACCGTGAAGAAGATCTGCGCCCAGCTCGGCGAGGAGCCGCTGCCGCTCTCTCTCCAGGCCATCGATCCCTGGAAGACCGTCGAGTTCGGCCGGTGGCATGTCACGCCGATCCTCGCCAGCCATGACCCGAAGCAGATCTGCTTCAACTATCTACTTTCAGATGGCGCCAGGACCCTCCTCTATGCCTCTGACACGGGCTGGTACAGCGATCAGACGTGGGACTTCCTGCGGGGCTGGAAGATCGACGGGGCGGTAATCGAGTGCTCGAAGGGTCCGGTAGAGGGGGGCTATAGCGGTCACATGAACGTGCGGCAGGTCATCGACATGCGCGAATGGCTGGTGGCGAACGGAATCATGGATTCGTCCGCTCCGGTCGTCACGACGCACCTCTCGCACCTCGGCGGGCTTCTGCACGAGGAGCTCGAATCGCTCTTCAACCCCCACGGAATCCAGGTCGGCTACGACGGCATGGAGCTTAATCTATAGCGCCCGGTTGGCGCATCATTCCGTGAGGAGCGGCTGAAGGTAGACTTCGGTCGTCCGAGCCACGCGGTCGAACCAGCGGCCGGTGCAGTCGACCATGGGGAGCCACCACGCCGCGGGCCGGTGCTCGGTATGGACCAGGCCGGAACAGGTGAGTATCGCGTTCCGCACGAGATTCAGCCGCGCCATGCCGGCCTCCATCTCGATTCGCTCGATCTCCTCACGAATCCGTGCGGCCTTCCCCCCGCGCTCGATGGCGAGCCGACGCACCTTCGCTTCGGCGATTCGCTCGAGCAGCGACCGCCGCGTCGATAGCAGTTCCTGAATCCGGCGGTCGAACCCGGCCCGAATCGCCTCCTGCTCCGGGGTCCAATCGCTCGTGGCGCGGAAGTGATCACCCTTCGCCTTCTCCGTAGCCACGATCCGCGCCTTCACATCCGCCAGCTCCCGGTACATCCCGTCGACCGTCTCCTGAATCGTCTCAGCCTCCGCCCAAACCCCGCAGAGCCGCTCCTTTGCCTGCTCGTAGGCCGCAAGTCGCTCAGGCCACTCCGCGCCCTGCCGCTCCGCGAGATATGCAATAAGATCCCTCAGCCGCGTCAGCGCCTGAATCCGGACCAGTGTCCCGTTCTGCTCTTCCACCACCGTCCGCCACCGTTTCGCGAAATCCTCCGCCGGTATCTTTCGCTGCCCGAACGCCGCCGTGAGATGGTCCGGCATTGTCAGCGTTGCGCCCGCCGCCTCCATCGCGTCCCACGTATGGTACTTCAGCCGCACGATGGGGTGCATCTCAAGCGGAACGCCGTTCGCGCGGAGCATGTCGTTCATGCGGCGCGTCCGCGTGACGTATCCCGAGCCCTCCTCGTTGAACACGAACAGGAACTCGCGGGCCAGCATCGAGATGAGCGCCACAGCCTTGCCCACCAGCGTCACGTGGTTGCCGAACTCCCGCGTCAGCACCTCCGCCAACTCGTGAATCGACGTGATGGGCCGCTTCAACGGGATTCGGAGCGGGCTGCGGGTCTCGACATGAATCGCGCGAAGCGTCACCCTCAGCGTGCCGCGGCCATGTTCCGGAAGGATGAGGTCGAATGGCAGCGCGCCGAGTCCGAAGCGGTCCAGCGTATAGATCTCGCTCCCGGCGACCGCCTCGTTGTAGGCTCGCGCCGCCAGCGCCCGCGTCTTCGCATTCAGGAACAAGTCCACGAACTCGAATCGCGGCAGGTGGGCCGTTTCGGGGCTCAGGATGAGCAGGTGTCCGGTGCAGTCGACCTCGGTGTCCTTTGGCGGAGCGCCGAGCATCAGCTCAAAGAGGGCGGGGAAGAGGCGGCGGTAGAGGTTGGAGAGATACGTGCCGGGATTCGCGTCGCGGAAGTCCGCGACCATCTGTAGGAGGCGCTCGGACAACCGCCGGGCCTCCTCGCGACAGCAGGCGTCGACCAGCGCTTCCTGCGTGCCATCGAAGCCATAGGAGAGCATCTGGTCGAGCGAGCCGCCCATGTCCGCCAGCGGCAGGCGGTGGACAATCAGGTCGCGCGATCCGGTGTAGACCAGTCCTCGCCAGCCCCACGCCTCAGTCGCCTCGTCAACAAATTCGTCGGCGTCGGGCTGCCGCGCCGCGAGCCGCTTCAGAGGCACGTGATGGCGATGATAATCCTGCCGCGTGGGGAAGGTCTCGGAGCCGAACAGCCGTGATATCTCGCCCGCCGCCGACCAGAGGTCCTTCGTCGAGCCGTCATTGTGCGGCATCAGCTCGAATCGCGAGGAGGGGGTCGTGCGGATGTGCGCCTTGGCGAAATAGTCCGTGTCGTGGACGCCCAGAACGAGCGTGCCGCCGAGCCCCATCTCGTCCAGCATGAGACGGAGCGCCGCCTTCATCGGCTCGTCCCACCAGACCGTCTGGCCGAGCGCGAGGAACCGGGTCCGCGGGTATCTCTTGCGCAGGTCCTCCAGCACGGCTCTGGCGGAGGGATGAAAATCAGTCACGCAGCACTCCGTAAATACGGCAGCTTCACCGCGAAGACGCGAAGAGCGCAAAGAACGTCAAGAGCGATCTGAACCACGGAGCACACGGAGAACCGCGAGAGATACATTAGTCCTTTTTCGCGTCTTTTCGCGTGTTTCGCGGTAAGAATCCCGCCGTTGACGTTCTTCGCGCGCTTTGCGTCTTCGCGCCTTCGTGGTGAGAATCCTCAGCTCTGTTGCAGCGACTCCGCGAGTTTGACGAAGGTTCTCACCATCACGCCGGTCGGTCCCTTCGCAAGCGCGGGCGTGCCGTCCGTGGTGGATGTGCCCGCGATATCGAGATGGACCCACGGCGTCTCGTCCACGAACTCGCGCAGGAAGAGGCCCGCGGTGATCGCCCCGCCTGGTCGCCCGCCGCTGTTCTTCAGGTCCGCGATGTCGCTCTTGATCTGCTTCTTGTACTCTTCGTGGTGGGGAAGCTCCCACACATACTCCCCGGCGGCCTCGGCGGCCTGGTTCACGGCGGTCATCAGCTCCGCGTTGTTGGATACCGCGCCCGTGGTCGTGTGGCCAAGCGCGATGACGCATGCGCCCGTAAGCGTAGCTGCATCTACGACATGTTCCGCCCGTAAGTTCCGAACCGCATAAGTCAGTGCGTCCGCCAGGACGAGTCGGCCCTCGGCGTCGGTCGTGATGATCTCCGCGGTCTTGCCGTTCATGCACGTGACCACGTCGCCGGGGCGGTACGCCTTCCCATCCGGCATGTTCTCCGCGCACGACGCCAATCCTACTACGTTCACGGGTAGCTTCAGCAGCGCGATGGCCCGCATGGCGCCCAGCACGGCCGCCGCGCCCGCCATGTCGCCCTTCATCGCGCCCATGCCCTCGGTCGGCTTGATGGAGATTCCGCCCGTGTCGAACGTAATCCCCTTGCCGACCAGCGCCAATGCTGGCTCGCCCGGATTCGGCATGTGCTTTAGAATTACCAGCCGCGCACGGTTCTCGGACCCGACAGACACCGCCAGAATCGCGCCCATTCCGAGCCGGAACATGACGTCTTCGTCCAGTATCTCGATGGAGAGGCCGGCCTCGGATGCGATCTGCTTCGCGCGATCGGCGACCGCCTCCGGCGGCAGCGCGTTGCCGGGCTCATTCACCAGCGTCCGCGCCAAGTTGGCCGATTCGCCGAGCGTCCTGCCGCGCTCCATTCCGCCGCTCACCATCTCCGTCCGCTTCTCGTCCGGCTCGACGAGCGTCAGACGGTCCAGAGAGCCCTTCCTTTCGGTCTCGGCCTGATAGCTTCCGGGCTCCCACATTCCGAGAATCGCGCCCTCGACTATTGCCGCCGCGAACGGGCCGCCCTCGTCCTTCGTCTGCTTCTTTGCCGAGAAGACGCGATGGAGCGCCGTCGCGACCGTTTTCACTTTCCTGTCCCGCAGGAATCGCGCCGCCGCGCCGGATGCCTCACGCAGAACGTTCGCGTTCAGCTCGGCGCGCTTGCCGAGGCCGACTACCGCGACCCGCCGCGCCGGAATCCGCCCCTGCGTGTAGAAGAGCGCAATCTCGCCCTTCTTTCCGGTCAGCTCGCCGTCGCCGCCCAGCCCGGCAATCTCGGAAATCTGGTTGCCCAGCGCGCGGTTGATCTCGGCCGCATCTCCATCCGGCGGCTCGCCTTCGAAGAGGCCGACCACGACCGCGTCCGCGGCGGTCTCGATCAGAGGCGTCGATTCGAGCGTAATCTCCATCGGAAGGTATCCTGTTGGCAGCGAGAAATCTGGTTAGGTATCGCGGGCAGAGATGGCTCATTGTACCCTCCCGGCGGAGCTGAGAGCGAACACGAATCGATGAAGACCGTCTGCGTGGATATGAACGGCGTGTTGGACCAGTACACCGGCTGGAAGGGCACGGCGGAGGCGAGCCTGACCCCGCCGAGGCCCGGCGCGCGCGACTTCCTCCTCGGGCTCCGTCAGCGCGGCTTCCGAATAGTCGTTTTTACGACGGTCTATGCGCCGCTCGTCCGCGACTGGCTGACGGCAAATGGGCTGGAGTCGCTGGTGGACGACGTATCGGACCGCAAGGAGCCGGCCTTCGCCTTCATCGACGACCGGGCCATCTGCTTTCGGGGCGACTTTGCGGATGCGCTCGACCAGCTCGACAGCTTCCGAACGCACTGGGAAGAGGAAAGAGGATAGAATGGCAGAGGTTGAAGCGGTCCTCGGGTCACTGTTGACGGCAATCACGTCCTGGCCTATACTGATGACCTGACGGATGGAGGTCGGCATGGTGACACTGGCTTCAGAGCATATTGGAGACTTGCCCCGGCGGCGCCGCTGGACGCGCGAAATGTACTATCGCGCCATCGATTCCGGCGTCCTCAATGAGGATGACCGGGTGGAACTCATCGGAGGGGAGCTCGTCGAGCAGATGGCGCCTCAGAAAAGCACGCACAGTTGGGCCGTGTCAGCGGCAGAGAAACAGTTGGAGCGCATCTTCGATGACAGGTACTGGGTACGCGTTCAGATGCCGCTGTCGCTCGGGCAGGACAGCGATCCGGAACCGGATGTTTCAGTGGTCGCCGGGCACATGAATGAGTTCAAGTCGCATCACCCAACATCCGCGGTGCTCGTTGTCGAGGTGTCTGATGCCTCGCTCGCATACGACAGGCGCTTCAAGGGCAGCCTGTATGCTGCTGCCGGCATACCCGAGTACTGGATTGTCAATCTGAATGAATTGTGTGTGGAGCTATTCCGAAACCCTGTTGCAGCTCCAAATGAGCCTTTCGGGAGCCGTTATGCGCAAGTCAGCCGCCCGACTCGAGATTCATCAATTCTCGTCCCCGGCGCTGCCGGCGCGGAGATACCGGTTGCTTGCCTGCTGCCATAACGCCTAACGGATGTCCAACCCACCGCCTGTCCTCCTCCGCCCTCGCAACCGAAAGGCATGTGCCAGGAAAGATGGGCCGGGCGCCCGCCCTCCCCGAAGTCAATTGCTGAATTCAGAGTTCGACACCGTGACTCACCGCTGATAGCCGTCCTGGCGGAGGCATGGCTTCGACGATTCCTCCGGACTGTCCGTCTGCCGGCGCGCGGCTCGGATCGGCAAAGTGTTAGTGGGAACAGATGGCCATGGCGAATGTAAACGGGCGGCCCGACGGATGTCTTATCTCGTTGCTGCGGTCCCTGCTTGGAAACGGCGAGCGACGCGTGCAGAATGAGGGGACGCCGGCAGCAGGATCGAGCGGACCAGCGTGGGCGTCGCAGGAGTTGCCATATGGGCTCAGAGACTCGCTCCTTTCGCCGGCCGAATTGTCCTTCTATCGCGTCGCGATGACCGCGCTGTCAGGTCGAGCGGTGCTTTGCCCAAAGGTGCGGCTTGCAGACCTCTTCTACGTTCATCGTCCCGACATAAACGTCCAGTTTTTCAACGGCATCGCGCAGAAGCACGTGGATTATGTCTTATGTGACCCCGAAACGCTTCGACCGCTTGCGGGAGTGGAGCTCGATGACTCCAGTCATCTTCGGGACGACAGGCAAAGGCGCGATATTATCGTTGAGCGGATATTTTCGGCCGCGAAGCTCCCGCTTGTAAGGTTCCCGGCAAGCGTCGGATATGCTGTCCGCGACCTGGACGCCGCGTTCCTCCCATATCTCAATCGATCCTCGCAACCGTCCCCGCAATTTGTGGATGTGTACAGTCCCGCGCCGCCTGGGCCGCCATTTGCCGAGAAGCCGCCCATCTGCCCAAACTGTGGTCTCCCGATGGTCCTGCGAAAAGCTGCCCGCGGTGCGCGGCGAGGAGAGCCTTTCTATGGCTGCGTTAACTACCCGCGCTGCCACCAGGTGCGCCGAATCGACACGGTGCGAGGTTCGTGAACAGGAGCGAGTGGTTGCTACCGGCAGGAATGAGGTTCGCCCGGTCCGCCACTGGTTCCAGGGGCCGGTCGCGCTAGACGCTTCCCTCTGGTACGCGGCTCCCTAAGTGCTTGTGCGCCCCTGTATGCGATTCGCGGAAGGCGATGCGGAGACGAACCCGGCGACAAAAAGGCGGGCCGGGAGATTCCGCTCCCGGCCCGAATGGTCTAAAACCAAATGGTGAGTACCATGATCCACTGACTATAACCGTGCAAGCCCGGCCACGGTTACCGATGTCGCGGGATTTGCCTGCCCGCCTATGCGCTAAGATAGAACCGGCAGACGGCGTCGACGTCCGGGCCGTACTGCTCGCCGAAATGGTTCAGGTGGATGAGGAGGGGATAGAGTTGGTGGAGCGGCCGGCGCGCTTCATACCCGCTGTCCAGAGGGTACGCAGAGTTGTAGGCGGCGAACACGCGCTCCGAGAACCCGCTGAAGAGCTGCATGTAGGCGATTTCCATCTCCCGATCGGCAAAGTAGACCGCCGGGTCGATGAGGACCGGCTCGTCCCCCAGTGTCAGGAGATTGCCCGCCCAGAGGTCCCCGTGAATCAGCGCCGGCTCCGGGCTGTATGTCCCGACGCTGTTCGACCGCTACCGGTCGTTCACCCCGCGCCCGGCGCTGTTCTTCGCGCTGCCGGTGGTGCGCCGCCCCGCGCCCGGCATCGCCACCCTGT
>Ga0207667_10007810_pt1 | contig 12787 bp, 8 predicted proteins | sample KBSCornC52_FD_184301 | JGI IMG/M metagenome (GOLD analysis project Ga0207667, IMG submission 184301) | Corn rhizosphere microbial communities from Kellogg Biological Station, Michigan, USA - KBS Corn C5-2 (SPAdes) (version 2) | ecosystem: Host-associated > Plants > Roots > Rhizosphere > Soil ...
AACGACACCGCCGTATTCGTGGTGATACATGACCGTGAGCTTCGCTCCGCTTGAGTCTTTCCAGACGAATAGCGGAGGCACTTCGGCGGGGCGGCTGGCGCCGTTGACGCCGATGTCGAGGAACGTGACCCCGTGCGCGGCGAGGGGAGCAATCAGACCGCGCGTATGTCCCGGAACGTCGGTCATCTTTGCTCCGGTCGTCGTGCGGCCGAAACGGCGGTCGAGCGCCTGCGACAGAGCGAAGCTGCCGGAGATCATGGACCTGTCCATGAGTTCGGTCTGCCAGTTAAATGGAAGCGCGTGCCATGCTATGTCACCGGCGGAAATTGCGCGCTCCATGCGATGGCGGTCTTCCGGGGATGCCTGCTCGAGATACTCATAAAGCAGCCATGATCCGGTTGTCCAGACATAACGTTCTGTACCGGAATGACGGAGTTGATCGGCCACCTGGATTGCTTTGGGAAAATATTCGTCGAAGTACCGCTTGACGACCGCAGCTTGAGTGTCGATGAAGCCGGCGTCGAAGTGGCACTTGAACATTGTGAGGACACGCTTGACTTGCGTGTTCGCGGACGCCTCGGATGCCTGCAAAGAGAAGGATGTGGCCTGACGGCAGGCAAATGCACCGCCCAATACAAATGCCGATCTGACAAATTCACGACGTCGCATGTTGGTCCCTGGTATGGATTCTGAAAATGTGAAGGCCCTTTGCCGGAAGCAATCTACCTAAGCGTAAACTTTACAACAGCCGCTGAGGCCGCGGGAACATTAACGAGGCTCAGACCAGCCTTCTCCGATTTCAGAGATGTCCACTTCCCTTCCCATGCGCCATCGACAATCGACGCACCGCCGAGCGTTATGCCGGTTCTTGCAGCGGGATCCTCATTTGGGGCTGTCATATAAATGATCCGCGCGTCTCTTGCAGCGCCTGGCGACAGGATGGTCACGGCTGCCGCGCGGGCGTTTCGACCATGCTCCTTGTTGATCAGGGTCACGTAAAGAGTTTTTTCACCGTGGACCGCATACGCTGTCAGATTGAGCGCGTCAGGATTCGAGAGGGTGAGCGGCGCGACATTGCCATGGCTCCCGAGGTCAAACACCTTGATAGCGTAGGCCTTTGGGTTGATCCGGAACTCTCCAGTCTTTTTATCGAGATAGATGGTGTCTGTATATATCCAACTCTTATTGTGAAAATTGATTCCGACGGCCCCATGGCTGGCATGCCAGTGCATGTAGTCGAGGGCCCAAAGGGCAGAGGCAAAGGCATTGCTTGCGCCGTCTACTCCGCCCGTGTAGTCGTTACATTCGGTCATTCGGTAGGACAGGCCGGTTACCTGGACGGGGGCCAGAACGTGATCGTACAGCAAGCGGTAATTGGTAGTGACCCAGGCTGGGGACAACATGGCGTCAATGGCTTGTTGAACGCCTACACCTGCCGCGCTTTCTCCGACGTAGTCATGCTGAGTAACAAAAGGGACTGCCGGCGAACCTTTTTCATCTTCGGCAAAGCGCTGCGTCCATGACTCATTTTTATAGTCCGTGTCTTTTGTTCCTGGAACAGGGTAGTTAGAGCCGGTGTCGGGCCCGACGATCTGCGCGTTCGGCACAGAAGCCCTGATTGCCTCGGCGAAGTCCTTCCACGTGGCCAGGTAAGACGGATACGCGCTTCCGGGTACTCCGGGCATCGTTTCGACGATCCGCGGATCGCGGGAATGGCCGGGAGCGGTGTGGAAGGAGTGCCAGTCTGGCTCATTGCCAATTTGGAAACAACATAACTCCGATGCGTAGTGTTGCTGGATGTAATTAGCGATGGCAGCGTCGCCGGTTACGTTGCCATTGAGCAGGCGCACGGTGTAGATAATATTGATGCCTGCGGCGCGTGCAAACTCAAAGAGATGGTCGATGTCCTTGGGACCTGGAATTTGAAACTCCGGACCGTCCGCCGTGCCTCCGCCTACGCGGAGGTCCTTGATGCCGATAGTCCGGAATAGGTTAATGAGCGGCTTATTTTCGGCGCTGAAGAGATATTTTCCATCCTTGCCAGGAAGCAGATTCGATGATTCAAAACTCAGCCCACTGAAGTCGGATGGAATTTTCCGGCCATGCGCCTGATCGTCGATCTTGATAACTACTGGAGATTGCGCCCCCGCAGCAAAAGCCAACAGGCAACTGGCGCCAGCTAACTTACGTAAGATCCCGTTCATTCGACTCCTTGCAATGTTCCAGTAGCTGTTGTCTATCCAGACAGGGATCTCCTGACCACTGACAACATGCGTAATTGCGGCTCCGCTAGAATCTGACCTTGAGCGCCACTTGCCCTTCGCGAGGATTTTTAGCGCTGGTGATATTGCCGAAATTGCCAGCGCCCGTGCTGAGGTTCGGATTATTTGGATTCGTGTGGTTGAAGACGTTGAAGTATTCGCCTCGGAATTGAATCTTCACGCGCTCGCGGATAGCAAATTCCTTATAAAGCGCCATGTTGAAGTTAATCAGACCCGGTCCCCTGATGGAGCCATTTCTGACATTTCCATAAAAGCCCGGATCTGGCTGCGCAAAGGACCCAGTGCTAAACCACTGGGTAAACGTCTTGGGATAGGTGACATAGGCGATCTGATTTGGGCGGGTTGCCAGCCCATTGTGCGAGGTACCCAGGCCCAACGACAAGGAACTGCCGCTATAAATTGACGTCATGTCTGAATATTTCCATCCGCCGAGCAAGCCATGCTTCCAGCCGGAGGCCTGCTGGAATAGAGGGAGTGAGTAGATAATGCTGGCCGTGAACACATGTGGGGTATTGAGGGTGGAATTTCCGTAAGCCGACTGAATGTTATATGGATTCTGCCAGCCGCCATGATTGTCGAGGTTATGCGACCAGGTATAGGCCCCGGTCACGTAGAGGTTATGCCCCATGCGGTGACGCAGACCAAGTTCGAGCGCATACCAGTTCGACTTGAAGAGGGATTCGTACAGGCCAATCGTTCCATAGCCCTGGTAAGGAGCAAAGTACGCATTATTGTAATTACCGGTATTAATAAGTGGATCGAAGTCGGATCCAGGAACAGGCTTAGGCTGATTGATCGGGAAGATGGGACCAGCGGGACCAATAGGCCCATGTTTTGTGACATCGCCTACACCAGCGACGGACGCAATCCAATCGGAGCCAAACTGCTGCTGCCAGCTAAGACTGAACATCTGAATCGAGGCGGCCTTGTAGTCTTTCAAGTCTACGCCAGTCGTGTTCTGAGCGGTGAGCGGCGCCGCCTTACCACCGGCGGGATCAGTGAAGTTTGTGTTGATGAGGTTGACTGCCTGAGTTACAGGATAATTTTCACATCCATACCCGCATCCATCTTCAGGTGCCTTGTTATAGGTGATGCCGTAACCTCCACGGAACGAGGTCTTCCCATCTCCAAACACATCCAGCGCGAAGCCAACCAATGGCGCAAAGTAATTCTTGTGCGCATCGGTCATGTTCAAGGGCACTCCGTTTACTCCGTTGAGGATCATTCCATTAGCAGGGTCATACGCCGGAGTTGGAGTGAGTATACCTTTGGTGGAGACGATGGGGGCGTTCGCGGGATTGTAGCGCGCAGGGTCGAACGACGACGAGTAGCCGCGTTGCGTCGTTGACCACGGCATATAGAGCCACCGCAAACCGGCCGTAATTGTGAGCCGCCGCGTTGCTTTCCATTGGTCCTGAATATAGGGGGTAATGATTGGGAACTTCATGTACTTGCGAAATGCCGTGTTGCTCTGGCTGAACGAGTTAGTATCTCCGAGCAAATAGTCTGCAATAGGATTGCCGGTGAACTGTCCATTGAAGCTGAAGTTTCCGTTTGTAAGAGCAGAGTTGGTGTTCCACTGGCGCACCGTTCCGAAGAGCATTGAAAAACCGGCTTCGACGAAATGGCTGCCATGCGACCAGCTCCAGTCGTCCGAGCCGGTAATGTTGTAACTTACGGCCTGAGGTACGACACAGCAGGAACTCGCCCCAAACTGAGACCACCCGTTTGAGAAAGTGACGTGAGGAAGGTAGTTTTGCAGATAGTTTCCAGTGTAGGGCAGGGTCTGACCGAAGCCCGGAACCTGAGAGATAAGATGAATCCCTCCGAAATCGTGAGTGGCGTTGTAGCTGCTCACGGCAATGCTGGTCTGATTGGTCATCGAAGGGGAGATGACTTGTAGAAGCTGAAGCTGGGCCACCTGGTTTTCAGTGTTATAAATATCGTAGTTCGTCGGATAGGGAGAACCCATTCGCCCGGCACGAGGATCGGAGCTCTGCTGCGTTTCAAAGAAATACTCACCTGTAAGGCGCAGGCTCGAGGACAAGTTGTGGTCGATCTTGATCTCATCATTCAACTGCTTCGTAATCGATGGATTGCCATTGAAGTAGTTGTTGAAGCCGGATGTAGCCACGTTTGGAACAGGCGCCAGGGCATTGAGTAGCAAGAGCGCATTTGGGTCAATTCTGTTGGCGGGAATCTGATTGCCCGGGAAACATGCGGTGTGAACAGTCGCACTGCAGGTCCCGGTCTTCGCTGGGTCTTTGAGATACCCTCCATTGGTCTTCGTAAGGTAAGGAGAATTGTCCTGAGGATTGGCGGCGGGCTGCGGAAAAAGTGCATTGCCTCCATTTCCGATACCGCGCATGAGCGCCGTTGGCGTGGAACCATAAACGACGCCTCCCTTCGTTTGCCTGACCCACTGTTGGTTGAAGTAGAAGAAAGTTTTTTCCTTGTTCGTGTTATAGACATGCGGAATATAGAGCGGACCGCCGATGTTCCAACCATATATGTTCCAATGCAGGACCGAGGGCGCAGGCGCATTGTAAGGCGTGGCATCGAGGGCCGTGTTTCGCAGAAATTCCCAAACCCCTCCGTGGAAGGCATCGGTGCCGCTCCGCGTCTGTACGATGACGACCCCGTTGCCCATCAAGGTGTACTTGGAGCCGTAGTTGTTCTGGAGTACTTTGACCTCTTCGATCGAGTCTGGGTTCGGCATAATGGTGGTCTGGTCGTGCTCGACGGTGGACAGGTTCCAGACGCCATCGATGACATAAAGCGAACCGCCGGTGCCTGATCCATTGATGTTGAGACTGTTGAAGGTGTTGTAACCGCCGGTGCCCATGGGAGCTACAGGAGACGTATTGATGACGCCGGGCATCAGGGATCCGAGGCCCTGATAGTTTCTTCCATTGAGTGGAAGCGCCTCCGCCTCTTCGCCAGAAACAGTGCTGGAGATTTCGCTGGTAGTTGTTTGCACTTGGACCGCATTACCCGTGACGGTGATGGTGTTGGCGACGGCGCCGGGCTTCAACACGGCGTTAACGGTATAGGTGCCTGCGGGCTCGACGTAGATTCCGGTTTCCCTGAAAGCGCTGAATCCTGAACTGCTCACTGTCACTTCATATCTCCCGACGCTGAGGCCAACCTGCGTAAAACTGCCTTGGGAGTTTGAGCGCGTTCGCGTGACCGTATTTGTCTCGACATTGACGATACTGACAACGGCCTCCGGTACCACAGCGCGCGTTTCGTCGGTGACCGTTCCATTAATTGTTCCGGTGTTCATCAGTTGCGCCAGACATGGCTGATTGCCTCCCCCTACCAGGATGAGCAAGGCTATTGCAATACCTGTTGTCTGGTGCAGTAGCGTCCGGTTGGTTCTGGTCTGCTTTCTCTCTCTTTGCCCGGTAAATGTGTTCATGAGTATCGCCTCCACAAATAGCTCCTTCCCTCACTGCGATGTGAAAGACAGATTTGGGACAAGAGGTTATTTGAGGCCGAACTATAGGCGGTCGAGGAATAGATTGTCAATAGGTAGCAATCTATTACTCGGAAAGCGCAATAGTCTGCCGGTCCGGAATTTAATACATCAATTGAATGACAAAGTATTTGAAGGATATGCCTTGAAGGGTTGCTCCCTTTACTTGACAATCATTTGCAATCGATTGTAGCCTTGATTGCGTTATTCTTGTTTGCATTATGAAGGTGATTCGGTTGAGTGAACGAGCAGGACGAGCAGTATGAGAACGGCCAACCTGATGATCGTGCAGGGTGGAGGGCCAACCGCCGTCTTGAACGCCAGCCTTGCGAGCGCGATTGCAGAAGCCATTGAGCAAGCCTCGTTTGGGAGAATTCTGGGCGCACGATTTGGAGTGGAAGGACTCGCCCAGGGCAATGTTGTGGATCTGGGACGGATCACCCCGAACGAACTGCTTTGCCTGCGAAAGAGTCCTGGCGCCGCGCTGGGTTCGTCGCGGTTCAAGCCTACGACCGGCGATTTGCACCGCATGATGGAGTACCTTCGGCGGCTCGATGTGCGGAAGATGATCTTTATCGGCGGCAATGGGACGATGCACGGCGCGGAGCTAATAAGCGCTTCTTGCCGGGATGCGGGCTTCGACATACAGATCATCGGCGTGCCAAAGACCGTGGACAACGATATTCCCATGACGGACCGCTGCCCCGGCTATGCGAGCGCGGCGCGGTATGTTGCCCAATCCACCCGCGATCTTGGAATGGACATCCGCTCCCTGCCGCAACCCGTGACGATTCTGGAGACGATGGGCCGAAGCGTAGGGTGGCTTGCGGCGGCGTCCAGCCTGGCGGCCATGGACGAAGATGATGCGCCGCACTTGGTTTATGTGCCCGAATTGCCTTTTGATCGCGAGAGGTTTCTCGCCGACCTCGACAGGGTTGTGACCAGGCTGGGATGGGCGGTCGTTGTGGTGTCGGAGGGCATACGAAACGCGGATGGGAGTCTTGTTTATGAGATGCGAGATCCTTCCCAGGTTGACCCGCTGAAGCGCCCAATGACGGGCGGAGTTGGACAATTTCTTGCGGGCTTGGTCGCAGAAAACCTGAAGCTCCGCTGCCGCTCGGAGAAGCCGGGGTTGCTTGGACGGGCTTCGATAGCGCTCGTCTCACCGCAGGACCGGCAGGATGCAGAATTTGTAGGCCGCATGGGAGTGCGCGCGCTGATGGCGGGCGAAAGCGGGAAGATGGTGGCGCTTCGGCCTATTCAGGACTCTGGCCCGCTCGGATACGATCTGGTGCCTCTCAGCGCTACCGCTGGATGTGAGCGCGGGATACCGCCTGAGTGGCTAACAAATGGCCCGCAGGCTGTGACGGACGCATTTTGTCAGTACCTTCGTCCGCTTGCAGGAGAACTTCTTCAATACTCGCCGATGCTGTCGCGCAGTATTCATACCATTGGAGCTTGTTAGTTATGTCGGGGAATGCACACGGTTCAATAAAGAATATTGGGGTCCTGATCTTCGGGCGCAAGCGTCCAGGGTTCGATCAGGAATGGAACACCATCATTCGCGAACGGGTAATTTCGACCCTGAATGCACTGGGGTTTGCGTGCATCGGAGCCGACAAGCCAGTACTGGATGATGGGTCGATTCATGCGGCGATGGACGAGATAGAGAGAGCGAAGTGTGAGGCGCTGATTGTGATTCAGCCATCGCTGACCGACGGCCAGTTCGCCCTGACAATCAGCCAGCGTTGGACAGGACCGGTGATTTTATGGGCAACGCCCGAGAGACCGGGCGATGGCAAGGTCAGTTCGTGCTCACTGGTCGGGCAGCATCTGTGGGCGTCGATCTATCGACAGGCGCGCCTGCCGTTTGAATTCGTCTATGGCGATCCGGATGCCGTCCACGACGATTTGCTGCAGGCGATTGCCTTGGCCGGCACAGTATCGCGGCTGCGGCGGTCGAAGATTGGCGTGATCGGCACGCACGCGCCGGGATTCATCGACCTTGCAGCAGACCCTTTCCTCGTTCGGCAGACCTTCGGGATGCAGATGCAATCATTGAGCCTCCCGCAGTTCATCGAGCGCGTGGGCAATGTGGCCTCGGATGCTGTTGAGCGCGACCTCGCTGAAGTTCACAAGCTTGGCTTGATGCATGGAGAGACAAAGAAGCCGGCCCCCGATTCCCTACTTTCCGTGAACTCCCGCTTCTATGTGTCCATGACCGAGTTAATGAAGGAGCTGAGTCTGGATGCGCTGTCGTTACAGTGCTGGCCTGAGCTGCCGAACATGGTGGGGCAATGGCCGTACTTCGCGGTCTCGCGGTTGACGTCCGAAGGAAAAGCCATCTCGATAGAGGGCGATGTGGATGGCGCAATTTCCAGCCTCATCGGCAGCTTACTTGGAGTTGGCCCAGGGTTTTTGACGGATTGGCTGGAGCATGATGAGTCCACGATCTTCTTCTGGCATCCCGGCATGGCCCCGCTCGACATGTGCAACGCAGTCGGCAGCGACGATGGCCCGGCACTCGGAGAACATTTCAACGGGGCGCGGCCGTTTGTAGTGGATGGTCGGCTTCAGGAAGATCGGACCGTGACGGTCTCACGGCTCTGGCGATGCGATGACCGCTACCACATGACGGCATTTGAAGGCCGAGCAATCGCGCCGAAGCGAAAGGTTTCGGGCAACAGTCTGCTGGTTGAGGTGGAGGGCGGCAAAGTGCCGGAGCGTTTCGACAGGCTCATCCATGCCGGACTGCCGCATCATGTGCTTCTGCACTATGGAAGCCATGCGAAGAGCTTCCGTAGGTTCGCCCGGCTTCTGAATCTCGATTGGCACCCCTAATTTGAGGATTCAGGTAACGATGTTGGCATATCCTGAATAATAGGTTATAATCTATTACGCGTCCGGCGGGCACAGAATTAGGTCACGGAGTTAATCGTGAAAATTCGGCTTCCAGAGGAACACATGGTAAAAACTCGCGTTGCACGGCATGACGTTCGAGATGAGATCCAACGGCGAATCCTATCCGGCGAAAGCAAACCTGGGGAGCGGTTGAGTCAGCAGAGCCTGGCCCGCGAGCTTGGCGTTGCGCAGGGGACGGTGAGGGAGTCCCTGCTTGAGTTGCAGTGGCTTGGCCTGGTCGAGTCGATCGACCATCTTGGGGTGTTTGTCGATAACCTCGATGCGTCGCGCATATGCGAAGCGTACCTGGTGCGCGAGGTAATGGAAGGCTTGGCGGCCCGCCTGGCGTGCGGCCACGCCGGCCGGGCTGACATCACCGAACTGCGCAGCATGGCCGACAAGATTTACAAGCTCTCACAACAGAAAGACAACAACGAGACGGCGTCGCTGGACCGCAATTTTCACCTGCACATTACGGAACTATCGCACAACAGCACGTTGATTCGGCTGTCGCAGACGTATCGTGTTCTGGGAATGACGGTCCGCGCCTTTCGAGATCCTGCAATTATCCACGCCGAGCATCTTCGCATCGTCGAGGCAATTGAACACAACTTCGCGGAGGAGGCGGAACGGCAGGCCCGCAGCCACGTCGTTGGCGCGCGTGAGATGATCGAAAGCCAGGTATTGCAAGGCAAATTTGTTCCCAAGTGGGTTGGATAGTTTTCGCGGAAGGCAAAGCGTGCAGAGGGACGGCGTGGAAGACAGCACTAAAAACTCGTACTGCTCTTATCTGAATGGCCAATGGATAAGAACTGAGAATGAGTTCGAGGTTGTGAATCCAGCGACGGCCCAGCCATTTGCTCGAGTCTCCACGATCGACATCAGCCAACTGAAGGACGCTTTGCGCGCCGCCGAAACTGCATCATCTGCCTGGCGCGCGATGGCGGCCAAAGACCGCGGCGCTCTGCTGCACAAGGTTGCCGATGAACTAGAGCGGCGCGAGGCCGACATCGCACGCACCATCACGCTTGAGAACGGCAAGCCGCTGGCACAGAGCGAGGGCGAGGTCCGCATGTCGGTGGACCATCTTCGATGGTTCGCGGAGGAAGGGCGGCGTGTCTATGGCCGCACGGTTCCCCACCAGGTCAACGGCAAACGCCATCTTGTTGTGAAGACCCCCATCGGGACAGTTGGGGCGATCGCTCCGTGGAACTTCCCGCTTGTGCTTTCCGTGCGTAAAGTAGCGCCTGCGATGGCCGCCGGTTGCCCCGTCATCCTGAAGCCGGCGACGCAGACGCCTCTTTGCGCTGTGGCATTGGCCGAGTGCATGGAGTCCGCAGGCGTCCCTGCTGGCGTGTTTCAACTCGCTATTGGCAACGCAGCGATGATCTCCGCGGAATTTCTGTCGAATGATCTCTGCAGAAAGATCAGTTTTACGGGATCGACGAGGGTTGGGCGAGAGTTGATCCGGGGCGCGGCCTCGACCATCAAGCCGCTTTCACTGGAACTGGGCGGACTGGCGCCGGTGCTGGTCTTCGACGATTGCGATATGGATAAGGCCGTAACGGAGACGATCATCGCGAAGTTTCGGAACACGGGACAGTCCTGCATTGCGGCAAACCGGATCTACGTGCAAAAGACCATCTATAAGGAATTCGTCGAATGCTTCACGGCTGCAACCACCAGATTAAGGACTGGGCCCGGCCTTGAACCCGGCATGGATGTGGGACCGGTCGTCAATCAACAGGCTTTGGACTCGGCCCTTGGCCAGATTGCGGACGCGGTACATAAGGGCGCTCGCGTGGTCGCGGGCGGTGCGCGGGTGAAGGATTCGCCTGGATTTTTCCTGAAGCCGACGGTCCTGGAAGGAGTGACCGACGACGCGGACTGTATGTCGGAAGAGACGTTTGCGCCGATTGCGCCCATCAGCAGTTTTGAGACGGAGGAAGAAGCAATCCGCCGCGCGAACGACAGTTCCTATGGGCTAAGCGCTTATGCAATGACACGCGATATCGGACGCGTCTTCCGACTGAGTGAGCAGATCGAGGCGGGAACGATTGGGATCAATGACGGAGCGCCTTCTACCAGCCAGAGCCCGTTTGGAGGCGTGAAGCAGAGCGGCTGGGGACGCGAGCTGGGCATGGAAGGCCTGGAAGCATTTCTGGAAACTAAACATGTATCGATCGGCGGCGTCTGATGATTCGATCCGGCGTCACTGGAAAAGGAGAGAGTAAACGATGATTCATTTTCTAACCCATGATGCGGCGGACAATGTTGGCGTGGCCGTCGTGGATATTGCAGCAGGCGCGGAGTGTGTTGGCAGAAATTTAGCTGACAACGCACCGCTCAAAGCCCGCTCCGCAGAGGCTATTCCGCTGGGACACAAGCTGGCGCTGAAGGATTTCGCCGTCGGAGATTCAGTTACCAAATACGGATGCGAGATCGGGAAGATTGTTCAGGCCGTCAAAGCCGGACATCACGTTCATACACACAATTTGAAGACGAAGAGGTGGGCATAGCAATGACGCAAAGGAAGATTTCTGGCTACAGACGCGAAAATGGACGGGTCGGCGTGCGCAATCACGTCATCATTTTGCCGGTTGACGATATTTCAAATGCTGCTTGCGAAGCAGTTGCAAGCAACATTAAGGGCGTCCTTGCCCTGCCGCACGCTTATGGGCGGCTGCAATTCGGAGAAGACCTGGAGCTGTTCTTCCGCACGATGATTGGTACGGGGAGCAATCCAAACGTCGCCGCCGTGGTGGTAATTGGAATTGAACAGGGGTGGACGCAGCGAATTGTGGACGGTATTGCGAAGACCGGCAAGCCCGTGAAAGGCTTTTCGATCGAAGGCAAAGGGGACATTCGCACGATCGCCGAGGCTTCGTATCAGGCCAAAGAATATGTGCAGTGGGCCAGCGAGTTGCAGCGAACGGAGTGCGACCTGAGCGAGCTGTATATCAGCGTGAAGTGCGGCGAGTCGGATACGACAACAGGACTTGCGAGTTGCCCGGCCGTTGGCAACGTAATCGACAAGCACTGCGCGGACGGCGGCACTGCGTCGTTTGGCGAGACGAGCGAACTGACGGGCGCGGAACACATTGTTGCCGCGAAAGCGGCAAGTGAGCAAGTCCGCAAGCAGTTTCTTGCGGCCTTCGAGGACTATACGAAGCTGGTCTTCGACCAGAAAAAGGATGACCTCTCCGAGTCGCAGCCAACGAAGGGCAACATTGCAGGCGGCCTGACCACGATTGAAGAGAAGGCCCTCGGTAACGTCGAGAAGCTGGGCAAACGGACAAAGTTTGTGGGGTGCCTCCCTCCCGCGGTCGCTCCATCGAACGCAGGGCTGTGGTTCATGGATACGTCGAGTGCGGCAGCAGAAGCCGTAACGCTGTGGGCCGCATCGGGAGCGGTGGTTCATCTCTTCCCCACAGGTCAGGGGAACGTCATCGGCAATCCGATTGAGCCGGTCATCAAGTTATCGGGCAATCCGAAGACAGTCGCCACAATGAAAGAGCACATCGATCTGGACGTATCGCCGATCCTGCAGGGAGAGATGACGATCGACCAGGCAGGCGACGCACTGCTTGACATGATCGTTCGCACGGCGAATGGGCGACATACAGCGGCAGAGGCGCTTGGGCATCGCGAATTCGTGATGACGAAGCTCTATCGAAGCGCTTGATCGGTAACTTTACACGCACCGCCTTGAGGCAATCGGAGTGATGAAAAGGTATCAGCCACAAGAGATGAGGGACCTGACCGCCAGGCTGGCAACTGCCGCCGGAGTCGCCGCCCACGATGCGGCGATTCTGGCGGACGCTCTGGTCGATGCGGACCTGCAGGGCGTTTCCACCCATGGAATCTCGCGACTCAACATCTATCTGCAGCGGATTGAGAAGGGACTGATTGCTCCGAAGGCGGGTCTAACCGTCGTACGGGATGGAGGCAGCGTCCTGTCGCTGGATGCGGGCAACGGTCTCGGCCAGGTGCAGGCCGTTAAAGCGCTGGATCTGCTGATGCCACTTGCGAAGAGGAACGGCGTTGCGGCTGCCACGGTTCGGAATTCGCAGCACTTCGGCGCGCTTTCCTACTACTGCAATCGTGCAGCGGCTGAGGGAATGGT
>Ga0207667_10007811_pt1 | contig 12786 bp, 12 predicted proteins | sample KBSCornC52_FD_184301 | JGI IMG/M metagenome (GOLD analysis project Ga0207667, IMG submission 184301) | Corn rhizosphere microbial communities from Kellogg Biological Station, Michigan, USA - KBS Corn C5-2 (SPAdes) (version 2) | ecosystem: Host-associated > Plants > Roots > Rhizosphere > Soil ...
CCGCAGCCGGTGCAATTGCTATAATTGCAATCCTGTCGCGGGGTGGAGCAGTCTGGCAGCTCGTCGGGCTCATAACCCGAAGGTCGCAGGTTCAAATCCTGCCCCCGCAACCAAAAATCAAGGGCTTGCAGCAATGCAGGCCCTTTTTCTTTGCGCCGATTGTGACCAATTGTGCGCAGAATCACGCATCGAGTGACCTTAGCCCCGCCTCGATAGCTGCGATGTCGATCTTTCTCGAAACTTTAGATGGCCAGGAAGATGGCGACGAGCCGTTCTCAGCTCGATCGCGTCCTTGATCCGGAAAACGTATCCGTTCAGGTGGATACGTTAATCAACGCTGCGCGTGCTGTGGGTAAGGAAGTCGAGATCAAAATCAAGAGGCGTCACATGCGAGCGGAGTGAATCGTTGTGGGCGCCTTGTGACGGAATCGGGATTGGATGTGACCAAGTTGAGTATTTTGTGCCGACGACTTCCGCGACCCCGGCGCGAACGCAACCGCGCACACCGGCCAACCTAGCCGGTACGTATTGGCCTTAGTGCCTCGATTTCCTCCGTGATGAAGTCGAAGAATGCGGACACGCGCGGTGTACGTCGCACGTCGGGATGGGCGAGAATACGCCAGATGCGAGCGAGTTCGGGAATCGGTCCGAGCACGCGGAGAAGGTCCTCTTCCGCATTGCCGAGCGCGGTCGGCAGCGCTGCCACGCCGATTCCCGATTTCACTGAGTACACGAGCCCCAGCACGCTGTTGTTGCGCGCGACGACGTGTGCGTTCGGAGCTACCTCGCTCAGCCACTTCGCGGCGCGGTGATTCGCCATCGTCTCATCGAAACCAGCCACCAGATGCGCTCGAGATCTTCGACGCGCTCGGGTTTGCCGTGCTGCTCGATGTATCGCCGGCTCGCGTAGATCGCCCAGTGGGAGATCGCGGACAGTCAAGCCAAATTCTCAACAATTGATACGTCGACGAGCACAGTCTGAGTGGGAGTCTCTCGACGCGTTAATCGAAACGTTGGATTCTCGTCCGTCGTCCATCGAATACAAAGGCTGTCACAACAGCATCCTCAGTCCGCGAAGCGCACGACTGGTTTCGACAAGCATCAGCAACGTGACGCACCCTCCCGGTTTTCACGTGTTACGTTCTCAATAGTTGAGAAACGGCGGCACATTGTTTGACACTCCGGTTGCAAGCAGCCTAGGATTATTCGCGGGAATCGATTCGCCGCCTGCCATCCAAAAAAATGGAAAATCATGAACGGTTCGGTCGTCGCGACTACCAAGTTCGACACCCCTATCAGCGGCACCTGTGCGCCGGAATTTTCCGGCGTGCGCGAGGCCTTCGAGCGCAATTTCCGGGAGCGCGAAGAAGTCGGCGCTGCCGTCTGCGTCTACAAGAACGGCAAGAAGGTCGTCGACCTCTGGGGCGGGTACAAGGATCTCGCGCACGCGCAGGCGTGGGAAGAGGACACGATCGTGATCATGAATTCGGTCGCGAAGAGCATGAGTGCCCTTTGCGTGCATATCCTGATCGACCGGGACAAGATCGATTTCGACGCGCCGGTGGCGACCTACTGGCCAGAATTCGCGCAGGCTGGCAAGGACAAGGTGCTTGTCCGACATGTGCTTTCGCATACCTGCGGTGTCATTTTCTGCGATGCTGCCACGCACGGCTCGATCTATCGCTGGGATGAGCTGATCCATGCGCTCGAAAAGCAGACGCCGGCCTGGGAACCGGGTACGAACGGTGCCTACAACGCGGAGAACATCGGCTTTCTGCTGGGTGAGATCGTTCGCCGGGTCACCAACCGGAGTATCGGCACGTTCCTGCGCGAGGAGGTCTCCGACAAACTCGGCGCCGACTATCACATCGGTCTCACGAGGGACGAGGTCGCGCGCGTCACCGACATGCACCGGAATCCGAAGAATCAGTTCTTCGAAATCGCCGCCGATACGTCTACGCCGCTCGGTCGCGCCTCAAAATGCGCTCCGCTGCACTACTTCCAGAATGATCGCGAGATCCGCGAGCTGGAAGTGCCCTCCTTTGGCGGCCACGGCAATGCGCGTGCAATGGCTCGCATCTACGCCATGCTCGCAGGCAATGGCGAGCTCGACGGCGTTCGTCTCCTCAGTCCGCAGGCGGTCGTGCGGTTGAGTACGCTGGTGTGGGATCACGACTGCATCATGACGAGGCGACGCATGCGGATGGGCTACGGCTTCATGCAAAACGAGACCGAGACCGTGCCGATGGGGCGCAACATCAACGCCTTCGGACACACCGGCACCGGAGGAGCGTTCGCTTGGGCGGATCGCGAAAACAACACGTCGTACTGTTACGTCACCAATTTTCAGCGCGAAGGGCCCGGTATCGGAGCTCGTAGCGCGGCGCCGTCTGTTGCTGCCGGTGGCGGCCGCAAACCCTCATGGCTAAGCTGAGCACGTTAAATCTTCTCAGCTTTTCGTTGAGAGCCGTCAATCGGTCGAGTCGCGGTTACTCGGAACTGTCGTTGCACGGTCACTGGCGCGGCGTGCCAGTGCACTTCGCAGGTCTTTTCCAAATGGCTTGAGAGCTTCTCGCCAGTGAGGTATGCCGTCTCCTATCGGGCATGGGTGGACTTCCATTTGGTCCCGAGCGACCGTAGCAGTTGAGTTAGTTAACTTTCGCTGCCTCTTGAAGTCCGACAACATGCGAGCGTCCCGGCCACACGCAGAAGGGTACTCCCAGGTCGACAGCAACCTGGCGCTTGCGGCATATGACATCAGTAAGAGCTTCCCGGGCGTTCAGGCTCTTGACGGAGTCAACCTCGAGCTTAGGGCTGGCGAAGTTCATGGGTTGATTGGCGAAAACGGGGCGGGAAAATCCACCCTCATCAGCATACTTTCCGGAGACCTGAGACCTGACCAAGGTCGAATCATCCTCGGAGGTCATGAGCTAAGACTAGAAAATCCCGCGGCCGCTCGACGTCGAGGCATCGTGACCATATTTCAGGAGCTGGCGATTCAGCCCTGGCTGAGCGTCAGTGCGAATATTGTGTTGGGTAACGAGCCCACATTTGGTCCGGGTCGGCAGCTTCTGTCGTCGCACCGCGCGGACGAGGTGGCGTACCGAGCGTTGGCCCGGGTAGGAGCCGAGGACATTCCACTAAAGGCTCTCGCGGGAAATCTTTCCACAGGGCAGAAGCAGCTGCTCGAAATCGCGCGTGCCCTGGCGGTGAATCCTTCAGTGATCATTCTTGACGAACCGACCTCTTCATTGCCGTCTCGCGATGTTGCGCGACTACTCGGCGTCATCAAGCAATTACGGGCCGATGGCACTGCAGTTCTTTTTGTTTCGCATCGACTGGACGAGGTTCGGGAGATCTCTGATGCCGTGACGGTGCTACGCGAGGGCAAAGTGACTGCCACTTTGCCGATTCAACAACTTGATTCAGACAAAATGATTGAGTTGATGACGGGACGCCGAATTGGCAGCCTGTTTCCTGAACGTGCCTCAAGTATTGGCGACGTTGCGTTGAAAGTTGTTGACCTCACCAAGGAGGGTAGTTTTGAGAACGTCTCGTTTGAGGTTCGCTCCGGGGAGATTGTAGGCTTTGCGGGACTTATTGGTGCCGGGCGTACCGAGGTTATGCGTGCAATCTACGGCGCCGACAGGTTTGATAGTGGCCACATTGAGGTCAACAGCAAGCCCGTGCGGATCCGGAACCCTCGTGATGCGCTTGCTGCCGGCATCGCATATCTTCCCGAGGACCGTAAAGAAGAGGGCCTCCTTTTATATCTTCCCGTCCGAGAAAACATGGTGCTCTCTTCGCTGAGGAAGTTTGTGAGCCGCGGGGTCATCAGTCGCAAGAAGATTCGTGCAGCAACAACGCCAATCGCCGCATCATTGAATCTGCGTGGCCGTATGGAGGCGGCTGTCGCGAACCTATCAGGCGGGAATCAGCAGAAAGTCGTTATTGCGAAGGCACTGATCTGCGGAGCACGTATTTTCATCTTCGATGAGCCCACAAGAGGGATAGACGTTGGGACCAAATATGAAGTGTATTCACTCATGCAACGGTTAGCTTCAGCGGGAGCCGCCATTATTCTGGTCTCATCCGAGCTTCCCGAGGTCATGAATGTCTCCCATCGTCTTGTAGTGATGTCCTCTGGCAGGATCTTCGGACGATACAACTGGGCTGAGTACAACGAGAAGCAAATACTTTCGGATGCCTTTGCAGCCTTCGCGGCATGATCGAGTGAGGATTGATCTAATGTCTAAAACATCCGAAATCTCCGTGGAGAGCGAGCTGAGCCGGCGCGGTGACGGCAATCTTATTAAGCGCCTGAAGGCCATCGATCCGAGACAGGTTGGTTTGCCGCTCGTTGTAGTCGGGCTGACCATTTCCTTTTCGACGCAGTCCGACGTATTCTTTACCACGGAGAATTGGCAAAATATCGGTCTTCAGGCCGCCGCCCTTGCGTGCGTGTCGTTTGGCCAAGCATTCACCATACTTGCTGCCGGGATTGACCTGTCCGTTGGCGCCACAGTCGCACTGGTCAGTGTGGCTGCTGCTCTTGCGATGGTGCAATGGGGTGTCGCTGCGGGCATCGTGACCGGGCTGCTGACGGGCGCCGCGGTAGGCTTTATCAACACCATCGTCATCACAAAGCTTCGCGTCGCCCCTTTTATTGCCACCTTGGCGATGCTTTCCGTTGCATCTGGATTGGCTCTGAACATCAGTGGCGGTATCCCGATCGTCGGATTGCCGGAGGAGTTCACGACGCTGGCCTACAAAAGGATACTTGGCGTTCCGGTTCCTGTAGTTGTCGCTCTGCTTGTCTTCGTGGCGACTATGTTCCTGCTTCGAGCGACACGTCTTGGTAGAGGAATCTATGCGGTTGGCGGAAACCCTCATGCCGCGCGGCTGTCGGGGATCAACAGCTATACCACCATTCTTTCCACGTATCTTATATGTTCTGTGTTGGCCTCCCTGGGAGGGCTCATATTGACTGCGAGGGTCGCTTCAGGGCAACCGACCCTTGGCGCCGATATCTCATTGCAGTCAGTGGCGGCGGTGGTCCTTGGCGGCGTATCGCTAATGGGCGGTCGCGGGGGACTTGTCGGAGTCGCAACCGGGGTTGCATTCGTGACCATCTTGAGTAATGGATTAAACCTGGTGGGTGTCTCGTCGTATACGCAACTCATGACGATTGGCTTGGCGATGATTGTTGCCATTGCGTGGGACCAGTATCTGAGCCGTAAGTGGCGTACGAGAGGTGACGTATCGTGGTGACAGCTGCCAGGCATCACTCGCTCATGGTCATTTCATGTGGATCGACGAGAGGCGTGTCGGATATTTATATCCTGGCGCGCTGACGCTTCACTGAGTTCCAACGAAAGGAGTTTCCATGTTAAAGAAAGTCAAGCGCAATATTTTCGTTATGCTAGCAGCGACTAGTCTGGCAGGAATGGGTAGTTCGGCCCTTGCTCAGGGCTCGACGCCAAGTGCTTCTGCGTCCAAGGGACTGATTGGGGTCTCTCTGCCTACTGCAGAGGGCTCCTTTTACACATCCATGCTTTATGGCGTTACGAACGCCGCAAAGGAGGCCGGCTACGGGGTAACTATTCTGTCTGCCGGCGGGTTCGGAAATATTGACAAGCAGCTCAATCAGATACAGAACCTAATCAGTAGAAAGGTCGCAATTATTTTGGTTAACCCTGCCGACCCAACGGCGACGCGAGGGCCGATCAAGCAGGCCGTCGCACAAGGGATCACGGTGATAGGTGCGGGCGCTGCAGGGCCAGACATCCAGGGCTATGCCGCTTCATCGCATTGCGATATTGGCAAGGCTCTGGCTGCTGGAGCCAAGAAGCTGCTTCCCAATGGGGGGACGATCGGAATCGTCGCTGGCCCTCCTGGTGCGTTCTGGTCAACCGAACGACTCCGATGCTTCAAGATAGACATCAAAGAGAGTGCAATCAAAATCGTGGCGGAGAAGACCGAGGATGCCACCGTGATCGCAGGACAAGACGTTGCTTCCGATATGTTGCAGCGCTTTCCGCAGCTCAATCTGCTGTATGGCGCCGATGACACTGTTGGCGTGGGAGCAGCTCAGGCCGTTCAAGCGCGGGGCTTGTGCGGGAAGACTCAGGTTCTCACTGCTGTCTATGGTGAGCAAGCCCAGCAATTGATGGCCAAGGACTGCATACAGTACGTCGTAGGCTTGCAGCCCGTGCTCCTCGGGGAGGAAGCGGTTCGCCTCGGAGTTGCCTTGCATAGCGGGAAGAAGCCTGCTTCCACAGAGGTCTTCGTACCGTTTGCCTCCATCACCCCGAGCACGATGAAGCAGGTGGATATCGGCGCTATTCGCTCACCCAGCGGGTGGAAGCCGCCGCTGTAGAAACCCAGATTCGATGCGCCGTGGCATGCAGCGTTCGAGAGTTCTTTGCATGCCAATACGTGTGGGGCTTGACGGTTAACAAGACATGACTCAGCGATGTTTAATACACGGTGGTAAGGTGCTGCGGCCGGGAAAAACGGCAGTGGAGCCTCTCGACATCGTTCTGGATGGCGAGACGATTGCTGACCTTGTCCCGCCCGGTTCGGTGCGCGGCGAGGGAATCGAAAAACTCGACGCCACGGACAAGCTGGTGATCCCGGGACTTGTCAACGGGCATCATCATGCCCAGGCCCAATTGGTGAAAGGCCAGTTCAACCGTGTCAACCTTGAACTGCTTTTGGTCTCCATGCCGTGGTCCAATGGAAAGCGAACTTTTGAAGACAAGTATTTGTCCGCGCTGATCGGGGCGGCAGAGCTTGTGCGCAAGGGCTGCACGTCGAGCTATGACATGTTTGCGGAAATGCCGCTTCCCACCGTCGACGGGATCCAAGCGGTCGGGCGAGCCTATTCGGACGTTGGAATGAGAGCCACCATCGCTCCGATGATGGCCGACCGAACGTTCTATGAAGCGATCCCAGGTTTGGCCGACGCTCTGCCGGAGCCACTCCGCCAGCAGGTGATGGACATGCGGGCCTCACCGTATGAAGCTTCACTTGCCGCTTGTCGGGAAATCATCAGCACGTGGCAGTTCGACCGTTCGCGGGTGCGGCCGGGACTCGGCCCGACGATTGCGCATCATTGTTCCGATGCATTCCTGACGGGCTGCTTGAACCTCGCCAAGGACTTCGACATCGGAATGCAGATGCACGTCTCAGAATCCCGAATGCAGGCGGTTGTCGCGGAACAGTGCTACGGCAAAACACAAATCGCGCATCTGGATTCGCTTGGAATACTTGGGCCCAGGTTTTGTGCGGCGCACGGCGTTTGGCTGACCGATGACGACCGGGCGCGCCTGGCTGACCGGGGCGCTTCCGTCTCTCACAATCCTGGCAGCAATCTCAAGCTCGGCTCTGGCATCGCTGATCTCCGAAGAATGCTGGATCGCGGCGTCAAACTCGCGATTGGCACCGATGGCTCCTCGGCCTCGGACAATCTGAACGTCTTCGAAGCCATGCGCCTCGCGTCCTACCTTTCCCGTGTGCAAGACCATCCGGTTGATAGCTGGATCAGTCCTCTCGAGGTCATTCATGCGGCGACTGAGGGCGGCGCCCGTGCGTTGGGGTTCGAGAAGATCGGCCGGATCGAAAAGGGTTATCTGGCCGATCTCGTGTTCATCGACCTGGCGGCCCTGCACTATGTGCCCGCCAACGATATTGTTTCCCAGCTCGTTTTCGGGGAGGACGGTACCGGCGTAGAAAGCGTAATGGTCGGCGGGCGCCTGATTCTCAAGGAGCGAGAGTTAGTTAACGTGGACATCCCGCGTCTACGAAGTCAGGCGCAGGAGGCGGCCGAACGACTTGCGCATGAAAATGCCCGGAGCCGCGCGCTGTCGGATATGCTCGCGCCGCACGTCGGCCATTTCTGCAGCGGTCTTGCCGCTTCACCCCTTTCCATCAATCATCTTTGCACGCATTGAAGGAGACGAGCGCGACTGCACGTTTCAGCGACGGTGATGCGCAAGGTCATCGAACTGAAGGTGAGCCCCGGGAACCTGGCGCAAGCACCGCGCCTCCACCTGGTCAGGATTGCCCAGACCGGGCACCGCTTCGACTAATTTCTCACCGGTGAGGATCGGCACTGCGCCGCGATGAGGACTTTCAGTCATGGCAATGGCGCCCGCCGAGAGTTAGCACCGTTACGGCGGGTTTGGTCACTGGAGACTCCGAGTTTTTATCCGGATCCGAAACGCGTGTAGCCATCCATGAATTGGACAACTGGCGCAGCCGACGCCTGATTGGCCATGAAACTTTCCGCATCGATCCCTGGGTCAGGGCAAAAGCGCATCCTCGACTGCGTTTACGCAGTCGACAAGCTGCCTGGCCACCTTCTCTTGACGCTCTTCTGTCATGCGTTTACGGATCGATGCAACAAAGACAGCAGCCACCGGCGCTTGCGTCCGATCGCGGACGACGCGTCCGACGGCCGTGACATCGAGTGCCGCACTGCCTTCGTCGACCGCATGGCCGTCGCGCGCCCGTGTGGCCGCCACCGCGTCGAACAGCATCTTCTCGGAGAGCCGGTACGGATGCAACTGCGGTGCAACCGCCCTGATGGCAATCTTCATCTCCGCGTCACTGAGCGACGCAAGAATGGCAAGGCCTCCGGCGCCGACGCCAAGCGGATGGCGATCGCCCACGCTTCTCGTCATGGTTTGGATCGGAAAATTGCCAGCGATCCGATTGAGGCAGACCGTCTCGAAGCCACTGCGCACGATCAGGAAAACCATGTCGCCAGTGGCCTGCGCCAGCTCGTACAGCGCGGCCTGCGACAACTCGCGAAGGTTTGTCTCAGGAAGCGCGGCCAGCCCCAGTTCGTACAGCAAGGGACCCAGCCGGTAGCCGCGCACTGGATCGCGAGCCAGCAGGCGTTCGTGCACCAGTCGCTGAAGCAGCCGGTGCGCTGTCGACTTGTCGAGCGACGCCATGGCCGCAATGTCGACAAGGCGCAGGTTGCAGGTCTGACTCGAAGCAATGAGCCGGAGCAATTGGACCGCGCGGCCGACCGTCTGGGCCGAGGGCGAGGCGACGGAAGGTGAGGTCAAGCCCGAGTTCTCAATAGTTGATAAATCGATGCGCAAGCCAAGCAAGCCGGCCAACAAAGCGTCCACGACGTTGATCGAAACGTTCAGTTTCTCGTCTTCGTCCTCTCGGATCGAAACACCGTCACAACCACGTCTCCCGGTTGCGAAGCGTACCTTACCAACAAATCGGTCATCGACGCGATGCACCTTAGCGTTTTCACCGGTGACGTTCTCAATAACTGGGAAGATGCGGAGCATTGTTTGACATTGCTCGTGCGTTGATCCTAGGATTTGCTCATGGCCATTTGGGCGCGGCTTGCGGCACTGGATGCGGCACACCGGACCCCGCGGCCCCACCTCGCTGGCTTGAAGCGAAATGACGACTACTGCCATGGACAACAACGTGACGCCGTCGCCTAGCTACGAGCCTTTCGGCTGGCATCACTGGCACAATGACTTCTGGATGTCGTACCAGTTCCGGCGAGGGCTCGGTGAGACGCAGGAAGGAGGCGGGGCGGTCAGCGAGGTTTTTCAGGCCGGAAGCAAGATCGGCGCTCACGACTTCGAGAGCTGGTTTCGGGAGTGGACCCATATCGCGGAGCGCAATGACAGGCGCGGCGATGACGAGATCGCCTCGCACCACGTGCGCAGCGCGATGAATTGCTGGCTTCGTGCGGCCAACTACTTTCGTGAAGCCGAGTTCTGGCTGAAGGCCGATGACCCACGGCGCCTCGCCACTTTCGATCGCTGCGAGAAGGCCTCTCACAAGTTCCTCGCCCACCTGACGCCAAGAGGTGAGGTCGTTGAGATTCCCTACGAAACGGGCAAGCCGCTGCCCGCTTATTTCATCCGTTCGGCCAACGGTGGAGAATGCCAGCCAGTGCTGATCTCCGTCGGTGGCCTCGATTCCTTCAAGGACGAACTGTGGTTCATGACGGGTCGCGGCGCTCTGCAGCGTGGGATGTCAGTGCTGTTGGTTGACGGTCCGGGACAGGGAGGCGCGCTGCGTCGACATGGCCTTGTCACCAGGCCGGACTATGAGGTTCCGATCGGAAAGTGTATTGATTGGCTCGAGAGACGCTCCGACGTCGACGCCTCGCGAATTGCAGTAAGCGGATCAAGCCTGGGTGGCTACTATGCAGCGCGTGCCGGAGCAATGGAGCCGCGACTGGCCGCCTGCATCTCGCATGGTGCGATCTGGGACATCCATGAGCGGTGGAAGACCCGCGACGAAAGCCACGGCTTGGCTGGCCACATCAAGTGGGTGTTCGGGGCCAAAACCATGACCGAAGCGACAGAGATCGCCAAGCCCTTCAAGCTCGAAGGTGTGCTCGAGCGCATGAAGTGCCCCTATCTCATCATCCATGGCGGCCACGACGTTCTCGGCGTCGAATCCGTGAAGCAGGTGTACGACTACGCTGTACGTCACGGCGTCAAAGCTTCGCTGCGCCTGACGAGCGAAGAAGAAACGGGAGCTGAGCACTGCCAGCACGACAACCCGACACTTGGCCAGGAGTTGATGATCGACTGGCTTGCCGATATCTTCAAGATCGATCAAACGCGGCTTGCCTTTTACCCGGGCTGATCCGATGAGTCATTGGTTCGAGTACTTGCCCTGCGACCACCTGTGGTCGCAGGGCATGATGTTCGGGATCGAGGCGTCGGCCTGAGGGGGCGGCGTCGCTCGGCGAGATCGATCAGATCGGCCAAAAGCTACTCGGTCACGAAGGCGACAACGAACTCTGGTGGTCGGAGTGGACCGCCATGGCGAAGCGCATGAAGGTTTCGGCGATGCGGAGGAAGCCAAGGGTCACAGGTTGACCGCAGGTGCCTGCCTACTACCTACGCGCAGCGATCTACTATTTCTGCGGTGAACATTTCGTGCCGACCTCGGAACGCAAGTGCACTTCGCGTTTGAAGGATGGTCAGGAAGTTACCGATCTTCGCGGCCAGAAGGGAACGTATCGGATATCAACGGATGCCAAGGGTAAGAAAGTACGATTCGTTGTGATTCCCAATAGCGCTCGAAGCGTCGAAGTTGTTGTGGTTTCGAAATTGCTCCCAGATCGCGGATATAGATTTCAGAGCATAGGCGAGTGAGACTACGCACTAGATTGCGAAGCATCCTGCTTTTAAGCGATGCGTAGACGGGTCCGGTTGCGGGCCCCCGCAACCATAAAATCAAGGGCTTGCAGCGATGCAAGCCCTTTTTCTTTGCGTCGATTGTGACCAGATTGTGCCCAGAGTGTGTCGCAAATTTTCATTCGAGCGCGCCGTGTCGATGTCACACTCTTCGTGGAACGCCAGAGAATCAACGCCTTGCTTCGCATTGACGTAATCATGCAGTCGGGGAAAGAACCCGATGGTCGTTGCTGCCGCGGCGACGCGACTCATCTGATACTCTGCTTGCCGGCTAGCATCCAGCAGGAACTCGTAACGCGTGCCGATGGATAGGTTCGAGCATTTCGTTGCACAGCGGAAAAAGGACTTAGCGAGGATTGCGCGCCGTACGGCCGGCGAATACGAGTTTGAAGACGTTGTCGGCGAGGCGTTCGTGATGGCCGCCGAAATTGGTCGGCGCCGTGACCACGCCGTCGACTGGTCGAGCCGGACCGACCAGGAACAAGTGCTCGCGTACCTCTATCAGAAGCTTGTTCGCTACGAAGAGCGGACGGTTGTATTCGCGGTTCGGCTCGACAAGAGTGAAGACGACGAAAGCAGGGACTTCGTGCATCCGCTCGTACGCGCACTCGCGAGTGATGGCGGCCGTGACCCGCTCGCTATGCTGGTTGAGCGGGAGATTCAGCAGACGTCGCGCGTTGAGCAGCGGAACTGCCTTGCCACCGCGTACGTGCGGCTGCTGCGGCACTTCGACGACCGAATGCTCTCCGTGGCAGATCATCTCCTCATCTCCCTCGCGCATGGCTACCGCTGCTGCAAGAAAGCCAGACTACTCGCCTCGAACCAGTTCGCGATTGGTTAAAGCGCCTTTCCAAGGACGAGCGAAAGGCAGTCGGCGAGGACATTGCATACGTTCAGTTCAAGTGGCCGATTGGCAAGCCTCGTGTCGATCACCTGCGTAGTGCCGTTTGGGAAGTGCGCACGAATTTGGGTACTCGCATTGCGCGAACGCTCTTCGCGGTCGATGGTGCGCAGATGATGCTGCTTCACGGCTTCACCGAGCCTGAGATGGCAAAAAAAATGGGCACGAGCCGTTCTCAGCTTGACCGCATTCTCGACCCCGAGAACGTATCAGTGCAGCTAGGCACGCTTATCAAAAGCAGCGCGTGCCGTCGGGAAGGAGCTGGAGATCCGGATCAAGCGACCGCACAGAAGGGCTGCGTATTAGCTTTGCTTCTGCCCCGCAACCATCTCCGTTGAGCAGAATTGTCGAACGGTCTGCGACGTGCGCAGTCCGCCCGATAAATGGCTCTCGATGCGCTTCGCCGATTGAACTAGCGGCGCCAAAGGCAGCTAGCGACGAAGAGCGGGCCCGCCACCGATTCTCGCGGTCGCGTGAGCGGTTATCGCACCTATCACGCGATGGGAGTCTCCGCTTCCGCACAGCGCACCGCTCGGCAGCGTCAGCTCGTCCGCCGACTCGACCCCAGTCGGGTTGTGGCGGTCAGCAATGCCAGACCCGACACCAACGACGCTACGGCTGGTGCCATCTCGTCGCTCTGGGCACTTGGGCGCGTTCGAACGCCGAGTTTCAGAACGTTTAAGG
>Ga0207667_10007814_pt1 | contig 12784 bp, 6 predicted proteins | sample KBSCornC52_FD_184301 | JGI IMG/M metagenome (GOLD analysis project Ga0207667, IMG submission 184301) | Corn rhizosphere microbial communities from Kellogg Biological Station, Michigan, USA - KBS Corn C5-2 (SPAdes) (version 2) | ecosystem: Host-associated > Plants > Roots > Rhizosphere > Soil ...
CTGGCAGCAGGAGCCGCGTACGGGCGAAGCGCCCGCTGCGACCGCGGTGCAGGATGCGGCGAACTGGGTCGTGCTCGATGCGCTGTTGCACGTGCTCGACGATGGCGGACTGCACGCGCAGGTCGATGCCGACGTGCGCGCTTCGCTGCAGCAATGGCAAGGCTGGCTCGGGAAGCAGGGTGGCGGCAATGCGGTCGGCGCGAGCCGCACGGCCGCGGCGGAGACGATCCGCAAGTATCTGGCCGACCCGAAGTCGGTGAAGCTGCGACCGCTGCCGGCGATTCCGCCGGGCGCACCGATCTGACGCGCCGTGTCCATTGTCCTCACCCCGTTCGCGCGCACGCGCCTGTTCCCGCGCCAGCCGCGCGGCAACACGATCCGCGACTGCACGCCGGAGCAATTCGAACGTCGCCTCAACGATGAGTCGCCAGCGAAAGTGCTCGATGGCTATGCGCCATTCTGCAAGCTGCACGTGCATCGCAACTGGACCACGACGCGTTGCCTGACCGTGCCGATCACCGACGGGAACCGGCAACTGCTGCGTTCGGCCTACGAGGCGCGATCGAGCGAGGAGTTGCCCGTGCTCGTGCGCTGGTTCGAAGGCGTCGAGCCGCCGGTCGCGGCCTGGCTCATCGCCATCCTCTACAGCCGCGAACAGTTGGCGAAGGAAGGCGCGCCGATCGACGCGGACTGGGGCATCGTCGGTTGCCTCTACACAATGGAGCCGCAGGAGATTCCGATGGCACCGATCACGATGATGCGCAACGCACTCGGCGTCGAGGAGGGCGGCTCCGGCGTCGCACTCGATCGCGACGCGTATCGTCGCAGCGTCGGGTTCTGGGAAAGCAACGCGAACTGGCGGCCGTAACCGCGGGAGAAAAAAACGGGCGCCTCGCGGCGCCCGTCTTTTTCCGGCAATCAGCAGCCGTCGATCAGTAGCGATAGTGCTCCGGCTTGTACGGGCCGTTCACGTCGACGCCGAGGTAGGCCGCCTGGTCGGCGGTCAGCGTGGTCAGCTTCACGCCGATCTTCTCGAGGTGCAGGCGCGCGACTTCCTCGTCGAGCTTCTTCGGCAGGATGTAGACCTTCGCCTCGTAGTTGTCCTTGTTCGCCCACAGGTCGAGCTGCGCGAGCGTCTGGTTCGAGAACGAATTGGACATCACGAAACTCGGATGACCGGTCGCGCAACCGAGGTTGACGAGACGGCCTTCGGCGAGCAGGAAGATCGCATTGCCTCCCTTGAACGTGTACTTGTCGACCTGCGGCTTGATGTTGAGACGCACCGCGCCCGACGCATTCAGCGCATCGACCTGGATCTCGTTGTCGAAGTGGCCGATGTTGCAGACGATCGCCTGGTCCTTCATCTGCGACATGTGCGCGAGCGTGAGCACGTCCTTGTTGCCGGTCGTGGTGACGTAGATGTCGCCGCGGCCGAGCGTCGATTCGACCGTGTTGACCTCGAAGCCTTCCATCGCCGCCTGCAGCGCGTTGATCGGGTCGATCTCGGTGACGACGACGCGGGCGCCGTACGCACGCAGTGAATGCGCCGAGCCCTTGCCGACGTCGCCGTAGCCGCACACGACCGCGACCTTGCCGGCGAGCATGACGTCCATCGCGCGCTTGAGGCCGTCGGCGAGCGACTCGCGGCAGCCGTACAGGTTGTCGAACTTGCTCTTGGTGACCGAGTCGTTGACGTTGATCGCCGGGACCAGCAGCGTGCCGGCTTCGGCGAGCTGGTAGAGGCGGTGCACGCCCGTGGTGGTTTCTTCGGAAACGCCCTTCCACTCCTTGACGACGCCGGCCCAGTAGCCCGGGCGCTCCTTCGCGACGCGCTTGAGCAGGTTCTTGATCACCTGCTCCTCGTGGTTCGACGAGGGCGTGTTGACCCAGTCGGAACCGTTCTCGAGTTCGTAGCCCTTGTGGATCAGCAGGGTGACGTCGCCGCCGTCGTCGACGACGAGCTGCGGTCCCTTGCTGCCCGCGAACGACAGCGCGTCGAGCGTGCAGTCCCAGTATTCCTCCAGCGACTCGCCCTTCCAGGCGAATACCGGCGTGCCGGACGCGGCGATCGCGGCGGCGGCGTGGTCCTGGGTCGAGAAGATGTTGCACGAGGCCCAGCGCACGTCGGCGCCGAGATCACGCAGGGTCTCGATCAGCACCGCGGTCTGGATCGTCATGTGCAGCGAGCCGGTCACGCGCACGCCCTTGAGCGGCTTGGCGGCGGCGTACTTGCGGCGGATCGACATCAGGCCCGGCATTTCCTGCTCGGCGATGTCGATCTCCTTGCGGCCCCAGTCGGCCAGCTTGATGTCGGCGACCTTGTAGTCGCCTTCGGTGGAGAAGGTTCTGAGTTGTGCGTTCATCGGTGGTGCTCCGGTTCGGGATCGACGCCGCGCCGCTGCGGGCGTGCGCGTTCGATCGATGGTCCGGGCGCGGTTGTTGCGGAATCGCCTGCCGAGCCTGGGTAAGGCCGCTGGAATCGCGGGCCCACGTGCAGCGCCCCTCGGCAGGGGGACGCGGATTATATCGCGAGTTCGCGATGAAGCGATGAATGGGCGTCGACGCAGGCAGGGTTCGGGGATTGGGCAGGAAAGCGCGTACTGGATTGCGAGTCCCTTCCAATCGAGCCCCTGCCATGAATCCTGCCTCATCCCCTCGCTTGCTCGCCGCCGCTCTTGCCATTGGCGTCCTCGCTCTGGCGTCTGGCCCCGCCCGTGCCGATTTCATCTACGCACGTCTGGTGCCTGGCGTCGGTCTGCAGGCGAACGGCGCGTCCGTGGATGTCGATGTGTCTTCCGATGGTCGAACCGTGGTGTTCGCCAGTGACGCGCAGAACTGGGTCGGCGATACCTACAACGGCACGCGTGCCGTGGCCGTCGATCTGGACACGGGCGTGATCGACGCGGTGTCCGCGTTGGGTGGCACCGTTTTCCGCGGCGAATCGCCAGTCGTGTCCGGCGACGGGCGCTACGTCGCGTTCCTGACCTACAGTTCCTCGTATGGCCCGAACTGGCAGGTGCTGCGCAAGGATCGCCAGACCGGCGCGCTGGAGTTGGCCAGCGCCACGGCCACAGGCCAGCCCGCCAGCGGCGGCACCGAAGACAATACCGTGTCGATCTCGGCCGATGGCCGCTACGTCGCGTTCCAGGCCACTGCAAGCATGACGGACGTGGCCGGGCGCCCGGGTGGCGGGGCGCCGAGCGGCAGTTCGGGGGAAATCTACGTCAAGGACATGACGACCGGTCAGGTGAAGATAGCCTCGGTCATGTCCGATGGCAGCGCATCGGGAAGCAATTGCTCGCTGGAGCGACATGCGCTGTCCAGCAGCGGACGCTATCTGGTGATGCTCTGCAGCGACGCGATGGTGGCGGGCGCGACGAGCGGGCAGGCGTATGTGCGCGACCTGCAGGCGAACACGACCGAGCTGATCAGCCGCAGCGCGACCGCGCCGAACGGCGCGAGCGCGTTCGGAAACCGCCCGGCCATTTCGCCGAGCGGCCGCTTTGTCAGCTTCCAGACCCGCAGCTACGGCGGACTCGGTTACGCCGACGGCGCGAGCGAGACGAGCAACAGCGGGATCTACCTGCGCGACCGGCAGGCCGGCACGACGATCGCGATTCCGCGTCCCGCGCTCATGCCCTCGACTTCGTACGACAGCTGCGCCGTTTCGGCGGTTTCCGACGTCGCCAGCGTCGTTTTCCACTGCAACTACAACTGGACCGGACCGGGCTCGTATCCGCAGGTATTCCTGTTCGTGCCGGGCAGCGCGCCCGAGATGATCAGCGGGACCGCGGGCGGTCAGGCCGGCAACAACGCGGCCGGCTACTCGCTCGGAGTGAACGCTTCGGGCCTGTCGATGGCGTGGGAATCGAGCGCGAGCAACATCGATCCCGGCGACACCAACGGCGTATCGGACATCTTCGTATTGGTCGACGAGTCGGTTGTCTCGGACGTGATCTTCGCGAACGGTTTCGAGGACTGACCGCGGGCCTTCAGCGAGCGCGGGAGTTCCGGACGCGCAAAAGGAAACGGGCCGCGATGCGGCCCGTTTCGCTTTCATCCTTGCTCGTCGTGCCTACTGGCAGACGTCGACCTTGAAGTTGTCGATCACGAAGCCGTTCGGCGCCGGGGCGACGGTGTTGCCGTCCGAGACCATGCGGAAGCGCAGCTGCATGTTCTGGCCGGCGAAACTGCCCATGTCGACGACCGCACGGGTCGGCACCGACGCGCCGGCCGGACCCGGATAGCACCAGCTCATCAGGTTGCCGAGCGCAGTGTCGTTCGAGGCGGCACCGTTGTACGGGTCGGTGAGCATGTGCGTCGCATCGAGATAGCCGAAGGACGTGCCGTTGTTGCTCGCTTCCAGCACGCCCTGATCCCAGCAGGCGCCCGGTCCGTTGTTTTCGCCCTTGTGATACGCGTCATACGACGCGAACACGGCAGCGGCTCCGGCCGGAATCGCGATCACGGGAGTCGTCAGCGTGCGGTCGCTCGAGACCGCATTGTCCGGCACCTTCCAGACGATCGTGCTCATGCCCGTGCCCGCCGGCGGCGCCGCCTGGGCCCAGCCCGTGCTGCCGCTGCCGCCGGCAACCCAGCCGTTCACACCGGTCTCGAACGCATCCTGGTAAACCGTGGTGAGCGCCGTGCCGGCCGGGCAGGTGCCGGGAACGCCGGTCGTGAACGAGAACGTCGCCGAAACCGGGCCGTCGCCGCAGTAGTTGTGCGGCGTCACGCGCCAGTAGTACTGCGTCGTCGCACTCAGCAGCGTATCGACCGTCCAGCTCGTGGTCTCGACGTTCGCAGTCGCGATGATGTTGGTGAAGGCGGCATCGGTGGCGACATCGACCGTGTAGCTCAGCGCATCGGGCGGCAGTACCACCGGCGGCAGCGCGGTGCCGTCGAAACCATCGCCGAAGATCCGGTCGGTGCTGACGAGGCCCCAGTTCAGGGTCGGATAGACATTGACGCCGGACGCGACGTCGACCGGGGTAATCAGCTGTACCTGGCTCGGACCGGTCGCCGACACGCCGAGTTGCAGCGCGACCGAACGCGACAGGCTGCCGCTGGTGCCGGTGACGTCGATGGCGTATTCGCCGGTCGCCGCCGCGATGGCGCCGGCCAGGGTCAACGTGCTGCTTCCCGGCGCGCTGACCGGATTCGGCGAGAACTGCGCCGTGGCACCGGCAGGAAGACCGGAAGCGGCCAGCGAGACGTTGCCCGTGAAGCCGTTCAGGACGCCGATGTTCAACGCATAGGAGGGGTCGCTGGTCGCGGTGGCGCCGCACATCTCGATGCGCTTCGGTGTGGTCGTGGTCAGCGCGTAGGTCGGGTCGCCGCAACCGTCGAACTTGAACGAGCACACGCGCGTGTGCCACTGGCCGCTTGCGGTCGTCGGGTAGTACTCGCTCGTGAAGTAGAACGTGCACTGGTCGACCGGATCGACGCTCATTGACGAGTAGTCGCCCCAGCGGTTCGAGGTGCTGGTCTGCGAGCCGTTCGCGATCAGGTCGGTGCAGTTGGTCTCGTCGCGCATCGTGCTGCTGGGATCGTCGAGCGTACGACCGGTGATCTCGATCTGCGGGTGCATGTCGCCACTCGATTTCGAGAAGCCGAGGCCGATATTGCCGCTGCCGTCGATCGCGATGCCGCCCATCCAGCGGTTTTCCGCATCCGGCGAGTAGGTGCTTTCGTCGACGAGGGTGCGGTCGAGCGGAGTCGGCGTCGTCGGATTTGCGCCATGGTCATCCAGGTTGAAGTGCACCCAGTTGACGGCGGCCTGGCCCTGGTCCGCGAGCACCGCGTGGTTGAGCACCAACGACACGTTGGTCGGCGCTCCCGGCGGGAACGCGCGCGCGTTTGCACGGTACATCACGTGCGTTCCGAACGAGTCGAGGCCGCTCGCGGTGCCCTGCTGCGGCACCTCGCCACCGTACGGCGCGAACGGCGTGCCCGCGATGTGGGTCGGCGTGGCCGAGATCGTGCTGTTCGCAGGCGTCACCCAGTCGAGGCACAGGTCCCAGAACAGGTAGCCGTCGTTGTTGGTGATGTCGTAGTGGACGAACGATGCGCACGCATTGTTCGGCGCATTGAGCGTGCCGACGAGGTTGACCGGCTCCACGCCATAGGCATCGTTGCCGGCGAAGCGGAGCATGGCCGCGGTCGGGTCGCCGGTCAGCATCTTGTCGCGCTGCATCGCGATGAACGCGGCGCCGGCGAAGTTGTTGCCGTTGAATTCATGGGTGGTGAGGAGGTAGGCGTCCTGCGAGCCCGTGCCGTCGGTCCACACCGCCATCTTCGGGTAGTCGCCGAAGTTCGGCCACTGGAATTCGTAGCGGTTATAGGTGCCGAACGGATTGCTGGACGTCGATACCGCGACGCACTGCGCGAAAGGCGGATCGGTCGTGAACTGGCTCATGACCCAGCGCTGCGCGCGCGGATCCCACAGCGCGATCGGATCGCCGGCGTTGGTCGTCTCGCACTGGCCGCCGAAACCGACCCAGAACGAATTGCCCTGGACCGGTGCGAGCGTTGCCGGGTCCGGCAGGCCGGTCGTCTTGTTGAATGCCTGCCACGCCGAGTTCACCCACTGGATGTAGTGCGTGTCGCTGACGTCGCCATTGGTATCCGGCGGCAGGCATCCGCAGCCGGACGTGACCGAGCTGATCGCCTCGAAGCTGAGGTCGACTGCAGGAGCCGGCACGTTCGTGCGCGTCTGCTGCAGGCTGCGGCGCGCCGATTCCGGCATCTTCGTCGCGTTGCCGGTGAGCTTCAGCAGGATATTCGGAATCGCGTAGGGCTCTTCTTCCGTGCCCATCGGCTGCGCTGGCGGCATGTTGCGCAGGATGTCGCTCATCGGCGCCGAGACGTCATGGCGGACCGCATGGATCACGCTCGGCCCATTGCGATCGGGCACGACCGGACGAGTGGAGGATCGACGGTCGTTGCCACCGGCTGGAGCCGAGGCCGCGAACGCGAGCAATACGGCCGCACCGAGCGCGACCGACAACGAACGACTGGAAATCATGAACGGCAACTCCCCAACGAGAACCGCGACGGCGAATCGAAGGCTTCGTCCAGCGGAGGGCCGTCGCCCCGCTGCCGAGATCACGATCAGCCGGTTCCGTCCTTCTTCGCCGCGGACTTCGCATCGATGCGGTCCAGGCGGCGCAGATGATCGCTGAGGAATTTGCGGGTCTTCTCCGGCAGCTTTGGATCGGCCAGCGCCTGCTGGACGGTCGATCGCGCGAGCGTGGGAGATTGCCGCCTCTGCATCAGGTTCGAACGTTCGGCCAGCAGCGGGTTCGGACTCCACACCCACCGCTTCAATGCGTCGGGAGGGATTTGCACGCTTGCCTTGTCGAGCAGTTCGAGCGCTGTGAGAACCAATCCATCTAGGTCTCCAGCCTCGAAAGCATATCCGTCTACGGGCGTATTTTCCACTATCTCCAGCGAGGCGTTTGACGCCCAGTCGCCGAAGTCCGATGGGCGTGTCGCGGCGACGGTGAGCAGGAGGCTGCGAACAGTGGGTGGCGCGGCCTTGTCCCGCACGATTTTCTCGACGACCGCCTGACCACCGTCCTCGCGCAGGCGCTCGCCGAATTCGGTCTCCTGGGCGAACTCGCCGGCGGCGAGGTTCTGCAACGCGCGGTCAGGGCCGGTCAGCGCCTTCAACAGGCGCTCGAACAAGCGGCGCGATTCACGCCCATGTTCGCTGCGGCCCGCGCGGATGATCGCCCGGGTTTCAGCCGTGTCGAGGAACAACGCGGGCTCGAGGCCGATGCTGGAAAGCATCATGGCCCCGTCCGGATTCGCGACGAGGCGCGTCGGCTGTCGTGGGTCGGGGCGCAGTTCCGTGTAACCGAAGAGGTAGCGCTCGCCGACGCGGACGTCGCGCAGGATCGCGACCGGCACCCGGACGTCGATGAGCTCGGGCGGTTTCGGCTTGCCGGACAGGACGTCCTTGCGCTTGAACACGAGGCGTCCGGCCGGGTTGATCTCCACCAGTGGTCCCGCAACCAGCATGTTGCCCGGTGCGTACAGCAGTTCGAGTGGAGGTTCGACACGCTCGGCGAAGGCCGGCAGCGTCCATGCACAGAGTGCGACGACGGCGGACAGAGTGCCCGCTTTGCAAAGGATACTCATCAGGTATCGGCAGGTCGGTGTGGAAGCGTAGAGCTTTTACACCGGCGAGCGGATATTTGACAGGCCGCAAGGCGGGATTTACATCCGTTCACGACGCCATCGCGAAAAAAAGGGCCGCACAAGGCGGCCCTTCGTATCCTGCCTCGGTTCGAGGCGGGGCTGCTACTTGAGGCCTGCGGCTTTACGCAGCTCGGCAGCCTTGTCGGTCTTTTCCCACGAGAACGCGGTGAACTTCTCGCCGTTCGGCAGCTTGCGTTCTTCCGGCGTGCGGCCGAAGTGGCCATAGCTCGCGGTCGACTGGTACATCGGGTGCACGAGGTCGAGCATCTTGATGATGCCGTACGGGCGCAGGTCGAAGTGGTTGCGGATCAGTTTCTCGATCTTGTCGTCGCCGATCTTGCCGGTGCCGAACGTCGTCACCGAGATCGAGGTCGGGTGCGCGACGCCGATCGCGTACGACACCTGCACCTCGCAACGGTCGGCGATGCCGGCCGCGACGATGTTCTTGGCGACGTAGCGCGCCGCGTAAGCAGCCGAGCGGTCGACCTTGGACGGATCCTTGCCGGAGAACGCACCGCCACCATGGCGCGCCCAGCCGCCGTAGGTGTCGACGATGATCTTGCGGCCGGTCAGGCCGCAATCGCCGACCGGGCCGCCGATGACGAACTTGCCGGTCGGGTTGATGTGGAACTTGGTGCCCTTGTGGATCCACTTCTTCGGCAGCACCGGATCGATGATGTGCGTGCGCACGGCCTCGACCAGGTCCTTCTGCTTGACCGACGGGTCGTGCTGGGTCGACAGCACGACGGCATCGATCGCCGTCGCCTTGCCGTTCTCGTAGCGCAGCGTGACCTGGCTCTTCGCATCCGGGCGCAGCCAGGGCAGCGGCGAGTTCTTCTTCTTGCGCACCTTCGCCTGCTGTTCGACGAGGCGGTGCGAAAGATGGATCGCGGCCGGCATGAAGCTGTCGGTCTCGTTGGTCGCGTAGCCGAACATCAGGCCCTGGTCGCCCGCGCCCTGGTCTTCCGGGTTCTTGCGGTCGACGCCCTGATTGATGTCAGGCGACTGCTTGCCGATCAGGTTGAGCACGCCGCAGGTGGCGCCGTCGAAGCCGACGTCGCTGGAGTCGTAGCCAATGTCGAGGATCACCTTGCGCGTGAGCGCCTCGAGGTCGATCCATGCGCTGGTGGTGACTTCGCCGGCGACGATCGCGACACCGGTCTTGACCATCGTCTCGCAGGCCACGCGCGCGCGCTTGTCCTGCGCGAGGATCGCGTCGAGGACGGCATCGGAAATCTGGTCGGCGACCTTGTCCGGATGGCCTTCGGAGACCGATTCGGAGGTGAAGAGGTAGTTGCTCATCGCAGCGTATATCCTTCTATACGGATGAATGGATGCCATCGAGGGCGCGCATCATACATGATCCTGCGCGGCCATCACGGCAGCGGTGGATTATCACCCGGATCCGGCACGCACGCCCGAGATTATGGCGCTACGATTCGGGTCCGTCGGGCTGGCGCGCCCGCCCGCCACGGTCGCCAAAGCAACAACTTCGCAACTGGGCTCGCACGAAAAAGAAAGTTCAACCGCGGCCTGTTGGCCGCCGCGCTGTGCGTGGCACTGCCCGCGACCTCGGCATTCGCAATAGGCGCGACGCCCCTGTCCAAGGACGCGTTCGAGCGCGGCCTGTCCACGCCGGCCGCGCGCGCCGACGGCCTCTACCGTCCGGATGGCGTCGTCGACACACTTGCCGTCCCGGGCTACGTCGCGGCGCGTGCCGCGCCGGACGCCATGGCGCACGAATTCATTGCCGCCCGCAACGCGCAACTGGGGGCTCGGCGCCGACACCTCGTCATCGCATGTGCGCAATCCATCTGCGCGAAGGCAACGGCTTTTCAGTCGTTCACTTCGAGTAGCGCGTCAACGGATTGCCGGCGTATGGCAAGCGTCGCGACTGATCCGGTCCGACCTCGCGATACCCCGGGGGAGGCTCTTTTTTGGCGGCGACCGTGGTGGCGCACCGCGCCGGCCCAGGAAGCGTGCGCGGCCTATATGATTGGGTGTCGTGCTTCGCTGCGACGCTGGGTTCAACCAACTTCTGGGGTATTTCATGAACACGCGTTTCAAGACCAACGTGCTGGCTGCGGGCATCGCCGCAGCGTTTTCTTCCGCTTCGGCCCTGGCGATGGGTCCCGCGCCTTCCGCCGCGCTGACGCGCGGCGTCACTGCGCCGGAAACGGGCGTCGTCGTCGGCGCCGACCGTTACCGTGCCGATGGCACGGCCATCACGCTGGGCCGGCCCGCGTACCAGGCACGCATTGCCGATCCGGAGTCGATGGCACGCGAATTTATCGTCGCGCGGCAGAGACTGCTGGGCCTGGGCGTCCAGCCGGGCACGCTCGTGCGCACCGGCCTGCGCGAGGGGCGGCAGTTCTCGGTGGTGCGTTTCTCGCAGACGAGCGGCGGCCTGCCGGTCTACGGCAGCGACATTGCCGTAAGCGTCACGTCGAACGGCCGGATCATCCATGTCGCCAATTCGGCCGTGCGGGGAGTGGTCGAACTCGCCGGTCCGGCGGCGAAGAAGGTGGCCACCGCGTCGGCCAGGAGCGCCGCGGACGCCGTCGCGATAGCGCGCCAATATCTCGGCCTCGGCGAGCTGCGACTCGAGAAGACGCGACAGATGGTGTTCGTCGACGCGGATGGCAGCAACCGCGTGGTCTGGTGCGTCAACGCGATCGGCAAGGCGAAGTTCACCGGCGACTGGGAGCTGGTCATCGACGCGAATTCGGGCGAAGTCTTGCGTGCGCGCGATGTCGCCGCCTATGCGGACGGCACCGCCACCGTGCACACGCCCGATCCGTTGTCCTATGCGCACGCTGCCTATGGCAATACTGGCTTCACCGACAACAACAATGCCGATTCGCCGCAGCAGACCGCTGCGCTGGTCAACGTGACGCTGCCAGGTATCACACAGTCCGGCTCGAACTGGCAGTTGTCAGGCCCGTACATGGTTTGTGCCGACATCGAGGCGCCGAATGATGCGGCCTGCCCGTCGCAGTCAGGCACCGATTTCTCGGTCACGCGCAGCGCGATGACCTTCGATGCGACGATGACCTACTACCACATCTCCGCCTATCTCAAGTACGTCAACGAGACGCTCGGCGTGACGGCGATGCCGTTGAACCACGCCGGCGGCATACACGTCGATCCGCACGGCTTCAACGGCGACGACAATTCGCGCTATTCGAGCTCGGGGGAAGACTTGTCTTTCGGCCAGGGCGGCGTCGACGATGCCGAGGACGCGGACGTCATCATCCATGAGCTCGGCCACGGCATCCACGACTGGATCACCGGTGGCAATCTCTCGCAGACGCAGGGCCTGTCCGAAGGCTTCGGTGACTATACGGCCGGTTCCTACAGCCGCGATTTCCCGAACCAGTGGTTGTCCTCCGATACGGCCTACAACTGGGTGTTCAGCTGGGACGGTCACAACGAGTGGTGGTCCGGTCGCGTGCTCAACTGGCAGCTGACGCATACCTATCCGGGCAACCTCGGCACCCCCGCTCCGCATACGCCGGGCCAATACTGGGCTTCCTGCAACCTGGAGGCGCGCAAGAACGTCCAACTGCTCGACGCGGTCAATGGCGGCAGGATCTTCGACAAGGCCTATTTCGAAGGCCTTTCGATGACGGGCGCCAGCACCAACCAGAAGGACGCCGCGCAGGCGGTCATCGACGCGGCGGCCGCGCTCGGCTACACGCAGCAGCAGATCAACGCGATCGGTACCGCGTTCAATTCGGGCAACACCGGCGGCAACACGGGCTGCACCTACGCGGTCACCGTACCGACGGTGACCGCTGATCCCGTCGCGCAGGTTTCGCCCGGTTCACTGAATGAATCGGTCGAGACCGGTTTCACGACGTCGACCTCGTTCGCGATCGGCAACCCCGGCGGCGCGGATCTGAACTGGACGCTCGACACGTCCGACAGCCCGGCCTGCGCCACGCCGTCGACGGTTGCCTGGCTCACGCTCGCGCCGACCAGCGGCACGGTTGTGGCGCTCGGCACTGCGACGGATGTCGACGTCGGCATCGACGCGGCTACGCTCGCTCCGGGTTCGTATTCGACCAACCTGTGCGTGCACAGCAATGACCCGGCCACGCCGGTCGTCGCCGTTCCGCTGTCGCTGACGGTCGATCCGCATGCGGACCTGATCTTCAAGAACGGGTTCGACTCCGCGGTCGATCCGAACGTCGTCGACAGCGGCCAGCTGGACCTGAGCGTGCCGAGCACGTTCGACGGCATGTACATCAACTGGATGACGTTTGCGACCTGCACCACCGGTTGCACGGGTGCCAACTTTGACTTCAATCCGTACAACAGCGGCACCGCGCTGTCGATGTTCTGGCCGCGTACGAGCGGCCCGGAGGGTGGTGTGGGTGACGGCACCACGTACTCGGTACTTGCGTCGGGTGCGACCATCGACGCCAGCTCGACGTTCATGGTGTTGACGTCGGCGGCATCGGCCGCGAACTTTGCGGCGGGCGTGGGCCATGGCTACCTCGGCTTCCAGATGGCGTGCCCTGCGGGAACCTGCTACGGCTACGCGGACATTTCGACGACGGCGCCGAATGGCTTT
>Ga0207667_10007815_pt1 | contig 12780 bp, 7 predicted proteins | sample KBSCornC52_FD_184301 | JGI IMG/M metagenome (GOLD analysis project Ga0207667, IMG submission 184301) | Corn rhizosphere microbial communities from Kellogg Biological Station, Michigan, USA - KBS Corn C5-2 (SPAdes) (version 2) | ecosystem: Host-associated > Plants > Roots > Rhizosphere > Soil ...
TCCACGTGCCTGCCTGATCTCCTCGGGAGAATTAACAGTGAAGTTGTCCAGCGCGGCAACCGATCCGGGGTCGATCGGCGTGGGTGGACGGAACCAGCACTTCAGTCTGTATACGGCGACGCTGCTTGCGCCTTCCGACGCCGCGACGGTCGTTCTATCGGCGGGCAGCGACGGCATTGACGGCAATAGTCCGGCGGCGGGGGCGATGGTGGACGAAGGGACGCTTCGAACGGAGGCCCGGTATGGAGATGCGGCGGCACGGAAGAGCTTGCAGGCGTTCGACTCCTATCGCTTTCTGGCGCGGCTCGGGGCAACGATCGTGACTGGAGCGACGGGAAACAATCTCCGCGATCTGCGCATCCTTCTGACAGCGCGCTGAAGGTCGCCCGGCGTCGAGACCGGCGCCATGTTTTGAGAGAAGTCAGTGGTGGGCCCGGAGGGATTTGAACCCCCAACCAAGGGATTATGAGTCCCCTGCTCTAACCGTTGAGCTACAGGCCCGCATAGATGGAAGGTGGAACCGCAACCGATCGAATACGCACCACTACCGAAAGTGTATCCGATGTTTCGGGCAGGGGATGGGACGCCCCTGCTCGAAACATCGGCGCGACGCGGCTCGATCCGATGGAGCTTCGGGAGGGTGACCCGGCTGATCGTAGCGGCCCGTGAGCTGGCATTCTTTGCGGCATCAAGAGCAACGGAGCTTATCGCAAGTGCCCATGTTGCCGCGATGCTTTGACTTTTCTGGAAGCCGGACGCTATAGCTTCAATGGACGGCTGAGGTGGGGAATCGGGGGATCGAGTTGCCATGGCGCTTTGTTCGTCACGCAAAAGAGGAAAGCCTGGCCTGGCCGATAACGCTGGCGGACTTCAAAGTTTTCAAAGGCAGCGCCGCCTGGGAGCGGGTCGTGCGACGCCCAGTAGACGCGACGGCCATTCACCCTGACGCGGAGGTCGGGCTCGATGTCGTGCGCGGGAACTCTCCAGTACTGGGTCAACTTGGGAAGGCGGTAACGCCAGTGTTCGGCCCCCTGAACGGGGACGTCGGAGGGAATAGGCTCGTTCGATGTGCCAAAGACGATGGCGTCTCCATCGGCGGTCCGCAGCATCTCATCGAGCGGATAGTTTTCGTGTTCGGTGAATGCGTCGGCCGTGTAGTTCTTGTATAGCTCGCGGCTGTTCACGACGCGGTCCTTGAGCCAGAGGAGGCGCAGGCGCTCGTAGTTGCCCATGGTGGCGGTGACGGTCAGTTCCTCCAATGCGGGACTGTCGGCGTATTGATAGACAGCCAGCCGGAGTTCATCGGGGTGATCGCTGTCGACCGACGCGATGAGATAGACATGCGCGCCATTGGCGGTAAAAGGTTCTACGTCGATGCGCACTGAGAGGCGTTCGATGGGCCCATCGCGATTGGGAAGCGTGCTCAGATTGCCCTGGGCGGGGTCGGGTGAACCGGAGGCGCCGGGATCGACCCACAACCGTTTGCCGCGGGAGCCGAGGTCCATGCGGCTGGGCTCCAGTTCGCTGAAGGCCATGCGGCTGAAGCGGCTGCCGGGGCCGAGCACGACCGGTTCGATGGCGATGAAGTTGAGCAGTTCGGGCTTTCCCGTCTTTGCGGAGATCACGCCGATGCGGACCAGACCGCGCGGACCGGGCAGGCCGCCCGTGGAGGGCAGACCAAAGACGATGCCGTCCCTGCGTCCCCAGACCAGAGGGTCGCCGGGCTTGAGCGGGCGAATCCACTGTGAATCCGCGGGCTTTGCAGGTTGTCCAGAGGATGTGGAAGGCTGAATCGCGTGGATGGGAAGAGTCACAAACGGAGCACCAAGGAGTAACGCAAGCATCGACAGAAGCATCCGAGAGGGAGTGGCCCGAACGTGGCGGGTTGTCGTGCGAGCGGCATGGAGACCGTGCTGGATGGACAGGATTGTCGGCTCGATCATTTCAGGTAATTCTGCCATATATTTAATCCTTTAAAGGAAAATCTCGTTTCAGAAGAGGAAAACCGTGACCGGAAGATCTCCTCAAACTCGCTAAGAAAACTTGCAGAGCGGGCGGAATAATTTTTGCTCAGTAGGTGGAATCTGGCCGCCGTGGGGAGATTCGGAATAGGATAAGGGTATGTAAAGACCTGTATCAGAAATAGATAGCCACCCGATCCGGGTGCCACCCCCGTTTCTTGAGGTTGAAGATCCACTTATGCCCACGATTGTGGAAGTAGCGAAGCACGCCCAGGTATCGATCGCAACCGTCTCGAATGTAATCCGAGGCACCCGGCGAGTCAGCGATGCCCTGCGAGAGCGCGTCGAGGCCGCCATTCGCGAGTTGGATTATTCTCCAAACGAGATCGCGCGCAGCCTGAAGGTAAAGCAGACGCGGATGCTGGCACTGGTGCTGCCGGACATTACCAATCCTTTTTTTCCGGAGATTATTCGCGGCGCCGAAGACACTGCTTTCGATCGGGGCTACTTCCTGGTGACCGCGAATACCGATGAACAGATCGGCCGCGAACGCCGGATCGTCTCGGCGCTGCGGTCGTATCGCGTCGATGGAATCCTGCTGGCGTCCGCGCCGGGAAAAGACTCCAGCCATATTCAAAGCATCATGCAGGCGGGGATCTCGATCGTGTGCCTGGACAGGACCGTCGCCGACATCAAGACGGACGCCGTTTTGCTGGACAATGTCCGGGGCGGTCGGGAGTGCGTTCGGCATCTTATCCAGGGCGGTCATTCGAGAATTGCGATTATTACAGGCTCCCTTGATCTGCAGACCGGGCTCGAGCGCCTGCGGGGTTATAAGGAGGCGTTGCGCGAGTTCGATATCGAGGTCGACCGCGGACTGATCCTCGAAGGCGACTTTCGCGATGAATCAGGCTACCGGCTGGGCAAGGAGCTGTTGCAGCGCAAGGTGCGGCCCACCGCGATCTTCGTGTGCAATGGGGTGATGACGCTGGGAGTGCTGAAGGCGTTTGAAGAGATGGGGGTGCGGTGCCCGGACGACATCGCCCTGGCTACCTTCGACGACCTTGCCGTGGACCGCTCGTTTCATCCGCACCTGACCGCGGTGGTACAGCCCGGCTATGAGATGGGCGCACGGGCGGCGACGATGCTGATGGATCGGGTGGAAGGGAAGCTGACGAACGAGCCATTGGTCGTTCGAATTGTGCCGACGCTGGTGGTGCGTGAATCGACCCGGTCGCGAAAGCCACGGCATGCGCTTCGCCTAAACCGCTCCACCTCTTAGGCTTCGGATGGGCGGGAATTTCTCAAAAAAAATATCTTGACAGTGGATTTCGCGATGTGCTGGAATGACTCTCTGATTTAAAGGTTTAAATGATTTTATCGTTTTGGAGTCATATTTGAGGAGCGCACGCATGAAGAAGTTGAGAGCATTGCCCGTTGTTCTTTTCATGGTTTGGATAACCACTCTGGGGTTGTCCGGTAACGCGTGGGCCCAGGTGGACCGCGGAGCCATCAAGGGTGAGATTCAGGATACAGGGCATGCCAGCATTCCCGATGCCCAGCTCACACTGAAAAACGAAGCGACCGGAGTGGTGGTGGACGCGACCTCCGGCGGCTCCGGCCAGTTTAACTTTCTCAACATCCCCGCCGGAGTCTACACGCTGACTTCGACGGCGAAGGGATTCAGCACATCGGTACAGCAGCACCTTACCGTCGGTGTCGGAAGCACGTTCGCGCTGACCGTGACGATGCAGCCGGGGCAGGTGGAGCAGACTGTGACGGTCTCGGAGAATGCGGGCACGGTGGATACGCAGACCTCCGACATCGGGACCGTGATTACTCCGCAGGAGATCAAGGATCTTCCGGTCTCACTCAATGGGGACATGCGTAATCCTTTGAACTTTGTCACGCTGACGCCGGGCGTGAGCGGATCGACCCCCGGAGCCACGCCGGACTATCGCCTGCATATCAGCGGCTCGAACAGCTACGCGAACGAGGTTTATATCGACGGCGTTCCGGTGATGAACACGAACCTTGGTGGCGACATCGGCGCGAACCACCCTCCGATTGACGCGATCGGACAGTTCAAAATCATCAATAATAATCAGAACGCGCAGTATGGTCTCGCCAGCGGTATCGTCTCCTTCGCGTTCAATTCCGGCACGAATACCTTTCACGGAAGCGTCTTCGATTATCTGCAGAATGACGCGCTCAACGCTGCGGGATATGTGACGAATGCGCTTGGCCTGAAGAAGGCCCCTCTGAAGCAGAATGAGTTTGGCGGTACCTTCGGCGGTCCGGTATGGATTCCCAAGATCTATAACGGCCGCGATAAGACATTTTTCTTCGTGGACTACACGGGGTTCAAATTCCGTCCCAGCTCCAACAACGGTACGCTTACGACGATCCCGAACGCATTCCGCAAGGGGGATTTCTCGCAGGCTCTGGGGCCGCAACTCGTCGATTCCAAATCGGGCCAGCCTGTCTTCGACCCTGCCGGACGCCCGGTGTACCAGGGAGAGATTTATGACCCCAACTCAGTCCATTCCGTTGTTAGTCCGTATGACAACAAGACCTATCAGGTGCGCGACCCATTCCCCGGGAATGTTATTCCTGCCGGACTGCCTGGCCTGAGCACTGTCTCGCAGACAATCCTGAAGAGTTTCCCCGTGGCGGATAACGATGCCATCAACAACAATTTTCACCGCCTTCAGAGCTCAAAGATTGACGAGCACCGGCTTGTCGTCAAGATCGATGAACACATCTCAGAAAAGCATGCTATCGCCGGAAGCGTGTTTGTCGGAGGTTACTCCAACAGCAACAACGGCGGTTTGAACCTGCTGGATTCTTCGACGACGAATACTCCGACTAGACAGATTCGGTTTACGTATAACTACACCCACTCCCCGACGCTGGTGAATAACGTCAACTTCGGATTTATACGGGATACGGGTTTTACCGGGCCGCTTCAGGCCGGTCCGGGCCTAGCTGCTTTGGGGATTCAAGGTCTGCCTCCACTTGCGAGCGACAGTCCTTTTCCTATCATTGGAATTGGCACGGTCCAGAACAGCATCGGTTCTGCGAGTGCGTCGACGGACTCTGAAAATCGCTACATCATCAGCGACAATGTGACGCTGGTTCGCGGCGCGCATACGCTGACCATCGGCGGAGAGCTAAGGCGTCTGAGCCGCGATGAAGGCGGCCTGCCCGGCGGCAACTTTACTTTTGAGCCGACCCAGACGGGTCTTAATGGGACCGGGTTTGTGAATGGGAATACGGCTGTTTCCATTCCGGCCGGGACGGGCGCGCCGGCCGCCAGCTTCCTCTTCGGCGGGATGGACTTTTCGCGTTTTGATTATCCGGTGGAGGCGGCCTATCGCTGGTGGCAGGGAGGCCTTTTTGTGCAGGACGACTGGAAGGCCACATCGAACCTGACGCTTAACCTCGGCTTGCGTTGGGACCTCCAGATTCCACGCACGGACGTCAACGGTAAGGTTTCTACTATGGACCCAACGCTGGCCAACCCGGCAGCCGACGGTCTGCCCGGAGCCTTTACCTATTACGGAAATGGCACAAGCCGCAATGGGAAGGCGCGCATCGGCAACATCGACTATCGCGGATTTCAGCCCCGGCTTGGCTTCGCCTACTCTCCTGATGGAGCGCACAAGACGGCCATTCGCGGAGGCTTCGCGATTACCCGGCCTATCGGCAACGATAATGCAGAGAACGGTATCGGTGGCGGTCTTTACAACACCGGTTTTGCCGGACTCGCCACGGTAAACCGGCCGCAGGATTACGTGGGTTCGCCTGCCTATTACTGGGACAGTCCCTATCCGGCATCCTCGATCAGCAATGGACCGAACCTCGATCCGGGAGCGCTGGTCGGCAATGACAATCCACCGATGATTCGCGCCAGCTCCGGCACACCGCCGACCCAGATTTATTGGGCAACACAGGTGCAGCAGGAGATGCCGGGCGGGATGGTTGCGAACATTGGATATGTAGGTATGCATACCTACCATCTGGGGGTATGGTCGAAGCCGAACCAGGTAAACCCGGCGGTCGCGGCGAAGTACAGCGATGCTGCTGCTGCGGCGGGAATGCCGCTGAACCAGTTCCTGGTGCTGCCGGTGAACGATCCAAGGGCAGCCGCTGCGGGCATTAAAGCACCGTTTGGGAATTTCATCCCGATCTTTGGCGCAGGCGCAACGGTTGGTCAGTCTCTACGACCCTTCCCGCAGTATGGCGATGTGGACAATCCTCTGAATCCCATCGGCAGCGTCTCGTATAACGGGCTTCAGACCAGCCTGCAAAAGCGTTTCGCGCAAGGATTGACGATGCTGCTCTCCTATACGTTCTCGAAGACGATTGGAGATGTCGATTCCAATAACGGAGCTACCTCGGGGGCTGAGAATGCGATCTTCGCAGGCTCCTTCTATCAGGACTATTACAACCCTCAATCGCAGCGTTCTGTTACCAGCTCAGACATTCCTCATGTGCTTGCGCTTAGCTACACGTACGAGCTTCCCATGGGGCCGGGCAAGCGCTTTCTCAACCATAAAGGCGCGGTTGGCAGAGTTGTAGGAGGATGGTCGGTCTCCGGCATCCAGCGCTATCAGAGCGGGCGTCCGATCCACATTGAATACGATGCGTTTGGAGCTTCTAACCCTTACTACTCGAGCGATGGTTTCAGCTTCCGTCCCGACGTCGTTCCCGGAGTGCCGCTGAAAAATCCTTCTTACAGCAAGAAGTGCTCGGGGCCGGTGCTGGCCACCGCAGGCCGTCAACCCTGCCAGTTCCTCATCAACCCGGCAGCCTTTAAAACTCCTACGCCAGGGGCCTTCGGCAATGCTCCGAATCTGTTTTCCTCTTTGCGGATGCCCGCTTACGTCAATGAAGACTTGTCGATAACCAAGAGAACGGCGATTTATGACCGGGCCGATCTCCTGTTCCAGGCGAATTTCTTCAACGCCCTTAACCGCACGATCTTTTCATCCGGAGGAAATGCACAGACGTTCATCATCAATAACGCGCCGCCGGATCTAAGTAGTTCCTCTCTTGCAAATTCCAATACTGTCTTCGGGCTGATGACGGCACAACAGAACGGCCCCAGAATCATACAATTCGGTATGAGACTGGAGTTCTAACCCCATGGCGATGACCATGCTTGCAAAGTCAATTCTTTTTGCAGGCATGGTTGCGCCTTTAGCAGCGCAGACGATTCCCGAACAGGTCGCGGCCCATGCCCGTGCCGCCCAGCAGGCTGAACGCGCCAATGACTTTCACGCAGCCGTGTCCGAATATGAACTTGCGGCAAAGCTGCTGCCTCAGAATGCTGAGATCCAGAGCAACCTTGGAGTCGCTCTATATTTCGATCATGACCTTGCGCGTTCGATTACGGTGTTCCATCGAGCGATCGCTCTCAACCCCAAACTATTTCCTCCTCATCTGTTCTCCGGATTGGCATGGTACCGGCTTTCGAATCCTGATTTGGCAGTGCCATCGTTAGAAGAGGCAGTTCATCTCAACCCTTCGGACGTTGTGGCACACACATGGTTGGGCTATGCATACATCGCGCAATTTCGGTATGACGCGGCAGCGAAAGAGTTCGAAGCGACATGCCGGCTTGCGCCCGGCAATGTCGATGCATGGTACGCCCTGGGCGAGTCTTATCTCCAGATTGGAAAAGATATGACACTGCAACTACTCGCAATTGCGCCCGATGGAGGACGAGCACAGCAACTTGCCGGCGAACAGTTGCAGTTGCGAGGAGACAACCAGAGAGCGCTTGCAGCCTATCAGGCCGCTCTAATGCGCCGTCCGGATATCGCGGAATTACGAACGCTTGTCACTCAATTGGGAGGAGAGGTGACCGATGCGTCTGGCGTCTCATCCGGCAAGACGGAGCGGGAAGATGCTCTTTATAAACGAGCGCATGATGCTGAACAACGATCGCATGCGGCCTTCGAGCGGGTCGTGGAGATAGCGCCGGACTCGTATCGTGCTCACCAGATACAGGCGGATGCCTTCGATGCGGCGCAACAGCCGGTCGAGGCGATTCAAGAGTATCGGACAGTTCTTACGCTGAAACCGGACCTTCCTGGAATCCATGAGGCGATTGGGAGAAATTTAGTTCGGGATGGGAAGCTTGCTGATGCCTTGAAAGAGTTCAACGCGGAGATCGCAATTCAACCTCGGTCCGCGATGGCACATATGAATGCCGGTCGAGTTCTGCTCTTGATGGGAGACGATGAGAATGCGGGGAAGATGCTCCACAGCGCGATTCAAATGGACCGGCCTCCGCTTGAAACCTACTCTCTTCTGGGCAAGCTGGACCTGAGGCGCAACGATTATCGCGGGGCCATCGCTGCGTTGACGCATTATGTTTCTGCGGTCAAAGACAACTCCAGCGCATATTACCTGCTCGCGAGCGCATACCGGGCGACAGGTGAGAAAGAGCAGATGAATCGCGCGCTTGATTTATATAAGAAGACTTCCCAGGACGCGAGAGAACGTACCGTCGCGCAGAAAGAGCTCGCCCGCATGAGCGGTAAAGATCAGATCATTGAGCAATCCGCTGAGTTGGCGGACAAGACAGCACAAACGAGCAATCGTCATTGAGCAGACAACTTCACCTCCGAAACATGAACTTCAACTATTCTGAATATTTTTTGGACTTACAACATTTTGACAAGGAACGAAAGGATCTCTAATGTCCGTCCCACATGTAGATTTGCCCATCAAAGAAGTTGTTCTGATTACCAGTGGAGATTTGCGGCAATCGGCGAATGAAGTATGCTGGCCGGCCCAGGAAGAGCTGGAACGCAGGTTGACGCAGTGTTTCGCCTATGAAGGCGTTGTGGTCAAGCGCGCTTTCCCGGTCGATCCTGCGGTGGGGCATGGCTTTATCTCGAGCCAGCGCATGGGCATGGATATCTTCAGCGGCATCGATCCCGATGCAAACCTTGTCTTCGCAACGGCGGCATGGCAGTACAGCCATCATGTACTGCCTGGGATGCGCAGCCATCGCGGGCCGATGCTGACGGTTGCAAACTGGTCAGGTCAATGGCCGGGTCTGGTTGGCTTGTTGAACCTTAACGGTTCTCTGATTAAAGCCGGAGTGAAATTCAACTCGCTCTGGAGTGAGAATTTTACGGATGACTATTTTCTTCGCGGCATCAGGGAGTGGATCAAGCGAGGAAGCGTGACCCATGACCTTTCGCATGTGCGCGATCTGGATGCCCACGCACTGCCTGCGAAGGCTGCGAGCATGGGCAAACAACTCGCGGCTGCGCTTCAGAAACGGAAGGGGATTCTCGGGGTCTTCGACGAAGGCTGCATGGGAATGTACAACGCGATTGTGGACGACGAGCTGCTCAACGCAGCCGGTATCTTCAAGGAGCGGCTCAGTCAATCGGCGCTGGTGGCAAGGATGCGCACTGTCTCCGACGAAGACGCAAAGGGCGTCCGGCAGTGGCTGGATGCAAAAGGGCTGCGCTTCGTCACAGGGAAGGATGAAAAGGCCGAGCTTACCGATGGTCAGATTCACGAGCAGTGCAAGATGTATATTGCGGCGGTCCGCATGGCGGACGAGTTCGGTTGTGACGCAATCGGCATCCAGTATCAACAAGGGCTGAAGGACATGGTTCCGGCTTCAGACCTGGTGGAAGGTCTGCTCAATAATACGGACCGGCCACCGGTATTCGGCGAGCGTTCGGGCAAGGAGTTGTATGCAGGTGCTCCGCTGCCTCACTTCAATGAAGTGGATGAGTGTGCAGGCCTCGACGCTTTGGTGACGAATCGTTGCTGGACGGCGCACAAGCTCGATCCCGCGATCACGCTGCATGATCTGCGTTGGGGTGAACACTACAAAGGTGAGGGCATCGATGACTTTGTCTGGGTCCTGCAGATCTCCGGCGCCGCTCCCGCGAGCCATTTTATCGATGGCTATCGCGGCGCATCCAGTGAGCGCCAGCCGCCGATGTATTTTCCTTTGGGCGGAGGGACATTGAAAGGTGTCGGCAAGCCGGGGAAGATCGTATGGAGCCGCGTGTTTGTTGAAGACAATGCATTGCATGTCGATATTGGACTCGGCTCGGTCGTCAAGTTGCCGGAGGAAGAGACAATGCGCCGATGGAAGCAGACGACCATTCAGTGGCCCATGGTGAGCGCCACCTTTGACGGCATTTCGCGGGACTCTTTCATGGCGAGGCATCGAGCCAATCACGTCAGCATTGTCTATGCTCCGGATGCGAAGGTTGCCGCGGAAGCGCTCGCAGTCAAGTCCGCGATGTTCCATGAACTCGGCGTAAAGGTGCATCTCTGCGGTCCGGTTAACTTTGATTGAGCGAGCGTAGCAAAGCGGGAGCAACTTCTTGAGTCTTGTCGCGGGAATTGATTTCGGAACATTGAGCGTGCGTGTATCGCTCTTTGATAAGCAAAGAGGGAGAGTGGGATCGGGGGTTGCGGAGTATCCGCTGAACCGCTCGGCCCATGATCCCAACTTTGCCACGCAGAGTCATGCCGCGCAGATGGATGCGCTTGAGACTGCAATGCGGAAGGCGCTCGGCACGAGCGGCGTGAGTGGAGATGCGGTGAAGGCGCTTGCGGTTGACACCACCGGATCGAGCGTCATTCCCGTCGGAGAGGACCTGCAGCCGCTCGATGACTACTATCTATGGTGCGACCATCGGGCATGGCGAGAGGCGCAGGAGATCACGGCTGCTGCGCATGCGCAAGGACTCGAAGCCATCGATTGGTGCGGAGGAACGTATTCTTCGGAGTGGGGATTTTCCAAGCTGCTGCATTGGTTGCGAAATAATCCTGAAAAGCGCGCCCGGTTTGCTACTGCTCTTGAAAACTGCGACATGGTGGTTGCAACGCTGTGCGGATTCACTTCGGTGACTGACCTGCCGCGCAGCGTGTGTGCGATGGGGCATAAGTGGATGTGGAATGAGAGGTGGGGTGGCCTTCCCTCCGAAGCGTTTCTCAACTCTGTCGATCCGCTTCTTTCAGGCATAAGACAGAAGCTCGCAGGACGTTATGAGACCTCCGATCGAATCGCGGGAACGCTGAGCGAGGCATGGGCAAAACGGCTTGGCCTGCGCACCGGAATTCCTGTTCCTGTGGGAGCGCTCGATGCTCATTGGGATGCGATTGCCGCCAATATTCGTCTTGGCGATGTAGTCAATGTGATTGGCACCTCTACCTGCATTATTGGCGTGAGTGACCAGCAGACGCTGGTGCCCGGAGTGTGCGGCGTCGTTCCCGGCTCGGTATTGCCTGGATATGTCGGCATCGAGGCTGGCCTGTCCGCCGTCGGCGATATCTTCGACAGCATCGCCGCCAGGGCCGGATCGGATGTATCCACTCTGATGCAGGGGCTAGAAGACTACCGCGCCGGACAGACCGGACTTCTGCGCATGACATGGGACAACGGAGACCGCACTGTGCTGGTAAATCCAAACCTCGGCGGCGTCACCCTGGGTTGGAATTTGATGCACACCGCGAAGGATGAACTCTTTGCGGCCATTGAGGGCACCGCATTCCACACGCGCATCATCCTCGAGCGAATGGAAGAGAGCGGAACTCCGGTCAAGCGCATCATTAATGGTGGCGGCATCCCGCGGAAAAACGATGTCTTGAACCGCATCTACGCAAATGTGTTGAACAAGCCGGTCCTTGTTCCCACGGGCGATGTCACCAGCCTGGGGTCGGCGATCTTTGCCTTTGTGGCCAGCGGCGACTACTCCTCCGTGGAAGAGGCACAGAACGCACTTGCTCCGGCACACACCACATTCATGCCCGAAGAACACGCAGCTTCGGTGTACGACAAGCTATATCCGTTATACCGCGAGCTTTATTTTTCGCTTGGAATGCCGGATGCGCCCGCTGCATCTCTCGGGTACGTCTTGCCAACCTTACGTAAGGTGGCAAGCGAAATCGCGGAGGGAAGATGACCCTCCATTCTGCAAACGAGCTTAGGCCTTAACTAAGAAGCATTTAAATCTGACAAGGAAAACCACGATGATGCGATTCGCAACTCTCTTTCTACTAGCTGCCAGTTCCGTAGCGATGGCCCAGGCCCAGATGACCGGTGTCCAACCCGATGTAACGCAACAGCAGACTTATACGCTTCACCGTTCTTCGAGCGCGGACACCACGGGCCGCAATGCTGACTTCAAGACCGTCCCTCCGGGAGCTACGGTCACCGTTCTGGATACGGATGGCCCAGGTGTGATCTCACATATCTGGTTCACGATCAATGACGGCGAGTCCTACCATCTGAAGAAGATTGTCCTGCGTATGTACTGGGACGGGGAAGCGACCCCGAGTGTTGAAACTCCGATCGGCGATTTTTTCGGCCTGGGATTGGGAACCTATCATAACTGGAGCTCCGAGATGCTGTCGGTCGGAAGCGTCAAGGCGCTGAACAGCTATTTCCCTATGCCTTATCGGCACCATGCCCGCATTACGGTGACGAACGAAGGCAAGCAGCGGATTGGAAGTCTTTACTACAACATCGATTACCGTACCGAGAGCCATCCCCTGCCGAAAGACACTTTGTACTTCCATGCGCAATACCGCCAGGCCCAGCCCAACCATGGCTGGACCGATAAATGGGAGAACAATGGCACTCCAATTGTGAACGATAAGGCCAATCTCGATGGCAAAGACAATTATGTCTGGCTCGATGCGACGGGACATGGCCAATATGTAGGCGTAACCATGTCCGTCTTACAGAACCAGGACATGTGGTGGGGCGAAGGCGATGACATGTTCTTCATCGACGGAGCGAAGCTCCCTTCCATCACTGGAA
>Ga0207667_10007818_pt1 | contig 12778 bp, 12 predicted proteins | sample KBSCornC52_FD_184301 | JGI IMG/M metagenome (GOLD analysis project Ga0207667, IMG submission 184301) | Corn rhizosphere microbial communities from Kellogg Biological Station, Michigan, USA - KBS Corn C5-2 (SPAdes) (version 2) | ecosystem: Host-associated > Plants > Roots > Rhizosphere > Soil ...
TCGAGCAAGCGACCGTGCCGGTGGTCGTTGACGCAGGCCTCGGCGCGCCGAGTCAGGCTGCCGAAGCGCTGGAAATGGGCGCAGACGCCGTACTGGTCAATACCGCCATCGCCATCGCGCCTGATCCCTCCCGCATGGGCCGCGCTTTCAAGATGGCCGTCGAAGCCGGCCGCGAAGCTTTTCTCCTCGGCCTCGGCACACAGCTCGATACGGCCTCGCCGACGAGTCCCCTTACGGCATTTCTGCATCAATCCTAAAGCGTGTATCGAAACGAGTTCGAGAGGAGGAATAACCACGGATTACCCGGATTTCACGGATTTCGGAAACAGCGGGCATTGAAAAAGCCGTGTAATCCGTGCAATCCGTGGTCAAAATCCCTTTTTGCCTGACTTTTCGGCTCCACCTAGCCCTGCCTCGCTATGCCTCTCCTCTCTGTCCGCAGTCTTCGCACCTGGTTCCCCGTTACAGGCGGCGTCTTTCGAAGTCATATCGACGACATCAAGGCGGTGGATGATGTCAGCTTCGATGTTGAGGAGGGTACGACCGTGGGGCTGGTGGGCGAAAGCGGCAGCGGCAAGTCGACCATTGGCAAGACGCTGCTCAAGCTCATCCCGGCGACTTCGGGCGAAGTGATGTTTGATGGCAAAGACATCCTGCCGATGTCAGAGGACGAGTTCCGCCCGCTGCGGCGGGAGATGCAGATGATCTTTCAGGATCCCTTCGGCTCGCTGAATCCCCGCCATACCATCATGCAGATCATTGGCGAGGCGCTGGAGATCCATTTCCCGGAGATGAACCGCAGTGCCCGGCGCGAGCGCGTGGCGGAATTGCTCAAGCAGGTCGGCCTCAAGCCGGAAATGATGGAGCGCTATCCGCATGAGTTCAGCGGTGGCCAGCGGCAGCGGATCGGCATTGCCCGCGCCCTGGCGGTGAAACCGAAGTTCATTGTCTGCGACGAACCGGTCAGCGCGCTGGACGTGAGCGTGCAGGCCCAGATCGTCAACCTCCTGCAGGACCTCCAGGAAGAGCTCGGCCTCACCTATCTCTTCATCGCCCACGACCTCGCGGTGGTAGAACACGTGAGCGACCAGGTGCTCGTGATGTATCGCGGCAAGATCGTGGAAGCCGCTTCCGCCGAAGCCATCTACGAAAACCCGCAGCACGAGTACACCAAAAAGCTCCTCGCGGCAGTGCCGAAGTTTGCGTGAACGCAGACAAAGGAAATGACGAATGTCTAATGACGAAGGACGAAGGCGCTCCGCTTCGGCATCCGTCATTCGGCATTCTCATTCCCCTCGACAATACCCCGGAGCACGTTTAATTCCCCGATGATCGCACTGTCGGCGCACCTCTTTTCCGCATGACTCCACTGATTCGAAAACTGCTCGGCATGAACTGGCTGCTGTTGGCCACCGCGTTCACGCTCTGTGTATTGGGGGTGATCGCGGTTTACAGCGCGAGCGCTTTTCACACGGACGAATACTGGCATAAGCAGTTCATCTGGGCCATTGCGGGCATCGTCGTCTTCACCGTGACGAGCCTCATCGATTACCGCTGGGTGAAATGGGCCGCGCTGCCGATGTACATCGCCAGTATCTTTTTCCTCATCCTCACCTACACGCATCTGGGCGAAGAGCATGGCGGCGCGAAATGCTGGCTGCGCGTGCCCGGCGTCGGCACCTTCCAACCCGCGCAGATGGCGGTGATTTCCGGCGTCCTCACGGTGGGGCTTTTCCTCAGCCAGTTCCGCAAGATGCACCCGATGCTGAAGCTGGTCTTCACCGGTGCCATTGTCGGTGGTCCGATGTTACTCATTCTCAAGCAACCCGACCTCGGCATGACGTTGGTGTGGATCCCGACGATCATGGCGATGCTCATGCTCAACGGGTTGCCAAAGCGCTATATCATCGCCCTGCTGCTCATGGCGGCCGCGGCCATTCCCGTGGAAATGAACTTCGGCCTCAAGCCGTATCAGCGGGCGCGCATCATCGCCTTCGTCGATCCCGACATCGATCGACTGGGCGCCGGTTGGGCGATCAATCAGGCGCTTATCGCCATCGGTTCCGGCGGCTTTTCGGGCAAGGGCTTCATGGCCACCGGCACGCAAGTGGAGCAGGGCTTCATCCCGGGCACCACGGTGCACACCGACTACATCAACACGGCAATCGGCGAGCAATTCGGCTTTATTGGCGAAGCGACGCTCATCTCCATCTTCGGCCTGTTGCTCATCACCATGCTGCTCACCGCTCATGTGGCGGCAGATGAATTGGGCTTGCTCTTAACCGTCGGCTTCACCGGCCAGATCTTCTTCCACGTCTACCAGAACATCGGCATGACCATCGCGCTCATGCCCATCACCGGCATTCCCATGCCCTTGATCAGCTACGGCGGGACGTTCGTCGTGATGGTGATGTTCGGCCTGGGCTTGGTGAACAGCGTCTGGGTGCATCGGAAGGCGCTGACATAAGGAAATGACGAAAGGCGAAGGCGCTCCGAATCGACCGCATTCGTCATTCCTTCCCCGCCTTCACCACCCGCGTCTTCAGGTATTCCAATGGTGAAAGCCTGAGGTAATACATCTCTCCCTTCTTCCGTTCGTCGGCGTCTTTTTCGCGCTTCGGCGCCTGATAGACGATGTAGCCGCCCTCGTCCGTCACGCCCACGCGAGTCATGTCGTCGGGCTGATACGTACGCTTCCGATAGTCAGCTGGATACAAGGGCTGGCCGCGAAAAGCCGCCACTGCTGGAAAGGGCGGCGCGACTGGAGGGGCGGGCACCGGCGGCATCGGAAAATAATGCGCGTCGCCGACGGCGGTGAATTCAGCGGTCGTTTCCAAAGTCTTCCGCTGCCCGTTATCCCGCCAGGCAAAGACGAGGACGAGAAAGAACGCTAGCAGCAGCGCGCTGCCCAGGTAAACGGCGGCAGGACGACCCGTAAACTCGGGGGCATTTTCTGTGGTGGATGGAGCTTCGTTCATTTCGATTTCCATGAATCCTGCCGCAGGGTGGCGCCCCACGCCAAGCCCGTTGCTTTCATCGGCCTCTCAACAAGGTGAACCAGAGCATTCCCCAGAGCAGCACCAGCAGGGTAAAAAGCAGCGCCCACGACCCCCACAATTCGACTGGATTTTCCCGGCGGCTCGCCTCGATCGACTCGACGATACGCGCCTCTTCCGTGGCAATGTGCCCTCGTTGTCCGAGCACGCCAGCCAGCGCTTCAGGTTGATTGGCGGGTTCGATTCCGTGATCGGCCAGGACTCTGCCGATTTCGCGATACGGCTTCGTCTTCGCCTTCTCCAGCGCATTGATCTGCTGCTCCAGCTTCTGCTTGTCGCGCTTTTGTTTGGCGATTTCGTCGGCCAGCGCCTTGTCGCTTTCGGCAAAACTCTTTTCCAGCGCCTGCAACGCAGCTGTCTCCACGGCGAGCATGGCGCGGCGCTGTTCCAATTCCGTTTCCAGGCGAGAAATGTCCGCCTGCCCGGCCATGAGCTTTTGATGCCACTCGTGGGTCTCCTGCGGCAGCAGCATCACGCGGGCGCGCAGGCGTTGCACCTCGGATTCCTGCTGCGGAGTGTGATTCCCCCTAGCCAGCAAATCGCGGTATTTTTCCTCGTTGGCGACCTTCTCGCGGTCCAATGCGTTCAAGCGCTCCTCCGCCTCCTTGCGCTCCTTCTGCCTGGCGCTCAGCGCCTTTTCACTTTCTTCCACGGGCGGCACCAGAGGATCGCGAGACGCGGTCCGGTCCGCGTGTTGCGTCTCGTAAGCTGCCCTCTCGGCGGCGCGCCGTTCTTCGAGTTCCTGCAGGGCGAGACCGAGGGCGGCGCTCTCGTTGGTCAAGAGCGCTTGATCCCGTTCCACGCCGGCGAGGCGATCGACGTGCAATTGCGCATCGGTGCCGAAATCGGCCTGCTGCCAGCCGAGCAGGCCGAGATGACTTTCCATCTGCGCCAACTTGCGCCGTTCCCACACGAGGCGAGCTCGGCGATACTGGCGGTCGTAAATTCGGCCCAGCTCCCGCAGGCCCGGCGCAATGTAGTTCACCTATTCCTGGCTGGAACTCAGCTTGGCAAGAATGCTGAAATCTTCGAGAGTCGTGGTATCACCGCTCACGGCCTTGCCGGCGGCGATTTCCTTGAGCAAGCGGCGCATGATCTTGCCGCTGCGTGTCTTGGGCAGGACTTCGGTAAAGCGAATTTCGTCCGGCGTCGCCACTGGGCCGATGACCGTACGGACGTGCTTCTTCAACTCTTCGCGCAACTCCTGCCTGGCCTCCACGCCCTGCTTGAGCGTGACAAAGCAAACGACGCCCTTCCCCTTGAGCTCATCCGGACGACCGACGACCGCCGCCTCGGCGACCGAGGTATGCGAAACGAGCGCGCTCTCGACTTCCGCCGTGCCGAGCCGATGCCCGGCCACGTTGAGCACGTCGTCGATGCGGCCGACGATCCAGAAATAGCCATCCTTGTCGCGACGCGCGCCGTCACCGGCGAAATACATGCCCTTGAGCTCACTCCAGTAGGTCTTCTTGTAGCGCGCCTTGTCGCCCCAGATGGAACGCAGCATCGACGGCCACGGCTTGCGGATGACCAGCTTGCCGCCGACGTTCGCCGGCACTTCCTTGCCGTTGTCGTCCACGACCGCGGCGTCCACGCCGAAGAATGGCAGCGTGGCCGTGCCCGGCTTGGTCGGGGTCGCGCCCGGGATCGGGGTAATCATGTGGCCGCCCGTTTCCGTCTGCCACCAGGTGTCGACGATCGGGCAACGCCCGCCGCCAATGACTTTGTGATACCACATCCATGCCTCGGGATTGATCGGTTCGCCGACGGTGCCGAGCAGGCGCAGCGAGCTGAGATCGTATTTCTTCGGCCACTCGTCGCCCCACTTAATAAACGCGCGAATCGCGGTGGGCGCGGTATACATGATCGTCACGCCGTAATCCTCGACGATCTTCCAGAAGCGGCCGTTGTCCGGCCAGTTCGGCGCGCCTTCATACATGAGCGACGTGCCGCCCATGGCCAACGGGCCGTAGACGACGTAGCTGTGGCCAGTCACCCAGCCAACGTCCGCGGTGCACCAGTAGACGTCCTCATCGCGCAGATCGAAGACGTATTTGCAGGTGGTGTAAGCGCCGAGCAGATAACCGCCCGTGGTGTGCAGGATGCCCTTCGGCTTTCCGGTCGAACCGCTGGTGTAGAGAATGAAGAGCGGATGCTCGCTATCGAGTTCCACCGCCGGGCAGTTCGCGTCGACATACTCCAATTCGCGGTGCCACCACACGTCGCGGCCCTCCTCGATATGCACGTCGTTGCCGGCGCGCTTGAAAACGATCACCCGCTTCACCGGATGGCCGCCGTCCTTGAGCGCGGCGTCGACATTCGCCTTGAGCGGGACGATTGCCCCACGGCGATAACCGCCGTCCGCGGTGATCACCGCCACCGCGCCGCTGTCGTGGATGCGGTCCTTGATCGACTCGGCGCTAAAGCCGCCGAACACCACAGAGTGGACGATACCCAGACGCGCGCAGGCCAGCATGGCCACGGCAGCTTCGGGGATCATCGGCATGTAAATGATAACGCGATCGCCTTTTTTGATTTTGTTGCGCTTGAGCACATTGGCAAAACGGCAGACGTCGCGGTGCAACTGCTGATAGGTGATCACTCGGCGCTCGCCCGGCTCGCCTTCGAAAATGATCGCCGCCTTGTTCTTGTGCGGCCCATCGAGATGCCGGTCGAGACAGTTTTCGGAGACGTTCAGTTTGCCGCCGACGAACCACTTGGCAAACGGCTCTTTCCACTCGAGCACCTTCGACCACTTCTTGTTCCACTTCAGTTCGGCCGCTTCCCGGGCCCAAAACTTGTCCGGTTTCTTGATCGATTCCTCCCACAGCTTCTTGTATTCCGCCATGGATTGGATGCGGGCTTTTTTGGAAAATTCTTTGGACGGCTTGAAAACGCGGTTTTCGATCAGGTGCGACTCGATATTATTGCTCATGGGGTCAGGAGAAAAGAGAGAGTGCCTGTGCTAGCAGCGTGACAAGCCGGCGACAAGAATTGGATTGCGGATTTGTGAAAAGCGGAACCTCGGGGGAAGGCAGAACATCCGACATCCAATGGTGCAAGCGAAGTGCGGCGCAGAAGCCCCGGGGGGATGCGCTCCTGCGCGTCCCAATCTTCGAAGACTTCCCGGTAAGCTCAACTCACAAACTCGATGTAACCAAATCGCTCGGGCGTGTGGAAATTGGCGCGCCCCGGCGAGGACCAGGCGCTGAGTTCGCGCTCCACGCCGGGCGGACGATCGATGCGGCAGAAGTTCGCCCGCCATTTCGCGCCGGCCGTCGGCGGTTCGGCGATGAGGCTGCGGAGAGGGATCGCCAGCTCTCCACACCAACCAGCCGGCGTCTTCCGCGTGGCGGTCCGCAGGCCCTCGCAGCGCCAGGCAAAATCCTTTTTGTAGCCGCTGCGGCTGCGCCGGGCGACCACTTCGAGGACGGCATTCAGCGGGTTCAATTCGATCTCGAAATAGTTCTCCAAGTCGCCGAACGGATCGACGAATACTTCGACGACCTCCTCTTCGTAGAGCATGGCTCCGCGCTCCGTGTACGTCGCCCACACGTGGGTGTCGGTAACTTCAAACAGCACGCGCCATTCGTCGGCATTCCATCCCGATTTGATCGTGGTGTTTTGCTGAGGAGTGCGGCCGTCCACGGCCAGCGAAAACACCTGCGCTTCGATCCCCTGCCACATCGTGGCGGATGGTTCGGCGGCGACATCGCCGAGCACACGGCGCGGGCAAGGCAATGTCGGGAGCATCTGCTGAAAGTGACGCTATACTGCGCTGCTTGTCGAAACGCTCACGGAAAGCGGCGGAGCACCGCCGCACTCCAAAACGCTGTCGCGAAAAACCGAACCCAAACTGCGACCGCGCGTCTGCTTTTTTACAGCGACGGCGGATGGATATTCAGGATCGCCATGATCACTCCGCCGAAGCCGATGATGGCCACGACAGCGAGAATGATCAGCGCCACCCCCACCGGATCCTTCTTCTTCTTCTTCTTTTGGAAAGGCGAGGCGTTGGCAAAATCCGCCGGACGCTTGCTCGAGGATGCCACTACCGCGTTGACTGCCTCCGCTTCCGGCAGCGGACGCGCTTCCGCCGGATTTTCCGAAACGTAGCTCGCCTCGATTTTCCCGAAGACAATTTTGTCTCCGTCCTGCAGCTTGTGATCTTCCTCGCGGGGAATTTCCTTGCCGTTCAGCTCCGTGCCATTCGTCGAGCCGATGTCACGCAGGACATAATCGCCCCCTTCCGCCAGCGTCAGCGTCGCATGGTGACTGGAGACGGAAATGTCTTCGATCTGCAGCGAATTGTCCGGGACGCGACCAACGGTGATCTCGGTGTCGGTCAATTCATGGGTGACATCGCCGGATTCAGGGAGGGAAACAATGATCTTGGGCATGGCGGGGAAAACTAGCGACCTGGGTGAGAGGTTTCAATGAGTTTGGCAAACTCTCTGAAAAAATAGCCGGCATCGTTCGGCCCCGGGGCAGCCTCGGGGTGGTATTGGACGCTGAAAATAGGCAGCGACTTGTGCCGCAGGCCCTCCACGGTGTGGTCGTTGAGGTTAATGTGCGAAACCTCCACTTCGCTGGGCAGCGAATCCGCATCCACGGCAAATCCGTGGTTTTGCGAAGTAATACTCACCTTGCCGGTGGCCAAATCCTGCACCGGTTGATTGCCGCCGCGATGGCCGAACTTCAGCTTGAAGGTCTTGCCGCCGAAGGCGTAGCCAAGCATCTGGTGCCCGAGGCAGATGCCGAAGATCGGCGTCTTGCCCATGAGTCCGCGCAGGTTCTCGTGCACATAGGTCAGCGCCGCAGGATCGCCGGGGCCGTTGGAAAGGAAAACGCCTTCCGGCTTCATCGCCAGCACGTCCGCCGCCTTGGTCTCGGCCGGCACCACCTGCACTTGAAAGCCCTCCTGCCGCAGACGCCGCAGGATGTTCCGCTTCATGCCGAAATCGTAGGCCACGATACGATGCTTGATCGGCGGCAGCTTTTCGAAGACCTCGCCGTTTTCCGTTACTGCCGTCGACGCGCCATCGCCTTTCACGATGGTCCACGCGCGACTCTCGCGATCCTCGGGGTCCCAGGCGTAGGCCGCCTCGGGCGTCACTTCCTTCACAAAATCCGAGCCGGCCATCGGCGGCGCCGCCTTGGCGCGAGCCACGGCTTCCTCCGGCGTGATGTTCTCCGTGGTCAGACAGCCCTGCATGGCGCCGCGCGAGCGCAGATGCTTGGTCAGCGCCCGGGTATCGATGCCCTGAATTCCCGGAATTTTCCACTTCTTCAAATACTCGTCGAGGGTGCCCCGCGAACGCCAGTTGCTGGCCACCGGGCTCAGTTCCTCGATGACGAACCCGCGCACATGGACCGCCGTGCTCTCGTCATCGAGGGTGTTCACGCCATAGTTGCCGATCTGCGGTGCCGTCATAGCCACGATCTGGCCACGATACGAGGGATCGGTCAGCACCTCCTGGTAGCCGGTCATGGAGGTGTTGAAACACACTTCACCGACCGCCGAAACCGGGGAGCCAAAGGATTCGCCGACAAAGTACCGGCCGTCTTCAAGAGCTAGAATAGCGCGCATTGATTGTGACCGCTCATCATGCGCATTCTGACGAGCGGTGCGAATGGAATTTTGCATTCGCATGTAATTTTACCGAGCGGGATTGAAACCGGGCCAACCGGTGATGTTCACTTCCGCATTGGAGTCGAACTCATATAGAAGCAGACGCCGCCGAAATCCGAGGTCTTTGACGCGAGCCCGACCCAAAACAAAAGGCCGCCCCGGCAAAAACCGAAGCGGCCCTGGAATAATAGCGCGAGCGCTGGAGTTGGGATCAACTCAGCTTTTTTACCGTCTTCCACTGCTTCTCGCGGGCGGAAGCGAGGACGGCGTCGCAGACGTATTGGGTCTCGAGCGCGTCGCGGAAGGTCGGCGGGCAAGGCTTGCCTTCGCCGACGGCCTTGAGGAAGTCGGCGACCTGATGGGTGAAGCTTTCGGCGTAGCCGATCTGCAAGCCGGGTACCCACCAATTCTTCATGTAAGGTTGGTCGCCGTCGGTGACGTGGACGGAGCGCCAGCCGCGGACGATGCCCTCGTCGCTGTAATCGAAGAACTGCAGGCGGTGCAGGTCGTGCAGGTCCCACTTGATCGAGGCGTTGGCGCCGTTGATCTCGAAGGTGTAGAGGGCCTTGTGGCCGCGGGCATAACGGGTGGATTCGAAGAGCGCGAGCGAGCCATTCGCGAAGTGACCGTGAAAGGTGCAGGCGTCATCGATCTTCACCTCCTCGACCTTGCCGGTGAGGGTGTGCGTGCGCTGCTTGATGAAGGTCTCGGTCAGGGCGCTGACGTCGGTGATCGAACCGTTGAGCCAGAGCGCGGTATCGATGCAGTGCGCGAGCAGGTCACCCGTCACGCCGCTGCCGGCGGCCTTGGCATCGAGACGCCAGAGACCGGCGCCGCCCTGCGGAAGATCGGCGCTGATCGTCCAGTCCTGGAGGAAGTTCGCGCGATAGTGGAAGATCTGGCCGAGCTTGCCGGAGTCGATGATCTGCTTGGCGAGCGTCACGGCGGGCACGCGACGGTAGTTGTACCAGACGGTGTTCGGCACGCCGGCCTTCTCGATTTCTTTGACCATCTCTTCGCCTTGCGGGCCGTCAAGCGAGAGCGGCTTTTCGCAGAGGACCATCTTGCCGGCGCGAGCGGCGGCGATGGCGATCTCGGCGTGGGAATCGTTCGGGGTGACGATGTCGATCGCGTCGATGTCCTTACGCGCGATCAGCTTCTTCCAGTCGGTCTCGGTGGATTCGAAGCCCCAGTTGTCCGCGTAGGCTTTGAGCTTTGCGGCATCACGGCCGCAAGCGGCCTTGAGGACAGGGACATAGGGCGTGTCGAAAAACTTCGCCGCGTTGTGGTAACCATTCGCATGCGTGCGGCCCATGAAGCCATAGCCGACGATGCCGATATTGAGGGGTTTCTTTGTGCTCATAATTGGGTGAGTTGGGTGGCCACAAAAAGGCTCAAAAGACACAAAAATTCAGAATGTGACATCTGTGTCCTTTTCGATGGCGTCGTTGAGGATGTAATTTCGGATGTAGAATTTTGGCGCGCCGAAATTGATCAAGAGACCATGCTCGACGCGTGTGGATCGGAGGTAGCCAAGAAGTTGCGCGGTATGCTCGTCGAGCACGTGGCGGACGGCTTTGACTTCGACAAGCAGTTGATCATCGATGAATAGGTCGGCGAAGTAGTCGCCCAGCGGCGTGCTGTCTTCATCGAAGACCGGGGCGGGGTGCTGTTGGATGGCCTTGATGCCAGCCTTGCGCAATCGATGATCCAACGCATTTTCGTAGATCTTTTCAAAGTGTCCGTTGCGGTGATCGCGATGAATCGCAAACCCCGTCTCTCGGATCAGATCGCAAAGGGCAAAGATTTCCAGGCAGGTTTCCCCTTTTGTGTCTTCTGCGCCTTTTTGTGGCTCACTTTCTCGCGGCTGTTCCTACCAGCCGTGGGCGTCGCGGACTTCGACCATCTTTTGGAGAATGGCGTTCCAGGTTTGCGGCTGTTCGAGCTTGGCGTTGGGGAACATGCAGCCGTCCCAGCAGATGTGCTGGATGCCGCGCTTCGCGGCGTCTTTCAGCCAGTAACCGGAGCACTTCACGATATCGAGCTTGCCGTTCGGGTCGTCGGCCGGGCAATGCTTGCCCGTCTTGTCGTGGGAACCGGCGCCGTGCACTTCGCCGTCGTTTTGGGCGACGTGGAAGTCGATGGTCCACGGGCGCAGCTTGTCGGTCATCTTCTCGTAGGCGGCCCAGAACTCGGCGTCGCTGTAGCCGGCCTTGAGCAGGGCATGCTCGGGGGCGTTGTAGCCGAGGGTGTAGAGATAGGTGTGGGCGAGGTCGGCCTGGAAGCCGAGGGCCTCGGGCATCCCGACGCCTTCGAGGACGTCGAGCATGTCTTTCCACGAGTGCATGCCGGCCCAGCAGATTTCGCCTTCGGCGGCGAGACGCTCGCCGCTGTCTTTGGCGATCTGCGCGGCTTTCTTGAAGGTGTCGACGATGCGCGCGGTGTTGGCCTGGGAGTTCTCACGCCACTTGTTCACGCCGAACTCGGCAGAGTCGATGCGAATGACGCCGTATTTGCGCACGCCGTGTTTATTGAAGATGCCGGCGATACGGCAGGCCATCTTCACCGCGCTGAGGAATTTCTCCTGCGCCGCGTCGTCACCCATGGCGGAATCACCGACCGTGCCGGGCCACACCGGGGCGACCAGCGAACCGACGGCGAAGCCCTTGCTGGCGATGAGATCGGCGATCTTCTTCAGCTCGTCGTCGCTCGCCTCGGGATTCGTGTGCGGGAGGAAGAGAAAGTAATCGATGCCCTCGAATTTCTGGCCGTTGACGTTGGCGGCGGCGGTGAGATCGAGCATGTGTTCGAGGCTGATGGGCGGTTCCTGGCCGGGACCGTCGCCCTTGCCGACGAGACCGGGCCACATGGCGTTGTGCAGTTTCGGGAGAGAGTGACTCATGGGGAATAGAGAAGTTGGCCTGCTCCCGCGCGGCAGCATACAGTCCGTCGCGAATGATCGGGGGCGAAGCGTGGGACTGTCTGCCGAAAACTCCCCCTGCGAACAAGCATCTTTTCAAAGCGTTGGGGCCGCACCCGTCTGTAACCTGAATGTTACATCAAATTTGCGGTCAAGCCGGGGGCGTTGAAATACGGTCCGCTCTCGACATCGCTTCCGCCATTCACATGCCAGCCAGAATTCCCCAAAACCCTGCCGCCCCCGCGACCTCCCATGCCCCGCTCGAGCCGACGAGTTCCGGCGCATCCGTCCGTTGGCCGAAATTGCTGCCCCACGTGCAGCGCTTCGCGGTGTGGACGGGGGTAGCCCTGGTGGGAACTTATGCCATGGGCTCGGTGGTGAACCATTTCTTCAGTGGCAAGCTCAAGACCAAGGACGCAGAAGTCGGTGGTGCCGCGAGTGGTCAAACGTTCAGCAGCAGCAGCTATGGTCGGTGGTGGAATCCCTCGGGCCAGGATAGCCAGACTTCCGGCAATGACCGTCGGAGTTCCGATGATGCCGGGGGTGGCGCTTCGTCCGGTTCCATTTCCGTGATTCCCAGGAATACCGGTGTGCCGATTTATTCCAGCACTCTGACGCTGACGAACCTCGCGCCGATCGGTTCGAATTCCTCACGCCAAGCTTACGACGTTCTGGGCTTGCGGACGAGTAATACTCCGCTCTCGGTGACGAACGCCAGTGCGGTCGTGACCAGTTCCAGCACTGTAACCGGCACGCCTCTGGTGACCTTCAGTCTCTCCGGCGATATGAATTTGGTGCCGATCAACAACCTGGAAGCCGGCGGACTGGCCATGACCCCGGCCGCTCTGATCCCCGAACCGACGACGGCGGCCATGGTAGTCGTAGGCTTGGCGGGGCTTGCATTCACCCGTCGGCGCCAGGCGTCACGCACGGCCTAGGCGCTCGAATCCATTACCGGGCAGCGGACGGTGCACGGGGCGCGAAGGTTTTGCTGTCGAGCACTTCGCCGCGCATATTTTTCAAATCGACGCGCAATTCCCGCGGCTCGCGGCGGAAGGTGAGCAGGATGTAATTGTCCTCGCTCTTGAGGATCGCGGATTTGGGATCGGGGTACGGTGTGCCGGTGCCCCCCACGCTTGTGTTGTAATAGGTGATGCCATCCACCTCGGC
>Ga0207667_10007820_pt1 | contig 12776 bp, 15 predicted proteins | sample KBSCornC52_FD_184301 | JGI IMG/M metagenome (GOLD analysis project Ga0207667, IMG submission 184301) | Corn rhizosphere microbial communities from Kellogg Biological Station, Michigan, USA - KBS Corn C5-2 (SPAdes) (version 2) | ecosystem: Host-associated > Plants > Roots > Rhizosphere > Soil ...
GAAGCAGCTCCGCGCGAAACTCTACGAGCACGAACTGGCGAAGAAGCGCGTCGAGGAGCGCAAGCTCGAAGACACCAAGCTTGGGATCAACTTCGGCAGCCAGATCCGGAGCTATGTGCTGGCGCCTTACCGCATGATCAAGGATCATCGGACCAAGCTAGCCATCGGCGACGTGGATCGGGTGTTGGATGGCGATCTGGAAGCGTTGATTCACGCCTATCTGGTGCTGCTCAAGACCGGCAAGACCGTTGCCGCGGCGGGTGCCGATAGCGACGATCTGGATTAGCGATGATCACGATCCAGGAAGCCGCGGAGCGAATCCGCGCCGGTGAGTTAGTGGCGTTTCCGACCGAAACGGTCTATGGGCTGGGCGCGAACGCACTCGACGCAGCGGCCGTAGCGCGAATTTACGAATTGAAGGGGCGGCCGGCGACAAGTCCGTTAATCGTACACGTGGCGTCCGTCGAAATGGCGCAAACTCTTGTCACCGAGTGGCCGCCTGAAGCCGAGGAGCTTGCGCGCCGATATTGGCCGGGGCCGCTAACGCTGGTGCTCCCGAAAGCGCCTGCGATTCCAGACATCGTGACGGCGGGTCTGCCGACCGTAGGAATTCGCGTGCCGAATCATCCGCTGGCGCTGGCGTTGATCCGGATGGCGGGCGTTCCGTTGGCCGCGCCCAGTGCGAATCGGTTTATGGGTTTATCGGCTACTACGGCAGCACATGTTCGCGAGGCTTTCGGCGATGAAGTGCCGGTGCTGGATGGCGGCCCATGCCAGGTGGGGATCGAGTCAACGGTCGTGTCGATTGTCGCGGGGAAAATGGTACTGTTGCGGCCGGGGATGATTTCGATTGAAGACGTGGAGCAAGCGAGCAACCCGTCAACTGATACGGCGCATCCGGCTCCGGGAATGCACCCACGGCATTACAGCCCGCGCACACCGCTGATATTATCCAAGGACGCTGACCCACGAGGCGCATACGTCTGGATCAACCAGCCTGCGCATGCTTGTCATTCCGTTCAAATGCCGTCGAGTCCAGAATCTTACGCGGCGCGGATCTATGGCGTCCTGCATGAACTGGATCGCGAAGGGTGGCCGGTGATCAGCGTCGAACCGCCGCCGGACACAGTAGAATGGGCAGCGGTACGCGACCGGCTGCAGAGAGCCTCATCCAAGTGAACCTCATCGAAGACATCGACCAAACTCTCACCGCGACGCCGACGCTCTGGTGGCTGGGCCGCGCCGGTTTCGTCGTGCGTTTCGCCAATATTACGTTTTACGTAGACCCGTTCCTCTCGCATCCAGGCGCGCTGATCGAAGGCTCGGCTGTCCGCAATGCCGATATGATACTCGCGACACATGCGCATCCGGGCCATCTGGACGCGCCTTCGGTGATCGCAATGCTCGAAGGATCCAAAAGCGCAAAGTTGATTCTGCCCAAGAGCGCCGCGGACCAAGCTCACGCCGCCGGCATTCCGTATCCGCGCATGACCACCACCGATGCCGACCTGCGCGTGGAATATTTCAAAGACAATCTGTACGCGCGCATTTACGCCGTGCCTTCCGCGCATTCGCAACTGGACAGGACTCCGATCGGAGGTTACCCGTATCTGGGCTACCTGATCCGCTTCGGGCGTTGGACCATATACCACGCGGGCGATGGCGTGCCCTACGACACGCTCGCGGACCGCCTGCGCCCCTACAACGTGAGCGTCGCGCTGCTGCCCGTGGGCGGCAAGAATTTTTCGGTGAGCGAAGCCGCGCAATTGGCCGAGGATATCCGAGCCAAGTGGCTGGTGCCGATGCATTACGAGTCCGGCCAGGAAAACGATTTCGTCAACCATATGCTGGGCCAGCGGCCAGATCAGCAGTTCAAAGTATTTCAAACGGGCGAAAAATGGACGGTGCCGGAGGACTGATTGTAGGGCGCGGGCTCAGCGCTTTCAACACGGCCGCCGCGTGTTCACTGCGATCGGCCCTATTCTTCTTCGTACCAGGCGCGCCACTGCCGGCGTTTGACAGGGAACGCCCGGATCAATAGCATTCCAGTGACGAATCCGCCTACGTGAGCGAACCAGGCGACGCCGCCGCCGGAGTAGTTGGTGTTGGCTAGCGATCCCAGACCGCTAAAGAGCTGGATGACGAACCACCAGAGCAGCATAATCCACGCCGGGATCTCTACCGTGGTGACGAAAACGACAATGAAAATCAGGGTAACGATGCGCGCTCGCGGGAATTTGATCAGATAGGCGCCCATTACGCCGGCGATGGCGCCGCTGGCGCCAATGGTGGGGACGCGCGAGTATGGACTCGTGACCACTTGCAGAATCGCGGCCGCCAGCCCACAGCATAAATAGAAAACCAGAAAGCGGCCGCCGCCGATCACGTCTTCGACGTTGCGTCCGAATACCCATAGGAACAGCATGTTCCCCAGCAAATGCAGCCAGCCTCCGTGCAGAAACATGGAAGTCATCAGGGTTTGGAGGTTGCCGGAAATAGAGTCCGGGACAATTCCCCAGTGCTCCACAAATTGCTGCAGGGCATAAGGATCGAGCGAAGCCTGATACAGAAAAATCAGGATGTTGATTGCAATGAGAATTCCGACCACGAAGGTAGTGGACTGGACTCGCTCCGTGGATCGTAGGGGAATCATGCGCGCTCAGGTCGTAATTCGGAAACGGCGGCGCTAATCTTTGACCGGTGGCATCTCGTAAACGTAGATGAGATGCGCATGGCGGCTATCGGTTTTTTCGGTGTGGGACGCCTTCCAACCTGGGATGGCGTAGTCGTGGGAGATCACTCGTGCTCCAGCCTTCAGAAAACGCTCTAAGCGCGGCCGCAACCGTTCATTCAACGGCGTCACCAGGTAAAGGAAGACTACATCGGCGCCGGTCAGATCCGCAGTAAGGACATCGCCCTGAATCACGCGGGCCTGATCGGACAAGCCTTCTTTTCGAATATTGGCGGTCGCCTTCGCTACCAGCCGGGGAGAAATCTCAACGCCCACCGCTTTAGCTTTGTATTTTTCCACCGCAGCAATGAGGACGCGTCCGTCTCCAGATCCCAGATCGAAGACCGTTTCGCCGGGCTTGATATTCGCCAAAACCAGCATGCGGTCCACTACGCGAGTAGGGGAGGCGACATAGGGCGCCAACTTATTGGCGTAAGGCGATTTCTGCGCGTTCACCTGCGATGCCGCCAGAGCAGCCCAAACGACGGCGATAACCAATTGCCAACGCATAAAAGACCTACTCTGTCGCTCGAATCGACAATCGCGAATAATTTGATTTTACTATACGCGAGACCATGTCGGAGATGGAAAACCACAGATCGCGCGGCCGGGTGATGGTAAATTCGGTTCCGCGAAACAGCCTTACAGCACGACCAATCGAATCCCGCCAGGGAGTTTCCTGCGGGTTCAACGTGTAATTCATATAAAAAATCGGGTAGTCCACGTCGGTCAGCGGTTTTAGCGCCTCCTCTGGTAGAGACGCATCCAGCATCACTTTGGGTCCAGCAAAAATCAGAGCGTCGGGATGATCGTCGCCCGACATCTCCTTTCGAATGAGTTCGGTCAGGAACTCAGTATCGCCATGTTTGCGTTGCAGCTTGGTGGCGTCGACGATTCCCAGTTTCACCGTACGCAGAGCCTCGCCGAGGGCTGGGAAATCGATACTATCCTCGCTATCCTGCCGGTAGATGACTCGCTGTTCCTGAATGTTGAAGGCCACCACCGAATATCTGCCGAATTGCGGCTCGCGGTCGAGCTGGCGCAGAATCGATACCAGCGCCGATGTGTCCTGCGGGCGCATGGTGGAAGCCGCGGAATTCTGCGGCGCGAAATTCACCAGTAGCTTGATTTTCAACGGTGTCTTGTCCAGCACGCGCGCTACCGGCGGTTCCTCCGTGAATTGCTCGACGTGCGCGGCCTCAATGGCGCCAGGGGGCATCTCCAGTTTGATGTCACGATCTTTCGAGGCCAACGCCGCCTCCATATCCCAATAGGAGGAACACACCTGCTGGATACGGTCCCGCATCATCCAATCGACGTGATACTTGCCTTCGCCGAGGTCGAGCGATCCTTGCAGCAGTGCGTCGCCGCCGGCGTCCTCGACAATGCTGGGGACGGTGTAGCGCTGGATGAAGTAGGCCGGCTCCCCGGGAGGGCTCTGGGAAGTCACACGGAACAAAATGGTGAGGGAATTCTCCTCACCCGCCAGTTCCTTGAGCGGCACCGTTACGCTGAAGCCGGCGTGGTAGCGCAAATCGAAACCAAGCGCCGGCTTTTGAGGCGTGACGGTGCAGTTGATTTCCTTGCGAACGTCCTGGGCTTCGAGGACTGCCAAGTCGCTGCCCACCAGATGCACGGGGCCGCGGCCGGAAGAGAGTAGCGTCTGCGCCGATATGTCCGCGCACAAAAAAAGCGTCAACGCCAGGCCAGCCACCAGCCGGAGACGCCCCAATACGCTCACGAATGAAATCATACATCGTTTTACTGGCAATTGGGAGACCAAAATTTAGCAGTTGGCGGCGCTCCGGACGCCCGTATGGTAAAGTGCAGAATCATGGCTAGCCGCAGCGTAAATAAAGTGATTCTGATCGGGCATCTTGGGCGTGACGCCGAGACTGCCTATACCGCCTCGCAAACGGCGGTGACCAAGTTTTCGGTCGCGACCAACCGGCGCTGGAAGGACCAGGCCACGGGCGACTGGAAAGAAGAAACCGATTGGACTCGCGTGGTGCTGTGGCGCGGGGAAAACGTCGCTCCGTACCTGGTGAAAGGCACGCAGATTTACGTCGAGGGGCGGCTCCAAACGCGCAGCTATGACGACAAGGACGGTAAAAAAGTGTGGGCCACCGAGGTGGTAGCCGAGGAAGTCATTCTACTGGGCGGCCGCGGGCAGGCGGGCGGAGGCGGGGCCGGCAGTGGGATGGACGAAGGCTTCTCGCAGGAGCCTCCGTCGTCTGGAATGCGCAGCGCTCCGCGTGCCCGCCCAGCGGCAGCCCAGCCTGCGGCGTCGATGAACGAGGGGATTACGGACGACGACGTGCCGTTCTGAGAGGGTCGTGGCGGTGGAACTCTATCCATCTGCGTTTTGGTGACAGCGGGGGTTTCCCTATTCGCCGCTGAGGCGTTTATGTATCGAGCCGGATGGCAGGGAATACTCCAATTTTTCCATGAAGCGAGGACTCACAGGGTCTCTTCTATTTGTGTTTGGGACCGCACTGATCTTACCGGAAATCTGGTCGTCCACGAAGACATCACTTCGACCCGACGACGCGACAGTTGCGTTCACTCCGGTTTATAGGAGCGGGCTAGAAAATCTGGACTCGGGCACAACGTTTTCGGTAATGATTCCAAACAACGAGGCTTGGAGACGTATCCGGCGAGTATGGACTGATCCTGGATACGTGATCGCTCCAGTATCGCCCGATCTGAGAACGATATATTGCCTAGATACCTGGGGAATCGAAGTGCAGCCGACTGTCAACGGGCAGCCCCTATTAACCCAAATAGCGGATTCCCCGCCATATGGATTCTCCGCTTCATGTTCTCCGATTGGAGTCAAGTTCAATGCCACGCCCGGCAGCCGGGTCGAGATTAGAATTTACAAACGCATGCGCCGGGTGGCTTCGCCTGGAGATCTACTCGTGACAAGCTATTGGAAGGAGGGGACCAAGGACAGGCTTGTTGGCATCGCGCTAGATCAGGAATTACGGATCCCATTTTTGCTAATGGCCGCTGTTGGGATCTTGTGTTTGGGTGGCGGTGGCGTGTTCCTTCTACTTGCTCCCGCAAGCAACCGGTTCCCTGGAGCGAATTGACATCCGAACTGAACGTGCCAATCTAATAGTGATACCGGGCTTGCAGGAAATCGACTCGGTTCCCGGTCACCCGATAAACCAAGCGATGTTCCTGGGTGATCCGCCGGGACCAAGCGCCGGCGAGCAGATACTTCAACGGCTCGGGCTTGCCGATGCCAGCGAAGGGATCGCGCAGAACCGCCTCAATCAGTTGAAAGACGCGCAATGCAACGGCCCGGTCCGCCTCCACCCAGTGACGCAGGTCGGATCTGAACTCAGGATGGAAGATCGCCTCGCGCTCACTTCCGCTCAACGGGGCTCGGCTCAATTCTCATCTCGCGGCGCAGCTTTTCGAGCGGCTCTGGCTTGCCCAATCCTTTTCCGGCGCGCCGGAAGGCTCGCAGGAGACGACTGGCGTTCTTGGGCGAACGGAGCAAATGTGCGGTTTCCATGATCGACGTCAGTTCGTCGGCTGGTATAAGGGCCACGTCCCCGGAGCCTTTGCGGCGAACAATGACCACTTCCTGCTCCGCCGTAACACGATCCAGCACCGATGCAAGCTTATCGCGAAGCTGGGTGTAGGTAGTCTCCATCTTTATTTCGCCTCAAGTTCTATTGTACAGGGTTCCTGTACGTATTCAGTCGCTGCGTGGTAACCAGGGCCTGATCAGTGCCGGCTCACGCTCAGCAGATTGCCGTCCGGGTCCTTGAACCAGGTGACTTTTGCGCCGCTCGGGGCGCTCCAGATGCCGAGGTCGTCCTGCTCCAGCCAGGAATAGCGCTCGAACTTCACTCCCTTGGCTGCGAGGCCGCGCACGGTCGCATCGATGTCGCCCACCTGCCAACCCAGAACCGTGTAGGGAGCCAACGCGACCTCGCCCACAATCGCCACCCGCAGCATGGTGCCGTGCGCATCGAATACCAGCGCATATTCGTCTTCGGAAATCAGCAGCAAACCCAGCACGTCGCGATAGAACGCCTTCGCGCGGGAGGGATCTATGGTCGCCACGAATGCAACGATTGCGGAATGAGAGAGCATGCTAGCGAATCATCGCCGAGGGAAGTATATCAAAGTGGTACTTTTTAGTCTTGGACAACTTTTTCGGCAACTCCACTGTGGTGACGGCCTTGACAGAAATGGCCGCGAGCGGACGGGTAGCGCAAACGCTGCTGCTCTCCGGTCCCGAAGGCGTGGGCAAGGCCACCTTGGCGCGGCGCTTCGCGGCGCTGCTGGTGGGTGCGGCGACTCTGGCGGACTTCGCCAAGATTGAGCGGGACGATCTCAGCCTGGACAGCAACCGCGAAATCATCGCGGATCGGGAAAAGTGGCCCTCCGACAAGCGCAACGAAGACCCGCTATTTTTCGCGTCGCATCCAGACGTATTAACTTTCGCTCCAGACGGGCCATTGCGGCAGCTCACGATTCAGCAGATGCGCCTGCTGAAGGATCGAGCCTCGCTCAAGCCGCTCAAGGGATTGTGGCGCGTATTCCTGATTGACGATATCGACCGCGCCAATGAGCAGGCCGCCAATTCCCTGCTGAAGACGCTGGAAGAGCCGCCGCCGCACCTGGTCCTGATCATGACCGCGCGCAATCCTTACGATTTGCTGCCGACCATTCGCTCGCGCGCTGTCCCGTTTGGATTGTCACGGCTGACCGACTCAGAAATGCGCTCGTTCGCCGCCGCCCGGCAGTTGGATCACGCCGAGCGCCGCCTGCGCCTGGCTGAAGGATCGCCGGGCGTCGCGGTATCGCTTGATCTGGAGACTTATGACCGCCGCCGCGACGCCATGCTGGCGCTGCTGCGCGTCGCCAGCGGCCTGGAGCCGTTCGGGACCTGGCTGAAGCATTCCGATTCGATTGCAGCGCGCCGCACGGAGAAACTGGATTCGTATCTGGATGTGCTGTACGTGCTGCTCGAAGACGTGCTGCGCGCGGCCAACGGCGTGACTCCCCTGCGCAACGAAGACGTGCGCGGGCAACTGGAGCCGCTCGCCCACCGCGTGTCATTCGATTGGCTCCGCTCCGCCGTGGCGCGGGTGGATCAGATGGCGCTTCTGGTGCGCCGCAATATACAGAAGTCGATTGCGCTCGACGCCTTCGCCACGGAACTACGAGGCGCTTAAGACCTGCCCGAGTCCGCTACCGCATCCAGCTCGGCTCGACATAAGCAAAGAACAATACCAGCAGGCCCATCACGCAAACCAGGAACACGCTGTGCTTCAGCGTGAAACGCAGCAGTTTCGATTCTTCGCTGCGCGCCATTCCGGTTGCCGCCGCGGCGACTGCAATGCTCTGCAGACTGATCATCTTGCCCAGTACACCGCCCGCGGAGTTCGCCGACGCCATCAGCACGGGATTCAGGCCCAGACTATTTCCCGTAACTACCTGCAAGGTTCCAAACAGCCCGTTGGCTGCGGTATCGCTGCCGGTAAGGAAGACGCCGAGCCATCCCAGCAGTGCACTGAAGAACGGGAAGGCCGCTCCAGTCGCCGACATTACCAGTCCTAGCGTGGCGGTTTGTCCCGAGTAGTTCATGATATATGCGAGCGCAAGTACACTCGCAATGGTCAGCAACGGTAAAGCGAGCTGGCGGGCCGTGGATGCGGTCACTTTTGCGAGTGTTCCCACGCTGACACGCAGCACGATGCAGGACGCAAACACCGCGAACAGGCAGGACGTCCCGGCCGCGGATAAAAGGTTCAGCGTGTAGGTTGCTCCATAAGGCGCAGGCGCGGGCGTAATCGGTGGCATGCGCTGGACCAGGTTATGCAAACCTGGCCATTGAATGATGACCGTGACCTTATCCAGAATCGCCTTGGTGGTGGAACTACCCCATATCAGCACAAAGATCACGAGGAGCAGATACGGACTCCACGCCAGGAAGACCTCGCCGGACGTATGGCGAGAGGCAACGCGCTTTTCATTGCGTTCACCCGGCGGCGTCCAGAACTTCAGCAAAAGCAACATCGCGCACATCGCGCCGACCGCGCTGAGGATGCCGGTGAGTAAGGGGCCGATGTAGGTTGACACCGCCAGTTGGATACCCGAGAAAGCCAAACCGCACACGAGAGCCGCGGGAAGCGCTGCACGCAAGGCTGGCAAGCCACCCATGACCAGCATCAAATACGACGGCAGGATCAGAGAAACGGGAGCGCAAAGGCGGCCGACGTCCGCCGAGAGGGCTTCGAGGGGCAGCTTGGTGACTCCGCCAAGCATGACGATGGGAATGCCGATGGAGCCGAAGGCGACCGGCACGGTGTTCGCCAGCAGGCAAATACTGGCGGCGAAAAACGGCTCGAATCCCAAACCCACCAGCATGGCGGCGGCGATGGCCACTGGCGTTCCGAATCCGGCGGCTGCTTCAATGAAGCCGCTGAAGCAAAACGCGATCAGCAGAGCCTGCACCGGACGATCCTTGGTAATGTGCCCCAGCGAGTCCTTGATGATTTCAAACTTCCCGGTCTCGACGGTAATCCGGTAAAGCAGGATAGCGGTGAATACGATCCAGCCGATGGGGAGAATGCCGTAAGCAGCGCCGTAGAGGGCTGCGCTGACCGCCAGCGAAAACGGCATGTGATATGCGGCGACCGAGACGATGGCGGACGTGACAAATCCGCTCATCGCCGCGACCCAGGCAGGTTTGCGGAAAACACCGAGCACAACGAGAACTACAAATACCGGCAATACCGCTACCAGCGCGGAGAGTTGGAGACTACCGCCGACAGGATCGTACGTTTGTGGCCACATGGTCTTGTATTATACTCGACCAGTCCAGTCCGCGGTAACTAAATTACGAGAAAAAATACTGGCGTGAATTTTTTGGTTGGGCGCAGAACGGGCGCTCCGGGTGAGAGCCCGTTCTTTGGAGCGGTTACCTTCGGGTCAGACTCGCGTCCGGCTAGGCCTTAGCGGATGCGGCTTTTTTGATCTCGACGCCGGCCATCTTCTCGACGAACGTCACGATCGCGGCGTGATCCAGACTGCCCTTCCCGTCATTCATGAGGGCCATCAGCATATTCTGCACGGTGCTGGTCAGCGGCAGGGAGACCTTCATGGACTCGGCCGCCAAGAGCGCGTTGCGCAGGTCTTTCTGATGCAGCGCGATGCGGAAGCCCGGTTGAAAATTGCGCGAGATCACCATCGGCGCCTTCGCGTTCAGCACGGTGCTGCCCGCCAGGCCGCCTTTCACGGCGTTGAATACGACTTCGGGATCAAGGCCCGCCTTGGTGGCGAGCGTGAGCGCTTCGCCCATCGCGGCAATGTTGCAGGCCACCATGATCTGATTGGCGAGCTTAGTCACATTGCCTGCTCCAACCGGGCCAGTGAGAGTGACCGATGCGCCCAAGTTCTTCAAGATGGGTTCCATCCGTCCGAACGTTTTGGCGTCACCACCGACCATGATCGCTAACGTGCCTTCAATGGCCTTCGGCTCACCGCCGCTCACTGGCGCGTCGAGGAACTCTACGCCCTTTGCCGCGCAAGCCGCGCCTACTTTTTGCGACACGACGGGACTGATGGAACTCATGTCGACCACCGTCGAGCCCTTGGCGGCGCCTTCCAGAATCCCGCCGGGGCCGAGGACCGCGGCTTCCACCTCCGGCCCGTCAGGTAGCATGGTGATGATCACATCTGCCTGCGACGCTGCTTCGCGGCTGCTCTTCGCGGCAGTCCCACCGGCCGACACCACCTCCGCGACGGGAGCCGGCGCGACGTCGTAAACCACCACTGAATGTCCCGCCTTGAGCAGGTTCTTCGCCATGGGCTTGCCCATGATCCCTAGTCCGACAAATGCAATTTTAGCCACGATTGAATTCCTTTCCTTATCTCGGTATGATTCCGAGGCGCACGGTCAAGCATCCGCTGGATAACGGAGTTCCACTGGCACCTTGATTATTGTAAGCCTGGAGCTATATGGATGCCAATACGAGTTGCCGGTCTGCCGAAGATTGGCAGCCGAATTAAGCGGTGCTGGCAGGTTCGCCGGTGATTTGATGCGTTTTGACGATCTCATCGATCAAGAACAGGTCGGTGAGCAAAGCGCGAAGATGGATAGAAGCGTTCAGATTATCGATCAACTGAGAGCTGATGATGGATTGCGCGAGCACGATTTCGACTGCCGCGAGCGAGTCCTGCGCGTCCCGCGCCAGCACTGCTAAGAAAGCCTGGTAGCGTTCCGGGTGTTCCAACCCTTCCTGCTTGACGGCATCGGCGCAGACGTCGGAGAGGCCGGAGAGCGCAGCAGCGGCACGGCCCAGGAAGTCGCGGATCACTGCGCCTTTGCCAGCCTCACCGGGCAGACCCTGCCCGGCGAAGGCCAGCATGTATTCATAGCACTCTTCAATAACGTCGCAGCGCGCCGCTAGTTCTTTGAACATGTTGGGGCTAAACGTGCGTTACTTCGTGGTCTCTACCACCCACCGCTCCGGATCGTGATGATCCAGATAGTGGTCGCGCGTAATCGAGCCGCCGATCATCGACTTTGTGATGTCGAACTTTTCGGGCCGCAAAGCGAAGTACACGTGGGCCATGATCAGGCCGATCAATCCCACGCCCGCGAGGCCATGCAGCACGTACATCATGCCCCAAGTGAAGTCGGTAAAGAGATAAGGATTCCGCGTGAAGAACGGAGTACGCACACGCTTCATCATGAAGACGCCTGTAAGGATCACTGACAGGCCCGCCAGCACGATGATGAGATGGTACATCTTGTTTTCCATCGGATACTTCGCGAACTTACGCGGCTCCGGGGCCGATTTCCCGGTCGCACGCAGCCAGCGCCGCTTGCCGTCTTCGATGTCGATCTTATCGGGCCAGATGGACCAGAAATCCATCCAGAACGACGCGTGGAAGATGTGGAAGATGACAGACGCGGTAAGCACCAGGCCGGCAATCCAGTGCCACGTCACCCAGGCAAAGGGATACCCCATTCGCGGCAGAAATGCGGTGATGAGGAGAGCGAACATCGCTATCGACATCACCCAGTGAAACAGCCGGGCCACCAGGCTATGCCGCTTTATCTTTTCCGGATAGCGGGCCTCGATTGCGGGCGAAACAGGCGCGGAGTGAGCCGCCTTCGCTGCCACAAACTGCACGTAAATCGCATGCACCATCAAAAACGCGAGTCCGCCAATGGCCGCTACCCACATCAGGTAAAACTCGATATGAATGGGGACACTCTGCCCCCACGGATTCGTCGCGGTTTCTATTACGCCCACTTTGGTTCCTCCACGCCACTAATTGCGCGCTTCACCAGATTCCGCATGAGGGGAACCTTGTAGCCGTTGTACCGGAGGGGCTCGGCGCCCACAATGGCAAGCTTCCCTGCCATCTCGCCGGTGGCAGTGTTCCGAGGCTGACCGCGCACTGCATCCTCGACTGCCTTCAAACGCAACGGCGTTGCCGCGGCGGCGTTTACAGCGATGCGAATCTTTTCGATGTTGCCGCCATTTACTACCATGGCGGAGGCGACATTCATCAGCGGGAAGTCCCAGACCTGACGGTCACGGACCTTCTCGTAGTAGAACTGCGCACCGGCCCACGTCGCCGGGATACGGATGGCCGTCAACAAGTCGCCCGGCTGCAGAACCGTCATGTGAGTGATGTTGATGGCCGGTCCGACGAAGTAGTCTTCGGCATTGACCACGCGCTCACCCTTGACGTTGCGAATTACCATCTGCGCTTCGAGAGCGATCAGCGCCGGAGCGCTGTCAGACGGATTCACCGCCACGCAACGGTCGGCGTGCAGGATGGCGTGCTCACGATTCACGGCCGTCGGGGTGTCTGCAAAGCAGATGTTGCCGCCGGCGCGATAGCACTTCCAGCCGCCGCGATAATACCAGCAGCGGGCGTCCTGCGATACGTTGCCGCCGAGGGTGCCCTGGTTGCGAATCTGCGGGGACGCCGCCAGCTCCGCGCCGGTCGAAAGGATACTGAACTTCTCCTTCACGAGCGGGTTGCGCACCACCTC